>Ga0136611_10000337_pt1 | contig 29972 bp, 27 predicted proteins | sample AntDrymUQ2232306_2_FD_106645 | JGI IMG/M metagenome (GOLD analysis project Ga0136611, IMG submission 106645) | Polar desert sand microbial communities from Dry Valleys, Antarctica - metaG UQ223 (23.06) | ecosystem: Environmental > Terrestrial > Soil > Desert | place: Antarctica: Dry Valley...
CCAAGATCCGCAAGGTCCTGGTGGACGACGGCACGGGAGACCCGGTACAGGTGGTCTGCGGCGCGTGGAACTTCGAAGAGGGCGCCAAGGTGGCCTTCGCCCGGGTCGGCGCCGTTCTGCCCGGCGATTTCTCGATCGCCGTGCGCAAGGCCATGGGGGTGGCGTCCCACGGCATGATCTGCTCGGCCAAAGAGCTCGACCTCGGTGAGGATGCGGCCGGCATCATGGTCCTTCCTGAGGGCTCGCCGGCCCCGGGGACGCCGTTGCGCGAGGCCCTCGGCATCGAGTCCGACGTGGTGTACGACCTGGCCATCGAGGGCAACCGCCCCGATGCCAACTGCGTCACCGGCGTGGCCCGCGACGCCGCCGCCCGGCTCGGCCTTCCCTTCACCCTGCCAGGGTCGGGCGAAGCGGCACGAGAGGCCGTGTCCGACAACGGGTTGGCTTCCGTCCGCGTCGATGATCCCGACCTCTGCCCACGTTTCACGGCGACAGTGCTCACCGGGGTGACGGTGGGGGAGTCGCCGGCATGGCTGCAGCGCCGGCTCCGGCTGGCCGGCATGCGTCCCATCAACAACGTGGTCGACGCGTCCAACTACGTCATGCTCGAGCTGGGCCAGCCCACGCACCCGTACGACCTGACCAAGCTGCCCGGTCGGGGCCTGCTCGTGCGCCGGGCCCAGCCGGGCGAGGTCGTCCGCACCCTCGACGGAGTCGATCGCCGGGTGGGTGACGGTGACGACTGTTTGATCTGCGACGCCACCGGCCAGCCCGTCGGCATCGCCGGCATCATGGGCGGTGCCTCGAGCGAGATCGACCAGCACACCACTGAGGTGGTGCTGGAGGCGGCCGCTTTCGCCCCCATGGCCATCGCCCGCACGTCCAAGCGCCTCGGGCTGCGGTCAGAGGCTTCGGCCCGCTTCGAGAAGGGAACCGACCCGTCCGGCATCGACCGCTCGGTGGCCCGCTTCTGCGAGCTGATCGGGTCGGGCCAGGCCGCCGGGGCCATGCTGGACGATCGGAGCGGGCTTCAGCCGCGCCAGCCCATTGCCGTGCGGGTGGCTCGCGTCAACGCGCTTCTGGGCACCGACCTCGACGGCACCGCCATCACCGGCTACCTCGAACCCATCGGCTTCGTCAGCCACGAGTCCGACGCCGGCGTCCTCGACGTGCTGCCTCCGTCGTTCCGACCTGATGTGGAGCTCGAGATCAACGTGATCGAGGAGGTGGCCCGCCACCACGGCTACGCCAAGATCGCCCGTCGGGTCCCCCGCAGCCCGGAAGCGGGGCGGCTCACCACCTTCCAGCGCGAGCGGCGCCTGGTGCGCCAGATCCTGGTGGGCGCCGGGCTCGACGAGGCCTTGACGCCCTCGCTCGTCGGACCGGGTGACCTCGAGCGGGCCGGGCAGAGCGATCCGGTCATTCGAGCCGAGAGCCCGATGATCCAGGAGGAGTCCGTCCTCCGCACCTCCATGCTTCCCGGTCTGCTCCGCACGCTGGCCTTCAACGCGGCGCGCCGCACGGCCGATGTGGCCTTCTTCGAGATCGGCAAGGTCTTCCGCATCCCGGGCCATGGCCATGCTCGCCAAGGGCTCGACGCCGCCCTCCCCGACGAGCACGAACGCCTTGCTGCCGCCCTGGGTGGTGCCCGGGGCGGTGCCGTGGCCGCCAAGCTGGTGTGGGACACGCTGGCCAGCGGTTTGCGGCTGGCCGACGTGACGCTGGAGGCGGCCGAAGCGCCCGGCCTGCATCCCGGTCGCACGGCCCGCATCGGCCTCAGCGGCGTGTCGGTCGGTCATGTCGGTGAGGTGGACCCGGCCGTGACCGCGGCCTGGGGGGTCGAAGGTCGTGTGGGCTGGATCGAGGTGGACCTGGTCGGGTTGCTGGCCGCCCCCCGCCGGTCCCTGGAGGAACAGCCGCTGAGCAAGTTCCCCTCGAGCGACATCGACTTGGCGTTCCTCGTGCCGGACTCGGTGCCTGCTGCCGCCGTGGAGGCCACCATCCGCCACGCTGGCGGTGCGCTGTTGGTCGACCTGCGGCTGTTCGACGTCTACCGGGGGGAACGACTCGAGCCCGGTGTCCGCAGCCTGGCCTACCGGCTCCGCTTCTGCGCGCTCGACCGCACCCTCACCGATGTCGACGTCGCCGGCAGCCGCTCCGAGGTGGTCCAGCGCGTCGAGCAAGCGCACAACGCCGTCCTCCGCGCCTGAGCCACGGCCTCAGTGGCGCCGGATGCGAACGATCTTCTCGGTGCGGTAGCTGGCCACCTTGATGCTCCAGCAACCGAGCCCGCCCACCCGCTCACCATTGTCGAAGAACGTGGTCATGGGGCCCTCCTGCTGGTAGGAGTCGGCCCCGTCCACCTGCTCCACGCTGTCATCGGCCAACACGATCTCGAACGCCATGACGCACCACCTCCGCAGTCGACGGTACGGCGAGGAGCCTGTGGAGCGATAGGCAGATCATCTTGTGGATTGGCCTGGGGAGAACCCCGAGAGACCGGGGAGAGGCGACGCCGGCCACGTAGAGTCCGCGGATGGCCATCGGCGTCGAAGTACCCGAGACACCACGAACCTTCGCGGCGTTCAGAGAGCGCGACTTCCGTCTGCTCTGGACCAACACCGTCCTGTTCTCGTTGGTGCAGTCCACCCAGCGGTTCACCTTTGTGTGGCTCGTCCTGGAACTCGGGCGCGGGGCCGACGCCAGCGGGTTGGTGCTCTTCGCCATGGGTCTGCCTGTGTTCATCGTCGTGCTTCCGGCCGGCGTGCTGAGCGACCGGATGGATCGGCGCCACCTGCTGCTGGGCAGCCAGGGTGGCGCCCTCGCCGTGACCGTGGCCACGGCTGTGCTGGTGGCGACGGACCGGATCAACCTGCCGATCACGATCGGCCTGGCCACCGTGCTCGGGGCCACGTTGGCCGTCGGCCAACCGATCCGATCGGCCGTGCTGCCCACGCTGGTGCCGAAGGAACGGCTCATGAACGCCATCGTGCTGACCACCATCGGCATGAACATCTCGATGATCGTCGGGCCGGCCATGGGTGGTGCGGCCATCGCTGCTTGGGGGCTCAGCGGAGCGTTCGCCGTGCAGGCGGTGACGTACTCGCTGGGGCTCGGTGTGCTCCTCTTCCTCCGCCTCCCCGAACGTCCCGCGGTGACCGTGCGGCGGCGCATGCGAGCGGACATCGTCGAGGGCTTCACCTTCGTCGGCCGCCACCGGGAGATCCGTGCCCTGTTCGTGCTTTTGGCTGCCACCGGGCTGTTCATGCTCGGCCCGTACCAGGCCCTGATGCCCCAGATCGCCAGGGAGCAGCTCGGGCGCGATGCCCTGGGCGCGAGCCTGCTCTTCGCGTTCCTCGGGCTGGGCATGGGCACTACCTCGCTGGTGCTGGCCAAGTCACGCGACCTTTCGCACAAGGGCGCCTGGTTCGGCGGATCCCTGGTCTTCGGCGGACTCGTGCAGGTCGGCCTCGGCCTGTCAACGGTCTACGCCCTCACCGTGCTCCTGATGTTCTTCTGGGGTGTGAGCGGCGGCTTGTTCATGAACCTCAACCAGACACTGATCCAGATGCACACCCCGGCCGCGGTCATGGGTCGCGTCATGTCGCTGCACACCCTGGCCATGGTCGGCTTGTCGCCGATGGGCGCCCTCGCCGGGGGAGTGGTGGCCGGTGCCGTGGGCGCTCCGATCACGGTGGCGGGCGCCGGCCTCGTCATTGCCGGCGTGGCCGGGGCCGTTCTGCTGCGGGTCACGACGCTGCGATCGATGCGCTGACCCGCTCAGAGCCGCACGCATCGCAACGACGGATCCCGAGGAGCGCATCGTGAGCATCAAAGACATTCGCAACTGCGACTACATCGTCCTGCTGTGCAACAAGCTGCAAGAGACGCGAGCCTTTACCACGACGTGATGGCGTTCCCTCTCGACTTCGACTCCGAGTCCTGGGTCAGCTTTCGGGTGGGCGCCACGCTGCTTACGCTACGGCCGAGAGAGGTACCTGGTTGGGAGCCTGGGACGACGGCCCGGCGCTCGAGGGTCGGCTGCCGTGCAGCTCGCTTTCCGGGTGCCTCCGAACGCGGTCGAAGTCTGTCATGCCGAGCTCGTGGCTGCCGGCGTCCCGATCGTCCGGGGGCCAACAGACATTCCGTCGTTGCGCCACCGCACGCTGTTCTTCCGTGATCCTGAGGAGAACGTCGTCGAGATCTACGCGGAGTACTGAGCAGCGCTCGAGCGCACCAATCAGTGCCGACCTACCCCGTGGACGTGGCGGCGGCGCGGGCGAGGTGGGGCAGGTAGTGGGTCCAGCCTTCGGCGTGCTGCGGCTGCTCCACGACGGGCAAGCCGGTGTGAGCCAGGTCGAGGCGGGTGCCGGTGTCAGTGGGGGTCAGCCGGAACTCGACGCGTGACGAACCGGGCGGCAGCACCTCGCTCCCCAGCACGCCCCAGGTGATGACAACGGTGCGGGGTGGGTCGACCTCCACGTACTCACCGCGAATGGGGTTGCCGTCGATGTCGAGGGCGAACAGCCCGCCTGGCGTGGCGTCGAGATCCGCACGTTGGCCGATCCACGCCAGCATCCCTTCGGGCGTGACCAGGTGAGCGAAGACGATCTCGGGCGGCGCGTCGATGTCGATCGACGTGGCGAAGTCAGCCACGGCTCTTCGCCGACTTCTCGGCCGCGGCCTTCAGAGCGGCGAGTCGTGTGGGCCAGAAGCCTTCGACGAACTGGCGCACCACGTCGAACCCGTCGGTCCGGACCACGTAGAGGTGGCGGGTACCTTCCCTCGTCTCGGTCACCAACCCGGCACCCCGGAGCACGCGCAGGTGATGAGACACAGCCTGCTGGCTCAGGGCCACCTCGGCCGCCACCTCGCCGACGGCCCTGGGGCGGTGCCGGACCACCTCGAGGATGGCGCGCCGGTTGGCGTCGGCCAGCGCCCGCAGGGTGGTGTCGAGCGGCACCGCGTCGGCCATCACCGCGGCTTGCGGCCCAGGTAGGCCACCAGCTGCTCGGACGGCGTGTCGCCGATGCCGAGGTCGGCGGCGAAGCTGTTGCCCCGGTTGGCATCAGAGATGGCAGAACGGGCGAACTCCAGCACGGGGAGGGCGAGGTCATCGGGAATTTGGGCCAGCTCGCCGGTTCCCTGGCTGATGTCCCAGCCGTGCACAACGGTCTCGAGCAGGGTCGCCGATGCCATCACCGGTCCGGGCATGGTGCCGATCGGCAGCTCGAAGGTGCGACCCATGACTGTGGGATCTTGCCACCCCTGCCGGCTACGGGCGGCCAGCTCAGCCATGGCCTCGGGCCAGGAGGTCGGGCTGCCGGCCCGCCCCTCGGCTGCCTCCCGTTCTGCGGCGGCACGCGGCAGAACTGCGGTGAGCATGGTCAGCGTGTCGACGGTGTGGCCGAGCAGCGTCCGGAGGTTCCACAGACCGCACGGGGTCGGTGCGTCGAGATCGTCGGCGGAGACGGCCGCAATGCGGGCCGAAGTCCAGGTGTAGCCGTGGTCGAGAAGCTCGAGGATGTCCATGCCTCACATACAAACACAGACTTGTACAAGCGTCAATGCGTACTACCGGAGGCGGACCTCCGATGAGTTCTCCTACCGTTCGTCGTCCAACGGCTACTCGACGGAAGCGATCAAGGAGCGTGGCTCATGGGAGGCATCTCGGAGCGGCACCGCAAGGTGGCGGGGCAGTTCACCCAGCGGGTGACCGCCGTGCCCGACGGTGCCTGGGACAACCCCGCACCGCCGGAGGGGTGGAAGGCCCGGGACATCGTCGGCCACCTGGTCGAGTGGCTGCCGCAGTTCTTCTTCGGCACATGGGACATCGATGCACCACCTGCGCCGTCTGCCGAGCTTGACCCCGTCGCGGCATGGCACTGGCTGGACGGCATCCTCCAGTCGGCGCTGGACGATCCCGCGATCGCAAGTCGCGAGCGGGACACGAGGATGGGCCGCTCGACGTTCGAGCAGACCTTCGACATGATCGGGACCAACGACGTCTTCCTGCACACGTGGGACCTGGCTCGGGCTACGGGCCTCGACGAGGCGCTCGACCCCGACGAGGTTCACACCTTCGTCGAAGGCATGGAGCCCATGGACGAGGCCCTCCGTTCGAGCGGTCACTACGGCCCTCGGGTGCCGGTGCCGGATGGCGCCGACGAGCAGACGCGGCTCATCGCCTTCATCGGCCGGCAGCCGTAGGGCGCCTGTCACGCAAGGGCGCATGGTCTCCCGGATTCGTCATCACCGCCGAGGCCTCCAGTAGTCCCACGTCAGGGCGAGGAGCATGGGGCTCCAGAGCGCAGCTGGCAGATAGCAGGCGACCATCAACCGGGCCCACCCGGATCCGGGCCGGTCCGCGAAGCCGCTGACCTGGTCCCATCGCACGATGCTCACCACCGTGACCGCCATGACGAGGCTTGCCCCGAGGACGGCCGGCACCACACCCACCAGTACGGGCACCGACCGCCCACCGAGTCGCGGGAGCCAGGTGAGGAACCGTTCTCCCCACGGTCGTACTAGCCCCAGGCTGAGCGACGAAGCGAGCAGCGAAAGCACCGACAGTCCGATGACGTAGAAGGTGCCGAAGCCGGGGATCTGCTCGAGATCGAGGTGTTCCTGGCTCCATCCGAGATCGACGCCGAGTCCGACGGCCGTGCGCCAAATGGCCGACGGCACGACAGACAGCACCGTCCCCCATGCGAGCCATGGGGCCCAGCGCGCAGGCGCCGGGCTCGTCGTCGCTGAGGTCACCGGGACGCGGCCCTACTGGCGAGTCAGCAGCAGGAGGCAGATGTCGTCGCGGCGTTGCGCATCGGAGACGGCGGCGGCATTGAGGATGGCAGCCGTCATCGCCCTGGGGCCGTTGGGTGCGGTACCCACGATGTCGACGAGGCGCTGAAAGCCGATGTCGATCGACTCCCCGCGGCGCTCGATGAGCCCGTCGGTGAACAGCAGAAGCATCTCCTGGGGGCCGAGGACGACTGAGTGGAGCGGGCGGAGCATCGTCGAGGCGACTCCGAGCGGCGGGTGGGTCGGCAGCTCTTCGAGGAGGCGCACAGCGCCGGCGGCGTTGCGGAGCACGAGCGGAAGGTGCCCGGCATTGGCCCACGCGAAGTGGCCGTTCTGCGGCGAGTACAGCCCGATGATGGCGGTGGCGAAGGGTGCGGAGAACCCGCGCCCGATCAGCTGGTTGAGGCGTTCGACGAGAACCGCTGGCGAGGGGTCGATGATGGCGGCCATGCGGAGGCTGTTCCGAAGCTGACCCACCGCCTCTGCGGCTCCGACACCCTTTCCGGCGACGTCGCCAACGGTGAGCAGGACGCGGCCGTCGGCCAAGGGGAAGACGTCGTAGAAGTCGCCGCCGACGCCGGTGCGCTCCGACGCCGGCAGGTAGCGGGCAGCCACCGAGGCACCCGGGATGTCCGGGAGCGCGGTGGGGAGGATCGCCGACTGGAGCACCTGCACCGTCCGGTGCTCCTCGCGCAGGCGCTGCTGGCTCCGTCGGAGGGCGTGCTCGACGAACCGCTGGTCGGTCACGTCCTGCACGGTGCCGCGGGTGATGATCACCCGGCCGGTGTCGTCCGCCGTGGCCTCGCCGGTGACGATCACGTTGCGAACGTCGCCGTCCGGGCGGGTGAGTCGCTGCTCCAGCTGGAACCGGGAACCGGTTTCCGCCGCGTCGGCCACTGCCGCTTCGAACTCGACCCGCCCCTTCGGTCCGAGCAGATCCCGGAAGACCTCGCGACTGGGGCGCGCGCTGGCCGGGTCGAGGCCGCAGATCTTGAAGAACTGATCAGACCACTGCACCGTCTCGGTGACGGTGTCCCGAAGCCAGCTCCCCATGTTGGCGATCCGCTGGGCTTCGGCGAGGGACTCCCGGTGTCGGAGCGCCTCCTGCTCCCGCTCGACGCGGTGGGTGACGTTTCGATAGACGATGAAGACGAGGTCGCCGATGCGGGTGGCTCGAAGGTCGTAGACCCCGGCTGGCAGGGTCCGTCCATCCGACTCGCCGAAGCGATAGGCGTCAAGGACGAGTGGTTCGCCGGTGATGGCCACGTCCAGGTACCGCGGCAGGAGCCCCTGCTCCCGGAAGCCCGGCCAGAGCTCGGTCAACAGGAGTCCGACCGACTGCTCCCGCGAGTCCTGTGCGGCGGCATTCAGGTACTCGACCCGGAGGTCAACGATCTTCCCGCAGCCGTCCCGCTCCGGACGGCACATCATCACCGGGTCGATCAAGGTCTCCACGGCCACCCGGAACCTGTCCTCGGTCCGCTGCTCGAACCGGGTGGGGTGCAGGGCCTGTGCGCACTGGGCCGCCAACGCCAGCACGAAGCGCCGCTCGTCGTCATCGAACAGCCGGGCCCGGTCGAAGCTGAACCGAAGCGCGCCCACGAGCGTGCCGCCCATCTCGAGCGGCACTGCGCACATCGAGACGGTTGCCGCCTCGATGCCGTGCAGAGCGGGGAACCTGGCATCACGCTCTGCGGGTGACTCGAGCCACACCGGCTCACCCGTCCGCAGTGCGTGCGCAGCCGGAAGCTCCGCGTCGGCCGACTCGTGGCGCAACCTGGTGACGATGTCGTCGTCGTAGCCAACTGTGCCGGTGAGGACGAGCTGCTGGGCCTCCCCGATGAGCAGCACGCCCGCACCCGAGGCCGAGAGCGCGGCGACCCCCTCGTTGAGCACGACCGCGGACACGTCCTCCACCGAGATCGCCGCCGCCAGCGCGACGGACACGACGTAGAGGCGCATGGCCCGGTCTGCCTCGCGGTGGGCGTTGGCGACGGACGCGAGCTCGTGCAACAACCGCTCCTCGAACGTCGTCGGCTCGCCCGGCTCCTCACCGGCCGCGGCGGCTCGCACCTGGCGGACGAGCTCCTCGACGTACCAACGTCGAAAGACCCGCTGCTCGGGTGGCGTCTCGAGCGTCAGCAACCGCATGGCGCGGCAGTAGGCGTCGACCTCGTCCAGCGCAACGAGGTACGCCTCCCCGGCGTCGGCCGCTCCCTCACCGAGGTCGAGCTCTAGCTGCGTATGGCTGGAGCGGGCTCCGTGGGCGGCGAGGGCTTGGCGCTTGATGCCCTCCCGGGCATCGACGAACCGGTGGACGACGGTGTCGAGCAGCTGCGACAGGTGGGCCGACAGACCCGGTGCAGCTTCGGTTCCCGCCGCCGGGGACGACGCCAGCTTGAACTCGCGCACCAGGTTGTCGACGTGCGACTTGGCCCGCAGCAGAAGTTCGGTGGGCACCTGGCCGAGCACGACGTGGTAGCGCGCACCAGTGTCGCCGTCGAAGCCATCGTCAGCCCAGAGGTCGATCAGGTTGTCGGGGTGGAGACTGCCAGTGGCCCCCGGTGCCAGCTCGGCCCATACCTCTTTGCCCTCCTGCTGCGCGGTGACGCCCCACCTCGCGCTCAGCGCCGCGACCAGGCGGAGCCCGCGTCCGGTCATGGAGGTATCGGAGGCGACAGCGACGATCGGGCTGCGGCGCTCGAAGTCGTGCACCGCGATCCGCACGCCCGCCTCGGTTGCCGTCACGCGCAGGGTGGCCCGACCGCCGCCATGGAGGAGCGCGTTGGTGAGGAGCTCGGTCGCCACCAGCTGTGCCGAGTCGGCCAGATCGCGGGTCAGGTCGCTCACGACATTGCGTATGTGGGCGCGAGCATTGGACAGCTCAGCCCAATGAGAGATCGAGAGTGGCGATGCCGGATCCAACGTCACGCGCCATGAGGGTACGACACGTCGCCCTCCTGCCGTTCGACGAGCGTCAGGGAGCTGGGACGGGCACGTCGCGCTGGAGCAGCCGGTCGATCGTCGCGGTGGCCACCGACAGCCGTTCGCGCCTCGGGCCACGGACGACGATGGAGGGTTCACTCCTCGCTTCCAGTGCTACCTGGAAGTGCTCGGTCATCTCGCCCCGCAGGTGCTCGCCGTCGCGCGTGCCGTCATCCACGAAGGGGATGTCGAAGTCGGTGAGGATGTACATGGCGTAGGTGCGAGCGTCGGCGATGGCTTGCACGGCGGGGGTAGTGCGGCCCAGGTACCGCCGCTCCCAGATGGTGGTGGCCAGTGCGTCGGTGTCGCAGATCAGCAGCGGTCGCAACCCCGGGCGCAGAGGCTCCCGGGCCACTTTCTCGGCGAGGGCGTCCTCGTTCGCCTGCTGAGCTGCTGCGATGATCTCGAAGTCGCGAGACGTCCAGGTGTCATACGTGCCTTCGGCCATCTTGGCCTCGGAGTAGGCGCGTCCGTACTCGGGCACCCAGAGCGTGTCGTAGTGACCGGCCAGCTCGCGGGCGAGTGTGGTCGTGCCGGTGGACTCGGCGCCGACCACGGCCACCCTCACGACGTAGTGGGCCCGCACCCACGGCGCGAGGTGCTCCCACTGGGCGTACGGGTCGAGGCGCACCGCAGTGCCGGACACGGGGTGAGTGCGCCGTTCCGGATTGACAGGGTGGTGACGAGCCCCCAGCGCGTCGGCGAAGGGGGCGCCATAGCCCTCGGACGAGTACACCGCATCGATGCGTTCGCCGAGCACCTCCCGGACGAGCTCGGCCCACGCCAAGGAGCACTCTGGTTCGCAGGTGTCACTAAGGTGGCCGCAGATGTCGTCGACGACCACGACGTTCACATCGGGGTGGCTGCGGCGGATCCACTCGGCCCGCTGCGTCGCAGGGATCGCGTCGGTCGGCGCCGCGCAGACGACGACGTGGCAACGGGAGCCGTCCGCGTCGGAGGCGGCGGCGATGACCGACGAGTGGCCCGCGTGCGGAGGTAGGAACTTGCCGACGACGAGGGTGGTCGTCACGGCCGCACCGCCGCCCGACCCGCCAGCCCGGGTACGTCCCTCTCGGTGGGATCCGAGCCTGACGGACGAGCACCGTCCTCATCGACCAGGGCCCGGCGCCAGTCCCGCAGGCCGACGATGCACATGGCGATGAAGACCGGCATCAGAAGGGCGGTGAGGTACAGGTCCTTGTAGATGTACAGGGCGATGTAGGCGACGTCGACGGTGATCCACACGTACCAGCTGGCGACCAGCTTGCGGGTCATCATGTACTGCGCGACCAGGCTGACGGCAGTGGTGGCGGCGTCGGGCAGCGGGACGTTCGTGTCGGTGAAGGCCAGGTTGAGCGCAGTGAGCAGCGCGGTGCCGGCGACACCGGCTACCACGAGGCCGTAGACGTCGCCGCGGCTGGTGCGGCTGACGCCCAGGCGGCTCCGGTCGGCACCTCCGCGCAGCCACCAGTACCAGCCGGCGATGCCGAGGACGATGTACACCACCTGCAGGCCGGCGTCGGTGTAGAGGCCGGCACCACCGAACAGCACGAGCCACGCCGCCGCGTTGACGATGCCGACCGGCCAGGCCGACACCCGCTGACGAGCCGTCAGCCAGACGCACAACGCGCCGCTGAGGAACCCGATGACCTCTGCCGGGCTCATCGTCGTTGTCCTTGGCCGTCAGTGGTCCGCAGGATCGGTGTTCCCAGCGTGGTGGGCTCGGTGCGGCGGAACAGCTCGGCGGGCTTGCCCGACCGAGGTTGACCGTCTGACCCGTATCGGCCGCGAACCCAGGCGTGTTGGTCACCTTGCGGCGGAAGTTGTTGGGATGGACCTGGGTGCCCCAGACCGCTTCGTAGACACGACGCAGGTCGGCCACGGTGAAGGGGTCCTCGACGAAGCGGGTGGCCAGGTTCGTGTACTCCAGCTTCGACCTGGCGCGCTCGACGCCGTCGGCGAGGATCGTGGCGTGGTCGAAGGCGAGTGGGGGAGCGTCGGGTTCGTCCAGGTCCTCGAGGGGCCAGAAGCGGGCCAGCCGTGCATCACTGCCCGCGCTGGGCAGGGGAAGGTCCGGGATGAAGGCCAGATAGGCCACGGACACGACATGGCCGCGCGGATCCCGGCCCGGATCGCCGTACGTACCGAGCTGTTCGACGTGCCCGACCGCGACCTGGATGCCCGACTCCTCCTCCAGCTCTCGGCGCATGGCGCTGTCGAGGCCTTCGGCCGCGCCCTTGAAGCCGCCGGGCAAGGCCCATGCGCCCCGGTACGGATGGCCGTCGCGTTGGATCAGCAGCACGCACAGGCGACCCTGCCGGATGGTGAGCGTCACCGCATCCACCGTCACCGCGGTGGGCGCGAACGCCGCCATGTCGTAGGTGGCCAGGAACTCCGCCTCGGTGGTCGAGCCACCGGTCACGGCTCGCCCACCACTTCGATGCCCTGGTGAGCCATCGTCGCCACGGCTGCGGCGGTCGTGTCGGGCGCGACGCCGGCGCAGTACTTCAGCAGAACTCGGGTGGCCAAGCCGCCCGCGACCGCATCGCCGGCGCTGGCCGCCACGCAGTAGTCCGTCGCGATGCCGACCACGTCGAGCGACCCAACCCCACGCTCGGCCAGCTCATCAGCCAGCCGTCTTCCGTCGCTCCCGACGACGATGCCCTCGAAGGCCGAGTAGGCAGCGCAGTCAAAGCCCTTGCGGACGATGACGTCGATCGGGCTCGTCGCCGCGTCGACGGCGGCCGAGCCGTACCCGACGGCGAAGGCCCAATGGATGTCGGCGCCCACCGTGTCGGCCTGGCAGTGGGCAGGCCACGTGGTGGCGAAGTCCGGGTCCTCACCGGGAGCAGCGAAGTGATCGCCGGGGTCTCCGTGCCAGTCCTGGCTGGCGACCACGACGTCGTACCCGCCGGTGGCCACAAGGGTGCCGACGGCCCGGGCGACGGCTGCGCCGCCGGCCACCGGCAATGTGCCGCCTTCGCAGAAGTCGTTCTGCAGGTCAACGATCAGCAGCGCTCGCGGCGCCGAGTCCGTGTCATGGCTCATGGGTTCCGTCTCCTTGTCTGGTTCGTTCGACGACGTGGTCATCGGCCCGGTGCTCCGTCGAGGGCGGCCACTCCCGGGGTCAGGTCCCGGTGCATCGGACGAAGCTCCGATCGGGCCTGCGCGCAGTGGGCGCGAGCATCGGCCAGGCTGGTCTGCGAGACGGTTTCGCCTCCCCGCACGAGGGGCACTTGCAGCTCTCGCCCGTACGGCCCGTCGCCTCCGAAGCGAGGAGGGACGGCTCGGACGACCACATGCTCGTCGTAGGCGTATCCCTCGTCGTCGAGGAGTCGCGTGGCGACCTTTCTGCCGCCGATGCTGACCTTCGCCTTCGAACGCTTCTCGACCGGTCGCAGCACCAGCGAGTCGTCTCCGTCGGCGATGGCGACGAGCTTGTAGACCATGCCGGCCGTCGGGGCGCCCGACCCGGTGACGAGTCGGGTGCCGACCAGATACCGGTCCACCGGCGCGTCGGCCAGGTTGGCGATGCTGTGCTCGTCGAGGTCGCCCGACACGACGATGCGGGTGGTCTCCGCACCCAGGCGGTCGAGCTGGACCCGCGCTCGTCGGGCCTCTTCGGCCAGGTCGCCCGAGTCGATCCGTATCGCGCCCGGAGCGCGGCCGACCGCCCCGCAGGCGGCCACCGCCGCCTCCACGCCCGCCTCGATGTCGAAGGTGTCCACCAGGAACGTGGTGCCGGCTCCGAAGGTCCGGATCTGCGCGTCGAACGCAGCGCGCTCGTCGCAGTGGGCGAGGGTGAAGGCGTGCATCGTCGTGCCGGCCGTCGGGATGCCGTAGCGACGACCGGCCTCGAGGTTCGACGTCACGTCGAACCCGGCGAGGTACGCCGCTCGGGCGCAGTCGACCGCGGCCAACTCGTGGGTTCGTCGCCCGCCGCCCTCGATGAGCCCTCGCCCAGCGGCGGCATCCACCATGCGTGCCGCGGCCGACGCGATGGCCGAGTCGTGGTTGAGGATCGACAGGATCACCGTCTCGAGGATCAGCGCCTCGGCGAACGTCGCCTCGACGGTGAGGACCGGCGAGTGCGGGAAGTACAGCTCGCCCTCGCGGTAGCCGTCGACGTTGCCGCTGAACCGGTACGCGGCCAGCCAGTCGAGCGTGTTCCTCCCGACGATGGCCCGGTCACTCAGCCAAGCGATGACCTCCGGGTCGAAGCGGAAGGCGTCGATGGCCGCGAGCACGCGGGCCGTACCGGCGACGACGCCGTACCGCCGGCCGGTGGGGAGACCGCGAGCGAAGACCTCGAAGACCGAGCGCCGGGCCCCCACGCCCGACTGCAGTGCGGCCTCCAGGGCGGTCAGCTCGTAGTGATCGGTGAGCAGCGACGTAGTCACACGGCCATAATACTCATCCTGAGTGTTATGGCAAGCGGGGCGGCGTCAGTGACGCTTGACGCCCCCGTACTTCATGCGAGTGTCCTGGGTGCTCGCCGGCCGCGCCTCGTCGTCGCGCACGCCGGCGTCGACGATCTCGCCGACGAACAAGGTGTGCGTGCCGAGGTCGATCGTGTGGCGGACCGAGCAGTCCATCCAGGCGACGGCTTCCTCGAAGATCGGAGCGCCCGTGCTCCCGGCACGCACGGGCCGGCCGTTCAACGTGGCACCGTCATCGGTAGCGGGCTTCGAGAACTTCACGAACACCCGCGTGTCGGTGGCGTCCCACAGGTTCACGGTGAACGAACCGCCACCGCTGATCAGCCGGTGCGTCACTGCGGTGTTGTCGATGCCGACGCCGATCAGCACCGGGTCCATCGAGAGCTGCGTGACCCACGTGGCGGTCATGCCGTTGCGCTCGTCCCCGGCTCTCGACCCGATGAGCACCAGGGCGTTGGGCAGCTTCCACGTGGTGCGGTTGAGCAGTGCGTCCTCGACGGGCATGGCGACGAACCTACCGTCGGAGAAGCGGGGGAGAGCTAGCCGCTCACGGTCTCTGCGCCTGCAGGGAGCAGCTGGCTGACGTCGGCCAGCAGATCGATCGAGCGGAGCTTCTCCTCGAGGGTGCGGCTGGCGTGCGCGGTGATCAGCTCGTCGGCCGAAGCGTGCTCCGCGAACGCGTCCAGGTACTCCCTCACGGCCTCTGGCGCCCCCACAGCGGTGTACCGCATCATCTGGGCGATCGACCGGCCTTGGGGGGACCGCAGCAGTGCATCCGCCTCCTCGTCGGTGTAGCGACGGTCACGGCCGACGATGCGGGCGACGCGCGATCGACGGACGGTGAGTAACTGCTGTTGGGCCTCGGCGTCGCTGTCTGCCGTGATGACGTTGACCCCGGCGATGACGTATGGCCGGTCGAGCTGGGCGGACGGCTGGAACTCCTCCCGGTAGGTCGCAACTGCCGCTTGCAGCGCCTCGGGGGCGAAGTGGGATGCGAAGGCGTAGGGGAGGCCGAGCATCGCCGCCAGCTGCGCCCCGAACAGCGACGAACCGAGGATGTAGAGGGGCACGTTGGTGCCGCGGCCGGGGATGGCCTCCACTCCGGGGATGCGACTCTCGTCGGACAGGAAGGCCTGCAGCTCGAGCACGTCCTGCGGGAAGGTCTCGGCCGATCTCGGATCCCGCCGCAGGGCGCGCGTGGTGTTCTGGTCGCTGCCGGGCGCTCGGCCGAGGCCGAGGTCGATGCGGCCGGGGTGCAACGCCTCCAGAGTGCCGAACTGCTCGGCGATCGTGAGCGGAGAGTGGTTCGGCAGCATGACGCCGCCGGATCCGAGCCGGATGCTGCGGGTGTTGGCGGCGATGTGGGCAATCAGCACGCTGGTGGCCGAGGAGGCGATCGACGCCATGTTGTGGTGCTCGGCATACCAGACCCGGCCGTAACCGCGCTCCTCAGCTCGCTGAGCGAGGGCGACGCTGCCGCGCAGAGCTTCCCGGACCGACTGTCCCTTGCCGATGATCGCCAGATCGAGGATCGACAGTGGCAGCGGACGTGGAGGAGACATGCAACGTCGAACAGCGCCTCGTCCTGGGCCATTCCGCTGCCTGGCAACGGTGGCCGTATTCGCTGTCGCGCCGCACCCGTATCGGCAAGGCTTCGTTGGTGGTACCCCTTCGCCGAATGACCGAGGCCGACGTCCCTTCCTGCGCGGTGATCGAGGACGCCGCGCTGGCGCATCTCCGCCAGCAGATGGGCCTGGCGGCGTCGCCCCCGGGCCCGACGGCCGACACCATCGGCCACCTCCTGCGCACCGATCCGGGGTGCTCCACAGTTGCGACGGACGCCGACGGTGCCGTCTGCGGCTTCAGCCAGGCGGCGCGACGCGGCCGTCTGTGGCTGTTGGCCCACCTGTTCATCGACCCTGGTCTCCAGAGTCGAGGCGTCGGTGGGGCGCTGCTCGGCGCTGCCCTCGGCCACACCGCCGAAGCCGAGGCGCGGATGATCTGCGCCACTGCGGACCCCCGGGCCATTCGGTTGTACGCGCAGATCGCCGGCATGGTGGCGCATCCGTCGTTGACGGCCGCCGGCACGGTGAGCACCGAGCGGCTGGTGCTCGAGAGGCCCGCGGTGCGGACCGGGGAAAGTGGAGACCTCGGCTTCATCGAGCACCTCACGACCGGCCTGCGAGGCGGTCCGTGCGGGCCGGACATGGCTCACCTTCTCGGCGACGACGGGAGGCTTCTCGTCCACCCTGGGAGGGGGTACGCGGTGGCCGGCCCCGCCGGGCCGCGTCGACTCGCCGCGACCGACGACGAGGCGGCCACTGATCTGCTCGTGGCATGCCTGGCCGGCGTGACGCCAGGTGGGACCGCGCGGATCCCGCGGTTCACCGGATCGCACCAATGGGCCCTGCAGGTGGCCGTCGCCGCCGGCATGGAGGTCCGCCCTTGGGGCCCGCTCCTCGTGAGCGGGAATCGAGCCGCGACGGGTACCTATCTCCCGCATCCAGCGCTCTGCTGATCGCCCGCCGATCCGGCGGTACCGACGATCGCTAGGTGGTGCGGCGCAGCACGAGGAGGCAGGCGTCGTCCTCCCGTGGGCGGCCACCGAGACCGCCGGCCAGGAGCCAGTCGCACAGCGCCTCTGAGTCCCGTGACGGTGCACTGGTCACGAGATGCAGGAGGTGCCCCAGGGCGTCGTCGAGTGACCAGCTGCGATGCTCGATGAGGCCGTCGGTGAAGCCGATGAGCACGTCGTCGATTTGGAGGGCGACGGTGTGGGTGTGGTACTCCACGTCACCGATGCCGAGCATCGGGTCCGGGTCGCTCTCGAGGAAGCGGACGGACCCGTCGGCCCGGGCGAGCAGCAGGGGTGGGTGGCCGGCGTTCGACCACGACACCTCCCCGTCGCAGAAGCGTGCGCTGATGGCCGTGGCGAACAGTCCGTCGAACGACATGGCCAGCTGCGGTCGAGCGACGTCAGCGCTCCGGCGGGATCCTCGCTCTCCATGAACAGGCTCCGAAGGCCGTTCCGCAGCTGGGCCATGGCCACAGCCGCAGGAAGGTCATGCCCCCCCACGTCCCCGACGGCCAGCGCGATGGCGCCGCTGGGAAGCTCGAAGGCGTCGTACCAGTCACCGCCGACGTGGATGGTTGCGTCTTCCAGCGCCGGTGCGTAGCGGGCTGCGAGCTCCAAGTCGCGCACCTCCGGCAGACGCTCCGGGAGCACCGCCAGCTGGAGGGCCTCTGCGACCGAACGCTGGCGCTCGTAGGAGCGAGTGCGGTTGAGCCCGTCGGTGACGACGGTGGCCACCACGAGCCCGACGATGAGCGGGAGGCAGAGGAAGATCTGCAGCACGGTGAGCGACAGACCGCCGGATTCCGGCTCGAAGAACGGCCCGAGCTCCAGAACGGTCGCGCCGTTGGTCACCAACGTGAGGACGATGCCTGCGATCGCGGCGCCACGGATGCCGAAGCGGATGCTTGCCCACAGGATCATCGGGATCAGCAGGTAGGGGAGGACGAGGTCCCACTCCGAGTTCCACCTCTTGTAGGCGACCAGAGGAACGACCACCAACATCACCGCCAGGGCCCCCGCTTCGAGCCGTGTGCGGTCGGGCACCCTCGGCTCCCGGAAGCAGAGCAGCAACGGGGCGACGACAAGCACGCCAAGCCCATCGCCCACCCACCACTGGGGAAACACTCGCAGCCAGGCCGTGTCGTACGCGGTGGAGGTGCCGACGCTACCGATGGCGGCCCCCACCATCGGACCGAGCACGACGCCGGCAGCCAGGAGGTGCAGGAGGTTTCGCAGAGGCGAGAGGCGGCCGCCGGGGGAGAAGCGTCGGAGAAGCACTGCCGCGAGGAGGGGCTCGAGGGCGTTGCCGGCCGCCCACCACGTGGACGCGACGATGGGGTAGCCGTTCAGGCGGCCAACCCCCATCTCGGCCACGACGATGGCGCCGACCACCCAAGCCCAGCGGCGGGTGGGGAGCAGCAGCAGCGCAGCCAAGGTGAGGCCTGCCGCCGGCCAGAAGCCAGCGCCGGCGCTGACCGGCTCATTGAGGCGGACGACGTACTGCGCCAGCGCCAGGTACAGCGCGGCGACCGCGCCCGCCACGACCGGTCCTGACGAGCCATCGATGAGGCTTGTCGACCGCTGCGTCACGACGGCCTCGTCCTCCCGACTTGTGCGCTCACGCCGGAGCCATCATGCAACAGCAACCGGGGGGGGTGAGGGTCGCCCTGACCCCACGGGCCGCTACGCCGGGAGCGGCTCGATCCAGGCGAGGTAGATGTTGGGGCCGCCTGACCCACCGGCCTCCGGTTGGGCCCGCTCCACCATGAAGCTGCACTGGATCTCGCGACCATCGGCGTGCAGCACCGGCAGGACCACGGGCACGCCGAGGATGTGGGACTCGCCGCTGCTGAGATGGCGACTGAAGCCGGCCACGTGCGCCTCCCGGAGCGCAGGCGGGATGAGAGTCACCACGCGCCGCCCGACCAGCTCGTCGACGTCCCAGCCGAGGAGCTCGGCGAGCGGGCGACTCACTGCGACGATGCGGTTGGCATCGTCGGCCGCCACCACCCCCCGATCCGAATCCCGAACGACCGAGGGATCCCAATCCACGTCGTACGGCGACAGGCGCGGGTGGGTGTCCGTCTCGAACCGTTCCTGGGCGGTGCCGGGCCAGAGGGTGGGCGGGCTGCCGGCGACCTGAGCGATGACCTCGCCGCAAGCCCAGTCCCGCACCGCCACGATCTCGGGCAGCGCAGGGTGGATGAGCAACCGGCCGGTGACCGCCAGGCGTTCGGCCAGGTCGAGTGCATCCTGCAGCGCCACGAAGCCGGGCACGTCCTCGATGGGCACCCGTAGGTCGAGGTCGAGGTGGTCGGGAACCCACGGCAGCGGGCTCGGGTGCCCTGTAGGAAGCGCCGGGCGGGTGAGGCCGGCGGCGTCGGCCTCTTGAAGCCTCGCCATCAACGCCCCGGAGACGATTCGGCGGGCGAGATCCGCGGCGGCGAGATCTGCATCGACATGGTGCTCCGCGGCATACAGGGTGAGCTCACGGAGGATTGCGTCATGGTGCTGCCGGGCCGACAGCCACAGCGTCGCCGGCATGGCCGCGAGGACGACGCTGGCCGCAGGTGCCGATGCCTCTACCGGAGGCTCGTCTCGGCCCCACGCGTCGAGCAGGTCGTCAACCGTGCGCTCCTCGGGATCGCCGATGCAGAACCAGATGACCTTCCCTTCGGCGCCGAGGCTGTGGGCCCCGCAATCGAGGGACAAGGAAGCGACGAGCCCCAGCCCTCGACCGGTCGAGGCCTGGGCGTCGTAGTGCCGGGCCATCGGGAGGGTCGGGTTGCCATCCTGCACCTCGACGCAGATGCGGTCCGGGTACACGGCCAGCAGCAGGCCGATCGCCGTGTGGGCGTGCAGTAGCGCGTTGGTGACGACCTCGCTGACGGCCAGCTCGCCGGCGTCCAGCCACTCGTCACGGCCGGAGGACGTCACCACCTCGCGCAACAGGCGTCGGGCCGAGCGGGGGCTTTGGGGATCAGGCGGAAACGTCGCCGTCCGCTCGAGGAGTGGTGTGCCGGGATGCGACCAACGGCGGTGATCACGGTCCACCCCCAATTTCTAGCCGCTCAGCGCGACGTCATGGCCGCCGATCGCTACATCGCGGCCGCTACGGCGCCGACAAGGGAGCCATGGCCTCAGAGGAGCGCAAGGACATGCGCAGCGAGTACGTGGTGGCAGCCGTGTCTGTCTTCATCGCTCTGCTCGGGATTCTGGGCACCCTGATGGTGACGGGGCGCGAAGAGTCGGGCGAAGCGGCCCGGGAGCAGGAGCAGTTCGTGCGAGAGCAGCGCCGGGACGCGTACGCCGCCTTTCTCAGCACCGTCGTTGAGCACGAGGAGGAGCGCGACAGCTTCGTGGACTCGGTGCTGGACCTGAAGGCGGCGCCTGCGGCGGGGGACTTGGAGACGGGATACCTGAAGTACGCGGCGGCCTACGACGCGTTGAACCTCTCCATCCACACGGTGAAGATGACTGGTTCCGACGATCTCCTGGCTGCGCTCGACGCCGTGCAGGCCTCCCACGAAGCGGTGCACGACGGCATTGGGGAGGCCATGGAGCTCACCCGGGAAGGCGACGGCCAGGAGCTGATGGACTCGGCCATCCGCCGCACCATGAGGGCCGGCTTCAAGGACGAGCTGCGGGCGCTGCCGGACGCCATGGAGAAGTTCATCCGCATTGCCCGGGCCGACCTCGGCCTGGCTGGATGACGCCGGCCCGTCAGTCATGAACGAAGGCTCCTTCTGGCGATCGGTGCATGCGCTGGCCGACGCGCCTCGGCCCGCGTTCCACATGCCCGGCCATGGCCACCGCAACCCCTTCTCGGGCGAGCTCGCGCAGGTGCTCGACGATCGCGTCTATGCACTGGACCAGTCGGAGATGGCCGGGCTCGACTACCTGCACGAGCCCAACGGCGCGCTGGCCGCGTCCCAAGAGCGGGCGGCCCGGGTGTTCGGCGCCGATCGCAGCTGGTACCTGGTGAACGGAGCGACAGGAGGAAACCTGGCTGCGATATGGGCCATCGCCCGTCCGAACGGGAAGGTGCTGGCGCTGCGTCGCTCCCATCAGTCGGTGCACGCCGCGCTGGCCATCGCCGGTCTGGAGCCGCGCTACCTCCAACCGCTCCCGGACGTCGGCCTGCAGAGCTTGTTCGGCATCGACGTGGACGGCCTGCGCTCGGCGTTGGAGTCGACCACCGACGTCGTGGCCGTACACGTGACCAGCCCCGACTATTACGGCTACCGGCTGCCACTGGCCCAGATCGCGACGCTGTGCCACGCGCATGACGTGCCGCTGATCGTCGACGAAGCGCACGGAGCCCACCTTGGTTTCGTGACGGGCGAGCAGAGCGCACTTCGGGCGGGCGCCGACCTGGTGGTGCACAGCCCCCACAAGGCGCTCGGCTCCCTCACCCAGAGCGCAGTGCTGCACCTGCAGGGAAGCCGAGTGGATGCAGACCGTGTCGCCGAGGCCCTGGTGCTGCTCCAGAGCTCGTCGCCGTCGGCACTGCTCACCATGTCGCTGGACGCGTTGGTCGAGGAGCTCGAGCGGTCGGGCGTCGCCACCTGGACGGCGCAGGCCGAGCTCGGTCGGTGGGCGGCGGCGCGGACTGGGCCTGACGGCGAGCCCCTCTTGAGTCTGCGCCGCCCTCTGCCACGCGGGGTCAGTGACACCGACCCGTGCAAGCTCGTCGTCGACAGCACTCGGTACGGGTGCACGGTTCGGGAGCTGCGTCAGTCGCTTCTGCAGCGGGGTGTGCGGCCGGAGTTCACCGACCAGCGCAACCTCGTGCTCAGCATCACCGTGGGCACCACTCGCGCCGCAGTCGAGACGCTGCTTGAAGCGCTCTGCGAGCTGGCCGTCGCCGCCCCACCAGCCTCAATCGAGCGAACCGGCGGGACGCTCTCGCTGTGGCCCGACCTCCCGGCGGAACGTGGGCTCCCCGGGCGTGTTGCTTTGCAGGCCCGGCGGCAGGTGGTTCCGCTCGATGAGGCGGGCGGAATGATCGTCGCCGCGCCACTGACGCCCTATCCGCCTGGCATTCCCCTCGTGCTGCCAGGCGAGGTGCTGTCTCCCGCGCTGGTATGCACGATCGAGGCGTTCCTTGCCCAAGACGTGGCCGTGCGGGGCCTGGTGCGCACGGACGGCGGGGGGCTGGCCGTTCGCTGCGTCGCCTCGTCGCCCGCCTCCATCGAGCCGGCCGCGGAGACCGCCTGAGGCTTCTCAGTTGCCATTGGTACTCCAGTGCCACGGCTCGGACGGCAGGTTGTAGAGCCCGAAGCGGCTGGCGTTGGCCGCCAACCACACGAAGCCGGGGTTGGTCTTGGTGGTGATGAGCGAGCCGTTGTAGGTGAAGTCGATGGCCAGCCCCTGCTCGTGCATCGAGAACCCAGGACGAGCGGTGGGGGGCGAGCACTGCGATGCCGGCTTCTCGTAGATGTCGTAGCTGCTGAGGCCGCAGTTGGCCATGCGGGTGGCGATCTGCCCCTGCGAGTCGCGGTAGCCGCCGCCTCCGAAGGACATCCCGGCGGTGGCTGCTGCAGCCAGCATGGCCTCCAGGTTGGCGGCCAGAGAGCTCGCCACCCGGATGCCGCGGACCGTCGACATCCCGCCCGTGGGGGCTGTCACCGTCGGGCTCGGTGTACGGGGCGGGGCGGCGGGCGCGGCCACCGCCGGGACGGGTGACGAGCGGGCCGGTGAAGGGGGGGCCGGCGGGGCTGCCGCACTGCGGCTTGCGCGGGCGGCCGCCAGCTGGGCCGCCTCGTGCTGGGCCGCAGCGAGCTGTGCCGCAGCGAGCCGGGCGGATGCAAGCTGGGCGGCGGCAAGTCGGGCGGCCGCCTCTCGAGCCTCCGCCTCCCGGGCGGCCACCTCGCGTGCCAGCTCTACCTGACGCGACCGGATCTGCTCTGCGAACTGTTCGTCCACGGCGGTCAGGGCTTCGACCTCGCTCAGCCGCGCCTCCAGGCGGGCCTCGATGTCTGCCGCGAGGCGTTGCTGGGCAGAGACGCTCGCCAGCAGCTCGCGAAGCTCGCCTTCGACGCCACGTTGGTCGGAGTCGGCGCGTGCCGCGGCCGCACCGGCCGCCACCCGTTGGACGCCGAGCTCCTGTGTGGCCTGGCGCAGCTTGATGGTGACATCGGTGCGCCGGTCGACCACGAGCTTCACCATCTGCATTCGCTGCAGCGACTCAGTGATGTCCTTGCCTCCCAGGGCGGCGTCGAGACGGTCGTTGGGGCCGTTGACGAAGGCGTCCACGCCAATGCCTCGCATCTCCTCCTTGAGCTCCGACAGCCGGATGGCGGTGCGCTCCTGTTCCTCGCGGAGCTTCACGGCGTGAGCGGCGGCAGCATCGGCCTTCAGCTGTGCGTCGGCCAAGCGTGCCTCTTTGGCGAGGACGTCTGCGCCGAGTTGGCCCAGGGCTTGGGCCAGCGACTCCTCGGAGGCCCGGAGGACGTCGATGGCTGCGGCCGCCGCCGTCTTCTGTCGCTCCACCTCGCGGCGCCGCTGCCCGAGCTCCTCGGTCCTCGGGTCGGTGGTGGCCGCAGCCACCGGGGGCGCTCCGGCCGCAAGTGCGACGAGTACGCAGACCGTCGCCAGCAGGCGGGCTCGCGTACGGGCAACGACACAGAACAAGGAGCTCCAATGGGGGGGTCAGGGCCACCGGGTCGTCGGCGCAGGCGCTGTCCGGGTGTAACGGTAGTTCGGCACCCCTTCGCTGTCGAGCACCTACCGGTGCCGGCGAGCTTGGCGGAGGGCCCAGACGATGAGCGGTACCTGGAGCGGTAGGCGCAGCCAAGCCACGGTGGACGAGGCGAACGGGCTGGTGGCGCCCGGCCCTCTGCCGTTGATGGCCATCTGCACGTTGCCTGGGAAGATGGCGACCAACACCGCGGCGGTGAGCCAACCGCCGATGCGTCGAGTCCTGGTTGCCGCCAGCAGGACACCCGCGGTGGCCTCGACCACGCCGCTCAGGTACACGATCAGGCGGGCGTCCCCGAGCCGGCGGGGGATCAGAGGGACGTAAGCATCGGTAATGACGAAGTGAAGGGCGCCGGCCCCAGCCATCACCAAGGCGAGGATCAGGCGGGAGCGGCGCTCGCCCACCGTCTCGTGCCGCTCGGCCTCGCCTGGGAGCGCAGCGTGGAGGGCCATGAGTGGTCGAGGCTACGTCGCACCGCAGTGATGCTGGAGGGACTATCTTGGTTGTCGACGTCCCGCCTCTCTGAGGTGGTGGAGCACGGTCTGGTCCGAGGCCGCTTCGAGGCGCCGACAGCGGATGTCTCCCACGTCGCGTGGGCGGGGGAGCAGGGCGCGGAGGCGCCGGATCACGCATGCAAGACGCGACAGAAGTGCTCGAGATCGCCGCCTGGGCGGCGGCTCACGGGGAAGCCAATGCCGACGAGCTGGAGCTGCTCAAGGCTGATCCGCGTGTCTGGCGCAGGGTGCTCGAACGGCTGCGCCTCCAGACGGCGGACGGCCTCGAGGATGTCCACGAGATCGAAGGTCCGGAGCGCGACCAGGTCATCGTCGACTTCCAACGCTCGCTGGGCCTGCTGGAGGCGGCTCTGCTGCTCGTCTCCCGCGCTCCTGAGATCGCCGCGGCGGCGACGGTGCAGGCCGACCCCCTCGGGGTGGTTCGTCTGCAGGCCTCGTGGTCCTCCGGCGCCGTCGTGGTGTGGGCGGCTGGCCCGGGAACCGCGCCAGCCGACAACGACGAGCTGTCCGACCGCTTGGAGACCATCGGAGGTCCGGCGCTGGGGTGGACCCTGCACCCGACGTTGCTGCTCCCGACCGGAGGGCGAGCGGCCGCGCTGGCCATCCCCGTCGCCGAAGCGCTCGGCTGGTTGGTGGCGGTCGGCGGTGGGCTGGGCGGTGACGGCATCGGGGCCAGCGTCACGTGGCTCGGCCGAGTGGCGGTGGCAGGGGTGCGGCTCGTAGCTGCGGGGGCCGTCGTGCCGACCTTGCATGCGGCCAAGCGCACGGAGGCGCGAGCGCTCGACCTGCACGTGCGCTGGGTGCCGGCTCTGGTCGACGACGGCGAGCTCGACCTCCTGGCGGCAGCCATGCCCGGGCCGGTGACTGCACTGGCCACCGCCGACGCCCGCAAGGTGACGCTCGACGTGCTCGGCGCGGTGGTGCATGCCGTCGTGACCGAGGCGGCCGGGCGGCTCGAGCTGCCGGCGCCACCGCCGTCCACCTCCACCGTGGCCTCGGTGGCGGAGGCGTTCATCACCCGTCTCGATGGCTCGGCATTCTCGGCGCCGCCCGCAGTTGCGGCCGAGGTCTCGAAGCGACTGGAGCGTTGGGTCAAGCCCGTCGTGAGCCCCGGACGCCCAACCCTCGTCGTCGCTCTCGACCCGCCCGACAAGGGCAACGCGTGGTTCCTCAGCGTGCTCGGCAAGGGTGCGGAGGGTGGCCTCCTCCCGGTGGAGGTGGCGCTGGCCGACAGCAAAGCCACCCGGCCCATGGCCGACGAGCTTGACCGGCTGGAACGGATACTCCCTGTGTTGTTGCGTCCCGGCGGCCTGCGACGGGGTCAGGTGTACCTGAGCCAGAGCGAGGCATGGGAGCTGATGACGGTCACCGGAGCCACCTTGGACGCCGCCGGCTTCGAGGTGCGAGTGCCGGCGCTCTCCCGGCGCAAGGTGCCGCCCGGGCTGCGCCTGTTCACCGCGCCGACCGGCGAGTCGGTGGTGGGCGCGCACCAGCTCAGCGACGTGCGGTGGTCGGTGGTGTTCGACGACGTCGAGCTCACCGCCGAGGAGGTGGCGCGGCTTGCGTCGGAGGCCCGGCCGCTCGTGCGCTCCCGAGGCCGCTGGATCGAGCTCGATCGCGTCGACCTGAAGGAGGCCGCGGCCGCCCTGGCCGAGCGGGCGCGCACCACCAAGCTCACCGGTGCCGAGATCCTTCGACAGGCCGTCGGGCTGGAGGGCACGGGCCTCAGCGGCGGGCTCACCGTGGAAGGCAGCGGCTGGGCGACCGACCTGTTGTCCAAGGCGCAAGCCGTGTCCACCGATCCGGTGACGAGCCCCGCCGGCTTCGAGGGCGAGCTGCGCAGCTACCAGGCCGAGGCCCTGGCGTGGCTTGGCTTCCTGGACGCGGTGAGCCTGGGTGGCTGCCTGGCGCTCGACATGGGGCTGGGCAAGACCCCGACTGTCTTGGCCCACGTGGTCCGGACGGCGGGCAGCGGGCCGACCTTGGTGATCGCCCCCCCTGCCGTCGTGGGCAACTGGGCGGCGGAGGCGGCCCGGTTCACGCCCGGCCTACGGGTGATCGTGCATCACGGCGCCTCTCGGGCATCCACGCGCCAGCTCCAGAGCGAGACCGCCGATGTCGACGTCGTCATCACAACCTATGGCACCGCGGTCCGTGACGTCGAGGCACTGGCCGAGCTCAGCTGGGACCGGGTGGTGCTGGACGAGGCACAGGCCATCAAGAACCCGGCCAACGACACCTCGCAGCAGCTGCGTCGCATCCCTGCCCGCAGTCGTCTGGCGCTCACCGGCACCCCGATCGAGAACGGTCTCGGCGATCTCTGGGCCATCCTCGACTACACCAACCCGAACCTGGTCGGCACCCGACCGGCCTTCGTGGCGCAGCTGTCGGGTGAGGGTGAGGCGGCACTGCGCGCCCTCAACGGCATCCTCGTGTTCCGGCGCACCAAGAGCGAGCCAGAGGTAGCGGCCGAGCTGCCCGACCGCATCGACGAGCTCAACCGCTGCAGCATGACGTCCGAGCAGATCGGCCTTTACCAGGCGGTGCTCGACGGCCTGGTGGCTGACACCAGCGCCGACGGTCCGGCCGGTGAGCCGAAGCAGGGAGCGATCCTGGCCGCCATCACCGCGCTCAAGCAGATCTGCAACCACCCGGCCGCGTACCAGGCGGACGACCGCCCCCTCGCCGGCCGGTCGGGGAAGCTGGCCCGCCTGGAGGAGATCGTCGACGCGGTCTTTGCCGCCGGCGAGCGCATCCTCGTCTTCACCCACTTTGCCGAGTGGGGAAAGCGGTTGGCCGATCACCTCACCGAGGTCACCGGCGTGCCCATGGGCTGCTACCACGGCGGCCTCACGCGCGGCGCACGCGACCGCATGGTGGCCGAGTTCCAGCAAGGAACGGGCCCGGGAGGCCTCATCCTGTCGTTGAAGGCAGGTGGCACCGGGCTCAACCTGACCGCCGCCAGCCACGTGGTGCTCTACGACCGCTGGTGGAACCCGGCGGTGGAGGACCAGGCACGTGACCGGGCGTGGCGCATCGGCCAGACCCGCACGGTCGTCTCCCACCGCCTCGTGTGCCCGGGGACGGTGGACGAACGGGTGGAGGAGGTGGTGGCCGGCAAGCGTCACGTCGCCGACTTGGTGCTGCCGAAGTCGAGCTCCATGGCCGACCTCGACGCGGGTCAGCTGCGAATCGCTCTCGGCCTGCGGCCCGACACCCTGCTCACTGAGGAGAACGCATGAGCTCGCGCCGACGCAAGCCGCAGAGCCGAGGGCGTCAGCAGCTGGCACCGGGCCGGATGGATCTCTGGCGCCCGGTGCCCGAGCTGCCCGGCGCCGAGCCGATCGTGCCGTCGACAGAGCCAACCGCACTGCTGCGTTCGCTCGGCGACCCACCGTTGCAGGGCCAGGGGGCAGTGGCCGAGCACTACCTGGCCGCGGTGATCGAGCGGGCCTCCGGCCTGGCTACCGCATTGGCGGCGACCGCGGACCTGTTGGGGCAGCCCCCGTCCGACTGACACGGGGCCGGCCGGAAGGCGGGGCGCCCACCGCGGCATAGATCGTCAGCAGGAGCAAGCCGAAGAACAGGGCGATGGCGATGCTCCTGCCGCTGTTGCCAAGGCGCACCACTTCGCTCACCACGGTGCGCGGGGCGGTGACCGCCTGCCAGCTGTTCAGACGGGAGAAGCGCCCCAACACGACCCCGAATCCGCTGCCGATGGTGGCCAGCACGATCACCGACCACGCGGCGCCGGCTCCGGCCCACGGCCGCACGACCCGGTGCACGGCTCGCAGCGACAGTACGGCGAGCAGGCAGCCGGCCCAGGCGAAAGAGACGAGGCGAGCCAGGTCGAGCCAAGGGGTCGGCGAGCCGTTGTTCAGGTGGGTGATGTCGCTGACCAGGTATGGCGCGTTGGGCAGGAAGAGGAGCCAGACGAGCGCGACGGTGACCGTGGCGACGGTCGGGCGCCGGCTCCCCCGTCCGCGTTCGGCGAGTGACTCGAGGGCGAGGGCGGCGACGAACGGCACCCACGCCAGGGCCAGGTTCCACAGCAGGAAGCGATGCGTCGGCCGCTGGCCCAGCGCGACGGGCCCGGCGATGAGGACGAGCACGGCGAGGGCACTGGCGGCGATGGCCGGGAGCACCGACCGGTCGACGCTCCAGCGGACAGAACCACCGATCGTCGGCATCATCGCCCAAGGGTACGGACCGGTAGGCCACGGCGTCTGTCACCTCGCGGCCCGGGCGAGACCCGGCCAGAATCGTCACGTGGAAGCTGACCCGCTCTTCGAGCCCGACCCGGCGTCACCCGACATCTACATCCCCAGCCTGTATACGAGGGGGCCATGGGACCCCGGGTTGCTCCACGGGGGTCCGGTAGGTGCGCTGTTCGCAGAGCGGCTGCAGGACGCCTCCGGCGACGCTTACCAGCCGGCTCGCTTGACGGTCGAGCTGATGCGACCGGTACCGCTTCTGCCCATGCGCATGCGGGTGAACGACCTTCGGGTCGGACGACGGCTCCGTGTCGTCGAGGCGCTGCTGGAGGCCGACGGCAAGGGCGTGGCCCGGGCGACGCTGCTGTCGGTGCGGCCTCTCCCGCTCGACGCCTCGGGCCTGAACCCCCCGTTGCGGCCTCCACCGGGCGGACCGCGACGCGAGGGAGTGGAGTCGGTGTCACTGGACGGGGGCACCGGTTTCGTCGGGGGTTCGATGGACTTCCGTCGCGAACCAGACCACGAGCTCGGCCGCGGTGTGGCGTGGCTTCGATTGCACCGCCAGGTGCTCCCTGGGCGTGACCCGAGCCCCCTGGCCCGGGCCGCAGCCGCCGCCGACGTCGGCAACGCCGTCTCGGCGCGGCGTGATCCCGGACTTCCGCGCATCTCCTTCGTCAACGCCGACCTCTCGTTGAGCCTCAGTCGACTGCCCGAGGGCGAGTGGATCCGGCTCGAGGCCGAGGGCCGCTGGGAGGCCACCGGAATCGGCTGGGTCACTGCGGAGATGGCGGACGAGCGCGGTTCGGTCGGCCGGGTCAGCAACGCGCTCGTGCTGGCGCCCGACACGCGCTGACATGTCGGCGCGCCAGCGGACAGCGGGTCAGTCCGAGGGAAGCAGGCGGTCCAGCAGTCCCCTGCCCTGGGCTCTCGGCCGGGTGTCCTCGCCTTCCGGCTGACCGGAGTCGGGAGCCGGAGTCGTCATCGCTGAGGCAGCCGGCGCGGCCGGCTGAGCGGGAGCCGGCGGCCCAACGCCAGCCGGATCGCCAGCACCCACAGCCGGAGCCGGAACCGCAGCGGCTGCTACGGCAGACGGTGCAGGCGGCGCTTGGGGAGCAGTCGTTGGCGCAGGAACGCCCCGCGGCGGCGTGGGAACGGATGTCGTCGTGCGCGGTGCCGGTACAGCCGTTGTGGTGGTCGGGGCCACCGCAGACAGCGGCGCCGGGGCAGGGACAGGTGTGGGGCTCACGGCTACAGCACCGGGTCCGGTGATCCCCCCGGGGGGTGGCCGGAATGTGAAGCGCGACGCGTCGTCAGGTATTTGCTCGACCGGCGAGGACGTTGTGGACGTCGTCCGAGCGGTAGCGCCTCCGGGCGGCGCGCTCTCCGCAGCCGTGGTTGTGGGTGTTTCGGTCAACGACGTGGCGGCCACGTCCACACCCTCCTCCTCTCCACGGCTGTTGATCACCACGAACACCGGCAGGGCGATAGAAGCCAGGGACAGGACCACGGCAACCAGCAACGCCGGTAGCTCCGCCCTTCGGGACAGCAGCTGCCGTCGAGCCGACGGGCCGTGCGGGTTCAACGACTGGTGCTCGAGCCGGCCGCGGCACGGCGCCGTGCCGTGACCACACCGGCTCCGAGGACAGCCGCCGCACCGCCAACAGCCGCGACGACGAGCAAGGGGCTCGGGGTGCCGGGCCCGTCCGCGGCCTGGCCGCCTGAGCCGGCGTTCACGCCCCG
>Ga0136611_10000338_pt1 | contig 29937 bp, 24 predicted proteins | sample AntDrymUQ2232306_2_FD_106645 | JGI IMG/M metagenome (GOLD analysis project Ga0136611, IMG submission 106645) | Polar desert sand microbial communities from Dry Valleys, Antarctica - metaG UQ223 (23.06) | ecosystem: Environmental > Terrestrial > Soil > Desert | place: Antarctica: Dry Valley...
CAGCTTGCTGCGGAAATCGCTGCGGCCGAAGCCATCGGTTCCCAGCACCTTGTAGGTCCGGTCTTTCGGAACGAAGGATCTGATCTGGTCGGCATAGGACTTCATGTAGTCGGTCGACGCCACCACCGGACCGGCGTGGGCGGCCAGTTGTTCAGCGACGAATGAAACGCGCGGCGCCTCAAGCGGATGCAGCAGGTTCCAGCGCTCGGCGGCCTGGCCATCGCGCGCGAGTTCGTTGAAGCTGGGGCAACTCCAGACATTGGCGGCGACGCCCCAGTCTTTTTCAAGCAACTCCTGCGCTGCGATCGACTCGCGCAGGATCGTTCCGGATCCGAGCAGCTGCACCGACACGCCCGCCGCTTTCGGCGCCTCCTTGCACAGATACATGCCCTTGATGATCTGCTCTTCGGTGCCGGCCTTGAGGCCTGGCATGGCATAGTTTTCGTTCAGCAGCGTGATGTAGAAATACACGTTGTCCTGCTTTTCCACCATGCGTTTCAAGCCGTGGTGCAGGATGACGCCCACTTCATGGGCGAAGGTCGGGTCGTAGCTATTGCAGTTCGGAATCGTTCCGGCCAGGATGTGGCTGTGGCCGTCTTCGTGCTGCAGGCCTTCGCCGTTCAGCGTCGTGCGGCCCGAGGTGCCGCCCAGCAGGAAGCCGCGCGCCTGCATGTCGCCCGCCGCCCAGGCCAGGTCGCCAATGCGCTGGAAGCCGAACATCGAGTAGTACACGTAGAACGGCACCATGATGCGGTTATTGGTGCTGTACGACGTCGCCGCCGCGATCCAGCTGCTCATGCCGCCGGCTTCGTTGATGCCTTCCTGCAGGATCTGGCCCTTCTTGTCTTCGCGGTAATACATCACCTGGTCTTTGTCGACAGGCGTGTACTGCTGTCCGGCCGGGTTGTAGATGCCGATCTGCCGGAACAGTCCTTCCATGCCGAAGGTGCGCGCCTCGTCGACCAGGATCGGCACGACGCGTGGGCCGAGCGCCTGGTCGCGCAACAGCTGCGTCAGGAAGCGTACATACGCCTGCGTGGTCGAGATTTCACGGCCTTCGGCGGTCGGCTCGATCACGGACTTGAACGTGTCCAGTGCCGGGACCGTGAAGTTCTCATCGGACTTGGCACGGCGGGACGGCAGATATCCTCCCAGCGCCTTGCGGCGCTCGTGCAGGTACTTCATCTCCGGCGTGTCGTCGGCCGGTTTGTAGAACGGAATATCGGCCAGCTGGCTGTCGGGAATCGGAATATTGAACCGGTCGCGAAACAGCTTGATGTCGTCGTCGCTCAGCTTTTTGGTCTGGTGCACATTGTTCTTGCCTTCACCGATCTTGCCCATGCCGAAGCCCTTGACGGTCTTGATCAGCAGCACGGTCGGTTGGCCGGCGTGGTTGACCGCGGAATGGAAAGCGGCATGGACTTTTTCCGAATCATGGCCGCCGCGGCGCAGGTTCCAGATGTCGTCGTCGCTCATCTTCGCGACCATCTCCAGCGTGCGCGGGTCACGGCCGAAGAAATGCTTGCGCACATACGCGCCGTCGTTGGCCTTGAACGACTGGTAGTCGCCGTCGTTGCATTCCATCATGATCTTGCGCAGCGCGCCGTCCTTGTCGCGCGCAAGCAGCGCGTCCCAGCTGCTGCCCCAGATCAGCTTGATGACATTCCAGCCAGAGCCGCGAAACTCGCTTTCTAGTTCTTGAATGATTTTGCCGTTGCCGCGCACCGGGCCGTCGAGGCGCTGCAAATTGCAGTTGATGACGAAGATCAGGTTGTCGAGCTTTTCGCGCGCCGCCAGGCCGATGGCGCCCATCGACTCGACCTCGTCCATTTCGCCGTCGCCGCAGAAAACCCAAACCTTGCGGTTTTCGGTGTTGGCGATACCGCGCGCATGCAAGTATTTGAGGAACCTGGCCTGGTAAATGGCCATCAGCGGGCCCAGCCCCATCGAGACGGTAGGAAACTGCCAGAAATTGGGCATCAGCTTGGGGTGCGGATAGCTCGACAATCCCTTGCCATCGACTTCCTGGCGGAAGTTGAGCAATTGATCTTCGCTCAGCCGGCCTTCAAGGTAGGCGCGCGCATAGACGCCGGGCGACACATGGCCCTGTATATAAAGGCAGTCACCGCCGTGACTTTCACTTTCGGCGTGCCAAAAATGATTGAAGCCAGCGCCGAACAGGCTGGCCAGCGAGGCGAACGAGCCGATATGGCCGCCCAGGTCGCCGCCGTCCGCAGGGTGCAGCCGGTTGGCCTTGACGACCATCGCCATCGCGTTCCAGCGCATGTAGGCGCGCAGCCGTTCTTCCATCGGCAGGTTGCCGGGCGAGCGTTCCTCCTGATCGGGCTCAATGGTGTTGACGTAGCCAGTGTTAGCCGAGAACGGCATGTCGATGCTTTTCTGCCGCGCATGCTCGAGAAGCTGCTCGAGCAGGAAATGCGCTCGCTCGGGGCCTTCGCTCTCGATCACCGCCGTCAGCGCGTCGGTCCACTCGCGGGTCTCCTGCGCATCTTTGTCGAATACGCCGCTGGAATCAGCTTGCGCGGAAGGGGAACCGGCGTCGGGTACCGGGTTCGGGTTGGCAGCCATGGTTGTCTCCTGGGTAACACGAATTAGAGTCACTTGATCGCCTGCGACGCGGCACACAGGCGGCGCGAGCAGGCATCAATCAAACTGTATTTTCAAATGCAAATCAGCCTCAAGCCGTGAGTTTCCCACAGTTTTTGCAAAATTTCAAACTGTGTTTATCGTTTTCGTAATATGACATTTTGATTGATGAGCTGTCTTGACGAGCTGGTGTGGCGGTTACACAGCCGCTTCGCCCTCCAGGCCACTTGTAAGGGCTTTAACCTAAAATTCCGATGCCCATGTCTCAAAACCCCGCTCCCGCTCCCGCTGCAACCGCCGATGCAGTTCTCAACCGAGCGCCTCTTGCGCTTTGGAGCGGCTGGTGGCGCAGGCTGACGCCGGCGCGCCAGGACCGGTTCATCACGCTTGGCCCTTTGCTGGCGGTGGTGCTTTTTCTGGCGGCGGTGGTCGCGGCGTTCGGCTACCTGCGTATCGAGGAAATCGACCGTGAACAGCAGGCGCTGACGCGCGACGTCGAATACGCCCAGCAGCGGCTCCGGCTGCGCCTGCTGGAGCGGCAGGAGCAGCTGATGCGAATCGGCCGGGACGTGTCGAACAAGGAAGTGGACCGCGACGAGTTCATCATTCAGGCCGAGGCGCTGGTCAACCAGTTCCCTGAATTGATGGCGGTCAGCTGGATCGACAGCAAGCGGCGCATCAAGGTCGCCTACGTGTCGCCCAGCGCCAGCCAGCTGCGCACCGCCGGCGACCTGCTCAGCGGCGATGAGACGGTCGGCACGTACGAACTGACGCGCGACCTGCGTCAACCGGTTTATTCGCGGCCATTGATGCTGCAAAACCCGAAGCGCTACAACGCCGCCAGCCTGCAGCTCCAGGTGCCGCTGGACGACCAGGGCAAGTTCGCCGGCGTCATCCTGGGCGAGTACTCGATCGACGGGCTGCTGCGCTTTGGCATCCCGACCGAAATCACCGCCAAATACGCGGTCGCGCTGGTCGATGACCAACACCTGGTGCTTGCGGGCGCTTTGCCCGCACCTCGGGCGGGCGCGGCGCGGCTGCTGCCCTGGACCGACGGCCCGGCGAAATACGAAATGCCGGTATCGCCTGTCGGCAACGGACTTTTGATACGCGCCGAAGGCTACCGCGCGTCGCTCGGCGTCGTCGGCAGCGGCTTTTTCTGGCTGGTCAGCGCCCTGAGCGCGCTGACGGTCTGGATGCTGCTGGGCAACTGGCGCCATACCCGGCGGCGGCTGCAGGCGCAACAGGCGCTGATTTCCGAGACGCTTTTTCGCCGTGCCATGGAAAATTCGATGCTCACCGGAATGCGCGCGCTCGACCTGCAAGGGCGGATCACCTATGTCAATCCGGCTTTTTGCCAGATGACCGGACTCAGCGAGGAAGAGCTGGTCGGCTGCACCGCGCCATTTCCGCACTGGCCCGAGTCGGACAACGACACGCTGATGGTCAGGCTCGACGACGAACTGAACGGCAAGGCGCCGCTCACCGGTTTCGAGATGCGGGTCAAGCGCAAGAACGGACAGATTTTCGACGCCCGCCTCTATGTGTCGCCGCTGATCGACCCGAACGGTCAGCAGACCGGCTGGATGACGTCGATGACCGACATCACCGAGCCCAAGCGCATTCGCGAGGAACTCACCGCGTCCTACGAGCGCTTCACCACCGTTCTGGAAGGGCTCGACGCCGCGATATCGGTTGCGCCGCTTGGCAGCGAGGAACTGCTTTTCGCCAACAAGCTTTACCGCGCCTGGTTCGGTGTCAAAGTCTCGGGCCATGTCAACCTGATTGCGCAGGCGGGCGTTCCGACCGTCTCGCCGACGCAGGACGCGCTCGACGCTGTCGACGGGATGGCCGGGTTTCCGACCGATTCCCTGACCGACGCCCAGACAGCGAACGCCGAGATTTTCGTTCCCGAGTTGAGCAAATGGATCGAGGTGCGGTCACGCTACCTTAACTGGGTCGATGGGCGCCTTGCGCAGATGGTGATCGCCACGGACATCACGCCGCGGCGACGTGCCGAGGAACAAGCCGCCCGGCAAAACGAGCGCGCCCAGACCGCCAGCCGCCTGATCACCATGGGCGAGATGGCGTCGAGCGTCGCGCATGAGCTTAACCAGCCGCTGACGGCCATCAGCAACTATTGCAACGGCATGGTTTCGCGCATTAAAACGCGCCAGATCAGCAATGAAGACCTGCTCGTCGCGCTCGACAAGACCGCCAAACAGGCCTGGCGCGCCGGGCAGATCATTCAGCGCATCCGGGCCTTCGTCAAACGCAGCGAACCCAACCGCGCATCGGCCGATGTCGCCACGCTCGTCAGCAACGCGATGGAGCTGGCTGAAATCGAGCTGCGGCGCCATCATGTGCGGCTGAGCCACTACATCGCGGCACGCCTGCCGGCCGTTGTCGTCGATCCGATCCTGATCGAGCAGGTGCTGTTCAACCTGATGAAAAACGCCGCCGAATCGATCGCCCAGGCGCAATGCCAGGTGGCGCAGCGCAGTGTCGAATTGCGCGTTGTGCCCAAGCTCGTCGAAGGCCAGGAAGTGGTCGAGTTTTCGGTGACCGATTCGGGCTGCGGCCTGCCCCCGGAAGTCATGGAGCGCCTGTTCGAGGCCTTTTATTCGACCAAGGCCGAGGGCATGGGCATTGGCCTGAAGCTTTGCCGCAGCATTGTCGAATCTCACCAAGGCAGGCTTGAGGCGGTGAACCTCTACAATGGCGACGCCGTCGTCGGCTGCCGCTTTACATTCTGGATTCCGGTCGAACCGCCTTTTGCAGCATTGCCGGCCATCGCCGACAATGCGGCCGTCAGCGACGCTTGAAAACGCGCCAGACGACCACCCATGCAGCCTGAAACGCACTTTGAGAAGTCACGAAGAAAGTATTGAATGAGCTTGATTCCCAAAAAAGGCACCGTTTATGTCATCGACGACGACGAGGGTGTCCGCGATTCGCTGCAGTGGTTGCTTGAGGGCAAGGACTACCGGGTGCGGTGCTTTGATTCGGCCGAAACGTTTTTAAGCCGCTACGACGCGCGCGAGGTGGCCTGCCTGATTGTCGACATCCGCATGGGCGGAATGACCGGCTTGGATCTGCAGGACCGGCTGATCGAGCGCAAGTCGCCGCTACCCATTGTTTTCATCACCGGCCACGGTGACGTGCCGATGGCGGTCAACACCATGAAAAAGGGCGCCGTCGACTTCATCCAGAAGCCGTTTGAGGAAGAGGCGCTGGTCGGTCTGGTCGAGCGCATGCTTGAGCAGGCCAAGGAAGTGTTCAGTGACCATCAGCAATCGGCCAGCCGCGACGCGCTGCTGGCCAAGCTCACCTCGCGCGAAGCGCAGGTGCTCGAGCGTATTGTCGCCGGCAGGCTGAACAAGCAGATCGCAGACGACCTGGGCATCAGCATCAAGACGGTGGAGGCGCACCGAGCCAATATCATGGAAAAGCTGAACGCCAACACGGTGGCCGACCTGCTGAAGATCGCCTTGGGCTCGAACGCCGTCAAAGCCTGATCCTGCCCACCGCCCGCTATTTTTTTAATAGCTGTTTACGCCCGCCGGCATTGCGCTGACGGGCTTTTTCATTTGGAAAACTTGAAATGACAGCCCAACTCATCGACGGCACCGCACTTTCGGCGCGGCTGCGCACCGAGGTCGCCCGCCGGGCCGCCGCGCTGCGGGCGCGCGGCGTGACGCCGGGTCTGACGGTGCTGCTGGTCGGCGACAACGCCGCCAGCCACGTCTATGTTCGCAACAAGGTCAAGGCCTGCGAAGACAACGGCGTGTATTCGGTGCTGGAGCGCCATCCGGCAACGCTTTCCGAAGCCGATTTGCTGGCGCGGGTCGATGCGCTGAACCATGACGCCGCGATTCACGGCATCCTGGTCCAGCTGCCGCTTCCCGGCCATATCAATACACAAAAAGTGATCGAGGCGATTTCGCCTGCGAAGGACGTTGACGGCTTTCATGTCGCCAGCGCCGGCGCGCTGATGGTCGGCCAGCCGGGTTTTTGGCCCTGCACGCCTTACGGCTGCATGAAGATGCTCGAGAGCATCGACTACGACCTGGCCGGCAGGCATGCGGTCGTCATCGGCCGCAGCAACATCGTCGGCAAGCCGATGGCGCTGATGCTGTTGCAAAAAAACGCGACGGTGACCGTTTGCCACAGCGCGACGAAAAGCCTCAAGGCAATGACGCTGCAAGCCGACGTGATCGTCGCCGCGGTCGGCAAGCGCAACGTTCTGACGGCCGACATGGTCAAACCCGGGGCGGTGGTGATCGACGTCGGCATGAACCGCGACGAGCAGGGCAAGCTCTGCGGAGATGTGGACTTTGAAGGGGTGAAGGAAGTCGCCGGCTACATCACGCCGGTGCCTGGCGGCGTTGGGCCAATGCCGATCACGATGCTGCTGGTCAATACGCTGGAAGCGGCTGAACGTACTTGAGTAAACGCGGATTTTCACCGTTCGGCGGTGAAGGCCTTCGGTAGAAAAGTCACCGTCCACAGCGCAAGGCCCGCGCACAGCCATTGGCCCAGGTACATCGCGCTGCCCAGGCCGTGCCAGAGCCTCAGGTTGCCGCCATCGGCACGCGCGCTGACGATGCGCGGCGCGACGCCGAACTCGACAAGCAGCGCGAGCAACATGCCGGCTACTATGAATTTCATAGCTGCCCGCGCTTTCCCAGCGTGTGAAAACACGTCTTTTTTATTAAAAACCATGAGCATCAGCAGGCCGCAGCCAGTGCCGATCCAGGTTTGCGCGGTGAACAGCTTGGCCGCCATTGCGCCGGCGGCTGGTGCGCTGCCCAGATGCACGAACAACAGCGGAACAACGACAAATCCGAGGCCGCCAAGGCTGCCCCACCAGAGCGCGGCCGCCAGAATGCCGATCCGCTGGCGGACCTCAGGCTGCATCAGACGTAACTGACGGCGACGATCTCGTAGCGCCTGACGCCGCCCGGCGCCACGACTTCGGCGCTATCGCCCTCGTCCTTGCCGATCAGCGCGCGTGCGATCGGCGAGCCGATGTTCACCAGCCCCAGCTTGATGTCCGCCTCGTCTTCGCCGACGATCTGGTAGGTCACGCTCTCGCCGGTGTTCTCGTCCTCAAGCTTGACTGTCGAGCCGAATACCACGCGGCTGCCGGCTTCGAAGGTCGATGGGTCGATGATTTGCGCCGCCGACAGCTTGCCTTCGATTTCCTGAATCCGGCCTTCGATGAAACCTTGCCGGTCTTTGGCGACTTCATACTCGGCGTTTTCGCTCAGGTCGCCCTGCGCCCTGGCTTCGGAGATCGCGTTGATCACCCATGGCCGCTGTACCGTTTTCAGGTTGTGCAATTCGGCCTTGAGCTTCTCGGCGCCGCGCTTGGTGATGGGTAAGGTTGCCATTTTTGTGTCCTGCAAAAGCGAAACCGCCGGGCGTTGGAGCCCGGCGGTGTGTGGTGATTGAATTATGCCGCGAAAAATCCGGGCCGGCCGCGAACCTCAGCCGGCCATGGTTAATTGCGCATGCATTTCCTGCACCGAAATCACACCCAGGTCGTCCAGGTATTTCATGCCCTCGACCGCCGCTTCGGCGCCGGCGATGGTGGTGAAAGTCGTAACCCGCGCCAGCAGCGCCGAGGTGCGGATCTGGCGGGAATCGGCAATCGCGTTGCGCCGTTCCTCGACGGTGTTGACGACCAGCGCGATCTCGTTGTTTTTGATCATGTCAACCACATGTGGCCGGCCTTCGGTGACCTTGTTGACGACCTTGCAGGCGATGCCGGCCGCCGCGATGGCCGCCGCCGTGCCCTTGGTCGCGACCAGATCGAAGCCCATCGCGACCAGCGCCCGTCCGACATCGACCGCGCGCGCCTTGTCATTGTTCTTGACGGTCAGAAACGCCCTTCCCGACTTCGGCAGCCGGGTGCCGGCGCCGATCTGCGACTTGACGAAGGCCTCGCCGAAGGTCTTGCCGACGCCCATCACCTCGCCGGTGGACTTCATTTCAGGCCCGAGAATGGTATCGACGCCTGGAAATTTCACGAACGGGAACACCGCCTCCTTAACGCTGAAATAAGGCGGCGTAACCTCGCGCAGCAGGCCTTGTGACGCCAGCGACCGCCCGACCATGCAGCGCGCCGCCACCTTGGCCAGCTGGATGCCGGTCGCCTTGCTGACGAAGGGCACGGTGCGCGATGCGCGCGGATTGACCTCCAATACGTAGATTACATCCTGGCCATCGATGCTCTGGATCGCGAACTGGACGTTCATCAGCCCGACGACATTTAACGCTTCGGCCATTGCTGCGGTCTGGCGCTTGATTTCCGTCACGGTAGCCGCGCCCAGCGAATACGGCGGCAGCGAGCACGCCGAATCGCCGCTGTGAACGCCGGCCTGCTCGATGTGCTCCATCACGCCGCCGATAAAGGTCTTGCCTTCGGCATCGCGGATGCAGTCCACGTCGCATTCGATGGCATCGTTGAGGAATCGATCCAGCAGCACCGGCGAGTCGTGGCTGACCTTGACGGCTTCGCGCATGTAGCGCTCCAGATCGCGCTGCTCATGAACGATTTCCATGGCCCGGCCGCCCAGCACATAGCTCGGACGAACCACCAGCGGATAGCCCAGGGCGGCGGCCTTTTCAAGCGCCTCGGGCTCGGCGCGGGCGGTGGCGTTCGGCGGCTGGCGCAAGCCAAGGGCGTGCAGCAGCTTCTGGAAACGCTCGCGGTCTTCGGCGGCGTCGATCATGTCGGGCGAGGTGCCGATGATGGGAACGCCATTGGCCTCAAGATCCAGCGCGAGCTTGAGCGGCGTCTGGCCGCCGTACTGGACGATCACGCCGAAGGGCTTTTCCTTGTCGACGATCTCCAGCACGTCTTCCAGCGTCAGCGGCTCGAAATACAGGCGGTCGCTGGTGTCGTAGTCGGTCGAAACCGTCTCGGGATTGCAGTTGACCATGATCGTTTCATAACCGTCTTCGCGCATCGCCATCGCGGCATGTACGCAGCAATAGTCGAACTCGATGCCCTGGCCGATGCGGTTCGGGCCGCCGCCCAGCACCATGATTTTTTTCCGGTCGGTCGGCAGCGCCTCGCATTCGCTACCTTTGGCCTCATAGGTCGAATACAGGTAAGCGGTGTTGGTTTCGAACTCGGCGGCGCAGGTGTCCACCCGCTTGTAAACCGGGCGCACGCCGAGCGCGATCCGCCTTTCGCGGATGGCCGTATCAGTGGTCTTGAGCTGGCGCGCCAGCCGGCGGTCGGAAAATCCTTTTTGCTTCAGCGCGCGCAGCGTGGCGGCGTCGATCTGGTCCAGCGTCGTGGTTTCAAGTTCCAGCTCGATCTTGACGATCTGCTCGATCTGAACCAGGAACCAGCGGTCGATTTTCGTCAGTTCAAAGACTTCATCGACGCTCAAGCCCATGGCGAAGGCGTCGCCGACATACCAGATGCGGTCAGGTCCGGGCGCGCCGAGTTCCTTTTCCAGCACTTCACGGTCCTGGGTTTTTTCGTTCATGCCATCAACGCCGACTTCGAGACCGCGCAGGGCCTTCTGGAACGACTCCTGAAAGGTCCGGCCCATCGCCATGACCTCGCCGACCGATTTCATTTGCGTCGTCAGGCGCGAATCGGCGGTCGGAAATTTTTCAAATGCGAAACGCGGAATCTTGGTGACCACGTAGTCGATGCTCGGCTCGAAGCTGGCCGGCGTGGCGCCGCCGGTGATCTCGTTGCGCAGTTCGTCGAGGGTGAAGCCCACCGCCAGCTTGGCTGCCACCTTGGCGATCGGGAAACCCGTGGCCTTGGACGCCAGCGCCGACGAACGCGACACGCGGGGATTCATCTCGATAACGACCATGCGGCCGTCAAGCGGATTGATCGCAAACTGCACATTCGAGCCGCCGGTATCGACGCCGATTTCGCGCAGCACCGCCAGACTCGCATTGCGCAAAATCTGGTATTCCTTGTCGCTCAGGGTCTGCGCCGGCGCGACGGTGATCGAGTCGCCGGTGTGTACGCCCATCGGGTCGAGGTTCTCGATCGAGCAGACGATGATGCAGTTGTCGGCGGTGTCGCGAACCACTTCCATTTCGTACTCTTTCCAGCCGAGCAGCGACTCCTCGATCAGCAGTTCGCTGGTTGGCGACGCCTCCAGGCCGCGCTTGCAGATTTCCTCGAATTCCTCCGGGTTGTAGGCAATGCCGCCGCCGGTGCCGCCGAGCGTGAAACTGGGTCGAATCACCGTCGGGAAACCCAGCGTCTTCTGCACGGTCCAGGCTTCGTCGATGCTGTGCGCAATGCCCGAGCGCGCCGAACCGAGACCAATCTTGGTCATCGCATCCTTGAACTTGAGCCGGTCCTCGGCTTTGTCGATAGCTTTGGGCTTGGCGCCGATCAGCTCGACGTCGTACTTTTCCAGCACGCCGTGACGCCACAAATCGAGCGCGCAATTGAGCGCCGTCTGTCCGCCCATCGTCGGCAGGATCGCATCGGGGCGCTCTTTGGCGATGATTTTCTCGACCGTCTGCCAGGTGATCGGCTCGATGTAGGTGACGTCGGCCGTTGCCGGGTCGGTCATGATCGTCGCCGGGTTGCTGTTGATCAGGATGACCTTGTAACCCTCTTCGCGCAGAGCCTTGCAGGCCTGAACGCCGGAATAGTCGAACTCGCAGGCCTGGCCGATGATGATCGGGCCGGCGCCGATGATGAGGACTGAGTGGATGTCTGTGCGTTTAGGCATTAAATATCTTCCAAAAGTCGCTTCCAAGCCTGTCGATGGCTAGGTTGGGTGTTCCACATATCTAAGTGTTCGCCAATGCATTTCAGAAATAGAGACCGACTCGCTTCTCCACCAAGCGACAAGACTGTTCTTGCCAAATCAAACACGTCAGCAATATAAAAATTCTGTCCTGTCGCAAATATTGCGGCAATACGCGTTGGCCGGCACATCAGCTGCCTCAACATGGGGAACAGCAAAAAACAAATCCCGAATCTGGTGTTGCCGGGTCTTAATAATTGCTCCTTCAATATCAGCCAGCTTCAGGCCGCGATCCTTCACCTCAACGGCCATTACGATTTTTCCAGCCTCGTTTATGCACTCCAGATCGGCAACCTGACCAGATGCCTCATCGCTCGAATTAATTTGACCTCGCCTCACAGACGAAAATAAGCCGAACTGTGTACCTATGACATCAAACAAAGCGCCCGCGACAGCTTGCGCGCGATCGCCACCCGACCGCTGTTTCAAAAACTCACGCCCAAGCGCAATAGTTGTTTGAATACTAACGCGTGGCGGTACTGGATAACTGAAATTTAAAGAACGCTGGCGATGTTTAAACTCTAACAAAACCTGCTTAAATACAAATTCTGTGAAATGCACATCATTTGTATCTTCAACCGTTTCTAACACATCTATTAAGGTATTCCACCCAAGAACGTCTTTCTTGCTCGGATCGTCCCGGAGCATTAGTGGTATGCGCATCGCATTGCCGACGTAAGGATCTGCTGAGGTTCCCAAAACATTTTCCTGAGCAATATTAAAACGGGCAACGACCCTGGAAGCAAGACTGCGGGCATCCCAGCTGCCCTTGTCTTCGCCATCTTTTCCACGTTGCAAAGCCAAACAGTTAAGCTTTGGATTGAGAAGTTTGCCGAGCACCTGTACTAGAAGGCAAAAACGATAGGCCACTTGTACATGATTTATGCTTGATCGAATTGCGTCGCGCAATATGGGATCTGATAAATACGTCAAAGACGCATCCTGCTCGGATCGCAGACATACTTCAATCCACAATTGATCTAGACGTTCTCGGGAAACTGAAGTCTTGAACCGATCATCAGATATTTTTTCTGACACGCTTAACCTTGTATTGAGCCAGAGGCTGTTTAAGCTCAAGTTGTACAGAATCTCCGAGCGATGCGAGTGCACTCGAAGGTGGGGGAAAATTCATCCAAACTGATTCCGTGCGCTCGGTCTTCGAAGAATTGCAAAGATGTGCGGGCGCATCAATACGCAGCCAGTCACTATACAAACGCTCCATCAGCGGGCATTTGTAGCTAGAGATCACTACAGCCCCTTTCGCCGCGCGAAGCGCCACTGCTAGCTTGTTCGTGCTCGACGTCAGCCATCTCGAAACCATAGGCCTTCGCATCGCCCCGCGACTCATGCGGATAAGGCGGATCGCAATAAAAAAGCGTGTTAGGCGAGTCGTATCGACGGATCACTTCGGTGGCTGGCGCATTCTCAATTTGTACCCGCTGCAAGCGCTGCACAATTTCGGCAAGTCCTTCCACGCTTCCAAGCCAGCGGGAAACAGCACCGGCCATCCCAGCACGCGAGGTCAATACGCAATGCGCCCACCTGCCTTCACTGCTTGTTTGTGCGAGGCCGGTACGTGTTTGCCGAGCGCGAACAAAAAAGCGACGCGCTCGTTCCAATCTGTCAATACCAGGCTGTGAGGTGGTTGCCAAAACCAACTCTTCTCGCGAAAAAGGCGTTAGTGCAATTTTCCGAATTAATTCTTCACTGTGGTCACGCAGGCAAGCGAAAAAGTTGCTCACTTCGGAATCGATATCGTTATAGGTTTCAGCAGCTGCTGGTAGTCTATTAATCAGTACAGCTGCTGAACCACCGAACGGTTCACAAAAATGGGAGTAATGGTCCGGTAGCAACGGAAGAATAAAATCCAGATGGCTAAATTTGCCTCCATAGTATCCAAACGCAATCATTTTCTCGCGTCGCGCTGAAGCACGACCCATTACCCGACGGCGATTAATTGCTCCGTTTTTTTCAACTACTTTTTCCTGACTAATTGGCAATATAGTTTCGGACACCGTTTACCTCATTTCCTAAAAATTTTCGGCTGACAAATAGGTTAAGAGCTTTATATATATGGTTCAAGCCATTATAAAAATCATTCGCTGCAATTTTTTCACTATCGAATTCTTAACTTTGACTGAATTGCTTCATCAAGGCCGTGAAGCGATCGAAAAGATAGGAAATATCGTGCGGTCCGGGCGAGGCTTCGGGATGGCCCTGAAAACAGAACGCCGGCTTGTCGGTACGCGCCAGGCCCTGCACCGTGCCGTCGAACAGGCTGATGTGTGTCGGCCGCAAGTTGGCCGGCAGGGTTTTTTCATCGACCGCGAAACCGTGGTTCTGACTGGTGATGCTGACCCGGCCAGTGTCAAGGTCTTTCACCGGATGGTTGGCGCCGTGGTGGCCGAACTTCATCTTGAAGGTTTTGGCGCCGCCGGCAAGCGCCATGATCTGGTGGCCCAGGCAGATGCCAAAAGTCGGGATGCCGGTTTCGATCATCTCGCCAACCGCCTCGATCGCATAGCCGCAGGCCTGCGGATCGCCCGGGCCGTTGGCCAGAAAGATGCCGTCGGGCGCGAGCTTGAGCACGTCGCTCGCCGAGGTTTGCGCCGGCACCACCGTGATGCGCGCGCCGCGCTGGGCGATCATTCGCAAAATGTTGTTCTTGACGCCATAGTCGTAGGCGACCACATGGAAGCGCGGCGCCGCCTGCTCGCCGTGGCCGGCGCCGAGCGTCCATTCGGTTTGCGTCCATTCATACGCCTGCCTGACGGAAACGACTTTGGCCAGGTCCAGGCCGTCCATGCTGGGCGCGCCCGTGGCAGCGGCGATGGCTCGGTCGATTGCCGCCTGACTGACTGCCTCGCCAGTCTCCAGCGCCAGGATGCAGCCGTTTTGGGCGCCGCCGATGCGCAAGTGGCGCGTCAGCTGGCGGGTGTCGATTCCGGCGATCGCGACGATGTTTTCGCGGACCAGGTAATCGGCGAGCGTCATCGACATGCGAAAGTTCGATGCGAGCAGCGGCAGGTCTTTAATGATGAGGCCGGCGGCATGCACCCTGGCGGCTTCGACGTCCTCGGCATTGATGCCGTAGTTGCCGATATGCGGATACGTCAGGGTGACGATCTGCTGGCAATAGCTTGGGTCCGTGAGGATTTCCTGGTAGCCCGTCATGGCGGTGTTGAACACCAGCTCGCCGGTCGTGGAACCGGCGGCGCCAATCGAGTGACCGATAAAGACCGTGCCGTCCGCAAGCGCCAAAATCGCGGCGGTATTGTTTCCCTGTAGAGACAAAAGCACTGGGTTCTCCGGTTGTGTACGGTTCGCCCAAGCGTGCGCGAAGAGCGTCTTGTCAGACGCCAGCAGGCTGCTTTTGTGATGGGTTTGGCTTTTCGCGCGCTTGGGCGAAGCTGTGATTTGAAAAGCCGCTGATTATATAACTCCCCCAGTTCTAGCCCCCACGGTCGCTCACTGCGTGTAGCTTCCTGCCCCCCGAGGGGGCCGCTGCGCCTGCGGCCCGGCAAAGCCGGTTCCGCGGCCCCCGCTGGTTTGGGACGCTTCTACCCCAAGGGCCGCTATGCCCTGCTGCGCCAGCTCAGCAGGTTGGCAAGGACAGCGAACTGGCGTACAGGCAGATGGCCGCCGCTGCCGCCACATTGAGCGATTCTTCGCCGCCGGGCTGATCGATACGGATTTTCAGGCTGGCGCGCGCCATGAGGTCGTCGCCGACGCCCTGCCCTTCGTGGCCCATGGCCCAGGCGCAGGGCATGGGAATCGCTTGCTGGTGCAAAAAACTGCCGTGGTGCGAACTCGTGACCACGATGGGAACTGTCAACCCGGCCAGCGCATCGGGCTCGACGCTTTCGACCAGCCGCAAGGCGAAATGCGCGCCCATGCCGGCGCGCAACACCTTGGGTGACCAGAGTGCCGCCGTCCCCTTGAGCGCGATGATCTGGCCGAAACCGAAGGCCGCCGCACTGCGCAAGATCGAGCCGACATTGCCGGCATCCTGCACGCGGTCCAGGATCACCGACGCCGCTCTCGGCTGAAGTTCGGCCGCGGCTGGCAATTCGATTACGAAGCCCATTCGCGCCGGCGATTCAAGAGCGCTTATCTGGGGGAACAAAGCATCAGCAATTACTATGTTATTAATAGCTTCCCGCGCCCACCCAGTATGCGCAAACGGCCAAAATGACTCCGAAAACACCGCCAGCGCGGGTTTCAGGCCGCGCGCCAGCGCCGCGCGGCACAGGTGATCGCCTTCCAGCCATACGCGCCCCTGCTTGCGGTAGGCCGTGCTGCCCTGCGACAGGCGGCGCAAGTTCTTGAACAGCGGGTTGGCCGCCGAGGAAACATGCGTGACCGGAACCGAGAATCCGCCACTCTCGCCGCTGCTCACCGCAGCACTCCAGCGACTGGCGCGAACGAGCGCCGGTGCTGCGGGCAGGCACCGTGCGCCAGCAAAGCAGCCAGGTGTTCGGGCGTGCCATAGCCCTTGTGTCCGGCAAAACCGTACTGCGGGTATTCGAGGTGAAACTCGGCGCACCAGCGGTCGCGGTACACCTTGGCCAGAATCGACGCCGCCGAGATCGCCGGAACCAGCGAATCGCCCTTCACAATCGCTTCGGCCAGCATCAGCAGCACCGGCAAGCGGTTGCCGTCGACCAGCACCCGGTGCGGTACAAGGCGCAAGCCCTCGACGGCGCGTTTCATGGCGAGCAGCGTCGCCTGCAGGATGTTCAGGCGGTCGATTTCCTCGGCCGTTGCCAGCGCGATCGAGCAGCACAGCGCCTTGGCCTGGATTTCGTCATAAAGCTTTTCACGCCGCAAGGCGGTCAATGTTTTCGAGTCGGCCAGGCCTTCGACGGGATTGGACGCATCGAGAATGACTGCCGCTGCAACGACCGGTCCGGCCAGCGGTCCGCGCCCGGCTTCATCGACGCCGGCCATCAGGCCCGGCAGGTGCCAGGACAACGAGCTTTGCTCAGGCTTCGATAATTTTCTGGATCGCATCGGTCGCCAATTGGGAAGTGTCCCGCCTCAGTTCGGCGTGCAGACGGGTAAATCGCTCCCGCAGCGCCGTGATTTTGTCAGGCGCCGACGATTTGGCGTCGATCCATCGCAGCAATTCCCGCGCCAGCGCCTCGGGCGTCGCGGCATCCTGCAACAGTTCCGGAACAACAAAATCGCGGCACAAAATATTTGGCAGACCGACCCAGGGCTGCAGCTGCTTGCGCCGCATGATCAGCCACGACAGCCGGTTCATGTTGTAGGCGATCACCATCGGCCGCTTGAACAGCGCAGCTTCGAGCGTCGCGGTGCCGCTGGCGATCAGGGTGGCGTCACAGGCGGCCAGCACGGTGTGCGACTGGCTGGCAACGATCCGGACCTTGCCCCGCATGCCCGCCTCGCCGGCCAGCCGCTCAATGCCGCCTTTCAGCGCCGGAACCGCCGGTACTATGAATTTAATAGCTGGTTGCGCACGTCCGACAAGCGCTGCGGCCTGAAAGAAGCGAAAAGCCAGGTAGTCGATCTCGGACTTCCGGCTGCCGGGCAAAATCGCAATCACCGTGTCCTCATCGTGCAAGCCGAGCACGCGCCGCGCCGCCGGCCGGTCGGGCTCCATCGGAATCACATTGGCCAGCGGATGGCCGACATAGGTCGCGGCGATGCCGTGCGCCGCGAGCAATTCGGGCTCGAACGGGAAAATGCACAGCACATGGTCGGCGCTTCGCTTGATGGCTTCCACCCGGTTGGCCCGCCAGGCCCAGATCGACGGACAGACAAATTGAACCGTCTTGATGCGCGCCGCTTTCAGCGCCGCTTCGAGTCCCAGATTGAAGTCGGGCGCATCGACGCCGATAAACAGGTCCGGCCGCTGCCCGGTTTGATTCAACAGGCGCTTTTTGAGTTGCTCGCGAATGGCGGCGATTTCGCGGTAGTGGCGCAGCACCTCGACATAGCCGCGAACGGCGAGTTTTTCGCTCGGCCACCAGGCCTGAAAACCCCGGCTCGCCATCTGCGCGCCGCCGATACCACCGGACTTCAGGCCGGGCCAGCGCGCCGTCAAGCCGTCGAGCAGCAAGCCCGCCAGCAAGTCACCCGACGTTTCACCGGCGACCATCGCAATGTTGGGTGCCCAAGGCAGGTTTGCATGGACGGCTGGCATCGTCAAGCTAGCGAACAATACCCCGCCGCGGCGAGGTTTGCTCTAAAAATGAGAGCATCATCTTCACGTCCTGATTGGCCTCTGGATACTTTTCAGGCAATTCAGCGATGCGCAGCCTGGCCTGGTCCAACGTCAGGCCGTCGCGATACAGCGCCTTCTGCATGGCCTTGACGGCCGCCAGGCGGTCCGGTGAAAAACCGCGCCGGCGCAGGCCTTCGAAGTTCATCGAGCGGGCCGCGGCAGGCTGGCCCTGGCACATCACAAACGGTGGCAAATCGGCCACCAGCACGGAGGAAATCGCGGTAAAGCTGTGCGCGCCGAGCCGCACGAACTGGTGCACGCCGGTAAAGCCGCCCAGGATGACCCAGTCGTCGATGCGAACATGGCCGCCCAGCGTCGCGTTGTTGGCGAAAATCGTGTGGCTGCCGACCTGGCAGTCGTGCGCGATGTGGACATAGGCCATGATCCAGTTGTCGTCGCCGACGCGCGTCACCCCCTGGTCGCCGGGCGAGCCGATGTTAATGGTGCAGAACTCGCGGATCGTGTTGCCGTCGCCGATGACAAGTTCGCAAGCCTCGCCGGCGTACTTCTTGTCCTGCGGAATGCTGCCCAGCGAGTTGAACTGAAAGATCCGGTTGTTGCCGCCGATGGTGGTGTGACCTTCGATCACGCAATGCGCGCCGATCGTGGTTCCGGCTCCGATGCGGACCTCGGGGCCGATGACGCAATAAGGTCCGACGCTGACCGAGCTGTCGAGCTGCGCCCCGCGATCGACCAGCGCCGTGGCGTGAATGCCCGCGGGCGCGCTTGATGTCGGCATGCTGAACCCCGTCGCGCTTTAAGCCAGGGTCCGCATGGTGCACATAAGTTCGGCCTCGCAAACGATCTTTCCGTCGACGCGGGTGGCGCCAGTGAACTTGAACATGCCGGCTTTCATCCGTGTCAGTTCCATGTCCATGATGAGCTGGTCGCCGGGAACGACCGGACGCTTGAAACGCGCGCCGTCGATGCCGGCGAAGTAATAAATGGTTTTCTCGTCGGGCGGCACCTTCAGCGTCGAAAAGCAGACCAACGCGGAGGCCTGCGCCATCGCTTCGATCACCAGAACGCCCGGCATCACCGGATGCTTGGGGAAATGACCCATGAAAAACGGTTCGTTGATCGTGACGTTCTTGAGCGCCTTGATGCGTTTTCCGTGTTCGATCTCGAGCACGCGATCGACCAGCAATATCGGATAACGATGCGGCAGCAGCTTGAGGATTTCGTGAATGTCCATCATGATTTTTATTTTCCTGCGTCCTGCAGCTGCCGCAGGGATTTTTCAGTTTGTTTAAGGCGTTCACGCAGGCTGTGAAGCTGTTTCAGCGTCGCCGCATTTTTTTCCCAAGAAGCATTGTCGTCAATCGGAAAAAGGCCGGTGTAATGACCCGGTTTCAGCAGCGACCGGGTGACGATGGAAGCGGCCGATACATGCACATGGTCAGCCAGGCGCAGATGGCCAAGCACAATGGCGCCGCCGCCGACGGTACAGTGCGCGCCGATCGTCGCGCTGCCCGCCACCCCGGCGCAGCCAGCCATGGCGCTATGCTCGCCGACGCGCACGTTGTGGCCGATCTGCACCAGGTTGTCGAGCTTGACGCCGTCTTCGATGACCGTGTCATCGAGCGCGCCCCGGTCGATGCAGGTGTTGGCACCGATCTCGACGTCGTTGCCGATCCGCACCGCTCCGAGTTGCTCAATCTTGACCCAGTGACCGCGATGCGGCGCGAAGCCGAAACCGTCGGCGCCGATCACCACGCCCGGGTGGAGAATGCAACGCTCGCCGATGCTGCAGGCATCGCCGACCGTCACCCGCGCCGACAGCCGGCTGCCGGCGCCGATGACGACGCCCTGCCCGATGACGCAATGTTCGGCGATGCGCACGCCCTCGCCGATCACGGCGCCAGCTCCGATGCAGGCGAAAGCTCCGATCGACACGCCTTGCGCGAGCGTCGCGCCGGCGTCGATGCAGGCGCCGGGATGGATGTGCGGCGCAGGCGCCGGAAAATGGTGCCGCTTCCACAGTTGCGTGGCGAGCGCAAAGTAATGGTAGGGATCATCGGTCACGATGCACGCGCCTCGGGCGGTGGCGGATTCGCGCGCGGAAGGCGCCACCACCACGCAGCCGGCGCCCGACCGTGCCAGTTGGCCGAGGTACTTCGGATTGCCGAGAAAAGTCAGTTCGTGCGGACCGGCGGCCTGCAGCGTGGAAAGCCGTTGAATCGGCAGGTCCGGATCGCCGAGCAGTTCACCCGGAGCCGTGTCTGCCAGCGAGCCGACAATATCGCCAAGTCGAAGCGTCACCGGTTGCCAGCCATTTCCACGCCCATGCGCCTGCCGGCCGTCCGCGGTCAGCGCGAAGCGTTGAGCGCCCTGATTACCTTGTCGGTGATGTCGTGCTTGGGGTTGACATACACCGATTCCTGCAGAATGAGGTCGTATTTTTCGTTTTCGGCAAGGGTTTTCACGACCTTGTTGGCGCGTTCGATGACCTGTTGCAGCTCTTCGTTTTTGCGCGCGCTCAGGTCTTCCTGAAACTCGCGCCTTTTGGTTTGAAAAGTCCGGTCCTGGTCGACCAGCTGGCGCTGGCGGACGGTGCGTTGGCTTTCGGCAAGTGTTGGCGCTTCGCGCTCGAACTTGTCGGACTGGGTTTTGAGCTGCGCCGCCAGGTCGGTCAATTCTTTCTCGCGCTTGCTGAATTCCTGCTCGAGCTTGGTCTGTGCCGCCTTGGCCGTGTTCGCCTCGCGAAAAATTCTGTCCAGGTTGACCACACCCACCTTGAATTCCTGCGCGCTAGCGGAAAAGCCGGCGGCCGCAACGACCAGGCTGAGGAAAAATTTGATGGAAAAGTTTTTCATTAGAAAGACGTGCCAATCTGAAATTGCAAACGCTCGATTCTATCGGTGGACTGCTTGCGTATGGGCACCGCATAGGCGATACGCAACGGGCCCAGCGGCGAAATCCAGCTGATGCCAAGACCTGTCGAAACCCTGAGGCCGTCGGGTCCGCTCAGTCGGTAACGGTCGGAAAATACGTTGCCCGCGTCGACGAAACCGTACATTCGCAGCGTGCGGTCATTGCCGGCACCTGGAAACGGCGCGATGAGCTCGCCGTTGAGCGTCAGCTTTTTAGACGCGCCGACCGCCAGGTCCGACGCGTCGCGCGGCCCGAGCGAGCCCTGCTGAAATCCGCGCACCGAGCCCAGTCCGCCCGAATAGTAATTCTTGAACAAGGGGAAAGGCTGGCCATTCAGGCCCTTGCCCCAGCCGATTTCGCCGTTCAGGGCGACGGTGAACTGCTTGTTGAGCGGAATGTACTGCTGGATCTGATAGCTCGCCCGGACGAATCTGATGCTTCCGGCCACACCCCAGTCGCCGTACAAGCGCTGGTAGCGCCCGTTGGTCGGCACCAGCGCACTGTCGCGGTTGTCGCGCGACCAGCCGACCGTCAGCGGGATCGAATTGCTGGTAAATCCGAACTGTCCGGCGTAATTCTCGTAGCTGAGCGGGAGCTGGTCGCCCGGAACGATGGTCAGCGACTCGTAGCCGCTGCCAAAATACACGGTGTCAATTTCTGTGAACGGGACGCCGAAGCGAATGCTGGCGCCAGTCGTTTTCAACTGGTAGTCGCCGCCCTGCCCGGTCAGCGGGCGCGCGGTCCGCCGGTAGACGTCGATACTGCGGGAAATGCCATCGGCGGTGAAGTACGGGTCGAGCGTGGTGAAAACCAGTTGCCGGTTCGACTTGCTGGTGTTGACTTCAACGCCGAGGTAGTTTCCCGAGCCGAAAACATTTTCCTGCCTGACGCCGAACGTCAGGGCAATACTGTCGGCGCTGGAGTAGCCAGCGCCCAGTTGCAGGTTGCCGGTCGGTTTTTCCACGACATTGACCGTCACGTCCACCTGGTCCTGTGTGCCGGCGACTTCCTGGGTTTCCACTGTCACCTCGTTGAAAAATCCCAGCCGGTCGACGCGGTCGCGCGACAGGCGGATCTTGTCGCCGTCGTACCAAGACGATTCGTACTGGCGAAATTCACGCCGCACCACTTCGTCGCGGGTGCGGCTGTTGCCGGCCACGTTGATGCGGCGCACATAGGCCCGGCGCGACGGCTCGGCCTGAAACGTGAACGCCACCCGGTTGTTGACCCGGTCGATTTCGGGCACTACTTCGACCTTGGCGAAAGCGAAGCCGAAAATACCAAAATAGTCGGTAAACGCCTTGGTGGTTTCAGCGACGGCGTCGGCGTTGTAGGGCTGGCCGGTCTTGATCGTTACCAGGGTCTTGAACTCATCGACCTTGCCGAGGTAATTGCCTTCGAGCTTGACGCCCGAGACGACGAAGCGTTCGCCCTCGGTCACGTTCAGAGTGATCGTGATGCTCTGCTTGTCAGGGGAAATCGCAACCTGGGTCGAGTCGATCCTGAACTCAAGGTAACCGCGCGACAGGTAGTAGGAGCGCAGGCTTTCGATGTCCGCATTAAGCTTGGTGCGCGAATAGCGGTCAGACTTGGTGTACCAGCTCAACCAGCCGCCGGTGTCAAGATCGAACAGGCGCAGCAGCGTCGATTGGCTGAACACCTTGTTGCCGGTAATGCGGATTTCCCTGATTTTCGCAACATCGCCTTCGACGATGCTGAAGGTCAGGTTGACGCGGTTGCGCTCGATCGGCGTGACGGTCGTGACGACCTCGACGCCATACAGGCTTTTGTTGATGTACTGGCGCTTGAGCTCCTGCTCGGCCTTGTCGGCGAGCGCCTTGTCGAATGGCTGGCCGTCGGCGACGCCGGCCTCTCGAAGCGCTTTTTTCAGCAGGTCGTTGGCGAATTCCTTGTTGCCCGAAAAATCGACGTCGGCGACGGTCGGCCGCTCTTCGACGATGACGACGAGCACGTCGCCGCTGACTTCGAGCCTGACGTCCTTGAACAGCCCCAGGCCGAACAGCGCACGGATAGCGGTCGAGCCTTTTTCATCGGTGTAGGTTTCGCCAACGCGAAATGGCAGCGAAGCGAAGATCGTTCCTGGCTCGACCCGCTGAAGGCCCTCGACACGAATGTCCCTGACGGTGAAAGGATCGACCGCCCAGGCCGGATTGAAGGCAAACAATCCGGCCGCGATGACTGAAAGCGCGCGAACTTTGAAGCGATTAAATTTCTGTTGCATGAATTGTTGATTAACCCAAAAGCCGGGTGACATCATTGAAAAGGGCAATGCTCATCATGCCCATCAGGATGGCAACGCCACCGCGCTGCAGCCGGTCCATCCAGGCGTCGGAAACGCCGCGACCAGTGATCCATTCCCAAAGATAATACATCAGGTGCCCGCCGTCGAGCACCGGTAACGGCAGCAGGTTCAGCACCCCGAGGCTGACGCTGACAAGCGCCAAAAACACCACGTAGGACGCCCAACCCAGGCTGGCCGACTTGCCGGCGTAGTCGGCGATGGTCAGCGGCCCACTTAGGTTTTTGAGCGACGCCTGGCCCATCACCATCTTGCCCATCATTTTGAGTGTGAGCACCGAAACCTCCCAGGTCCGGACGACGCCGCGCCACAAACCTTCGACCGGGCCATAGCTCACGTTGACGAATTCGGGCATCGCGCCGACATAGGCGCCGATGCGGGCGACCGGTACGCCATTTTCCCGCCTGACTTCGGGCGTGACCTGCAGCGTCATGGCCTGGCCGTCGCGCGAGATTCGCCAGTTTTGCGGCGCCGGCGCGGCGTTGCCATCGGCCGAAGCCGATGCGGAGGCACGGATCGCGTCGCGCAGCTGTTGCCCATCGACAATGGCGGTTTCGCCGATAAGCTGGACGAGGTCGCCTGAGCGCAGGCCCGATTTTTGCGCCGCTCCCGATGGAAGCACCTCGCCGATCACCGGCCGCGTCCAGGGGCCGACAATGCCGATCCTGCGGAACAGCTGGTCATCGGCCTCGGCGCTGCCCAGTTTACTCAGCGGCAGCGTGACCGCGCGGGTCGCCTGCGAGTTGTCATCGCCGAGCACGAGCCGCAGGTCGCGGCCATTGAGCGCGCCTTGCGCCAAACGCCATCGGAGGTCTTCGAACGAGCGCACGGCTTCGGGCTCGTCGCTCTCGAATGCGGCCTGACGGACGGTTTCACCAGCGCGCAGGCCCGCTCGCTCTGCCAGCGAGGCGGCCTGCGGACTTGCCAGAATCGCCTTGGGTTCCTGCAATCCGCTCCAGTTCACGATCGCGTACAACAATACCGCAAGCAGAAGATTCGCGAGCGGCCCGGCCGCGACCACCGCGGCGCGCGACTTCAGCGGCTGGGTGTTGAAAGCCAGATGTCGCTCGGCCGGATCGACCGGCGCCTCGCGTTCGTCGAGCATCTTTACGTAACCGCCCAGCGGCAGCATGCCGATGGAAAACTCGGTGCTGTTGCCTTTAAGCCGCCAGGAGTAAATCGGCTTGCCGAAGCCGATTGAAAACTTCAGCACCTTGATGCCGCAGGCAACAGCCACCCGGTAGTGGCCGTACTCGTGAACGGCAATCAGGATACCCAGCGTGACCACGAAAGAAATCAGCGTCAGCATCTCAGCACTCCAGACGTTCAGCAATTTGCAAAGCTATCACACGCGCCTGCCCGTCGAGCGCGAGCAGGCTTTCGATATCGTTCACGCCGCGAACCGGTACGGCTTCCAGCGTAGCTTGGTTCACCCGATGAATCTGGTCGAAGCGTATGCGCTTTTCCAGAAACGCTCCAACGGCGACTTCATTGGCGGCATTGAGGACCGCCGTGCTGCCGACCGGCGCACCCAACACCTCCCAGGCGAGCGGCAGACCCGGAAAGCGAGTGTCGTCAGGCGCCTCGAACGTCATGTTGGCCATCGCCCTGAAGTCCAGCGGCACGGCGCCCGAGTCGATGCGCTCGGGCCACGCCAGGCCGTAGGCGATCGGCACGCGCATGTCGGCGCTGCCAAGTTGCGCCACGACCGACGTGTCGCGGTACTGCACCATCGAATGGACAATGCTTTGCGGATGAATGACGACTTCGATCTGCGCCGGCGACAGGCCGAACAGGTACTTCGCCTCGATCACTTCCAGCGCCTTGTTCATCATCGTCGCCGAATCAACCGAGATTTTCCGCCCCATGACCCAGTTCGGGTGCGCGCAGGCCTCGTCCGGCGTGACATCGCGCAGACTGGCCGGCTCGCGCTTGCGAAACGGTCCGCCCGAAGCGGTGAGTATTATTTTTTCGACCTGTTGCGACCAGCTGGCCGGATCGTCGGGCAAAGACTGGAAAATTGCCGAATGCTCGCTGTCGATCGGCAGCAGCCGGGCGCCTCCGGCTTTCACAGCCTCTATAAACACTTCTCCGCCCACGACCAGCGCCTCCTTGTTGGCCAGCAGCAAACGCTTTCCGGCCCTGGCCGCCGCCATGCAAGGCAGTAGGCCAGCGGAGCCAACGATCGCCGCCATCACGCTGTCGACAAGTTCATGTGATGCTATCATTTCTATAGCATTCTGCGCCCACAGGACCTGCGTGGGGAGCCCGTTTGCCTTGATTTTTTCGGCCAGCGCGCGCCCATGCGATTCGATCGCCATGACCGCATAGCGTGGCTTGAACCGCACGCACTGCGCCAGCAGCGCATCGACCCGCGTTGCCGCGCTGAGGGCGAACACCTCGAAACGCGCTGGATGGCGCGCGATCACGTCGAGCGTGTTGACCCCGATCGAGCCGGTCGAACCTAAAACAGTGATGCGCCGCTTTTCCGGAGAATTCATGGCTACCATTCGGGCAACAACGCTTAAACCGACGCCAGCATCATCGCCAGCGGCAAGGTGGGAAGCAAGGCGTCGACACGGTCGAGCACGCCGCCGTGGCCCGGCAGCAAGCTGCTCGAGTCCTTCATGCCCGCGCTGCGCTTGACCAGGGACTCGACCAGATCGCCGACCACGCTCATCGCCGCCAGAAACAAAACCGCCAGTATCAGCATCAATACGCCGTGACGCTGCTGCAAACGGCTGTAAAGCGAGTCGCCGCCAAAGAAATTCCAGACCAGCGCCATGGCCGCCACCCCGGCCATGCCGCCCCAGACGCCTTCCCAGGATTTGCCCGGACTGATCGAAGGCGCCAGCTTGCCCTTGCTAAAGCGCCCGCCCAGCGCCCGGCCGGAAAAATAGGCGAAAACATCGGCGACCCAAACCAGCATCAGCAATGACATCAGGAATTCAATGCCGATGAAGCGGGCCTGCGAGATCGCAATCCAGGCGAGCCACAGCGCCACCAGGCCGCCCACCAGGCGCACCGCCCCGGGAATTTGCGGCCAGCCAGCGACGCCAGCGCGCAGCAGCGTGGCGCCCGCAAGCACCCAGGCCGCGCCGCCCAACGCCCATAGCAAGGGCAGCGGCTTTTGAAGCCAGCCGGCGTACCAGGACACCGCGCAGGCCAGAACGCAGACAACGCCTAGCCCAATAGAACCGGCCGGCCCCAAACCGTTGAGACGGCTCCACTCCCAGGCGCCGGCTGCGATCAATATCAGCGCCAGCAGGCAAAACGGCGTCGGGGACGTTGAAAAAAGCGCCGGCAGCAGCACCGCCAGCATGACCAGGGCCGTGATGATGCGTTGCCTCAGCATCAAGCGGCTTTCTCGTCGACAGCCAAAAGCGCGACGCCGGGCTCGTCAAGCTGTGCCGAGGTCCTGCCGAATCGGCGCTCGCGCGCGCGAAACACGCTGATCGCCTCGTCCAGCGCTACCTCGTCGAACTCCGGCCAAAGCTTCTCTGAAAAATACAGTTCGCAATAGGCCGCCTGCCACAGCATGAAGTTGCTGATGCGCAGTTCGCCACCGGTACGGATCAACAGGTCCGGGTCAGGCACATGGGACAGCGCCATCGCCCGGTCCAGCGACAGCTCGGTGATCGCTTCGCCCCGGCTTGCCAGCTTTTGAGCAGCCTGGGCGATATCCCAGCGTCCGCCGTAGTTAAAACATACGTTCAGTATCAACCGCCGTTTGCCGGCGGTGTCGTGTTCGGCCCGCGTCAAGCCGGCCTGCACTTTTTGCGACAGGCGCCGGCGGTCGCCCACAAAGTGCAGCTGCACGCCGTTGTCGCTCAGGCGCGGAACTTCCTTGGCCAGCGCCAGCGCCAGCAGATCCATCAAGCCGAAGACCTCTTCCGCAGGCCGGCTCCAGTTTTCGGAGGAAAAAGCGAACACCGTCAGCACGCTGACGCCGCGCTCAAGACAGGCTTTTACGCAGCGTGTCAGCGAATCGACGCCGTGCTTGTGTCCCGCGATTCGCGGAAGAAAGCGCTTCGTGGCCCAGCGGCCGTTGCCATCCATCACGATGGCGATGTGGCGCGGAACGACGGAATGAGGTGCAGCCATGCTTGTCGAGCCAGATTCGGCCCGGTCAAACCGCCATCAGGTCGTGTTCCTTACCCGCGATCAGCTTGTCGACTTCCGAGATGAAACGGTCGGTGAACTTTTGAATATCGTCCTGCGACCGGCGCTCGTCGTCTTCAGACGCCAGCTTGTCCCTGACAAGTTTTTTGATGCCGTCGTTTGCGTCGCGGCGCAGGTTGCGGATGGCGATCTTCGCATGCTCGCCCTCGGCGCGGACCACCTTGGTGAGTTCACGGCGACGCTCTTCGTTCATTGCCGGTAGCGGGACGCGGATCAGGTCTCCCTGCGAAGCCGGATTCAGGCCCAGGTCGGAATCACGAATGGCTTTTTCAATTTTCGCACCCATGCCTTTTTCCCAAGGCGATACGCTGATGGTGCGTGCGTCGAGCAGCGCCACACTGGCGACCTGGCTGATCGGCACCATGGCGCCGTAGTAGTCGACCTGCACCGTGTCAAGCAAGCCGGGGTTGGCGCGGCCGGTGCGGATTTTCGTCAGGCTGTGCTGAAAGGATTCCAGCGACTGCTGCATTTTTTGCGTCGCCTGCTGCTTGATTTCAACAATGCTCATCGCCTGCTCTCCTGATAACTGATTCAATAAGTGCGAAAAAGTATGATCGGCGGCTGTTCGACGGGGGCCGGCGTCAGACATGCACCAGCGTGCCCTCATCCTCGCCCATCACCACGCGTTTGAGCGCGCCGCGCTTGAATATGCTGAACACCTTCAACGGCAGCTTCTGGTCGCGGCACAACGCAAATGCCGTCGCGTCCATCACTTCGAGATTCCTGCCCATCGCCTCGTCGAAAGTGATGCTGGCGAAGCGCGTCGCGTTGGGGTCTTTCTTGGGGTCTGCAGTGTACACACCATCGACTTTGGTGGCCTTCAGAACAATTTCAGCACCCATTTCGGCGCCGCGCAGCGCCGCAGCCGTGTCGGTCGTGAAAAACGGATTGCCGGTGCCGGCAGCAAAGATAACGACTTTTCCTTCTTCGAGATACTGTAAAGCCTTGGGCCGAACATAAGGCTCGACAACGCGCTCGATTGCGATGGCGGACATGACCCGCGCCACCAGCCCGGCCTTGTCCATGGTGTCACCCAGTGCCAGCGCGTTCATCACTGTCGCCAGCATTCCCATGTAGTCGGCCGTGGCACGGTCCATGCCGACAGAGCCGCCGGCGACGCCGCGAAAGATATTTCCGCCGCCGATAACGACTGCAACCTGAACGCCGAGCCGGGTGACTTCGGCAATTTCCCCGACCATCCGGACGATGGTCGCATGGTTGATGCCAAAGGCGTCGTCGCCCATCAAGGCCTCCCCTGAGAGTTTCAACAGGATCCGCTTGTAGGCTGGCATATCGGCACTTTCAGGATGGAAAAGGGTCGCGGCGTCAAATAGATGGATCAGCTGCTCCTGGCCGCCGCCACCTGGGCCGCCACCTCGGCGGCGAAGTCGTCGGCCTTCTTCTCGATACCTTCGCCGACCACGTAGAGCGTGAACGACTTGATGACGGTCGCCTTTTCTTTAAGCATCTGCTCAACCGTCTGCTTGTCGTTCTTGACGAAAGTCTGGTTGTTCAGGCTCACTTCCTTCAGGTACTTCTGAACGCCGCCTTCAACGCGCTTGGCGACGATCTCCGCAGACTGCACCGGCTTGCCGTCGGCCTGCGCCTTGACGGCATCCTCGGCCGCCTTGGCCGCAGCCACCGAACGCTCCCGGGCCACCAGTTCGGCCGGCACGTCCGCACTCGACAGCGATACCGGCTTCATCGCCGCGACATGCATCGCCACGTCCTTGGCCGCCGTTTCGTCGCCTTCGAATTCCACGACCACGCCAATGCGCGTGCCGTGCAGATAAGACGCGACTTTGCCGCCGGCGAAGCGCGCAAAGCGGCGAACCGTCATGTTTTCGCCGATCTTGCCGATCAGGCCTTTACGGACGTCTTCCACCGTGGGGCCGAAGCCCGCAAGCGACAGCGGCATCGCGCCGATGGCCGCCAGGTCCGACGGGCCGTTTCTGACGATGCCTTCGGCAACGGCGTTGGCAAATTCCAGAAAGCTATCGTTCTTGGTCACAAAGTCGGTTTCGCAGTTGACCTCGACCAGCGCGGCGGCATCGCCTTCGCGCGCCAGCGCAACAACGCCTTCAGCCGTGACGCGCGACGCCGCCTTGCCGGCCTTGCTGCCGAGCTTGACGCGCAGCAGCTCTTCGGCTTTATCGAAATTGCCGTCGGCCTCGGTCAAAGCCTTCTTGCATTCCATCATCGGGGCGTCGGTCTTGGCGCGGAGTTCGGCGACCGTGCTTGCGGTAATTGCCATTTTGACTCTCTTAACTTTTTGGTTGTCACTTGTCGGGTGCTTTGAGCGGACCTCCCGACTATCGTGATGCTTGTGAAAAAGGGGCCATGCAAGCCCCTTTTTATCGTGCGCCGTAGCGCAGGAGCGCGATCAGGCGGCGGCGTTTTCCACTTCGACAAACTCGTCCGTGCCTTCGGCGGGCGCCAGTTTGACGACTTCGTTGCCAGCGCTAGCGCGGCCTTCGATCACCGCGTCGGCGATACCCCGGGCATACAGCGCAACGGCCTTGGACGAGTCGTCGTTGCCAGGAATCACGTAGTCGATGCCAAGCGGCGAGTGGTTGGTGTCAACCACGCCGATCAGCGGAATGCCGAGCTTTTTCGCTTCGAGCACCGCAATCTTGTGAAAGCCCACGTCGATCACGAAAATCGCGTCGGGCAAAGCATTCATGTCCTGAATGCCGCCGATGTCTTTTTCAAGCTTTTCGATTTCGCGCTTGAAGGTCAGCTGTTCTTTCTTGCTGATCGTGTCGAGGCCGGCTTCCTGCTGCGCCTTCATTTCCTTCAACCGCTTGATCGAGGTTTTGACGGTCTTGAAATTCGTCAGCATGCCGCCCAGCCAGCGTTGGTCGACATAGGGAAGCCCGGCGCGCCGGGCTTCC
>Ga0136611_10000339_pt1 | contig 29897 bp, 26 predicted proteins | sample AntDrymUQ2232306_2_FD_106645 | JGI IMG/M metagenome (GOLD analysis project Ga0136611, IMG submission 106645) | Polar desert sand microbial communities from Dry Valleys, Antarctica - metaG UQ223 (23.06) | ecosystem: Environmental > Terrestrial > Soil > Desert | place: Antarctica: Dry Valley...
CGCCGAACGCCTGACAATTCCCGCTGACCTCGATGCCTGGCTGCGCGAGACGCGTCAAATGATTCATATTCACCCTGAACTCATGCTGGAGGAGACGCAGACATCTGAGCTCGTCCAGAAGCACCTGACCGAGCTAGGCGTGCAGTTCAGGCACGGCGTCGGTGGAGATGGGCGTCCGCTGTACATCTCGCACGACATTCTCAAGCGGGCTGGCATCGCCGTCGGTGCCTCAACCGGCGGAACCGGTGTGCTCGGGGAGATTCATGGCACCAAGGGCGCCGGTCCCGGCAAGACCGTCCTGCTCCGCGCCGACATGGACGCCCTCCCGATCACCGAGGTGGCAGACATTCCCTATAAGTCCCGCAATCCCGGCGTGATGCACGCCTGTGGTCACGATGTCCACACCACCGTCCTGCTCGGCGTCGCCGAAGTCCTCTCAGGCATGACCCACTTGTTCGACGGGACTGTCAAGCTCATGTTCCAGCCGGGCGAAGAGGGAGCGGGCGGAGCGGTCGCGATGATCAACGATGGCATACTGGACAACCCCTCAGTCGACGCTGCCTTCGCATTACACGTTACGACAGACATTCGTCCAGGCCAGGTGTCGCTCGGCGCTGGGCCGCACGCCGCCGCGGCCGACACGATCGAGATTCACGTCACCGGCAAAGGCGGACACGCAGCCTTCCCGCACACGACCATCGACACGACGCTCGTCGCCGCTCATATTCTGATCGCGCTGCACTCACTTGTTTCACGTGAGGTCGACCCGCTCGAAACCGCCGTGGTCACAATCGGCAAGCTCGACAGCGGCACGGCTCATAACGTGATCCCGCAGACCGCCCTCCTCCAGGGCACGGTGCGCACCTATACTCCTGCCGTGCGCGATCACCTCGAAGCCCGCATCACCGACATGGCCTCGGCCATTGCCGCTGCCTACCGCGCGGAAGCCGAAACCGTGTACATGCGCGGCTACCCACCGATGATTAACGATCCCGAACAGACCGAGTTCGCGCGCTCCGTCTGCGTCGAATTGCTCGGCGAAGACAACGTCTTCGAGGGCCGACCGATCATGGCTGGTGAAGATCTGGCGTTCGTCCTCGAAAAGGTCCCCGGCTGCATGCTCTCGCTCGGCGTCGGCAATCCCGAACGTGGCTTCGTCTTTCCACCGCATCATCCACGCTTCGATGCGGATGAGGACGCGCTGGCTGTTGGCGTGCGTGTTATGGCCGGTATCGCTCTGCGCTACCTGGACGCCGACATCTAGACGAAACGGCCAAATCCATTGGTGGCAGCGCGTGTCTGCCTGCCACCCTGTACTCCACGCCCACATTTTCCTGTTTCGTTCATAGACAATCGATGCCTGTTTTTGTATACTCATTGCACGTCGAACGCCGCGAAAACGTCACCCGCGCAAGCGACGCATCGCCTTTGCGTGCGACGAGTTGGTATACGGAGCCAAAGGCGGCTCCGGACTGGATTGCACGGTGCTCCTCTATCTCATCATCGCCTGTGTTGGATTGCTCTTCCTGGTCGCATCGGCGATCCTGGGAGAAGCCCTCGATTTCTTCGGTGGTGCCGACGGCTTCGATGACGGCACACATCCCCTCTCGGGGAAGACAATCGCGATCGCGCTGACCGCGTTCGGTGCAACCGGGATGATCACCACGTCGTATGACTGGGATCCAACGCTCGGCGCGATTACGAGCGCGCTCTCGGCACTGTTCCTGGCTGCCCTCGCCTGGTGGCTCATCAGCGCATTGCATCGTCAAACCGGTTCAACAGAATTCTCCGTATCAGGAACCACTGGTCGTCGCGGAGAAGTGACGGTTGGCATTCCCGCTGGTTCTGTGGGAGAGATCCTCGTGTCAACTGGCGTCGGAACCCATCAGATCATCGCTCGCTCCGGAGATGGCGGAGCCATCGCTCCCGGCACGACCGTGCGTGTCATCGAAACTCGCGGATCAATGGTGATCGTCGAGCGCCTGGACGGACAGAGTATGCCCGCCAGCCAGATTCATAGCGCCGAGAGCGCGAAGGGCCAGGGATAAGCATGGACGGCATTATCATTCCTATTGGTATTCTGTTCATCGTCATCGCATTTGCAGCGCTGCTCTACCTTGCCAGCTCGAACATCATCAAGGTTCCACCCAGCACGGTTGCGATCTTCTCCGGTCGCAAGCGCACGATGATCGATGCTGAAACCGGACAGCAGATTAAAGTCGGCTATCGCATCGTCAAGGGTGGCGCGCGCTGGCGAATCCCGGTCCTCGAACGCGTCGACTACCTGTCTCTCAACGTCATCACCATCCCCTTGAAGATCAGCCACGCCTACACCAAGGAAGGCGTCGCGGTCGGCGTGGACGCCGTCGCCAACGTCAAGATCGGCTCGGATGACTCGTCGATTGGCAACGCCATCGAGCGCTTCCTCGGCATGGAACCAGAGACGATCCGCAACGTCATCTTCCAGACTATGGAAGGCCACCTGCGCTCGATCCTCGGCACGCTCACCGTTGAAGAGATCAACACCGACCGCCAGGCCTTCGCCCAGCGCATGACCGCCGAATCCGCTCAGGATCTCCGGCGCATGGGCATCGAAATCGACACGCTCACCATTCAGCAGATCAGCGATCCCAACGGCTACCTCGACGCGCTCGGCCAGCGCCGTACCGCCGAAGTCAAGCGCGACGCCGAAATCGGCCGTGCCGAGGCCGACCGCGATGCCCGTACCCGCTCAGCCGCCGCCATGCAGGTGGCCGCGTCCGCCGAAGCCCGTGCCGAAGCCGAAATCGCATCCGCCCAGCGCGACACCAGCGTCGCTAAGGCCACCTACGACGCCTCCGTGCAGGCAGAACGTTCGCGTGCCGGGCAAGCCGGTCCGTTGGCTGAAGCCGAAGCGCAGCGCCAGGTCGTCGTCGCGCAGCAGGCTGTCGAGCTCGCGCGCACGGAAGCGTCGATCGCCGTCCAGGAGATGGAAGCCCGCCGCATGGAGCGCGAGCTTGAAGCGACCATCCTTAAGCAGGCTGAGGCTGAGCGTCAGGCAACGATCATCACCGCCGAAGGTGCTAAACAGGCGTCGATCCTCAAGGCCGAGGGCGAGCAACAGGCTATCGTTACCCGCGCCCAGGCACAGTCACGCGAACGCGAACTTCTGGGTGCTGGTGAAGCCGCCCGTGTCCGCCAGGAGGGCATCGCCGACGCCGACGCCAAGAAAGCGTTAGCCGAAGCCACCCGCGCCGAACTACTCGCTGTGGCTGAAGGTACCCGCGCCAAGCTGATCGCTGAAGCTGATGGCAAGCGCGCCTCGCTCATGGCAGAGGCTGAAGGTAAGGAACAGCTCGCTCAGGCACTCAACGCGTATGGCCCAGAGGCTATACAGCTCCTCATGTACCAGGCCTTCATGGAACAGCTCCCCAAGGTTGTGGAAGCCGCCGCCATGCCGCTCTCCACCATCGACCGCGTCGTACTGATCGACAGCGGCGGCAATGGCAACGGCCATGACGGCGGAGGATCGCTCGGCAAATTCGCCGGGGAACTCCCCATCATCGTCGAACGTATGACTGAGAGCTTCGCCGCCGTCACTGGCATCGACCTCAAGAAGATGGTCACCGATCGCTCGAACGTCGCGTCAGACAACGGCGAACGCCCGCGCAAAGTCATCGACGCCAACCCACTCGAACCAGCAGACGTCGGCACGCGCGGCGACGACTAATCGACCCCGGTACACACTCGGCGAGCGGCGCTTACTCCCCCATCGGAGGGTTGCCGCTTGCCGCGACCGGTGTCGGTCCCCGCTCGTTCGAACGTGCTCACCAACGCCGAAAGAGGAGTCGGCAAGGTTTCAGCTGGCGGCGTACCCACAGCATTGTCCAGCGTTGTCACCATGTCCGAACTTGCGGGAATCGACGCTGGTCGCGGCAAGCGGCGACCCTGCGATGAGGGCTACTCGACCTCGACGATCATCTCGATCTCAACCGGAATGCCATTCGGCAGCCCGGCCAGTCCGACCGCAGAACGCGCGTGCTTACCTTTCTCATCTCCGAAGATCGCGACGATCAGGTCGGAGAATCCGTTGATGACCTTTGGTTGTTCGCCGAAACCTGGGGCGGAGTTCACCATCCCGAGTACCTTCACGATGCGCGTAATACGATCGAGATCGCCCAACGCCGCCTTCGCGGATGCCAGCAGATTCAGGGCAGTCACTCTCGCCGCATCGTAGCCATCCTCAATAGATACATCCGTCGGCACCTGCCCGACGTATACTGGAGCGCCATCACGCGTTGGTCCGTGACCGGCCAGAAACAGCAGATTGCCAGTCTGCACGGCTCGAACATAGTTCGCGATCGGTGCCGGGGATGGCGGGAGCTCAATTCCCAGTTCCTGAAGTCGTGCTTCAATTCGCATTGCGTTGCGTTCTCCTTCTTCGTGGATTACCAGACGTGAGCGATCAATCGTCGCTCCAGTGACCGGGTCTCACGCTAGTTTCACCGAGTTGCCACATGCTTGGCAACCTTATTGCGTTTTTCCGACCGTGTAACGAAGGTCTTTCCCACCAGGCGCGCGGCCATCGTCTGGAGACGATCAGGAAAATGGTGAACGCGCATGTTTCAGGTACGGCGACAAACCCACTACACATCCATTCCCCATCGACGCCTTGAACCAGAGGCAGCGACGGCGCGTCCGCTCGTCATCATCCCAACCTATCGAGAGCGTGAAAACGTCGAGAAGATCATTCCCGCGATCCTGCAACATGTAGGGTTCGAGATTCTGGTCGTCGATGACGGCTCGCCGGATGACACTGCAGGAGCGGTACGCACCCTGGCTGACGCGTTCCCCGAGCGCGTCCATCTGATCGAGCGCGCTGGCAAACTCGGACTCGGCACCGCCTATATCGCGGGCTTCACCTGGGCTCTCGAGCGTGACTTTACGCATATCATCGAGATGGACGCGGATTTTTCGCATCATCCCGCTAGCCTGCCGCGGCTAGTCCATGCCAGCCGCAATGCTGACCTCGTCATTGGCTCCCGCTATATCGCTGGCGGCCGCACGGTGAACTGGTCTCCATACCGCAAGGTCATTTCTCGCGGAGGTTCACTATATTCGCGCGCCTTGCTCGGCCTCCCCATTCGCGATCTCACCGGCGGATTCAAGTGCTTTCGACGCCACGTCCTCGAATCGATTGATTTCGGCACGGTAACGTCAACCGGCTATGCCTTTCAGATTGAATTGACCTGGCGTGCCGCCCAGCTTGGATACCACATCGTTGAAGTCCCAATCACGTTCTCCGAGCGCCTGCATGGTGAATCGAAGATGAGTGGCGACATTTTCTTTGAAGCCATGGCTCGCGTTCTCCAGCTTCGATTCGGTACGCAGCATCGCCCGACCGTCGATCTAGACCGGCTCGCAGTACTTGCCCGACCCTCCCGCTCGACCGAGGTGTGATCCTAATAACACGGTCGTTGCTGCAACAGGAAGCTGATCTCGCAACTAGACACTACACTATCGGGACCGCCGACCAGCGGCCCGGTGACACGACGCACCGCAACATCGTTTCAATCGGAGGAAACATCTGAGGTACACGTTCTTCGTCAACAGCGTCGTCGGCTACGCTGGCAATCCATCCGCGCTGCCAACGCGTTCGCTTGCGCACGGCCTCGCCCTACGGGGGAACGATGTGCGCATCGTTGAAGAACGTCAGAACCACGCCTTCGTCCGCACCTTGCGTGAGCATGGTTCCGAACCATCTCGCCATTTCCACCAGCATTTTTCCGCGCTGCAACACACGACGTGGGAATCTCGCACGGGCGCGAAGTTGCTTGAATGGGCGACGCGAGAATTGGCCCTCATCGACGTTGCAGTCGCAGTTGCGGGGCTCAATGACGAACTCTGTCAGTGGATCGCCAACCTGCCGCAGGAGCGTCTCACTCGTGCGTACCTCACCTGGGAACCAGAGGCACTCACCGATGCCGATGTTGCTCGCTTGCAACTATTAGACTTCGATGTCATTCTGGCGCCGACGCGTCCACAGGCGGACGTTGCCTGGTTGGCTGTGCAGTCCTCGATCGCGGAGGCCGATGCCGCTGCTGGACTCAGCTCACAGCGAAACAACGCTGCAGATATGCTGACCGAATCCATTGACGCGGCAATATCCTTCGAACGCCTGTTCCTACTTCAAGCCCTACGCTGACACGCGACATGACGCGCTACGGATGTTCGGAGAACCAGTCATCGAACTGCGCGTTGACCGCCTCCCGATTGTTGAACCACCAATCGAAATCGACGACGAACTGCGCCTCCCGATTCTCTGGGTAAATCGGCAGTCGTTGCGCGATCTCCAGCGGCAGAAGTTCAAACGCACCATCGTGCACGGGGCCGAACGGCACCAGCGACGAGAACGCAGCGCACACTTCCGGGCGAGTCGCGAAGTTGATGAAATCCATGGCGACATCGACGTTCGGGCTACCCTTCGGGACAACCCATGAATCCCCAGCCAGCGCCCCTCCGCGCCACTGGATCTCTGCCGCCGTTCCTTCGAGGCGAATCCGCTCGATCCGACTGTGCCACGCTGCGACCATGTCCAGATCCCCACTCGACATGATCTGCGCTGGTTGAGCGCCCTGCTCCCACCATAAGGTCAGTGCTGGTTGAACGCGGTCGAGCGAAGCGAACGCGCGCGGAATATCAAGCGGATACAGTTCGTCCTGAGCGACACCGTCGGCCAGCAGCGCGAACTCGAGCGTGGTCTGTGCCTCTCGGTGTAAACCCCGCGTCCCAGGATACTCTTCCAGATTCCAGAAATCGGACCAGCCGCGGGGAGCAGGCTGGTCCGGCCACGCGTCGATGAGATAGGCCAACGCGGTCGAGAACACGCTTGATCCGACTCCGTGATCCATCCGCAGCTCGGTGATCAGCCCTTCGGGATCGATGACACCATAGTTCAGCTCTTCGAGTAGCCCGAGGTTCGCCAGCGGAAGCACATCCTCAGTCAGCACATCGCTGACATCGACTCCTGCATCGTTGCTCTCAACCTGGTCGCGCAGATTGTTCGTGTCGGAGCGCTCGACCTCGATCCTTGCGCCGGTCAATCGCTCAAACGGCTCGAAAATCGCGCGTGCTTGTGCATCGCGATACTCGCCCTCAAAGCTCGCGACAACGAGCGTTCGTCCTGCCCAGGTGCTCGGATCAGTATACCCGGCCACGTTCGTGACCAACGCTTCGATATCCGCCGTTGGTGGTGGAGACGTCGGCGACGGTGACGTGTCGTCGTTACTTCCGGCACATCCCAGGAGCGTCGCACTCGCCGTCACCGCCATCATGCGAAGAAATGAGCGTCTCCGCATCTGCTGTTGGAGTACGGTTGAGAGCTCATGGGTCTTCCTGGACCTGCTCATCCGCTTGATTCGCTGGCTGTTGGCGGCTGCAATGTTTGAGTCTCAGATTCGAGTTCATCATCGTGCGATCCAAATCGTCCACGGAGCGACCCGACCGTGCGAACGACCCGGCCGCCCAGTTCGCTGGCCTCCCGTGTGATGAACTCACGCCAGTACGTATTGACCTGACCCATCTCACGGAACTTCCGATAGCGGTCATTGGCAAGCTTCCGACCGCTATGCCCTTGGAGGTCTGCCAACGCTGTCACGATTGCGTCGCGCAGTAACGCCGCCGCCAGGTCCGGTGATGTATGGGCAGCCCCGGCGGGCTCCGGCACCACAACATCCGCCACACCGAGCTTCAGGCAGTCGGCGGCGGTAATCTTCAACGCTTGGGCCACCTCGGGCGCACGGGACACATCGCGATACAGAATCGCCGCCGCACCTTCGGGAGCGATCACCGAGTAGATCGCGTGCTCCAGCATCAACACCCGGTCCGCCACGCCCAGCGCCAACGCGCCGCCACTTCCGCCCTCGCCGATAATGGCCGTGACCACCGGGATCGGCAGAGCGCTCATCTCGGCCAGGCACTCGGATAGCGCCGCAGCCAGTCCACGCTCTTCAGCCTCCAGACCCAGAAACGCGCCTGGTGTATCGATCAGCGTCACCAGCGGGCAGCGCAGTCGCCGCGCCAGGCGCATCATCCGTAGCGCCTTGCGATAGCCCTCCGGCAGCGCCGCACCGCCGCGCCGTGCCGGATCACCATGACCCCGCTCCAGTCCAACAATGACAACGCCCCGACCGCCGATCTCACCCAGACCAGCCACGACCGCTCCGTCGTCTCCGAACGCCCGGTCCCCGTGCAGTTCCACGAACTGCGGGCTGATTCGCCGAATGTAGTCGAGCGTCGTCGGTCGGTCCGGGTGCCGCGCAATCTGCACAACATCCCAGGCAGCGTCATGAGTTCGGGACGTGGCCACTGGAGCCGCTGGGGCCGGCGTCACTCGCTTCTCCGACGACGCGATAAGTCGCAGAATGGTCGCGAGCTGATTGTGCATCGCGCCGCGCTCGACAATCGCGTCGATGAAACCGCGTTGCAGGAGATACTCCGCAGTATGCGACTGTAGTTCGCCCTCTTGCTTCGTCACACCCCTGATCACGCGCGGCCCGGCAAATCCGATCAGCGCCCCTGGCTCGGCCAGGATGATGTCGCCCTGGTTCGCGAACGAGGCATAGATGCCGCCGGTCGTCGGATGCGTCAGGATTGAGATGTACGGAACATGATGCTCGTGAGCGCGTTGCGCCGCCGCCGCTGTCTTCGCCATCTGCACGAGCGAGAGCATGCCCTCCTGCATCCGTGCTCCGCCACTTCCAACCACGGTGACAATTGGTACCTTGCGTTCGACGGCGTCCTCGAACGCCAACGCGATCTTCTCGCCGACGACCGAACCCATGCTGCCGCCAAGGAATCCGAAATCGACGACGGCGATGACTACCGGTTGACCCTGAATCGTCCCCCGCCCGGTGAGCGCCGCCTCGGTCATCCCCGTCTTCGCGCGCGCCGCCATAACTCGCTCACGATACGGCTGCAAGTCGGAGAATCCCAGCGGATCAACCGACACCAGCTTATGGTTGGTTTCTTCAAATGAATCATCATCCAGCAGTAACTGCATCCGCTTGAACGCGGTCAGCGCAGCGTGATGCCCACACGCCGGACAGACACGCAGTTCTCGCCAGCTTGCGCTGTCGCCAATCGTCGCCCCACATTTCGAGCAGGCAACTACAGCATCGGAAGACGTTTCAACGTTTTCGGTCACGACTTGTGCGGTCAAGGGTCACCATCCTTCATCGATCATAGCCCCACGAGTCGTTCCGGCTTCAGCCACGATGGTCGCATGACGAATCCAAACCTCTAAGCGCGTGCGATGCACTCGTCGAGCGCGTTCCGCAATTGCCTCACTCTGGCCACATCGACGGGATTCGTCACAATCCCATCCTGTTTGAGCCATGTACCAACAATGACGCCCGCCGAAGGTGGAACCATTTGCCTGACGGTCTCAACTGAAACGCCTGATCCAACATAAACAGGAGCTTTCGAAGCACCTACAGCGGCCCCGACATCCGACACAGATGCCGGCGAACCAGTAGCTCCTCCTGTAACAATAACCGCGTCCGCCATGCCACGTTCCACCGCGTCTTTGACGGCGTCCACAAGCGTCAATGGACCCAGATTCACGGCATGCTTCACCAGTACGTCCGCGAAAATCTGAATGTGTTCCGCGCCGAGCAGACGACGCAAACGAAGAGTGTCATCCGCGCGTCCAGCGATGATTCCCTGATCGGTCAGCATCGCACCTGTATGCACGTTGACCCGAATAAACGAAGCACCCGCCGCGACCGCTATGCCGAGTGCCGCCGCCGCATCATTCCGTAGGACGTTGATGCCGATTGGGCAATTGACTGCGGCCCGAATCGCAACCCCCGCCGCGGTCATCGCAGCGACAGTATGCGCTTCAACCGCACCCGCCCGGAAGGGAGAATCGTTAAAATTCTCTATGATTATGCCGTCGGCACCACCTTCCGCGAGCGCGTCGGCATCGCGGACGGCCGCATCAATGCAGGCAGCGAGCGGCATTTCTGATCGCGGGCTACCTGGCAACGCCGGAAGGTGCACGACACCGATCAATCGCATGTACCGCGTTCCACCCATTCTCATGCATGTATCAATCAGGCACGGACTTCGGAACGTGGAACCAACTGCGTTACTGCGTCAGGATACCCAGCGCGAACGCACTCGCGGAAACAAGCATCATGATCAGAGCAAACAGGGTGTACGCGCCACGGTCGCGCTGCGCCTGGCGAGTCTTTGAAACATACTTCGTCCAGAGCAGCGACAGGGCATACAGCAACGCTGCCCCTGAAAGTCCGAAATAGATGACTGCCTGTCCCATGTCGTCTCATCACTCCCAAGCATAGTATATCGTCTGACGAACCGTTCCCGACGGACATTTCAATCCAGACGACGCGCAGAAAGGACGCAATCCCGGTGCAGGAGCTACAATCCCCGCGCTTTACCATGGTCGAGCTGGTCGAATCGTCCGGCCTCAGCGAGCGCACGATCCGCTACTACATCACAGCCGGCGTGGTTTCCCCAGCTCTCGGACGCGGTCGATCGCGGTATTACACGTCCAGGCACCTCCAGGAACTGGCCCGTGTCGCCGACCTGCGCGACCAGCGACACAGCATCGACGAGATCCGAGATCAGATGCAAGCTACGTCAGTGTCTCCCTCTGCCTTTGACTCTGCGGCGGTCTGGCGTCGCCTGTCGCTTCATCCGATGTTAGAACTGCATATCCGCGACGGTGCGCCGGAAGGCATTCTCGCGCTGGCTCGAGCGCTTGAAGCACACTCCCACGACTGGCTCGGCGGAGAAGACGACGTTGCCGACGACACGTAGAATGAGAGTACCCGGTCACGCTGACCGAACCGACTTCGATTGCACGCTGGCAGGGACAGAATCTCGTGGCAAATCCCGAACACCGCAGCGCCCTGGAACCCGTCGCTGGCATCTTCCGCGATGCTGGCTACTACGCGTACCGTACGATCGATGAAGAGAACAACTGGTGCGTGGCCTGTGACCTGGAAGAGGGCCATATCGACGTGCGCATCGGTGACGATGGCTATGAGCTCGATGTCTGGGCGACCTCACCCGGCCTCTTCATCGAGGAGGACAACGAACGCCGCCGAATCGCGCTCGAACGGCTGGCCCGCATCTCGCTGCCCGGCATCCGACGCGGCTTCCTGGAAGACAATCAGATCATCGAATGGAACAACAACGAGCAGGGGATATCATTGCGCGCCCGCTTCATTCTGCCGTTTTCGATGGACGTGCGCCTGCCGAACGTCGCGATGGAACAACTCAACGAACTGAATCGGACGCTGATGTTCCTCGAACGAAAGATCGTCTCGTGATCGTTGACAACCCAAATCCAATCGGAGGATGAGTGGACTTGCAACTCCAACAGTGGCAGCGCGCGCTTGGCATTGCAACCCACAACCAACCAGGCGATCTCGTGCTGCGCGGCGGGCGCGTCGTCAACGTCTTTACCGGCGAGATCGACATCGCCAACGTCGCAGTTGCGGATCGTCACATCATCGGCGTCGGCGACTACGAAGAAGCTGCAACGGTCATTGACCTCGACGGCGCGTTCGTCGCCCCATCATTCATCGACGGCCACATCCATACCGAAAGCTCGCTGCTCTGGGTGACGCAGTTTGCGCGCGCCGTCGTCCCCCACGGCACCGGCGCGATCGTCACCGATCCACACGAGATCGCCAACGTCGCCGGTCTGCCCGGCTTCCGCGCCATCGTCGATGCCAGTCGTGGACTCCCCATCGACATTCGCTTCACCGTCCCGAGCTGCGTGCCGGCCAGCCCGAATGAAACGCCCGGCTCAATCATGACCGCCGAAACGATAGCCGCTGCTTTCGACGATATTTCCGCTATCGCCCTCGGCGAGATGATGAACTTTCCTGGCGTCCTTTCCGGCGATCCCGATATCTTTGCCAAGCTGGCGACCGCCGAAAAACGTCGGCGCGATGGCCATGCTCCCGGTCTCATGGGCCGCACACTCGACGCATACACACTCTCCGGCATGACCAGCGACCACGAAGCCACGACCTATGCTGAAGGACTCGACAAGCTCCGCCGTGGCTTCATGCTGATGCTGCGCGAGGGTTCCAGCGCGAAGAACATCGCTGCCCTGCTGCCCCTCGTCAACGACACGACCTGGGTGCGTTGCTGCTTCGCCAGCGACGACCGCGACTGCACGACCCTCCTCAACGACGGCCACATGGACGCGACCCTGCGCTACGCCGTCTCACTCGGCCTCGATCCCGTGCGCGCCATCCAGATGGCGACGATCAACACCGCTGGGTACTGGCGACTCGACCGTATTGGAGCAATCGCTCCCGGCTACTGGGCCAACATCGTCATCGTCGACGACCTGCGCGATTTCAACATTCGTGCCGTCTACCATCACGGCGCGTTGGTAGCCGAGCACGGCAAGCCACTCTTTGACGTAACGACCGACATCCCAATCGTTCTCCTCAACACGGTCCATCTACCCAAACTCACGGAGAAGCACCTGCGGCTCGCGCCGGAATTGGCAACCCGCGCAGTCGGCGCGGTCGATGGTGAAATCGTTACTCGCCTGCTCGACGTTGAACCGAAGATTGAAGACGGAGCAGCCGTCGTCGACGTGGAACGCGATCTCCTGAAGCTCGTCTGTGTTGAGCGGCACAACGCGACGGGCAACATTGGCGTCGGCTACATCAACGGCTTTGGACTCACGCGCGGCGCACTCGCCTCATCCATCGCACACGACGCCCACAACATCGTCGCCGTCGGCACGAACGACGCTGACATCCTCACCGCAATTCAGGCAGTCGCCAGTTCACAGGGCGGTCTCGCCACGGTCGTCGACAGAATGGTCATCGCGCAGTTTGCCCTGCCGATCGCTGGCATTCTCAGCGATCAGCCACTGGAAATCGCCGCTGAGGGCTACCACCACATGGAGACCACCGCCCGCAACCTCGGATCAACGCTTCAGTCCCCATTCGGGCTGCTGGCATTCATGGCCCTCTCCGTCATCCCCCAGGCCCGTGTCACCGACCAGGGATTCGTCGTCATATGAGTGAATTGCATGTCGGACAATCCTCCCCAGGTCCGTTGGAATCTCCGCCCGCCCCGTCCATCGACGATTTGCTGATCAAGTCGATCTCGCGCTGGGCCATCGCAACCTCCGTCGGCATCGCCCTCTTCGATCTCGCGATACTCCGTTCTTATCCATTCCCGGGCGCGATTTACGCCGTGCGAGGTCTGATCTACGGACTGCTGTCACTTGCCCTCCTGCTCGGCACAATCGCAATCACGTTTCTGGGCTACCGCATCGTGTCCATGCGCATCGTGCAACGGCCTCGATCTGTCTACATTATCTTCCTGCCTGCGGTGCTGCTGATTGGATCGCTACTCGGCTTCGTCATCATGACGTCGCCGAAGTAGCGCCCCGATTCGCGGTTCGGCATCGCTCAGTCGTGTACGATACCTTCCGGCTTGAGAAGGGTGAGATACATTTGACGAAGCGGGAATCCACAACAGGCGCGCGAATCGCGTTTTCGTTTGACGTTGGCGGCACGTTCACCGACTTTGTCGCCGTCGATCTGGAATCAGGTTCGCTCATCGCGCGTCACAAAGTGCTGACGAACGCTCGTCATCCTGCCCGAGGCGTTCTTCGCGGCTGGCAGGATATGGCCGAGAACGGCCTCGACGCGGCCTCGATAACGCTTGCCGTCCACTCGACGACGCTCGTCACCAACGCGCTCATCGAACGGAAGGGCGCGCCAACGGTCCTCCTTGCGACACGCGGCTTCCGCGACATTCTGGAACTCGCCCGCGAGCAGATGTACGACATCTACGATCTATTTGCACCACCTCCGGAACCTCTTATCCCGCGTCCATTCCGACTTGAGATCGACGAGCGCATCGACGCTGATGGAGTCGTCCTGACGCGGCCGTCCCATGCATCCATCGACACCGCGATTCACCGGATCAGCGAACTTGGCGCAACATCCGTTGCCATTGCATTCCTGCATGCCTACCGCAACCCAGCCCACGAACGCCTCGTCGCGGACGCCATCGCGACAGCGTTGCCCCATATCACAATCTCGCTCTCCTCGTCGGTCGCACCAATCGCCGGAGAATACGAGCGCACATCCACGGTCGCCGCCGACGCCTTCACTCGGCCTCACGTGCGCGCCTACATTGAAGAACTTGAACGCTCGCTTGCCGACAGTCAGATCACGGCACCGCTTCAACTCATGCTCTCGTCCGGAGAAATCGCCTCGGCCTCGACCGCCGCCGAACGACCCATCCGCCTGCTCGAATCCGGCCCCGCCGCCGGTGCGATCGCTGCCGCATTCTTCGGTACGCTCGCTGGACACACGGACGTACTCTCACTCGACATGGGCGGCACGACCGCGAAGGCATGCGTCATCGAAAACGGTAAGCCAGAACAGGCCCAGCAACTCGAAGTCGCCCGCGTACGCCGTTTCATGAAAGGCTCAGGCTTGCCTGTCGTGACCCCGGTCGTCGATCTGATCGAGATCGGCGCAGGCGGCGGTTCTATAGCCCGTCGCGACGAGCTTGGACTCCTCAAGGTCGGCCCTGACTCGGCCGGTGCAGACCCCGGCCCCGCATGCTACGGCCTCGGCGGCACCGAGCCCACTGTCACCGACGCCAACCTGCTGCTCGGCTACCTGAACCCCGACTACTTTCTCGGCGGCAGCATCCCGCTCATTCCGAATCGCGCCCGATCCGCTATCGAGCAACTGGCACACGAACTGAACCTGACGCCGGAAGCAACCGCCTGGGGCATCCATCGCGTGGTCAACGAGAACATGGCTTCTGCGGCGCGCGTCCACATCATCGAACGCAACCGCGACCCCCGCTCGCTGACCACCATTGCATTCGGCGGAGCTGGGCCGGCGCACGCTGTCGCCGTCGCACGCATTCTCGGCAGTCCGGCCGTCATCTTCCCGCCCGGCGCTGGTGTCGCGTCCGCGTTCGGAGCGCTCGTCGCACCGGTCGCCTTCACCGCTGGCCGCACCCTGATGACTCGCCTCGACCGCGCCAACTGGGACGAGATCGCAGCCATGTACGCTGAACTCGAGGGAACCGCTCGCGCTGAGCTTGATCAGGCTGGGGTCGCTTCTGATCGCGTCACGACTCGGCGTTGGGCCGAGATGCGTCTTGAGGGCCAATACCACGAAATCAGCGTTGATCTACCCAACGCACCGCTCGGAAACCACAGCGTCCCAACCATCGAACACGCCTTCGCCACTGCCTACACGCGCCAATACGGTCGTGTCCTCGAAGGACTCCCGATCGAAACGTTGCACTGGCGACTGTCCGCCTCTGGCCCGGAATCAGCGGTTACTCTCCAACCGTCCGCACTCGGTCCCACGGACGCTTCGTCCGCGATTAAAGGCACGCGACCAGCCTGGTTTAACCATGGTTTCATCGAAACCACAGTCTTCGACCGCGACCTGCTCGCTCCTGGCATGTGCTTCTCCGGCCCAGCCATCGTCGAAGAACGCGAAGCCACCGCCGTCATCTGGCCGGGCAACAGCGCGCAGGTCGACGCCTGGGGAGCAATCATCGTCGACATCAATGCAGGTACAGGAGGTCCGAAATGACCGTGACGGAAGCGACCGAGCCTGCCGGCTACACCTTCGACCCGATCTCACTCGAAATCATGTGGAGCCGCCTGATCAACACCGCCGACGAGATGTGGACGACCGTCCTCCGCACTGCCGTCTCGACCATCATCGGCGCTGCCCAGGACTTCGGCTGCGAGATTCTCGACGAACTCGGCAACTCCCTGGCACATTCCTACCGCTCAATGCCCGTCTTCAACCTCATCATGCCCGAACTGACCCGCAAGCTCATCGACGCCCATCCAACCGAAACGATGCGCCCTGGCGATGTTTTCACGACCAACGACCCCTGGCTCTGCGCCGGGCATCTCGACGACATCGCCGTCATCACCCCGATCTTCCGCAACGGTCGCGTCGTCGCTTTCGCCAACACCGTCGCCCACACCTCCAGCATCGGCGGCGCACTCGACGGAATCACTGTCCGCGACCTGCACGAGGAGGGCTTCTTCATGCCGATCCTCAAGCTCTACGACGAGGGCCGCCCTAACGACACACTCTTCGCCCTCATCCGCGCGAACGTTCGCCAGCCCGACATGGTCCTGACCGACATTGAATCCCAGGTAACAGCTAACGTCGTCGCCGAACAGCGCATCCTCGCGTTCATGGACGAGTATCGCCTCGACACACTCTCGACCGTCGCGCACGCCGTGCAGGAGCGCGCCGAAATCGCCATGCGCGCTGCCATCACAGCCATCCCCGATGGGCGCTACGAGGCGGAGGAGTGGGTCGAAGGCTCCACAGAACCGCTGATGCTGAAGGTCGCCATCGACGTACGCGGCGCGGACATCTTCGTCGACTACGCCGGCACCGCTCCGCAAACGCTCGGCGGCGGCATCAACTGCACCTTCACTTATACCCGCGCCCACACCGTCTACCCGCTGAAATGCCTGCTCACCCCGAACGTCCCGAACAACGAAGGCTGCTTCCGTCCGATCCACGTCTCAGCACCCGAACGTTCCATCCTCAACGCCCTGCCGCCCGCCTCCGTCAACTCCCGTACTAAGACCGGCTGGCACATGCACACCCTCCTCTTCCGCGCTCTCGGCGCAGCCATGCCCGAGCGGGTCCAGGCCGGTAACGGACTCATGTACAACATCCGCGCCTACGCCCGCGACGCTGACGGCTCACCGCACAACGCCCATCTCATCTCCGGCGGTGGTCGCGGTGCCGGATTCGGTCACGACGGTGTCACCCGCAACTGCTTTCCCTCCAGTGCTGGCAACGTTCCGATCGAGATCTTCGAGAGTCGTGTGCCCGTCATCGTCGAGGAAGACGCGCTCGAACCCGACTCCGGCGGCTCAGGGCAGTGGCGTGGCGCTCCGGGCCAGCGCGTCACCATGCGCCGTCATCCCAACCACGAGCTGCCAGTGTCGCTCTACGTCCATCCCGACCGCCTGCGCTTTCCCGCTCCCGGTCTATTCGGCGGCGGAGACAGCCAGCGCAATGTACTCCTGCTCAACGATCAGAACCTCGCTATCAATGGCCAGCTCGCGACCGGAGAAATCATTCTCGCTTCCGCCGACGACCGATTCACATCCATCGTCGCTGGCGGCGCGGGCTACGGCGATCCTGCCAATCGCGCTCCGGAAGCAACCGAGCACGATCGCGAGTATGGGTACACCATCGTCGATGATGACAGTTAGTCTTTTGGTCTGTGCTCGAAATGTAGTCGCTCGTCCTTCGATTCCTGGTGCAGGGACGGGTTTCACCGAGGGCGACGGCAATATGGCGTTGGGAAACCTGTCCCGGAGTCGGCAGGACGCCACGATTGCGAGCGACGAATTCGGTTCGTCGCGTACATCGGGTCGGGTTTCCCAACGCCATGTTGACGACGCCCTCGGTGAAACCCGTCCCTACCCAGAATCGGAATCGACTCGACAACAAGTTCCGTGGATGTCACGCATTCCGGACGCCGGGAGCTGACCATGCGCGCAACTCTCATCCGCCACTGGTGGCCCCTCGCCATCATCGGCATCCTCGCCCTCGCCGCGCTCGTCCGTGTCTGGCTCCTGGCCCGGGCCGACTGGCTGCTCGAAGGCGACGAAGCAACCATGGCGCTGGTCGGCCTCCACATCCTCGAAGATCACGAGCGCCCGATCTACTTCCCCGGCCAAACCTACATGGGTGCCTGGCAGGCATACCTCGCCGCGCTCTCCTTCTGGCTCTTCGACGTGTCCCGCCCAGCTGCGAAGCTTGTCCCTCTCCTGTCATCGCTGGCGTGGGTTGGCACGACGATCCTGCTTGCACGCCGCATCTACACTCGCGAAGTCGCGCTGCTGGCTGGACTCATCGCTGCGCTCCCGTCGCTCTATTTTATGTCAACGACGCTGCGCATCGCCTACCCACTGATCGATGTCATGGCCATCGGCAACCTCATTCTCTATCTCGCGATCGACACCGTCTGGCGTGATAAACCGCCACGCCGCCTGCCGTGGCGCTTCCTGCTGATGGGGCTACTTACCGGGTTCGGCTTCTGGATGCACTCCGCAGTCGCCATGTATGTCGCCCCCGCCGCGCTCGTCCTGCTGCTGCGCTGGCCGCGTCCAAGTTTCTTCCCCGGGGCACCGCTTGCCCTGCTCGGCTTCCTCATCGGCTCCGCGCCAGTCTTCAATCACGCCCGCCAATATGACAACACGCTGTTCCACTACCTGCGCGGCAATCCCAGCGATACTGCCTCGCGTGAGTTCCCGACCGGTTACCTCAAGATCGGCAACCACCTCGTCGCGCACCTGCTCCCACGCTACCTCGGTACAACCGTCCCCTGGCAGGACGCGTCTGCACTCCTCCAGCTCATGGTTAGCCTTCCGACCGTCGCCGCCATCTTCTATATCGGCTGGCGCTGCCGACGCGCACCGTTGGACTGGCTGCGGCGACACCCCGAACGCGGCACGTCTGAAGCCGTCCTGCTACTCTTCGGCGCAGTCGTCCTCGTCACTACGTGCTGTCTCGTTTCAGCGTCTACGCCATCCTCTTCCCGAACATCGACGCCACTGGTCGCTATGTCGCCCCCATCGGCACGCTCATCCCAATCGTGCTGGCCGGAGCCGCCTGGCACATCGCGCGGGCGGGTAGTGCTCAACGAATCGTAGTGATCATCCTCTGTACCAGTATCATTGTCGGCACGGTCGCCAACTACTCACGCAGCGACCCGTACCAGGTCTTCCAGTCTCCCTACTATCGCAAGCTCCCTCCGAACAACGACGCACTGATCGCAACCCTCGACAGGATGGACGTTGATGCAGTCTGGATCGACCACTGGGCAGGTAAACCGCTCATGTTCGATAGCAAAGAGCGCATCGCCGCCGCCGACTACGTCGACCTGCGCGTCTACGGGGGTATCGACCGCCTCAGCTCCGCCACCAACCGCGTCTTCGCCGACGAATCTCCTGCCTTTGTCTTCGTTACCGATCTCCCCAAAACGTCACTGGAAAACACGCTCACCTGTCGCGGCATCAAGTTCAATGCTTCTTCCGTCGACGGCTACCGCATCGTCCACCCGCTTGAACAAGTCGATCCAGCCACCGTCGCTGAAGAAATCGAGACCGTTCGGTGATGCACAATACTGTGGGATGATTTCTAACTCGGTATCGTGGCACAGCGCTTTCGAATCTCCAGTGCCTTCCGTGAATCACCGATTGGCTTTGGTACGTCACTGAACCATTTCGACGCCGACATCATCGTCATCGGAGCCGGACCTGCCGGTAGTGCAGCCGCCATCGCCGCTGCGCGTGCTGGAACCAGCGTCATGCTCCTCGACCGCCAGGCGTTCCCACGCGACAAGCCCTGCGGAGACCTGATCGGCGCACGCGCAATGCGCCTCGCGCGCGGGCTGGGGATCGACGAACGCGACCTCGAGCGTTGGAACCGACTCAATGGCGTCCTCGTCACCGCCGACAGCGGCCATCTCCCCCTCCGCCCACATACCGTCGTCGGTCGCATGGCTCTGTCTCGCACCGACGCACGCATCGTCCCGCGCACGATCTTCGATGACGCTATGCGTCGAACCGCCCTGCGCGCTGGTGCAACCTTTCAGCAGGCACACGTCCGCACTGTTTCTCCGTGGGACGGAGAGGGCCGGAGTATCAACGCACAGATCGACGGAAAACTCGTGACGTTCCGCGCACCTGTCACGATCGTCGCCGGGGGCTACGGCTGTCGCGTCACCGGCGACCTCATGGCCCTGCCCGCCGCACGCGAAACCGAGCGTCCGCGCGGCATTGCCATGCGAGGCTATTTCTCAAATGTTACAGCTCCAGCGCGTGAGATTGTGTTCAGTCTCGACTCATGGGTATTACCCGGCTATGGCTGGCTGTTCCCACTCCCGGATGGTCGCGCCAACGTAGGCATCGGCACGCTCGTTCATCCCGACGAATCGCGCAGTGAACATCTTCACACTCTCTATCAGCGTTACGTCAACGACCCAGCGTCCCCAATTGCAAGTTGGATGCACGCAGCTACACCTGATGCCCCGCCACGAACCTGGCCACTCGATCTCGGTCCCCGCGCACGCCGTGTCGCCGCCGACGGCCTGCTCGTCGCCGGAGAATCAGCCGCACTCGTTGGCCCGATGACCGGCGCCGGAATCGCCTTCGCCCTCGAATCTGGTCAGCAAGCCGGGCGCACTGCCGCTGCTGCCGTAAAGGGCGACGACCCCTCCCAGGCATCGCTCGACGAGTACGCGACCTGGGTCCAGCGCCATCCACTGGCATGGCTCCGCGCCGAATCTCGCGCCCACTGGCTCGTCAGCGATCACGCGCGCCTCGCCCGCACCATCGCCCTGACACGGCCGCTACCGTTCACTCCAACACTTGGAGCTAGGTTTCTGCTCCATCTCGGGTAAATGGATGCGCTGAGGCCACGATCCACAGAACGAGGTGTCCCGCGGTCAGCAATCGACGCAACTCACTCATCTCACCCTTGAAACCTAGACAAAACAGCGCTCTCGATACCCGCCGTCCATCACTCAAGAACTTGAAGTCACACGGGAGTAGTCAGTAAAAGCACTCGGCCAAGCCAATACACGGAACCAAGAGAGGCACAATGGCCCTTCCGGGTCACATCTCGCAGGTGGCTACGTCGTTAGCAATTGTCTCAGGTTAAAGCTGGCGTCCTCGCGCATTTTCGAGATGAAGCGATAAGTGTCTTCATCGTTCGCCAGCATTTCCGCCGAGCCCAGTGACCAGATGAGGAAGTCAATTGCGGTGAGCATCGTTCGATTGTCACGATTCTCAAGAACGAAGTGCTCATAAAACGGATGATCCGCATTATAAGCAATTACTAACTTGCGCCCCTCAACCTCGACATCGTAAATCGGTGCCGTAACACCCATGTGTCGCACTTGGAATTCAGCACGGTCAGCAAGTGACTTCTGATCCCTAGGCGGTTGAGGTTTTCTCGTCCGTGCCCCGTCCGTCGATTGCTGTCCAGCAGATCCATCTCCACCGGAGGGACCCGAACGCTTCTCTATCATAGTCGGAGGTTTGCGAAGGAACAGTGCCTTCTGGCTGATCGTCTTCGCTGCCTCGTCATGTTGTACAGAATCATCCGTGTGCTTCAGAGTCTTCTTGTACAGATTTCGCGCTTGCCGAATGTACGGGCGGCTGATCTGTTCGACCTTGTCACGCAATGACTGGGTAAGGTGAACCTCCCAGGCACTCTTCAGAAACGTTACCCCCAGATCGCTGTCCATACTGGCGGGGAACAGCAGTTCACAGCGGAATCGTGCCAGTTCATTGTGACGGGCAAACAGGCGGAAGGATGTCCCCTCCACGATTTCACGCCGATTGCGTAACACGTAAAAACCTGCACGATCAACCGTCATGCCATGCCGCTTGTTCGCATCGATTCCGCCCATGTCTGGAAGGTGAACGATCACAATCCCAATGGACTCGGTTTCGCCGTCTCGTGGATGACCCTTGGGGAACGTATATTCGAAAGAATCATCCAGTTGAACGGATGTTTCAGGGTGGTGACGCCATAACGGATCGTCCGCTTGAACGACGATCTCGTTCACCACAAACTGTCGACCAGCATTGATGAAATAACGGTAGGTTCGTCCGAGGAACTTACGAACCGCCTCTGCAGCACTATCCACGCGAACGCGATCAACGCTATCACAACGCGAAATGCGAATGAGCGAACCGTGAGACGGCACTGACAAACCCGCTCGAAGAAACGTCTCGTGAAACAAAGCAATTTCCGCTGGAACAGCTTGCTTCAGATGCTTCACGAACCCGCGCTGGGAAATGACAGTATCAAGGTCCGTGGCAGCACTCCAAAAGTCATCGCCATTTTGGGATGTAACTACATGCTGGACACGCCCAAGCGATAAACTCGCCGTTGTAGACCCAAGACCAAATCGTCCCAAATCGGAATTGAGATCGTGATCAACTCGAGATCCCAGCCGCATCATCTGATCGAGAGTTGGCCGGTCCATACCAGAGCCATCATCCGCGAGTGATATGATCCAGTCATCGCTAAGCCGATCTAACCAGATCACAATCACTTCGGCTCCAGCATCAAGTGAATTGTCGACTAAATCACCGATGGCAGTTTCAAGGGAGTAACCTGATTGGCGAAGACTGGGCAATAAAATATCCGCATTCGGACTGTTATCCTCGGCGAAATCGAACGGGATGTCGAATTCACCTTGCGTAACAGTTGACGAAGCGGATCGCGTGCCTGCCCGACGGACAGAAGCAATTGTAGCCACTAACGGCTTCCTTTCTTGGACTCGAAGCGTCGCTCCAAGTCGCCAATGTAGGGATTTCGTGCTCTAGCACTTCGCCAAAGCCGCCTCAATATTTTCCGAAAGTTGTCGAGGACGCAATATCTTACTTGAAATTCATTGTGGCAACGATCTTTACGCAGTTCCCGGCGCACCCACCTCGCGGCGCAATGCCCGCCCCGCCAGGTTGCCCGTCTCAAGCCCGTCGCGCACGGCATGCACTCCGTTGACAAACACCTGCTCGATGCCCTCGGAGAACTGCCTCGGCTGCTCTAACGTGCTGCGATCGATCACGGTGTCAGAGTTGAAAACGGTGATGTCCGCGAACGCACCGTCTCGCAACACCCCTCGATCCTTCAGCCCCAGTCGCCAGGCTGGCAACGACGTCATTTTGCGAATCGCGTCTGGCAGCGACATCAGCCCTTGCTCACGGACATAGTGACCGAGCACCTTCGGATACGTCCCATACGTGCGTGGGTGCGGCTCGCCGCCCATCAGCCCGTCGGTGCAGTGCATCAGCCACGGCTGCACCAGCAGTCGTCGCACGTCATCCTCATTCATCATGAACAGAATCATGCTGACCTGGTGGTTCTCCTCCAGCAGCAGCCGCACCATCGTCCGGTATTCGTCAACGCCCCACTCGCGCGCGATCTCCGGTATGCGCTTGCCAACCACCCAGCGATTGGCATCTGTCTTCACGCCTGAGATCATGATCGAGTCCCACGAGCTGGCTGCGATGCGCGATTCCCAGTCGTACCGCCCACGTTCGATCTCGTTCCTGATTTGCTGCTCGCGCGTCTCGTCGCGCAGATAGGCGTTCAGCCCATCGACACCACGCGCGTGGCACCAGGTAGGCAACAGCGCACCCAGCATCGTCGATCCAGCCGTGTACGGATACTGGTCGGCGGTAATGTCCAATCCCTCATGCCGCGCCCGCTCGACAAATTCAACCATCGCGCTCGATTTGCCCCATGCCTGCTTCCCCCGCGCCTTGAAGTGCGAGATATGACAGGCCGCGCCCGATTCGCGCGCGATCTGAAAGACCTCGTCCATACCCTCCAGCACACGCCCGCCCTCGAAGCGCATGTGATAGACCATGAACGAGTCGTGCCGCTTCACCACCCGCCCGATCTCGATCAGTTCCTGCGTGTCTGAGTAGACGCACGGCGAATAGATCAGTCCCGTCGAGAACCCGCACGCCCCACTCGTCAGCGCGTCGTCGACTAGCGCCTGCATCGCCAGCTGCTCAGCATCCGACGGCGATCGTGCATCCATCCCCATCACATGCAGCCGCACCGTCCCATGCCCGACCATGGCCGCCATGTTGATGCTCGCGCCAGCCACGCGCCCGAAATACTCGCCAAACGACCGCCAGGTCCAGTCCAGGCTTGGGTCATCGTTCAACCCCGACAGGTGCGTCCGCCAACGATCGATATCCTCACCCCTTATCGGCGCTTCCGACAGTCCATCCTGCCCCAGCAGATCGGTCGTGATCCCCTGCCGCAGCTTCGGCGCGAGCTGCCGGTCCGACATGCACACCAGATCGCAGTGCGAGTGCGTGTCGATGAACCCCGGCGACACCGCCAGCCCCGTCACATCGATCCGCTCGCCGCTCGAAGCTACCTCCCCGACACCGACGATCCGATCTCTATCGACCACGACATTACCGACGCGCCCATCCGCGCCAGATCCGTCGTAAATCGTCCCGCCGACCAGTGTGAACGTCATTGGTCCTCCTTCGAGAGGAAATGGACAAGAGGAAAGGGGAAAGCATGGGAGACGACAACCAACCTGCTTTCCCCTTTCCTCTTGTCCATTTCCCGTCTTACGCCGCTCCATACCCCTTCGCCAGAAACTTCCCATCCCCTGGCTTGCCAACCACCGGATTTGCCTGACTTCGGTCGAACACCGTCACCCCGCGCACCATCGTCCGCACCACCGACGCGCCGATCGTCTTTCCTTCGAACGGTGTCCACTTGTTGCGGTGTAGCATGTCTTCGCCACGTACTTCCCAACTTGCGTTGGGGTCGTAGAATGCCAGGTCGGCATCCGACCCTACCTGAATGACCCCCTTGCGCGGATAGAGCGAGAAGACCTTGGCCGGGTTCGTGGCCGACACCTCGACAAAGCGTTTCAGCCCCAAGTGCCGTTTATTGACCATCTCGTCGAAGAGCGATGGGTACATCGTCTGAATGCCCGAGCAGCCAAGCGGTGCCTTCCAGATGTCATCAATGCCCGCCATCTTCGACTCGATCGTGTAACCGCAATGATCGGACGATACGACGTCGACGGTTCCGTCGGCGACATATGTCCAGATGCGCTCAACCTCGGCCCGGTCTCGGAACGCTGGAGCACAGCGCGCGAACGGCCCGTGCTTGATGAGGTCGGAGTGGTCCAGCGATAGATACTGTGGACACGTCTCAGCCTGCACCCAGACCCCGCGTGCCCGCGCCTGTTTCACCAGTTCCAGCCCGTCCGCCGCCGCGACGTGGCAGACATACAGCCGCGCCCCGGTCAACTCCGCGAAGAAGATCGCCCGGTGGATCGCCTCAACCTCGACCAGCGGCGGTCGGCTCTCGGCGTGTGCCAGCGGATCCTTGCGCCCCTCCGCCTGTAAGCGCGCGATGTTCGCTGTCAGCATCGATTCGTTCTCGCAGTGCAGTCCGAATGGAATGTCCGTCCCCGATTCCGCCAGGAAGCGGAACGTATCCAGCAGCCGCTGATCGTCCGCCTTCGGAAACCCGGGACTCGACGCCGGCATGAACGCCTTGAGCGCGACAATCCCCTCGTCGATCATCTCTTGAATCTCGTCATTCGATTGCCCTGTGATCCCACCCCACAACGCGATGTCGATGTACGAGCGTTCCTCGACCAACTGACGCTTCTCGCGGATCTGCTCACCATTGCTCGACGTAGGCCCGGCCTGCGGCATCTCCACCGCGGTCGTGATCCCGCCTGCGATCGCCCCACGCGTGCCGGTGTCGAATCCCTCGACCAGAATCGGATCCGGCTCCCGAAAGTGCGTGTGTACATCGACCCCGCCCGGAACCACTACCAGCCCGCTCGCATCAATCCGCTCATCGGCACTGACCTCGCCAGCGTCCGCCATGATCGCGACGATCTCCTCGCCCCGAATGAGCAGATCCGCGCGCACCGGCCCATCCGATGTCACTACCGTTCCGCCCGAGACAACCGTTACTCCCCCAGCCATGCAACTCGCCCCTCTCATAATTGTAAGTTACTCAATGTTGGAATCTGGAATGCGCGCGCATGGTAGCATGCGAACGAACCAAAGCATCTGTATTTAGACGCCACTGGGTCGCTACTCCTCCGCCTCGCCCTCGTCACTCACGTCCGCATCGTAATCCGGGAACCGAAACGCCATCTCCCGCTCCAGTAACCCGCCGTACCCAAGTTCGACAATGTCCTCCGACGTCACTCGCTGCCCGGTCATGACCAGCGGCAGAATTAAGTCCGCTACCGTCGCCTTGGAATACATCGAGCAGCTCGCCAGATTCACGATCGGAACATCCCCGGCCCGCGCCAGCCAGAACATGCTGCCCGGATGCGCCGGTGCGCCGAAATGCACCATCTCCGCGCCTGCATCGTTCAACGCGAGTAGCAGCGGATCGAGTGGATCGATCGTGTTCCCGCCTGCCGCCATCACAACATCTGCACCATCCGCGAGAAATGCGCGGATCGTCGCGGCAATCTCGTCCGGCTCCGACGAGATGAAGCGAAGATCACTGACCTCCGAGCCATACCAGCCGATCTTTTTCTGGACGACCGCCTGGAACCGCTCCCGCGTCCGCTCGTTCAGTCCCTCAGTCGCCAGCACCGCAACGCGCTTCGGTTGAAACGGCAGCACCGCAAGTGGCGGTCGCTCAGCCTGAATACACAGCCGCTCAACTTCGACAATGCTCGCTTCCGGTATCGCGATCGGCGTCACCTTCACTCCAGCGACGATCTTCCCCGGCAACACCGGCTGGCGGTCGAGCAGCGTGAACACCGTCACGCCGTCCACACGATTCACTGACCGCAGCAATTCCTCATCGACGCGCAGCAATCCCTTACGTTCACTGATCAGGTTGAAGCGACTCTGAATCGGCCCCTTGCGCCGGATGCCGTCACTCGCCACCGCGTCCGCGACCCGGCCACCCGCAACGTCCTCGTGCAGGTCGGTCGGCTCCAGCTCGATCAGGTGCAAACCGCCGGGCGCGACCTCATCCCAGCGGCGCAACATCGGTGCGTCAATCATCCCGCCCTTGCGCAGGAAGCGCGATCCATCACGAGCCTGCACCGCGTGGGCAACCACCCAGCCAAACTGCGCTGGGCCAACGTCACCTGTCGCCATCGCATGCGCCCGCACTTCGACCTCTCTTCTCGTTCTCGTGCACTTCCAGCATGATCAAGCTATCGGAAGCGTTCCTCATCTTCGTGGCATTCTCGCCGACTTCGACTCAGTTCAGGCAGACGCGACCAGTCTCAGTTGATCGTCGTCCCACCGCCAGGGCACTTCACCGCCATGGAGCTGGACGCCACCAATCCAGCGGTCAATGCCGTTGAGCGCTATCGCGTCGACCGCACTGTCCAGCACCGCCCAGCCGTCATCAGTCAGACGCAACCGCTGCTCGCGGAACGATTCAACGCTCCCCATCGCTTCGAGCGATGTAAACGATTCCGCACCCACCACCCGCACCAGCGGTCGTTCGACTGAAATCATGCGGCTCAGATGCCACCACAACGAGCTGTCGCCGAGAAACGGCGCGTCCTCTCGGTCCTGTACCGCCTGAAACAGCTCTATCGGATCGCACTCCATCGTCGCCAGGACTGCGAGCGTCGCTCGCGCCGTCCGGCCCAACCCGTTGGAGCACGCCGGATACTCCTCCAGCAAACGAATCAACGCGTCCCGCAGGAACGGCAACGGCAGGGTGTCGCGCGCGGCAATCGAACCGAGCGATAGCGGGTCGGCGGACGTAAACGCATTCCACACCTCACGCACACACGATATCTGCACATCGCTGACGCGACGCCGCGCCGGGAACAACGATCTGAGTTGCTCCCCCGAAAGCTGCCCGAGTCCCACAAAGCGCGGAACACCCTGAAACCGGTCGATGCACACTAGCGTCAACCGATCGGACGCAACGCCAAGCCCCGCCAGTCGATCCAGAACCTGCACGAGTTGCAGCTGATCATATACATCGTGCTCGAACCACAGTACGATCTCGTCGCACGTCGCTGCTCGCTCCACTGCGTCATCCCGCGCCGCGAACCCTGTCGTGACCTCGTCGTAGGCTGCCCAGCCAGCGTCAGCGATAAACCGCGCCCGCGCCTGTCGCAGTTCAGCGGCAGACACGCCACCCGGCACCGGCCCGTCATGCAGCACATCCCGCCACGGAATGATCTCTTCGCGAAACCCACCGTCCTGCAGCTTCCCGACCGTCGCATCGCCGTTCGTCACGTGTACGCGAACCATGCGTCCACCAATCGCCTTGAAGTCGTATAGTGCTCAGTGACATCATGGTCCATCGTACCCGATCGCGATCCAACACCCTCGAAATCGCACAGCAGCTTGAAAGGCAGCGAACGCTCATGTCAGCCAGTATAACTTTTGACGAACGCCTCGAGATGCTCCAGATCGCATCAAAAGCCTGGCTGGAACTCAAGCGCCTCGCCGACTCCATCCCTGACGCCGCCGTCGAAAAACACGGCACCATTGGCACCTGGAGCGGTCGAGATGTGCTCAGCCATATTGCCGGCTGGGAAGCCATCGGAATCGACGTCATCGAACAATTGGAACAAACCGGCGAATTCGAGGAGCCTGATCTCAGCGACGAGACGATCGACGCCTTCAACGAGGAGTTGCTGATTCCCTACCGCGCCATGACCACCCCGGAAGTCCGCCGGGCCATCGAAGACACCCACGACGCCCTGATGTCCATCGCCGAACGAGCGTTGCACACCAAGGTCCCAGCGGTCCTCATCGACATCACCCGTGACCACTACAACAAGCACCTCGACGATCTCCGCGGCGTCACTCGCTGATCGAGTGAACCTGAAATCAGGTTCTATCGGACTTGAATACAACGCGCATCCAGGCGCGAAGTCCGACATCGCTTGAGTAGTGGTCGACACCATTTTTGTCATTCTGAGGTGTGAACCGAAGAATCTCCCAACGCCGTCATAGAGCTAACGCAGGGAAATGTTTCGCTGTGGCTCAACATAACCCCAGCACTGGAGCAATACCTTCAAGGATCGACATGCAGGAGAATCGTCTCGATCACCTGCGCAACGGGTACGCTGGTATCCACCTCCAGGGTCGCGCCACGCCGCAGAAGCGGCTCGACGGTTTCCAGATGCCAGAGAACCAGAGCGAGTTCGTCTGGATGCTTCCCATATGGGTTGTTCGTTCGGTTCGCTAATCGCTCGACGATCAATGACGCGGGCACACTGAGCAGAATGATGTGGTCGAACTGCGCGTAGAAATTCCCTTGATTTGACTTGCACCCGCTCACGAACAGCACGTCGGCATCGTCGGTCGCCAACAGGCGCTGGATGCGCTCTTCACGCCAGACCCAGTCTGGCTCTGTCGTTCGCCCACCGTGTCGATCGGTAACGACGCTCACCCACTCGGACCACTCGTCACTATCTGTATCAATGCCCTTGTAACCACGCGCGACGAGTTCGTCGATAAGCGTCGACTTTCCGGTTCCAGACATTCCGGTCAGAAGCACTCGTTTCATTCGGGCAGTGTAGGTGAGCGCACCGATCCGCGCCAGTTCGCGCCGCAAGGTCCGGAACCGTCAATCGTTCACATTGATAGGGCGAGAGATGACCGCATATTCCTGTACCATGTCAACATCTTGATCTGCTGACGTGTGCGTTGCATGTTCCATATGGAGGACTTTCGGATGGATCTGTTCGATCGCATGTTGGAACACGACCGCTGGGCCACGACACACGTCCTTGAGCTGTGCCGCGACCTGACCGACGCTCAGCTCGACCAGTCCTTCGACATCGGGCATGGGTCACTGCGTGAGACGGTCGATCACCTGGTCTACGTTGTATCATTCTGGACCGGATTGATGATCGCGCAGCCGGTCAATCACGATCGCAAGGCACAACAATACGACCGTACGGTACCCGCGCTGATCGACCGGTTTGAGGACTTCCACGCGGCTTTCGCGTCCCTCGCGCGCCGGGTGCGCGATGAACAACGCCTGGACGACACCTTCGTTGACCACTACGGCGAGCTCCCGACACTCGGCGGCGCGATCGTCCAGGTCATCCAGCACAATGTGGAGCACCGGACTGAGGCGCTGCACATCCTCGGTCGCCTCGGAGTGACTGACATGCCCGAAGTCGATCACCTGCTATGGGAGCATCTGACGACGAGGGCTAAGCAGCAGGTCTAGTCGCCAGAAACACCGACGACGGGCATATCGCGACGATGCGAGGGTCTGACGCGCTTTCGAAGAACGGATGAAAGCTGGTGACAAAATCAGACGAACAGAACAGTCCCGAAC
>Ga0136611_10000340_pt1 | contig 29836 bp, 32 predicted proteins | sample AntDrymUQ2232306_2_FD_106645 | JGI IMG/M metagenome (GOLD analysis project Ga0136611, IMG submission 106645) | Polar desert sand microbial communities from Dry Valleys, Antarctica - metaG UQ223 (23.06) | ecosystem: Environmental > Terrestrial > Soil > Desert | place: Antarctica: Dry Valley...
CCCCCGACAGCACGCCTAGGTCTAAGCCGTTCTACACCTGCCCCCCGCCCCTGTCAAGGAAGCCGCAGACCCAGGGTGCGCACTGCCTCGCGCTCGCCGCACGCTTGGGGGTGGAGTTTTGGACCGCAGACCGGCGTCTCAATCAAGCGATGCAACCGGCGCGCGCATGGGTGCGGCTGGCGGCCTGACCCTGGTACGCTGGTTTTCAGATCTGCCGGAGACGCCAGTAATGCGCATTCGTGACGTGCTCAATTCCGGGCAACGCTCGATCTCCTTTGAGTTTGGACCGCCGCAGACCGACCTGGGGATGCGCGCGCTGCTGCGCACGGTGCGCGAGCTGGCGCCGCTGGAGCCGAGCTTTGTCTCCGTCACCTACGGCGCCGGTGGCGGCACACGGCGCAACACGATTGACGCGGTCACGCGGATCAAGCACGAGACCGGGATCGAAGCGATGGCGCACGTTGCCTCCGTCGGCCACTCCCGTGCAGAACTGCGCGACGTGCTCACGCAGCTCCGCGACGCGGGCTTTGAGAACGTCAACCTCCTCCGAGGTGACCCGCCGCACGGGCAAGAGACCTTTCACGCCGCGCCGGACGGCTTCCGCTACGGGAGCGAGTTGGTGCGCTTCGTGCGCGAAGCGGGCTTCGACTTCTGTCTCACCTCCGGTGCCTACCCGGAGGGGCATTTGGAGTGCCCGACGAAGGCGGAAGACCTGATCAACCTCAAGCAAAAGGTAGACGCTGGGCTGGACTTTCTGATCACGCAGCTCTTCTTTGACAACGCGCTCTACTTCGACTTCATCACGCGCGCGCGTGCCGCCGGCATCAACGTGCCGATCATCCCCGGCCTGATGCCGATCCGGGACGCGGGCCAGATCCAGCGCATCGCCTACATGTGCGGCGCGACGATCCCCGCCCGGCTCGCCCGCCGTCTGGAGCGCGCGGATACGCTGGAAAGCGCCGAAGCGGTCGGCGTTGCCTGGGCGACCGAGCAGGCGATCGAGCTACTGGAACGCGGAGCGCCCGGGATTCATTTCTACACGCTCAACAAGAGCAGTGCCACGCGCCGCATCTTTGAGAATCTGGCGCGCGCCTGACGCGGGCGCTACCCGCGCGTTCTGCGAGGCCGGCCCGGGCGAGCAGGGCGCGGGCAGCGTCGCCGCACTCGGAGCTAGGCCGCGACTGCCGCGCGCGTGGCGAAGAGGGCGCTCATCAGCGCGTTCGTGCCGGTCCAGGTGCGGCCGTTGAGTGTCTTGCCCAGGCGGGAGAGCGCGGCCGTGTCGCGTGCAGGCAGCGCCGTCTCAATCGGGCGCAGGCGCCGCGTCGGTTGGGTGATCGGACCCCAGTAGCCAAGGGGGCCGTTCATGTCTGCAAGCTCATAGCCGGGGATGATCGTCGTCGCTGCCATTTCGTTTCTCCCTCGCGTCTTCCTACGCTGTGCCTTGTTGATCGCTGCGCCCCAGGGCTGTGAAATCGCCCCGTTGCCGCCGCTCGTGAACTACATCACAAAACTATCATGGGGAGAGCGAAAGTCAAGGATATTGTGATGAAATTTACAAAGCCGTAACGGCGCGTTGATGCGCCGGACACATACCTTCTCGATTTAGGCGTCGCATCGCCCTCTCGCCTGCATTGCTCCGGACAAGCGCGCGTCTAAACCAAAGCCACGGTGGAACCCACATGGTCGTGCGTCCAGAGTCTGCGGGTTTCACCGTGGCTTCGGGTTAGGATGCCTTGCCCGGGAGCTTGGTCTCAATCTTGGCGGCGGCGCGGATCTCCTCAATGAAGTCCGTCACCGCGCCGCCCTCCTTCTGGCTGACAAGCGTCGCGCGCGCTTGCACCTTGGCGGTGGCTTCCGGCTGGCCGGCAAAGCGCTCCGCGTTGGCCGTGTAGAAGGCATTCACCTCCTGGTCCGAGACGGCGGTGCGGTCGGCGATCATACGGCGCAGGAGCGCGAACTGGCGCAGGCGCTTCATGAAATCGTCTTCCGAAAGTCCAGCCCGTCCGAGCGCCGCCGTGAACTCCGCCGCGCTGCCAAATTGCGTCTTTTGCTCATCCAAGAGCTTTGCGACCTCGGCTTCGTCCGGGGTAACATTGCGCCGCTTCGCCTCGCTCGTGATCAGGCGCTCGGTCACAAGCGCGTCCAGCACCTCGCTGCCGTTGCCCGCCGCGACGGCGCGGTCATACTCGCTGCGGTGGATCTGCTCGCCATTCACGGTCGCGATCACGGGATCACGCGCGTCGCGCCGGTCCAGTATCAGCCACGCCGCAACCGCGCCGAGTGCGAGGATTGCCACGACGGCGGCCATCGCTAGCGAGAGAAACAGTGGTCGGCTGAGCTCGATCACGTTGCGCGGCCGCGGTTCGATCTCTTCAACCGCGTAGACTTCCGTGATCGCTTCGTCCTCATGCGCGGGCACGGGTGCCGCGTCCGCTTCCGGGGCGGCTCCCGACGCGACGCCCAGCGCGGGCTCCCAATCAGCGTGCTCCGTGCCACCGCTCTCAGCCGCGGTTCCGATCGGCGCAGGCGCGCGTGGCTCCAGCTTACGCGTAGGCTCGTTTGTCATGCCGTCCGTCCTGTTCAAGGGTGATGCGCGCACACGCGCAATCTTTAGGGTATCAGGAAGGGCGCGGCAGGGTGTGAAGGATTCACGCCCCATCCCGCGCGGAAGCGGGTGCCGCGGATGCGGGCGCGGCCCGCGTTTGCAGCAGTCCTGAACGCGGATGGCGGGCACGGAGCCTAGATGCTCACCAGCCAGATCCCGGCGATTGAGAGCAGCGTACCGCTGATGATGCGGGAGGTGATGCGCTCGCGCAGAAAGAGCGCCGCGAGGGGCAGCGCGAACAGCGGCGCGGTGGAGGAGAGGATCGCCGTGCGCGCCGCACCCGCGTGCTGGATACCCACCACCCAGAGCAGGCTCCCCACACCGGTGCCGAGCGTCCCCGCCACGAGCAGGATTGTGAGGCTGCGCGGACGGTAGCGCCCTGGCCAGAGTGAGAGACCCGTGCGCCGCGCGAGCGTCGCGGTGAAGAGCAGCGCCACCGGCATCCGCACCGCGCCCACCAGCACCGGCGCGACACCCTCCGCCGCCACGCGTACCCAGATGCCGTTCAACGCCCAGAACAACGCCGCGCCGAGGATGAAGAGCAGCCCTGTATTGCGCGCGCTCAGGCCCGCGATCAGCCCGGCGCGCGCGACGATCGCGTCTGGCACGACCGCTCGCCCACGCAGCGCGATCAGCCCTGAGCCGGCAACGATCAGGATTGCACCCGCGACAACCGGCAGCGTGATCGTTTCACCGATCAGCAGCGCGGCGAGCACAAAGGTAAAGAGGGGAAAGGTCGCCATCGAGATCGGGAAGGCGCGTGCCACTCCGGCGACACGGACCCCCGCGATATAGAGCGTGTCACCGATTCCAGGGCCGATGATCCCGGCGGCCCCCAGCGCGAGCCCACGACCGAGGCTCACACCTTCGATCCAGCCACCCGCGTACAAGATCGCGGCCGCGAGCACGAGCAGCACCGACGATCCGACCAACTGGATCGTGCTCACCATGAATGGCGAGATCCGCCGCGCCTGCGAGCCGGCCATCGAACTGGTACACGCCCAGATAAACGCCGATGCGAGCGCCGCCGCCTCACCCATTGATCAGTTCCACGCGCCACGTTCCAAGAATCAAGTCTACCTCACGCGGTAATGGCTCAGGGATCGCGCCCGCGGGTCACGCGAGTTGGCGACCAGGCTGGTCCGCCCGCTAGACCGCCACGGGCATATGGGTGAGGATGCCGTAGTGCTCGGGGTGGCGGTTCAGCGCAAGGTTCAGCCGCTCCCGGCTCTGGGCCACTTCCTCGCGGTCGATCTCCGCCACGACCAACTCGTCGCCGTCGGTCTGCCCCTTAGCAATGATCTCGCCGCTCGGGGCGATGATGCAGCTCCCACCGATGTACGGCGTTCCCTCTTCAACGCCGGCTTTGCCGCTGGCGATGATGTAGAGGCCGTTCGCGATCGCGCCCGCGCGCATCGGGATCTCGTGCCGCTCCTGGGCGCGTTCCAGGGCCCTGTTGCCCTTCAGATCGGTGCCCAGATCGGTGCCGTAACCGATTGCGATCACTTCGGCGCCGGCCAGCGCGTAGCAGCGATAGGATTCGGGGAAGCGCAGGTCGTAGCAGATCAGCATCCCTAGCTTGCCCACCACGGCATCAGAGCATGGATAGCCCAGGTCGCCCGGCGTAAAGTAGCGCTTCTCGTAGCACGCACGGCTGCCGTCCGTGGGCGGGTCCACGCGCCCCGGAACGTGGACCTTGCGGTAGCGTCCGGCCTCGTTGCCCTGGGCGTCGATCAGGACCGCGCTGTTGAAGGATCTATCGCCCTGTAGCTCCGCGAACGGCAGCATCACCGTGATCTGCCGCTTCGCCGCCAGGTCGAAGATCACACGCGTCTCCGGAGAGGGCATCTCCTGCTCGAACCAGCCGCTGACGTCGTCGTGGATCGCGGCGGCGAAATACGGCGATAGCGCCAGCTCAGGAAAGACCACGAGCGCGACGCCCGCGTCGGCGGCAGCGTTGATCAGTGTCACGATGCGGGACACGGTACCGGCATGCGTGGGTGCGGCCGGCCCGAGTTGCGCGGCGGCGACCAGGTGTTTTGTCACGGCGATACTCCCCAGTGGCTGGGATCAGCGGGCGTGGTTGGAGCGTACACGCGGCATGGGAGGCGCGGCAAGTTTTGCTCGGATTGGTACGAGTTCACATCTCGTGTGCAATGTGCGCACCGAAGCAACCGAGAGTCGTACCGGCGCTACGTCGCCGGCATCAGGTGGACCGCATCACGCGGCAGGGCGACGTTCCACGCGCGCTGTCCGCGCACGCCAAGGACGGCATAGGGATGCGCCGCGATGTCAATCTCCAGATCATGCGCCGCGCTGTCCCCCGCGCCTGCCGCGCGGAAGAAGAGCGTATAGGATTCGCCGTGCGCGACCTCATCCACGATCTCCCCGGCGATCAGTGCGTCCCTATCCTCGGTCGCGCGACGCCGGTCCGGGCGGACCAGCACGAGGCGCTCCGGGCGGATACAGAGATCCACCACGTCACCAGCCTGCCACACTCCCGGCGGCGCGGCCACGTCGAAGCGGCCCGTTTCGACGCTCACGCTCGCTGCCCCGGAGCGCGTCACACGCCCGCGCAAGATGTTGCGCACCTCGGTGAGCGCCGCCACGCGCGCGGAGGCGGGCCGGTCGAACACCTCGTCGCGCGTGCCATCTTGGAGCACTTGGCCGTCGTCGAAGACGGCGATCCGGTCGGCGAGGTTGTAGGCTTCGCGTAGGTCATGGGTGACAAAGACGATCGTCAGGTCCAGCTCGCGCTTGAGGCGGGAGAGCTCACGCCGGAGCGTGACGCGGATCGCGCTGTCCAGCGCGGAGAACGGCTCATCCAGCAGCAGCAGCTTTGGCCGGCGGGCGAGCGCACGCGCGAGGGCAACGCGTTGCGCCTGGCCGCCGCTGATCGCGCTCGGGCGGCGTTCTGCCAGCGCCGCGATATCGAGCAGCGCGATCAACTCCTGCACGCGCGCCCCTCGCGCGGCGCGAGGCATCTCTTGAATGCCAAAGGCGATATTCTCGCGGACGCTCATATGGGGGAAGAGCGCGTACGACTGCACAACCATGCCGATCCCGCGCTGCTGGGGCGGCACATCAATCCGCGCCGCGCCATCGTAGACGCAGGCGTTCGCGATCTGGATCGTGCCGGCGTCCGGGCGCAGCAGGCCCGCGATTGCGCGCAGTGTGAGGCTCTTGCCGGAGCCAGAATGGCCGAAAAGCACGGTCAGTTCACCCCGTCCGACGCTGAAGGATGGTCGGAGCGTGAACGACCCCAATCGCTTCGTGATCTCCACGCGGAGCGAAGGCGTCTGCGGCGGCGGTGCGGCAGGCTCCGGCGGCGCTGCGTCCATCAGGCACGCACCCCATCGCCGGTGTAGGCGCGCAAGAGCAGCAGGATGAGAAAGGTGACGGCGAGCAAGATCACGGAGATCGAAAGCGCGGCGAAGAGGTCGGATTCCATCGCCGTCATGATCGCGAGCGGCATCGTTTGTGTGCGCCCGCGGAAGTTGCCCGCGAACATCATCGTCGCGCCGAACTCGGAGAGCGCGCGCGCCCAGCAGAGCACGATCCCACCCAGCACCGCCGGAAACGCGAGCGGCAGCGTCACCTGCACAAACGTGCGCCAGCGCGACGCGCCGAGCGTATACGCCATCTGCTCCAGCGTCTGGTCTATCGATTGGAAGCCCGCCTTCGCCGCGCGGATATAGAATGGCGCGGAGACGAATACCTGCGCGAGGATCACCGCCTTGGTCGTGAACGCCAGCTCGATCCCCGTTGCGCGCAGTTCGTCGCCGAAGACGCCGCGCCGGCCGAAGGCCATCAGCAGCGCCACGCCCGCCACCACCGGCGGCAGCACAATCGGCAGGTCAATCAGCGTATCCAGCAGCCGCTTCCCTGGAAAGCTGGAGCGCGCGAGCACGTAGGCCAGCGGTGTGCCGACGCCGACCGCGATCACGAGCGTGATCAGGCTGGTGGTCGCGCTCAGCCGCAGCGCATCGCGCACGATCGGTTTGCTGAGTGCGTCCAGCAGATCACCGGAACTCGCCGCGCGGTAGACGAGCGCCGCGAGCGGCACGGCGATGAAGAGCGCGAGCAGGATACCGGGAACGGCGAAGGCGCTCATCAGGTCCAGGCGTGGCCGTGCGCGCGATTGAGAACGCCGGTGCGTGGCGACATCGCCGGGCCTGGCGGGCGTGCTCGGGGAAGCGCCCTCAACCGCCATCGTTCCTAGCCCCTCTCGTGCCCATATCTGCCGTGGCGGGCACGCTGATCTCGTATCCTGCCAGCCCGTGCGGACGGTTAGCCAGCGAGCCGGGTTCGCTCCCACTCCAGCCAGTCGAGTGTGGCGCGTGCGGCAGAGAGCTTGGAGTGGCGCACGAGCCGCTCAAAGCTCTCCGGCTCCGCACCATTCACCAGCGCGGTCATCCGCGCTAAGTACGCGCGGCAGGCCCCCACCTGCGCGTCGAGCAGCCGCGCCGTGCTTTGCGCGCTGATCGCGCGGCAGAAATAGAGCTTGACGAGCAGGTCCGCGCGCACCTCGCGCATCCGACCGACCGGCTCCTCCAGCCACTCGAGAAAGACAGTCTCGGCGTCCGGTGTCGTGTGAAAGACGGTCCGTGGCGGGCGCCGCCCCACGGTCTCGCGCCGCCCTTCGAGCAAGCCCTGCTCATGCAGATCCTTCAGCATCGCGTAGACGTTGCTGATGTCGAGCGGGAGCACGAGGCCAAGGTCCAGGTCGGCAGCGAAACGGCGCGCGACTTCATAGCCATGCAGCGGCTGTTCGCGGAGCAGTCCGAGGATCGCGAACTCGCCCAGCGAGAGGGACGAGCGTGCGCGTGATAGAGCCGTCCGCATCATATATTCACTGGTTGACTATATCCTGCGCACATACTGACCGCAAGGCGTTGAGAGATGAGGAACGCCGCTCATCCTTCATGCCCGTGGAGGCGGTGCCGGCGGGGGGGCGGCTGTGACCGGGCCGAACTTGATCCCGCCCGCCTCGAAGGTGGCGAGCAGGCGCTGTCGCAGCGTGCCGGTGACGCGCCATTGCGCCCCGGGGGTAACGCGGCCGAGCACGCGCAGGTCCACACTCGTCGCGGTCACGGCCTCGATGCGGGCGACGTGCGGCGGCTCCACGATCAGCGTGGCGAGTGTCTCCTCCTGCGCCATCGTCGCGCCGGTCGCGTCAATCAGCGTGATCGCCTTCTCGACATCAGCGCCCGCGGCGAGGGACACGAGCAGGTTGATGCCGGAGTAGCCGCGCGTCAGGTTGCTCGAGACCTTCACCTCGCCGTTGGGGACACTGTGCAGCGTGCCGTCCAGATCGCGCAGGATCGTGCGGCGCAGGTTCACCTCCTCCACCCAGCCCTGCACGCCGGCGATCGTCACCATATCGCCCTTGCCGTACTGATTTTCGCTGAGGATGAGGATACCGTTGATCGCGTCCTTGACCAGGCTCTGCGCGCCTAGGCCAAGCGCGATCCCACCGATCCCCAGTCCCGCCACCACCGGGAAGACATCCACGCCGAGGTTCGAGAAGAGCAGCAACAGCGCGATTACGAGCACGGCAATCCGGCTGCCGCCGCCGAGCACGCTCGCCAGCGTGTCCGCGCGCTTCTGCATATCAGCCGCGTTCTGCACCGTGCTCTGGCGCAGCACGATCCGGCGGATCGCCGCCGGGATCAACCGCCGCACAACGCGATCCGCGACGAACGCGGCGATCACCAGCGCGACGATCACCACGAAGCGCTCGTTCAGCCTATCCACCACGTCCTGGAACGTCACGGCGATCAGCCCCACGCGCCCTGCTCCTTCAGCGCGACCGCTGCACGATGGGCGTCTGCGCGCGGGCGATGATCTGCTGCAAGGCCGCGGGCGGGCCGAGGAGGATCAGCTCGTCCTGCGCGTGGAGCACGAGCGCGCCGGTGGGCGAAGCGATCAACTCGCCGTCGTGGCGGCGCACGGCGAGCACGCTGCAACCCTTGAACCCGGCGAGCGCCTCACCCAGCGCCAGGCCGGAAAGCGCCGATCCCTCCCGCAGAGGAACCTGCTCCACGATCAGGTCTTGGCCGTGCGGCTGCACGGCGGAGAGCGCCATATGCAGGCCGCCGATGCTGGGCGGCGAGAGGATACGGTTCGCGCCCGCGTGCTTCAGCTTGGTCTCACTCTCGGGGTGGTCCGCACGCGCCACGATCCAGAGGTCTGGGTTGAGCGCCCGCGCGGAGAGCACCACCCAGCTATTCGAGGCGTCCGAATCCAGCGCCGCGATCAAGCAGCGCGCGCGCGCGATTCCTGCGCTCAGCAACACGTTGTCCTCGGTCGAATCGCCGTGGACATGGTCGCAGCCGCCGCTCTCCGCACGCGCCAGTACGATGTTGTCCTTATCAATCACGACAAACGGCTCGTGGCGCTGAATCAGACTGCGCGCGACCTCCTCGCCGACGCGCCCGTAGCCGCAAAGGATGATATGGCCCGCCAGCGCCTCGATTCGCCGGTGCATCGCACGCTCGCCCAGCGCGCCGCTCAGTTCGCCCTCCATCGTTAACCTCACCACCGCATTCAGGGTATAGAGCGCGGCGCTCACCCCGCCGATGAGGATCAGCACCGTGAACACCTCACCCTCACGTGTCAGCGGCCGCACCTCGCCATAGCCCACCGTCGTGATCGTGATCATCGTCATATAAAAGGCGTCCCAGGCGGACCATTCTTCAATCAGCATGTAGCCGAGCACGCCGATCAGCACCAGCGCGACCAGCACAAAGAGCGCCTGCAGGAACTGTGCGCGCACGTTCTGCGCGTGGCGGATCAGCGAGGTATGAAATCCGTGGCGCTGACCTTGCGCGGTGGCGCGGCGAGGGGTGAACATCCCGAAGCGCTCCGGTCGAGCGTATCCTTGCTCGGCACCTAAACTGAGTTCCAGGTGAAACCTACATTGCTGCAAACGTCCGCCGTGCGGGTTTCACCTGGGATTCGGTTTAGTCTAGCAGCACACGCTTTCGAGCAGCGCGACCGTAGCCGTACATGTTCGTCGAAGTCAGCAGCAACTCACAGTCAAAGAGGAGCGTATAGAAGGTATGGAATGGGCTCGCCACGCTCCCCTGCCGGCGGCGGTCATAGACGGCGAGCAGGCGCAGAGGCCGGACCGCGTAGCCGGACTCTGCGAGCATTTCGCGCGCGGTCGCCTCGCTGGGCGACACGTTCACGTCCGCGTAGCCGCCGGGCATGGACCAGCGGCCGTCAAGCTCCCGCACCAAGAGGACTTGCGTCCCGTGAAAGACGACCGCACGCACGGCAACCTTCGGCGTCGCGTGGCCGGAATCGCCCGCCAAAAAAGGCCGCTGACCGTCTCGAACGTGAGGTCCGAGTGCCGCGCCGTGATCTCAGCGGCGACCGTCCGCACATCTTTGAACCGCTCGATGTCCACCGGATCGCGGCTATAGGCAAGGCCAGCCTGCGCGATCCCGCGCCCAGGGAAGCCATGCTGGTTCGCTCATGCGGGATATTGTCGTCGCGCGGATACCCGCGCAAAGTACGCGATCACACACACGCTCTGGCCGGACGTCACATCTTGGGGACGCCCGGTCAGAAGGTCAACTCAGGAACCCGAGTAGAGCCGGTACGGCCTAGTAGCGGCCTCCGCCGCCGCCGCCACGACCGCCGCGGTCATAGCCGCCGCCGCCGCCGCCACCGCCACGACTGCCGCCGCCGTAGGAACCGCCGCCGCCGCCACCGCCCTGCTGGGTGCGGAAGCAATCGGAGCAGTAGACTGGGCGGTCGCCGCGTGGCTGGAAGGGCACTTGCGCATCTTTACCGCAGCTCGCGCAGGTGACGCTGAACATCTCACGCTGGCCACCGTAGCCGCCACCGCCGCCGCCGCCGCCGTAGCTACCGCCGCCGCCGCCGTAGCCGCCGCCGCTGTCACCGCGCTGGCTGCGCCGGCTGACGCGGCAGGTGGGGCAGCGCTTCGGCTCGTTCGTGAAACCCTTCTCCGCGTGATACGACTGATCATCCGCGGAAAAGGTAAAGGGCGTGCCGCAATCGGCACAGGACAGGGTGCGGTCGGTGTATGCCACCCGACGACCTCCGAAGGAATTTCGCAATCTTCGGTCACCGAGTGCGGGTCCGGGCACATTCGCCCGTACCGGATCACCGCTGAGGAAGAAAGACTGTTTGCATCATAACGCACAGCTGCCAGATCGCAAGCCTTTTGCGTTCGAACCGCACGACTGCCGCACGCTTGCCCAGCGGCCACCGGCCGGGGGATGAGGGCCGCTACTCGATGCTCACCTTCCAGGCGCGCGAGCCGGTGCCCTCAGACGCAACATAGAGGATATAGATGCCGTCCTCTGGCAGATCAATTGGGACGCTCATATAGCTTGGCGGGATCGTCGTGTCCATCAGGCGGTCGCCAGCGTAGCCGGTCAGCGGGCTCACAACGGCGTAGCCGCCGAGGTCGTCCACGCGATAGAGCCAGACGCGCAGCGCGGTGCTGTCGTTTTCCGCGTTGACCGTATAGGCGCCCACGGGCAGGCGGAAGTACCGCGTCACCTGCTGGCCGCGCCCGGAGAAGGTGCGTTCGTCCACGGCCGAGACCGTCTCCGGCCTGGGCTGCTCCACGCTCAGCTCATATGGGCCGCTGGCGAGCGTCACGTCGAAGTAGTATGTGCCGCCCCGTCGGAGCAGTTCGCCGGACGCGCCATTATAGGCCCCGACCGAGTCCATCATCAGGTAGCGGTTGTCGTAGCTATCCACCACTTCCTGGCCGGGTGCGGGCATCACGAGCCAGACGGCGAAGTTGCCGGCGCCGTTGGAACGCCCGCGCACGACTGCCAGTCCGGCGCTCAGCTCAAATGGGCCAAGCACACCCTTCTCACTGCCACGCAGAGTCGCAATTGGCGGGGCAGGTTGCGCGTGCGAGACGGACGCTTCGCCTCCCACCTGGATCAGGACGAGGAGCGTCACGACGAGCGCGAGCATCCGGCGGCTGGGAACGAACATAGGACCCTCCAATCGGCGGTTAGGCGAGAGATGTTTTCGACGCTATGCCGATCGAAATTATAGCGCACGAGGGTGTTCCGCAGCCGAATTACGACTTTGCCTCGTCGCGCTCCGGCCACTGGCGCAGCACCATCTCCCGGATCGCGCGGTCGCCGGCCTCGCTCTGAGGATAGGGGATACCAAACGCGGCGCAGGCGGCGCGGCCCTCGCGCACGAGCGCGTCAAAGACGCACAGGTGGATGTCACGGAGCGCGAGCAGGTCACGCCGGCCGAGGGCCGCGAGCGCGCTGTCGGTTAGCTCGTCCAGTTCTGTCCGCTGCGCCAGGGAGAGGTGGCGGGAAAGCGTGAAGGGATTGGTGTAGAAGGCGGCGGCGTCCTGCTGCACGGCCATCAATTGCGCGAGCTGGGCGTTGATCAGGTCCAGCTCCATCATCGCGAACGCGGACCACCGGCGACGATAGAGGAGGCGCAGGGGCCAGGCCGCGCCCTGTCGCGTCATACGGATAATGATCGCGAGCGTGCGTGCAAGCGTCTCCCGCGGCGGCTGCCAACCGAGATTGAGGGTGGCGGCGACGTCCGCCTTGTCCACGAGCACGCGCACGGCCGGCCGCGGCTGGTTTCCGATCGCGGAGTGCGGCTCAAAGAAGAGGTCCAACTTCACCGGGCCGGCGAGCAAGGCATGGACGGCGCGCAGGCCGGGGGTGGTCGCATCCGACCAGGCCAGCACCTCGCCCAGGCGTTCCACGAAGCTCAGGCGCTCCTGATAAACGGCGTCAAACGCGGCGTCCTGCACGGCAAGGTAGGCGTCCACATCGGAGAGCGGGTCGGCGCTGCCATCGGCGAGGCTGCCCTGGAGCCAGAGCGCGGCCAGGCGTGGGTCATCCCGCACCGCATCAATGAGCCGGGTGACGAGCTGATCGCGCGCCGCCTCAAATGCCGCCGCTGAGTTCGTCATACGGAGATGATATGCCGAGTCCGCGAAGCACTCGCCAGGCTTTCAGGTGAGCGATAGGGGGGTGCCGGTCGGTGCCGACCAGCGTACAGAGTATACACTTGGTATATTCCGATCCTCGCTGAAGCGCGGCGGGCAGGAGGTTCCATGAAAGCGCGCAGGATGGCGGCAAAGGAAGCGCGGGCGAAGTTCGCGGACGTACTGGGAAGCGTCTACTACCGCAATGAGCCAGTGATCATCGAGAAGAACGGCAAGGAGGTGGCCGTGGTGATCAGCCCCTGGCAATGGGCGGCGCTTCAGCAGTTTGACGCCGCTGCATGGGAAAGGATCGCGCGCATGCAAGAGCACAACGATGACAAGGACCCTGATGAGGTGCTGGCCGATGTGACGGCGGTTGTAGAGGAAGTCAGGCAGGAGATGTATGACGAACGGCAGCGCGCTCTTCCGGACCGTCGTTGATACAAATCTGCTGGTCAGCGGGCTGCTCTACCGGCGTGGTTCGCCGTACGAGCTGGTCCTCGCGATCCTCGCCTACCGGCTGATTGTGGTCATGTCGCCGCCGCTGATTGCCGAATATGCCCGTGTCCTTCCAGATCGCAAGTTCGCGGAGCGTTATGGAGTAGACCCGATACTTGTCAAGGAACTATTGGGTTTCATCGGCCTGCGCGGCCATCATGCCGTATTGATGGAACCCCTTCCGGTCGTGGTACGCGACCGAAAGGACGAGATGGTACTCGCCACGGCGCTCGGTGGCCGCGCGGATTTCCTCGTCACGGGCGACAATGACCTGCTCGCTCTACGCGACGAGCCGCTGATTGCGCCGCTGCGGATCGTGACGGTACGGGAGTTCCTGGACGCGCTGGCAGGGTCGGGTTAGTTTGCGTCGTCGTACCGTCTCGTGGCGCGTGTACCATGGATGCAGCAGGAACCGGTCGGAAGCGGGAGGTAGAACCGTGGCGCGCACGATTACCGTTGAGGAAGCGCAGGCGACGTTTGCTGAGGTGCTGGAGGGCGTGTTCTGCCGGAGCGAGCCGGTGATCATCCAGCAGAACGGCGACGAGGTTGCGGTGCTGATCAGCCCGCATCACTACGCGGCACTCCAGCGGTTCGAAGAAGCCGCGTGGCTGTCAATCGAAGAGCTTGGCAAGAGAAAAGCCCACATGGATCCCGACGAGGTGTATGCCTTCGTCACCGCTGAAGTTGAAGCGGTCCGACAGGAACTCTATGACAAGCGACAGCGCGAAGCCGCGCGCGGTGAGTGACACCAATCTCCTCGTCAGCGCGATCGTGAACGCACAGGGCGCGCCGAGGCAGTTGTTGCACGCGGTCGAGCACGGCGACTTTACGCCGCTGCTCTCGCCACCGCTCTTCCGTGAGTACCGCCGCGTTCTGCCGAGCCGTGCCTTCGCTGACCGATTTGGTATAGCACCGAGCTGGGCTGAGGCCGTGATCGCACTTGTCGAGGATCGAGCGGAATGGGTGACTCCCACGGCCGTCGTGCCAGTAGTTGTGCGCGACCCAAAGGACGAGATGGTGCTCGCCACGGCGCTCGGCGACCACGCGGATTTCCTCGTGACTGGTGACGATGATCTGCTCGCGCTGCGCGACGAGTCGCTGATTGCGCCGCTGCGGATCGTGACCGTGCGCGAGTTTCTAGACGTGTTGGCGGTGGGGCGCTAGTCTGGCGGGCCGCTTCCGGTGATGCCAAGCGCGACCAGGCGCTCGTACTCGTCATCGTCCATGCTCAGGAAGCGGCCGAAGACCGCGCGCGAGTGCTCGCCGAGCATCGGCGCGTGGCGCGTGACGCCGCCGGGAGTACGGCTCAGGCGCCAGGGCGCGGTCGCCTGCACCCGCGTGCCTGCCTCCGGGTGCGTGACGCGCGCGAAAATGCCGCGCTCCCAGAGATGGTCGGTCTCGATCACCTCGTCCGCGTTGCGTACCGCGCCCGCGGTCACGCCGGCCGCGCGCAGCGCGCTCTCCAGCGCGAGTGCGTCCTCCTCCGCCGTCCAGGCGCTGATCACCGCATCCAACGCGCGCTCGTGCTGCTTGCGCGCCGTGATCGTGGCGAAGCGCGGATCGGCGATCCATTGATCATGGCCGGCGGCCACGGCAAGCCGGGCGAATTCGGCGTCATCCGCGGCGGCAAGCGCGATCCATTTGTCGTCGCCCAGGCAGCGATAGGTGTTGTGCGGGGCGATGCTGACGTGGCGGTTGCCCATCCGTGGTCGGACGCGGCCGAGCGCGCTGTACTCCATCAGCGCATCCGCGATGAAGGTCATGTTCGCGTCCTGCATCGAGAGGTCAATCCACTGCCCGTCCCCGCTGCGGTGGCGGTGGTGCAGTGCGAGCAGGATCGCCGCGGCGCCATAGTAGCCCGCCACCGGGTCCGGATACATCTGGCCGGAGTTGATCGGCGGGCCGTCTTCGTAGCCAAGCAGCGCGGACATGCCCGCCATCGGCTCAATTGTACCGCCGATGCCAGGGACGTTGAGATAGGGGCCACTCGCGCCGTAGGCGGACATTGAGAGCAGAATGATGTCCTGCTTGATCTTCGTGAGCGACGCGTAATCCAGGCCGAGGTTGCCCATCACGCGCGGGGAGAAGTTCTCCGCGATAAAATCGGCGTGGGGCACGAGCCGCTTGTAGAGGTCAATTCCTTCCGGGTGGCCGAGGTTGATCGTGACGTTCTGCTTGTTGAGGTTGACGGCGTTGTAGAGCGGATTGGTGTTCCAGGGCGTGACGGCGGTGGGCACGTCCTTGAGTCCCTTCGGCACCTGGCCGTAGTAGCCACCGCGCCAGGAATCGAGCCGCTGCCGCGCCTCCACCTGAATAATCTCGGCACCCATCAAACCGAGCAGCATCGTGGCGAACGTCCCCGCCCATGCCTGCGTAAGCACGATCCCGCGGTAGCCGGAGAGCGGGCCGGGGGTGGCGAATGTGCTTGGATTGCTTGCTGTTTGCTCCACGGAATCCCTCACCCCTCGATCGCTTCGTCCCTTTTCATATCACACCACGCGCGCGTAGCACCGTCAGCTCTGCTCGCGCAATGCCGATCTCCTCCAACACCTCCGCCGTGTGTTGACTGAGCAAAGGCGCGGGGCGGCGCAGCTCGAACGGGGTCTTGGACATCTTGAAGGGGGCACCAGGGTACTTCAGCGTGCCCGCTGCGGGATGGTCCAGTTCCACGAGGAACGCGCGTGCGCGGACGTGCGGGTCGTCAAACAGCTCCTCGGTGGTGAGCACCATTCCGCCGACGACGCGCAGGCGGCCAAGCGCCTCAAAGAGTTCACGCTTGCCGCGCGCCGCGATCTTCGCCTCCACGAGGGGGGCAACCGCTTCGCCGTGCTCGTGACGGCCCTGGAAGTACTTCGGATCCTCGGCGAACTGGGGCAGGCCGAGTTCGTTCATCGCGTCGCGCCAGAAGTGCGCGCGGCTGAGCGTAAGCGAAAAGTGACCGTCGGCCGCCGCCACTGGACCGCGCTGGAAGCTGCCCGACTGACGCCCGCCGGGGTCACCGCGGTGCTGTGCGCCGAGGATGCCCGGGCCAAAGCTGGCAACGGATGCGTCCAGGATCGAGACGTCCACTTGCTGCCCCACCCCCGCGCGATCGCGATGGATCAGCGCGCCCAGTGTGGCATCGAAGGCGGCGACGCCGGCCTGGAAGGAGGCATTGTAGCCGCTGCCCTTGAGCGGCTCACGCTCCGGCCGGCCGGTGGTGGAGGCCCAGCCCGAGCAGGCGTAGGCGATCAGCTCATTGATCGGCAGATCGCGCCAGGGTCCGGTCTGGCCGAAGGGCGTGACCGAGGTGAGGATGATCCCCGGACGCAGCGCTTCGAGTACGTCAAAGCCCAGGCCGAGCGCCTCCAGCGTCCCCGGTGCGAAGGACTCGACGATCATGTCCGCGTCCTCTGCCAGCCGGCGCAAGAGATCGGCACCGGTCGGCGTGGTCACGTCCAGAGTGATCCCGCGCTTGTTGCTATTGAGATAGAGAAAGAAGGCGCTCGCTTCCGGCCCCAGCCGCTCTGGGTCCAGCGGCGGCAGCCGTCGCCCGACCTCGCCCTGCGGCGGCTCGATCTTGATCACGTCCGCGCCGAAATCCCCGAGCAGTTTGGCACAGTACGGTCCCGCCACTTGCCCGGAGAGATCCAACACCTTCAGGTCATCGAGTACGTGCATCAGTCGCTCCGCCCTACCTACTGCCCTTTGAAGTGCGGCACCCGCTTTTCGCGGAACGCCTCCCGCCCCTCGGCGGCGTCCTGGGTTCCCTGGGTGAGCAGGGCGGCGAAGCTGTTGAGGCCGTACGCGGTGTCAAGGTCCTGGTAGAGACCCTTATGGAGCGCGTACTTGGTAAAGCCGAGGATGCGCGTCGGGCCAGCGGCGAGCTTGCGCGCCCAGCGCATCACCGCGGCATCCAGGTCTTCCGCGGGCACCGCATAGTTGACCAGACCCAGGCGCTCCGCCTCGGTGCCGTCGGCGGAGTCGCCCGTCATCAGCATCTCCGTCGCTTTGCCGAGACCGATGTAGCGCGCGACGATCGTCGTGCCGCCGGTGATGCCGCGCTTGACGAAGGGAAAGCCGATCTGCGCGTCATGAGCGGCAATCCTGACATCGCAGGCGAGCGCAATCAGCGCACCCGCGCCGACCGCGTGCCCGTGCAACCCGGCAACCACCGGCTTACGCAGGTTGTAGAGCGTCTTGAACAGGCGCTCGTAGCCAGACTCGCGCCGGAGCGTAAACTCCATCGTCTCCCAGAGCCTCTCACCGTCCGCCATCCCTTTCACGTCATCGCCAGCGCAGAAGGAGCGCCCCCGGCCACGGAGGACGACGCAGCGCACCTCCGGGTCTTGCTCCCAGGCGCTCAACTGGATACAGGCCGCCGCGATCAGCGCATGGTTGAGCGCGTTGAGGCGGTCCGGGCGGTTGAGCCAGAGCGTGACGATTCCGTCCACGGCCTCGGTCTCGATCGGCGCGGCGGTGGTGGTCATGCGAACGACACCGCCTCCATCCCCTGCCAGTCCCAGCCCTTGCGCACAAACGCACCCTTGATCGCCGGCTGCCATGCCTGGTGCGAGTTGGGATAGACGGAGTAGGTGCGGAAGAGGTACTTCTGCCACTCCCGCTGGATCTCCTTCATATACTTGACGCGCTCGTTGCGGTCGAGGATCGTTTGCTGCTTTTCGATCTTCTTGTCCAACTCGGGGTCGGATGCCTTGCCGTAGTTCTTCGAGCCCCTCGTGTGAAAGGTCGGGTAGAGGTAATTGTCCGGGTCCGGGTAGGCACCCATACCGATGCCCTGGAGGATGAAGTCGCTGTCCACCTGACTCTGGAGGTAGATCGTGCGCTCCTGCGGCTTCAGCACGAGCTCGATCCCGATCTTGGCGAGCATCTCCTTCATCAACGGGCCTTCGTCCTGGGAGAAGGTAGAGATGTTGGAGTACTCGTTCGTGACCTGGAGGCGCGTGATCCCGGCGGCGTCCAGCAGCTTCTTCGCCTCGGTGAGGTTGGGCGCGAACATTTTCTTGATTTCGCTTTCTGGGAGCGACCATTCACCGAAGCCGAGCGGGACGAAGGTGCCACCCCAAACGCCATCGCCGCCGAGCACCAGGTCCAGCAGCTTGTCACGGTCCAGCGTCATGTCAATCGCCTGGCGCACGCGCAGATCGCGCAGTTGCGGGATCCCCTTCGGGCCGACGTTGTAGACCTTGTGCGTGCCGCCGAGGTTGGGGAAGGATTGGATCGTCGCCTTTGTGGACTTCCTGATCTGCTCGGCAGCCTCCTTCGTGTCCGTCGCAAAGTACTGGAGCTGGCCCGCGATGAAGTTAGCGAGCGCGGTCGAGGGGTCGCGGATGAAGCGGCGCTCGATTACATCCAGGTAGGGCAGGCCAGGCTTGTAGTACGTTGGGTTCTTGAGGAAGCGGATATAGCTGCCCTTCTCCCACTTGTCCAGCATGAACGGGCCGCTCCCCACCCAACGCTTGTCCAGGTCGCCGTCCGCTTCGATGATCTCGCGTGGGACGACGCCCATCCCCTGGCCGGAGGCGATGTCGGTCATGATCGAGGCAGAGGGCTGCTTGAGCTTGAGCACGAGTGTGCTCGCATCCGGCGTCTCGATCGCCTGGATCAACTCCACCTTATAGGCGTGGACATACTCGGGCTTGGCGGTGCCGACGCGCTCCAGCGAGTACTTGATGTCCTGCGCCGTCAGCTCGCGGCCGTTGAGCGGCGCGGTGTTCTGCCACTTCACGCCCTTGCGTAGCTTGAAGGTGATCCGATCCGGTGTCTGTTCCCATGACTCCGCGAGGTCCGGCCGCAGCACGTAGGTGTTGAGGTCCGTGTAGGGGTCATAGACCATCAGCCGGCTGAAGACGAGCGACGAGGCGTCCTGTGTGGGCGTCGAGATTGTGCGCTGAAAATCGAGCTGCTGCAAGTCATCGCCGGGGAAGACAAAGGTGCCACCCGGCTTGCCCGCCGGCACCGTCGCCGCCGCCACCGGCGCCTGTGTTGCCGCGCTGGTCGCCGCCGCCTGTCCCGTCGCTGCGGCGGGTGATGCCTCCCGCGTGGTGGTATCTGCCTTGCGCCCGCACGCCACGAGCATTGCCGCCGACATCGCGGCCCCGCTGGTTCCGAGCATCCGCCTCCGTGTGATCATTGCTGTCCCCCTCCTATATACGTGCCATGTGCTGAGTGGTCCGCTGCTGCCGTGTCGCTCAGCATGCTCTATCGTCGCAGACGCGGGTCGAGTACGTCCCGCAGCGCATCGCCGAAGATGTTGATTCCGAAGATCACGAGTGAGATCGCGAGGCCGGGGAAGATCGCCATCCAGGGCGCCTGGGTCATGAAGCGGCGGCTGGGGCCACTGAGCATCCCGCCCCAGCTCGGCGCGGGCGGCGGCACGCCCAGGCCGAGAAAGGAGAGCGACGCCTCCGAGACGATCGCGGCGCCGAAGCTGACGCTGGCGAGCACGATCACGGGTGCAAGCGTGGACGGCATCACATGGCGCAGGACGATCCGCGGCGCCGAGGCCCCCAGCACGCGCGCCGCCGTGACGAAATCCTCTTCCTTAGCGGAGAGCACGACGCCGCGCACCACGCGCGAGGCCGTGGGCACACCGCCGACCGCGATCGCGATCAGGACGTTGCGTAGGCTGGGGCCGAGCATCGCCACGAGCGCGAGTGCAAGGATCAGGCCGGGGAAGGCGAGCATGATGTCCATAATGCGCTGGATCAGTTGGTCCACCCAGCCGCCCGCATAGCCGGAGAGCAGACCGAAAAGCAGGCCGAAGCCGATCCCGAGCACGGAGGAAACCACGCCGACGATCAGCGAGATCCGCGCGCCGTAGACGAGCCGCGCGAAGAGGTCCCGGCCAATGTTGTCCGTGCCGAACCAGAAGGTCCAGCGTGGCGAAACGAGGCGCGCGCCGCGGATCGTCTCCTGGGGGTCATACGCCGAGATCACGGGCGCAAGCGCCGCCGTGAGGATCAGCACGACGATCACGGCCGCGCCGCAGGCACCGAAGGGTTTGCGCCGCGCGAAGCGCCAGATCGTGCTGAGGACCGCGTACCGCGTGCCGCGTGAGGCGCGGCCCAGCGAGGCTACCCCGCTCGGCTGCACCGTGGTTTCTGATTGCCGTGTCATCCCTCTCTCCTCAGCACGCGGCGCTCACTCGTAGCGGATGCGCGGGTTGAACAAACCATAGGAGAGGTCAACGGCGAGGTTGATCGCGGTGTAGATCACACCAAAGAGCAGCACATTCGCCTGGATCTGCGGGTAATCGCGCTGGGAGATCGCGTCAATCGTGAGGCTGCCGAAACCGGGGAGGTTGAAGATCGTCTCCGTGATCACCGTCCCGGCGAGCAGGCCGCCGACAAGCGCGCCGAAGAGCGTCACGACCGGGATGAGCGCGTTCTTGAGTGCGTGTCGCAGGATCACCGTGCCGCTCCGCATCCCCTTTGCCTGGGCGGTGCGGATGTAGTCCTGGCGCAGCACTTCGAGCAGCGCGGATCGCGTCATGCGCATCATCGCGGCGGAAGCAGAGGCACCAACCACGATCGCGGGCAGCCAGAACTGGCGCAGGTTGGTCCAGGGATCTTCCCAGAGCGGACGATAGGTGACGGGCGGCACCCACTTGAACCAGATCGCGGGCAGCACGACCGCGAGCGTGCCCAACCAGAACGTGGGGATCGAGAGCGCGGTGATACTGAGCGAGCGACCGAGATAGTCCCAGAGCGTGTCCTGTTTTACCGCCGAGAGGATGCCGATCGGCAGCGCAAGCATGAGCGCGATCCCGGATGCGAGCAGGGCCAGTTCGAGCGTGACCGGCGCGGTGCGGCGAATCTCGCCCAGCACCGAGCGGTTGGTCCAGAACGAGGTACCGAAATCACCGCGCAGCGCGTTGCCGACCCAGCCCAGGTATTGTTCGTGCATCGGTCGGTCAATGCCGAGCTGGCGGCGGAGCTCGTCCTTGCGCTGTGCGGTCGGGCTCTCCTCCAGCATCAGCGCGGCGACATCGCCGGGGATCACACGCATGATCAGGAAGACGGCAAGCGTCAGACCGAGGAGCACCGGCACCATGTTGATCAGTCGCCTGATGAGATAGCGTTGCACGTTCCGACCGCCCCTCCGCTGATTGCGCCAGCGTACGCTGGTCGTACCAGCAGGTCAATTCGGAGGCGTGGCCGTGGCCGGTCGCTGCTCCTGCACCAGCGCCCAGATGATCAGCACGATCTGCGTGTAGGCGGGAGTTGAACCGCCCGGCGATATTTGGGGACCTACCACGCAATCAACCAAAGGCTGCTTGACAGCCTTCTGCGCCCGTGGAATGGTCAGGAGAGACCCGCGGATGGCGCGAGCGAGGCGGATGCGATGCCACGACAGCAAGGACGGCGACCGGCAAAGACTTCGGTGTCACCAAGAATCCCGACGCGCGCTGGTCCGACCGCGCCACAGCAGGGGTTAGAGCCGAATCAGGCGCTCAACGTCAACGTCCAGCTCGGCCGCAAGACTGAGGACGAGGTGCTGCTCAAGCGCCAGGAGTTCGTCGCGCCGCAGGAACGCGACTTTACCACCGGCGACCCCTGGCGTGTCCTGCGCATCCAGAGCGAGTTTGTGGACGGCTTTGACACGCTCGCGCATATCTCACCGGCGATTACGATCTTTGGTTCGGCGCGCACGCTCCCGGACTCGGAGGAGTATCGGCTGGCGGAGGAGACGGCGCGGCGGTTGGCAGAGGCGGGCTTCGCCGTGATCACCGGCGGCGGACCCGGGATCATGGAGGCGGCAAACAAGGGTGCGCTGGCGGGCGGCGGTGAGTCAATTGGCTGCAACATTGAGCTGCCCTTTGAGCAAGGGACGAACGAATACGTGCGCGTGGCGATCAACTTCCGCTATTTCTTCGTACGCAAGACGATGTTCATCAAGTATTCCGAGGCATTTGTGATCTTCCCCGGCGGCTTCGGCACGATGGATGAACTGTTCGAGGCGCTCACGCTGATCCAGACGCGCAAGATCACCAACTTCCCGGTCGTCCTGATGGGCACGCGCTACTGGCGCGGCCTGCTGGACTGGCTGAAGGAGACGATGGTCAGCGAGGGGAAGATTCACGCCGCTGACCTGGACCTGCTCCACGCGACCGATGACCCGGCCGAGGCGACCAAGCTCATCGTGGACTGCTTCAACGAAAACTGCTGGGACTCGCCCCTCGTGCAGCATGCCGCCGAACGGACGATTCGGTAGGACGGCCGCACGCACTCCTCTCCCTGAACACGTATGGTTCATGATTTCATGATGGGCGCAGCAGGGAGACCTCTGATCGGTGCTAGAATGGGAGGGTTGCTCTTCCTTCGGTGGCTCTTTGTCTCCGGCTTCGCTGAGAGCGTAACTACCGGGGCGATGATCGAAGCGTTGCAATGCGCGCGTAGGTCATTGCCCATGAGATACACCAATCCATTCCCTGCGGCAACAGCCAACAGCGGTGGGCGTCTGGCGCGCGAAACTGGTGTGTGCATCCGGTGAGTCGCTGGCGGGATGCGTGCGTCCCGTCAGATCGCTCACCCGACAGAAGTAACCGACCGCGACGCATGGCAGACGTACTAAAATCCGAGCCAGAGGTCGCTGTGCGCTCTTGTCCTGGGAAGGGTCGCCGTAACCCCTCGCTCCCGGAGGCGACACGGAATGACAGATATGACGGGTCCGATCCGCTTCAGCTACGCGAACCATAATCCCCATTTCCGGCGACTGTTCCAGCGGTATCCCGAAAACCCGATCCTGACCGCGTCCGCGTGGCCATACGCTGCGAACAGCGTGTTTAATCCCGGGGCGACGCGTCTGCAGAACGGCGAAACCCTGCTCCTTGCCCGCGTCGAGGACCGGCGCGGCGTCTCCCATTTCACGGCCGCCCGCAGCGCCGATGGGATCACGAACTGGCGGGTGGACCCTGTGCCGACGATGCCGCCCCTGCCCGACGAGCACCCGGAGGAGCTGTGGGGGATCGAGGATCCGCGGATTACCTGGCTGGCGGAAATCGAGCGCTACGCGATCACCTACACTGCCTTTTCACGCAATGGGCCGCTGGTGGCGCTTGCACTCACCGCCGACTTCCACACATTCGAGCGTCGCGGGCCGCTCATGCCACCGGAAGATAAAGATGCAGCCCTCTTCCCACGCCGGTTCGGAGGCCGCTGGGCGCTGATCCACCGGCCGGTCCCAAACTCGTGGGGGTCGAAGGCAAACATCTGGCTCTCATTTTCGCCGGACCTTCGGCACTGGGGCGACCATAGGATGCTGTTGGAGGCGCGTGACGGCGCGTACTGGGACGCTGGCAAGATCGGACTCTCGCCGCCGCCGATCGAGACAGCGGAGGGCTGGCTGATCATCTACCATGGTGTGCGGCATACACCGGCCGGGGCGATCTACCGCCTTGGCCTCGCGCTGCTGGACCGTGACGATCCGCGGATTGTGCTCCGCCGCGGCGTCGAGTGGGTGCTCGGCCCGGAGGAGCCCTACGAACTGACCGGGGACGTCGCAAACGTCGTCTTCCCCTGTGGCGTTGTGCTCGACGAAGCCGGCAGCGAAGTGCGGATGTACTACGGCGCGGCCGACACCTCGATCGCGCTCGCTACCGCCAAGGTCGCGGACCTGTTGGACTGGTTACGGATGGAAGCAGCGCCGTTTTCCACCGCAGGACATGTGGCCGACCAGAGCCTACAGTCGGTAGTACCACCCCGAACCGACGATCATGCCTAAGACCTTACGGGTCGGCATGATTGCACCGATCTCCTGGCGGGTCCCGCCCCGTCACTATGGACCCTGGGAACGGGTCGTCTCTGTCCTGACCGAGGGCCTTGTCGCACGCGGCGTTGATGTGACGCTCTTTGCCACGGCCGACTCGATCACGACCGCGCGCCTGCACGCCGTCGCGCCCGGCGGCTATTCGGAGGATCCGACGCTCGACGCGAAGGTGTATGAAGGACTGCACATCGCGGCTGCCTTCGAGCGCGCTGCTTCCTTCGACGTGCTGCATAATCACTTTGACTTTTTGCCGCTCACGTACAGCCGGCTCGTGGCGACGCCCCTTGTCACAACCGTGCATGGCTTCTCCTCCGAGGCGATCGTCCCGGTCTACCGCGCCTACAACGACCGGGTTCAGCTCGTGGCGATTAGCAACGCCGACCGCCACCGCGATCTGACCTATGCGGCCACGATCTACCACGGCATCCCGATGGACGAGTTCACTCCGCGCGAGCAACCGGGCGATTATCTGCTCTACTTCGGACGCATCCACCCCGAAAAGGGCGCGCGTGAGGCGATCGAACTGGCGCGGCGCTGCGGTCGCAGGCTCCTGCTGGCCGGGATCGTCCAAGATCAGGCCTATTTCCGCACCTGGGTGGAACCTTATCTTGACGGGGAGCGCATCCGCTATCTCGGTTCGGTCGGACCCGCCGAGCGCGATGCGCTGCTCGGCGGAGCGTTTGCACTCCTCCACCTGATCAGCTTTGCGGAGCCGTTCGGCCTCTCTGTGGTGGAGGCAATGGCGACCGGTACCCCGGTGATCGCGTACGCATTCGGGTCAATGCCGGAGATTATCGAGGATGGCGTGACAGGGTTCCTCGTGGACGACCTCGACGCGGCCGAGGCCGCGCTCCGCCGCGTGACGGCGCTGGACCGGCGGGTTGTCCGCGCGCGGGTGGCGGCGCGCTTCTCCGCCGAGCGGATGGTGGATGACTATCTGAGGCTCTACCGGACGCTCCTTGGGCTGCCGCCGCATTGATGCCGCGGCTGTCTGCCCAGACGGTGCCTGCGAGGCGCGACGCGCTTCTCACGCAGAGGTGAGACGATTTGTGCTAGCATAATACGTGTTCGCCTGTATGCCCACCTGGATTGCGTAACGCGGACGTACACGCGCGTAGCTTCCCGCCTCGCTCGCGCCGAGAATGCGAGTACAATGATGCCACGGGATCTACGGATACTCCCCCTCTCGGTCGCGTTTGTCTCAACCTGTCCGCCCCGCCAGTGCGGGATCGCGACCTTCACCTGCGACCTCGCACAGGCGATCAAGTCGGCCGATCCGGCCGTGCGTCTCTCGTGGGCGGCGATTAATGATGCCTCGTCCCTGCATCCGTACGGCCCGGAGGTGCGCTGGCGGATTCACCAGGGCGATCCCGCCAGCTACCAGGCCGCGGCAGAGCATATCAATGCCTCCCGGGTTGACGTGGTGAGTGTGCAGCATGAGTTTGGACTGTACGGCGTCTGGGGCGAGGTCTTCGAAGATCACCTCGCTCCCTTTCTCGAAACGGTGCGGAAGCCGGTTGTCACGACGCTGCACACGGTGTTGCCGAACCCATCACCGTCGCTGCGTGCGGCCGTCCAAAGAATCGGCGCGCGGAGCCGCGTGGTGATCGCGATGGCGGAACTGGCCTGCCGGATGCTAGTTGAGGAGTACGGACTTGACGCGGACAAGGTGCGCCTCGTCCGGCACGGTGTGCCGCCGATTGTGCCGCGCGGTCGGACACACATGAAGGAACGGCTTGGCCTGAAGAACCGCACCATCATTTTGACCTTTGGCCTGGTGGACCCGCGCAAGGGCCTGGAGTACATGATCGGGGCGATGACCGCGGTCGCGGAGCGCCATCCCAATGCCCTGTACCTGATCGCGGGCAGGACGCACCCGGAGCTTGTTCGTCGCTCCGGAGAGGCCTACCGCAATGGGTTGGGTGAACTGATTGCGGCGCGCGGCCTCGTCAACCATGTCGCCTTTGTGGACGAGTATCTCAGCCAGCGCCAGATCATTGACTATCTCCTTGCCAGCGACGTGTACGTGACGCCGTACCTTGATCCGAACCAGATCACGAGCGGTACCCTGGCCTACGCCCTGGGCGCGGGCAAGGCGACGATCTCTACCGCCTACGCACATGCGACGGAGGCGCTCGCCGAGGATCGGGGCATCCTGGTTGACTTCCGCAGTGAGGATCAGCTCGCGGATGCCGTGCTCCGTATCCTCGGCGATCCGTCGTTCAAGGGTCAGTTGGAACGCAACGCCTTTGCGTACGGACGGCAGACCGCGTGGCCAGCGGTGGGTGAGCGCGCGCTCCAACTCTATCGGGCTGCCGCGCACCGGGCGGAGGCGATCCCGTTCCCGCTCACGCCAGAGCTCGAACGTGCCGCGGCCCGCGTGTGGCCGGAGACGCCAACCGACGCCGTTTACTTGGATGATCCCGAACCCGAGCCTGACCCGCGCATGACTCCGCGCCCGATCCTGGGTCCGCTCCCGCCGTTGCACGCGAGGTCCAGCAGCTCCCGGTGATTCGCCAGCTACGGCGCTTGACGCGGCCGGTGCCGGCGCTCGGGACGGGCGTACTGGCGATCGCCGTCTATGCCGAGGCGCGTGACGGCAGGCTGCACACGCGCGCGGCGGCCGAGCAGGGTTTTGAGGGCGTCGCCTGCGTGGATGACGCGGCGCGGGCCGCCGGACTCTATGCCACGATTTGGCGTCAGCATCGCTTCCCCTGGGCGCGCGAGGCGGCAGAGGGACTGTTGGGTTTCCTCGGCGCGATGCAGGATGACGACGGCGGCTTTGCCAACTTTCTGCTCGATTGGGATGGGCGCAAGAATCTGAGCGGCACCAGCTCGTGGTCCGGGGGCTGGCCCTGGACGGTGCGAGCGATGCATGCGCTTGCCTCTGGCGTCGCCGCATTCGGCACAGTCGCGTATGTTGCGCGCTTCGAGCGCGGATTGCCGTGCCTGGACCGGCCGACTCCGTACCTGGATCTGCGCGCCGTCGCTGTCCTCGCGGCGCTGGAGTACTGGCAGGCGACCGGCGCGCGGCACGCGGCGACACGCGCGCTCACCTGGGCCGAGGAGATCGCCGCGCACCGTGTCGGGGACATCTTGCCCGACATTGCGGGCCGTGCCGATATTCACCTTTGGGGCCACCTTCAAGAAGTAGCGCTTGCCCAGGTAGGTGCCGCCTTCGGGCGAGCGGACCTGATCGAGGTGGCGCGTCGCAGTGCTGACGTGGTCCTTGTACCCCACGCGGAGCATGTGCGCGCGTCCGGCCCAATGCAGCCATTTGACGCGAGCTGTGTCGTGCGCGGGCTTGATGCGGTCGCACAGGCCTCCGGTGAGGCACGCTATCTGCGCCTCGCGGAGCAGGCGCGGGCCTGGTTCACCGGTCGCAATAGTGCGGGGCAGCCGGTGTATGACCGCGACCTCGGTCTGGTTTACGACGGGATTGACGATCGCCAGGTGAGCACGAACTCTGGCGCGGAAGCAAACATCGAAGGAGCACTCGCCCTGCTCGGGTCATTGCCGTGGCATCAGTACAGCAGATGAAAGCACCTGACAGTGCCGTGTTCGCGGGGACGGCGCGCCCACCAGCGAGGTGCATGGCCACGCGGCCACGATCACGCGCCCCAGCAGGCGGATTGCATCGCCGGCGGTTCGCGTCGGCCGATGGAGGACAGATCGCGGCGGGGGTACATGATGCCGCGGCGATGCTGCTCGCGCTCGTCCGGCTCGTGGTCAGCGAGAGGCCGTCCGCCGGCGTCCAGCGCACCGACTGCGGGACAGAACGGTGTGCCGGAATAGGGCCCCGCGCGGTGCAGCGGCATCATGAGGACGCGTCCGGTAGTACGATACGGGCAGCAACTCCGAATGAGGTGGTGGTGATGCCGCTCGACCCGCAACAAAAGGCGCTCCTGGACCAGATCGCCGCGCTTAACCTACCGGCACTATCGTCCCTGTCGGCGGAGTTGGCGCGGCAGCAGTATACCGACCGCATGAAGCGGATGCCGCCGGGCCGGCCGGTTGCCAATGTCGAGGACCGGCGTATCCCTGGCGCGGACGGGGATATACCGCTGCGGATCTACCGGCCGATCGGAGCGGGCGCGCTCCCCGCGCTCGTCTACTATCACGGCGGTGGCTGGGTGATCGGCAACCTCGATACGCACGACGCCGTCTGTCGCGAGATCACCAACGCGGCCGGCTGTGTCGTCGTCTCCGTGGATTATCGGCTCGCGCCGGAGCATAAGTTCCCGGTGGCGGCGGAAGATTCCTTTGCCGCCACGCGCTGGGTGGCGGAGAATGCAGCGGAGCTGGACATAGATCCGCGCCGCATCGCCGTCGGTGGCGACAGCGCGGGTGGCAACCTCGCCGCCGTGGTGACGCAGATGGCGCGTGAGCGCGGCGGTCCAGCGATCGCCTTCCAGCTGCTCGTCTATCCGGTGACGAATTTCGACTTCGCCACACCCTCATACGCGGAGAACGCCGAGGGGTATGGGCTCACGGCGGACTCGATGCGCTGGTTCTGGGACCAGTACCTGCCGGAAGACGGGCAGGGTTCGCATCGCCACGCCTCGCCGCTTCAGGCCGAAGACCTGCGTCGCCTGCCGCCCGCGCTCGTGATCACCGCCGAGTATGACCCGCTGCGCGATGAAGGCGAGGCCTACGCGGCAAAGCTGCGCGACGCCGGTGTCCCTGTGACCGTGACGCGCTATGACGGCGTCTGCCACGGCTTCTTTGGGCAGTCCATTTTTCTGGACAAGGCCAAGCTCGCCGTGGCCGAAGCCTGCGCCGCCCTGCGGGAGGCGTTTGCGCGACAGCCCGTCTGAGGGATGGAGGCTGACTTCGTGAAGCGATCAAGCGAGGCTTCCTGGACCTCACCATCCGCTTCTGCTAGATTCGAGTCGTGGCGTCTGTGGGTCTGGGCATCGCAGCGTTTGCGATCGTCGCGTCGTTTGGCCCACGAATCAAATCGGACCGGGTGAGTCATGACGCTTGTCGCGGACCTCTACGCGCTCCAGGAGATCGATTCCGCGATCGATCAGCGCGTCTCGGCGCTGGAGGCGCTGCGTGAACGGTATGGCATCAACCCGGAAGCGGATGGTCTGCGCGCTGAGATTGCCGAACATGCCGCTGGCCTCAGCGCGTTGGAGGCGCAACAGCGCGACTTTGATCTCCAGGTAGCATCACTGCGGGAGAAGGCCGCGCCGGTCGAGGAAAATCTGTACAGCGGCGCGATCACGAATGGCAAGGAATTGACCAACCTTCAGGAAGAACTTGAGCAGATCGCCCGCCAGCGCCAAGCGATTGAGGAGCAGTTGCTGATCGTGATGGAGCAGCTTGAGGCGAAGCGCGCCGGGGTGCGCGCGGGTGACTCCCGTCTCTTGGAGACAGATGCCGCCTGGGCCACCGACCAAGGGGGAATGCAGGCGGAGGATGGCCGCCTTGAGGCGGATCTGGCCGCCCTCTATGAGCGGCGCGAGTCGCTCAGCGCGCGTATCCCGCACGTGCCGCTCGCCCTCTATGAGCGCGTCCGCAAGCGCCGCCGCGGAATCGCCGTCGCGAAGGTGGAGCGCGCGACCTGCAACGGTTGCCGTCTCTCCGTCCCTGCGGTCGTCCTCCAGCGCGCCCGGTCGAGCACGAACCCGACGCCGGTCCAGTGCCCGAGCTGTGAGCGCATCCTCTACGTAATCTGATGGCGGTGGCGGCGGCGGGATACTTCCGTGAGGATAGCGGCAGCCAGCGCGGCGGTTCCTCGCTCGCGGATCAAGGTGCGCTCTTCTATCACTACTGCGACACCCGCGGCTACGAGATCGCCGGCACCTTCACAGAATCGCGTGTGCAGGCGGCGGAACGCCCTGGCCTGCGGCAGTTGATGGAGTTCCTCCGCGGGCGCGAGCCGGGCACGGTCGTCGTCGTCAGCGCCGTCGACCGGCTGGGCAAGGATATGCGCGACGCGGCGCGCGTCTACTTTCAGCTCAACGGCCTCGGCGCGCCGCGTCGCGCATATCCTTGCC
>Ga0136611_10000341_pt1 | contig 29816 bp, 28 predicted proteins | sample AntDrymUQ2232306_2_FD_106645 | JGI IMG/M metagenome (GOLD analysis project Ga0136611, IMG submission 106645) | Polar desert sand microbial communities from Dry Valleys, Antarctica - metaG UQ223 (23.06) | ecosystem: Environmental > Terrestrial > Soil > Desert | place: Antarctica: Dry Valley...
AGCGGAGGAACTCCGCGCTCAGGATTGCGGGGGACTTCTCGGTCACTTGACTGCTCCTTCTTCGGGCGGGCTGGCCATCGACACGCCCTGGAAGGCGTCGGGGAAGGCGACGCTGCCGGCGGCTGCCGGGAGCTTCGCGAGGTCGGTCGGGATGGCGATGAGCTCCTCGGCACCACCGGCGAGCAGCGCGCCGACGGCGCGGAGCGTCGCGAGGTGCTGCGACTCGACGCCCATGATGCTCGCCGTCAGCGTCAGCGACGCCTTGTCGGTGAAGACGTTCAGCTCGTTGAGGTAGGTCTCGGTCGCAACCTGCTCGAGGGTTGCGGCCAGCGCGACCACGTCCTCGGGCGTCTTCAGTGTCGGCTTCGCTGCCTCGACCACGGGCGTGTACTTCGGGTTCGGGGTCGTCTGCATCGTGCCGCCGAGTGCCTCCGTCTGCGCCTGGAAGGCCTGATTGTGCTCGGTGTGCTGCATCATGGTCGTCTCGGCGAAGGCCTTCACGACCGGGTTGCCGTCCTTGATGAACGGAAGGGTCAGCGCAGCTTCGTACGTGGCGATCGCGAGGATCTCGAGCGACGAGTTCGTCTGCAGCATCTGGATGTCGAGCGCCTCGTCGGCGGCGACGGACTTGGACAGCAGTGCGGTGATCGCACCGAAGCCGACGACGCCACCGGCGACGAGTCCGAGGCGGCGACGAAGGTCGGCGCGGGACTGCTCCATGTGTGCGATCTGCTCCGGCGTCACGATCGCGCCGCCGTTGCGACGGCGATCGGCGGCCAGGTCACGCAGATCCGGAAGGATCGCTGCGTTCAGCTTCATGGCGTCGGACTGCTGATCTTGCGACTCCTCGATCAGCTCGTACAACCTTCGTTCGTCGATGGTCATTCATCTCCCCTTCATCACTTGTGTTGACTTGCTGACAAGGAGTACGGAGACGGATGAATCGCGGATGATGTTTATTCGCACGCCTACCGGGGCAGAACGCGCAACTGCCCTGCTCAAGCCACAGGAACGCGTGCTGCGGGATCCTGTCCGTAGAACTCGGACAGCAGCTCGTACAGCTCGCCGTGCAGTACGCGCAGCTCGGTCGGGCGCGTGAAGAACACCTCCGTCGCGACGGCGAAGAACTCGCCGGGGTCGGCGCCGGCGTAATCGCGCAGCAGGTGCTCGTCGTCGTCGCGCAGCGACTCGAACTCGCGTGTGCAGACCCGGATCCAGCGCTCGCGAATCTCGTCGTCCGCGAGCGGCGGTGTGCCGTCGACGACACCGTCGAGCATGTCGAGCTGATGCGCGAACTCGTGGAAGACGACGTTGCGCCCACGCTGCGGATGCAGCGCCTCCATCCGCACCGCGCGCCACGACAGCAGGACCGGCCCGCGATGATGCGCCTCACCGTCGAGCTGCGTCGGCCCGGTCGCGACCACACCCGGCGTGTCCGTGTGACGAGTCCCGTGGAAGGTCATCGTCGACGGGTGGACGATGATCGTGCGCACGCGTGCGAACGGATCCTCCTCCGGGTCGAAGCCGAGCGCCAGGAGGTTCGCCTGCGCCGCGATCAGCACGCGCACCTCGTCGGTCATCGTGAACCCGCGCGCCGGCTCCCATCGCGTCTCTGCGACGAAGAGCTTCGTGCGATCCTCGAGCAGCCGGCGCTCCTCCGCGTCCAGCGTCCGCCACACGGCGCAGCGACGGTCGAGGATCGTGCGCCACTCCGGCGGGAACGGCTGCGCGAGCGCACGCCGTCGTCGCTGTCGTCGCGTCAGCGCCACCATCAGGCGAGCCTATGAGTGCTCGGGCGGCGGGTGTGGGCGGCGTGTGGGGGACGATGCTCGGGAGGAGCGACCCGGACCTGGCGCGGCGGCTCCGGCCCGGGCGGCGTCAGCTCTTCGCGCGGTTCGCCGCCACGAGGCGGCGCAGGCGCAGGAGCGACCACTCGTTGCGGACGAGCAGCATCATCGACGTCGCGAGCGCGAGCGCACGTGCTGCGCCACTGGTCGGCGTCTCCTTCATGGTCACGCGTGTCTTGCCCTCCTCCTCGGCCGGCTCCATCGTCAGCTCGACGACGGCGGTGCCCGCAGGACGGAAGCGAACCGAGAGGACGAGCTTGTTCGGCGCATCGATCTCGATCACCTTCGACGAGTCCTTGATGTCGATCGGGCCGACACCGATCGCGTGGTGGACTGGGAACCCTTCGCCGGCCAGTCGGCGTCGACGGCGCGGATCTGCTTCGCGCCGACCACCCAGTCGTCGTAGGCGTGCCCGTCGGCGAGCACGGCGAAGATCTCCTCCGGTGTCGCCTCCATCTCGAGCGACACCACGGATGTGCCGTTCGTCTTGACGTCCGTCGTCACCGCGATCAGCCCTTGCGCAGCTCGGCGATGAGGCCGGTGAGCTCGAGGATCCGCTGCGCCGCAGGCGACAGACCGGTCACGCACAGATCGATGCCGTCGAGCTGTGCACGCGTGCGCAACTGAATGATCGAGCGCAGGCCGCTCGAGTCGATGAACTCCACGCCGGCGAGGTCGAGCTCGATCCGCTCCGGGTGCGCGAGGAGGGCCTGCCCGGCGATCGTCTCGAACGTGTTCGCGGAGGACATGTCGATCTCGCCGACGGGGATGATCCGAGTCACGGCGCCGTCGTGCACCACCTGCATCGTCAGCGCGTTCTCCGCCAGCTCGGTCATCGGGTCTCCTCGGTCGTCGACGCGGCGCTCACCTGCGCCACGCGCCGCTCGTACCCGGCACCGTCCGCGGCGAGACATCGGGCTAGCTTCGGCACGAGCGAGGACGGGGGAGTCACGTGAAGTTCGGCATCTTCTACGAGTTGCAGCTGCCCAAGCCGTGGGACCGGGACGACGAGTACCGGCTGCTCAACCATGCGCTCGACCAGGTCGAGCTCGCCGACAAGCTCGGCTACGACTACGCCTGGGAGGTCGAGCACCACTTCCTCGAGGAGTACAGCCATTCGTCGGCGCCCGAGGTCTTCCTCGCCGCGGCGAGCCAGCGGACGAAGAACATCCGGCTCGGCCACGGCATCGTCCAGCTCACGACGAACAGCCCGGCGCGTGTCGCCGAGCGCGTGAGCACGCTCGACCTGCTCAGCCACGGCCGCGTGGAGCTCGGTGTCGGCGAGGGCAGCAGCGTCACCGAGCTGCATCCCTTCGACCGTCGCTTCCGCGACAAGCGTGCGGTGTGGGAGGACGCGATGCGTTGCCTGATGCCGATGTTCTGGGAGGAGGGCTGGGAGTACCACGGTGAGCACTTCGACTTCCCGTTGCGCAACGTGATCCCGAAGCCGCGGCAGCAGCCGCACCCTCCGCTGTGGGTCGCGTGCAGCCAGCTCGAGACGATCGAGATGGCCGGCCGGCGCGGGCTCGGCGCACTGGGGTTCCAGTTCGTCAGCGCAGAGGCGGCGAAGGCGTGGGTGCACGCGTACTACAACTCGTTCACGAAGCGGCTCGATCCGCTCGGGCCGTACCAGACGAACCCGAACATCGCGGTCGTCAGCCAGTTCATGTGCGCGGCGACGGACGAGGAGGCTCGCACTCGCGCCGACGGCAGCACGTTCTTCCAGTTCGCGCTGCGCTTCTACAACGATCACGGACCCGTCGTTCCCGGCACTGTCAGCCTGTGGGAGGAGTACCAGACGTGGAAGCAGAGCCCGTCGGGGCAGAAGGCGCAGCACGGCGGGCTGATCGGGTCCCCCGACACGATCCGGCGCAAGCTCGAGAAGTTCGCCGACTCCGGCGTCGACCAGGTGATCCTGCTCAACCAGGCGGGCCGCAACAGCCATGAGCACATCTGCGAGGCGCTGGCGATGTTCGCGACGCAGGTGATGCCCGAGTTCCACGCTCGCGACGATGATCATCAGGAGTGGAAGCGGAGGGTGCTCGCACGTGAGGTGGAGCTCGACGAGATCGACACCCGACCGTTCACGCTGCGCGGCCTGCAGACGCCCTCACGACCTGCAGAGGCGAAGGCGCCGTCAGCGGATGGTGTGACGATCTCAGAACCAGCGGCGCAGCTTCGCGGCTGACGCCTTCTTCCACACCGCGCGCCACTCGCGCGCCAGTCGCGTGCGCTCGCGCCGCTCGCGCACGACCATCAGCCCGGCGGCGAGCCCCGCCCCACCGGCGCCTTCCTCCACGCGACCTGTCGCGTCGCGCAGCCACTGCTCGGCGACGTGCGCGTCGTGGTGGTCGCCGAGCACCGTCTGTGCGTCGGCGATCGCAGCCGCGAAGCGACCGGCCCGCTTGCCGAACACCTTCGACGCGGCCTCGGCGGCGTAGCGGGCACGCTTCGCGACGATGCGGATGTCGTGGAGCTGCTCGTCCGACGGGTGCTTCCCGGCGCGGCGCACTTCACGTCGCAGCTGCTTCCACGACCGGCGCACGAGCGATGCGACGACCGTGCGTGCCGGCACAGCGACGTCGGCCGCGCCCGCAAACATCGGCTCCGCCGATGCCGCGATGAGCGCGTCGATCAGCGCGTCGTAGCGCGGGCTCCGCAGTGCGACCAACATCTCGCCGTGCGCGGACTCGCGCTGCGACGCGAGCACCGCGAGCAGCGGGTGTGCGCCGGCTGCATCCGGCCCGAGACCGCTCACGTGCTCGCGCAAACGCGCACGGAGCACGTCGGTGTCGCGAACTGCGCCGACGACGTCCGCGATCCAGCCGAGCTCATCGCGCCGACTCCGCACCCATTCCGGCTCGAGGAGCGGACGGAACGTGCGCAGGTCCGAGCGGAGACGGCGCGTCGCCACGCGAAACGCGTGGATGTCGGACTCGGCTGCACCGAGCCGGAGCGCAGGGTCCTGCGCCAGCATCCTCGCCACGGAGCCGGCGATCACGTGGCGGACGAAGTCCCGCGCGTCGCTGCGCTCGCCCACGTCGCCGACCACGACATCGGGTGGCGCCTGCGCGGCGGAACCGAGCGCGCGCACGAGCTTCGACATCGGCGGGTCAGCAGTTGCGCCGTCGGCGACGAGCTCGGCCACCACCGCGTCCAGCACGCCGCTCTCGTCGTCCGCATCGGTCTTCAGCTCGGCCTCGAGCTCGCGAAAGCGCGCGATCCGCGCAGCGCCTGCGTACGCGGTGACGCGGTCGTCGGCGATCGCGACGACGACGTCGCCCGCCGCGTTGCGCAGTTCGCGCAGCGTCCGCACCGTCCGCAGGCGCGCCACGGGCACGAGCGATCGCCCCCGGACATGCGCACGCACGAGGTCAGCTGCGCCGGCCGGCACTCGCATCGGCCCGTCCGCGAAGGTCACCTCGCGACGGACGAGCTCGCTGCCGGAGGCGGAGCCGCCGAGCTTCACCGTCCACGGGTCGCCCGGCTCCCCGGTGCGGTGCCGCAACGTGAGGCCGGCGCGGGCGAGCGCGAGGTCGGCGGTGTCGAAATAGACGGCGCGCATCCGCTGCCGGCGCACCGGCGACACGCTGAGCCCCGTGCCGACATCGTCGAGGTCGGGGACGACGAAGTCGGCAGGTGCGAGAAGCTTCGCCTCACGCTCGTCGGCCACCCGCGAAAGGGTACGACCTACTCCGTCGCGACGCCGAACGAGACGTGCAGGGTCCGCTCCTCGACACCGCGCACGATGCCGATGTCGATCGAGTCCCCGCTGAGGCGGTCGAGCGCGTCGGAGAGTTCGTCGACCGTCCGCAGCTCGCGCCCGCCGGCACTGACGAGCAGATCCCCGACCTCGACGCCGGCCCGATGCGCCGGCCCGTCCTCCTCGACGCCACGCACGAGCAGCCCGTCCCGCTCCGCGAGCCCGACCGCGCGACGCAGCTGTGCGGCGACATCGCTCGGCGCAAGCGCGACGCCGAGCATCCGCCGCTGCGGCGACCGCCCGGAGAGCAGCTCGGCGAGTCGCGACCGGAGCACGTCGTCGACGACGCGAGCGAGGTAGAAGCCGTCGCCCGACCGATGGGTGTTGATGCCGACAACACGGCCGCTGCGGTCGAAGATCGGCCCGCCCGACGCGCCACGTGCGATCGGCGCAGTGTGCTCGAGGCTGCCGGTGATCGCTCGGCCACGTGGGCCCTTGAAGCTCTGGCCGACACCGCTGACGAAGCCGACGCTCGCGCGCGCCCGGTGTCCGCCGCGTCCGAGCGCCACCACAGCGCCACCGACACCCGGTGACGCGTCCGCGAGCTCCAGTGGCGCCGCTGGTCCTGTCGGGACATCGAGGACGGCCAGGTCGCCGTCGACGTCTGCTGCGTGCAGCGTCGCCTGCTCCACACGGCCGTCGGCGAACGTGACGGACACCGTGCGGTCGCGCAGGTTGTGTGCGTTCGTGAGGACACGGTCGGCCGCGATCACGAACCCGGTCCCGCGCCCGTTGCGTCCGACCGTCACGACCGAGGCGCCGGCGATGTCGTGCACCGACCGCACCATCGACTCCAGTTCATCCAGCGACATCGTCCGTCCTCCTGAGCAGTAACTTGTGACTTGCAAGTGACGATACACCGCAATAGCCGATCATGCACAGCAGAATGAGCAGGATGATCGACGACCCGCTCCGTGAGGCGGCCGAGATCGCGGGCGACCGCTGGATGCTCCTCGCGCTCGGCGCACTCTCTGACGGACCGCGCCGCTTCGGCGATCTGATCACCGATCTCGGTGGCATCGCGCCGAACGTGCTCATCGACCGTCTGCGGCGGATGGAGCGTCACGGCCTCATCGCGTCAACGCCGTACTCGCAGCGCCCGCGGCGCTTCGTCTACGACCTCACCGAAGGCGGGCGGGACCTGGCTGCGATCCTGCCCGCGCTGTCGGCGTGGGCGGCCAAGCGCAGCGGGAGGGAGCCTCCGCGGCACGCGAGCTGCGGCGCGGCGCTGGAGCTACGCGCGTGGTGCCCGACGTGCGCTGTGCCGGTCGGTCCCGGGGCCACCGAGGACGATGTCCGGTGGGTGTGACGCGCGGCACCGGCGCCGTCCGACGTGAAACCCGCCGCGTCGACGTCTCTCCCCCAGGCACGTTCCGGCGAACGGCTCGGTCCATTGCAGCGTATGTGTCCCGACCAGAGCACGCTGGACGTGCTCGACCCACGACACAAGCGGCCCGACGTGCTCATGAGCGCCAGCCGACGCTGATCGAGGCGTCGGGATGCCGGGATGCCGTCTCAGGCGCTGGCGAGGACCTGCGTCAGCCGGTCGTGATCGGCGATCGCGCAGCTGCGGAGCAGCTCGCCGCGGCGCTCGGGGATCGCCCAGCGGATGTCGTCCCAGTCGTGCGGGGTCAGCACGAGGACGTGATGCCCCTCGTCGCGTGATGCGATGACGACGAGCTCTCGCCCGTCGACGTGGGCATGCCCCTGGAGGTGATGCCTCTCGTCCCAGCACAGGTCGTCCGGCTCCGAGCCGATGAGCGTCATCAGGTAGTCCCAGGCCCGTGCCCAGCACTCTGCGTCGTCTCGTTTCGTCTCCACCGACCTGTAGATCGGCTCGAGCGGGAACCGAGTTGAGGACTTCTTGATCGCAGCCACACGGTTTCCTCAACCGGGTGATCAGTCGCCGTTCTCATCCTCGTCGCCGCCTTCGCCGGCGGCCTGTGCCAACCGATCCAGCAGCTGCTGGGCGAGGCTGCCGATGCCCTCGTCCAGCTCGCCCTCGTCCGTCCAGTCGCCGATCACTTCAGAGAGCGCATCGGCTGCGTCACGCTGCTTCTTGCCCTTGCGCTCGACGACGTCACGGAGTCCTGCGAGCAGGTCCTCGCCGCGCTCGCCGACGGACACAGGATCGGCGGCGACGAAGTCGATCAGCATCGGGACGTCCGAGGGGAGGACGATCATCACCTGTGTGGTGTCGACGCCCGCCGGCGCCGTCGCGACGGACGCCGGACCGACGGGCACGGAATCACCCGGCACCGTCGCGACGCCCGGGACCGTCGCCGGATCCGTCGGCGGCTCGTCGTCGCAGCTGCGCATCACGAGCGCAAGGACGAGCGCGCCGATCGCGACGACGGCCAACGCGATCGTGATGGTGCGCGTCGCGCCCCGGCGACGGTGCTCGCCGCCGAAGGGCTCCGCGGCGGACGGACCGAGCGCCGCAGCCGGCGGCTCGACGGGAGCCACGGGCGCGCGAACGGCGACGGCCGGCGCCACCATCACCGCCGTGGGGTCGACGGGCGGCGGTGTGATCGCGACCGTCGAATCGGCGACCACGGGCGGCGCCGGCCACAGCGGCGACGTCACCGCCCTCCTCATCGCAGCAGCGGACTCGAAGCGCTCGGCGGGGTCCTTGCGCAGCGCACGCTCGACGATCGCCACGAGCGTGTCCGGGAGGTCGGGGCGGATGACGCGCAGGTCCGGCACGGGCGCGTCGCGCTGCGCGAGGGCCGTCGCCATCGGCTGCGGCTCGTCGAACGGCGGCCTGCCGGCGAGCATCTCGAACAGCACGACGCCCAGCCCGTAGACGTCCGTTGCGGGGCTGACGGGTCGGCCGTCGACCTGCTCGGGTGCGAGGTACTTCGGCGTCCCGAAGAACTGACCCGGCATGGTCAGCGATGCAGCCACGGTGTCGAGCCGCTTCGCAATGCCGAAGTCCGCCAGCTTTGCGGTGCCGTGCGCGTCGAGCAGCACGTTGGCCGGCTTGACGTCGCGATGAACGATCCCGGAGCGATGCGCCGCGTCGAGTGCGGCGAGGACGTCAGACGCGACTCTGAGGGCCGTGGCCGGCTCCATCGGGCCATGCGCGGCGAGCCGATCCGCGAGCGTCTCGCCGTCGACGAGCTCCATCACGAGGTACAGCGACCCATCCGCCTCACCGGCGTCGAAGACCGCCACGGCGTTGGGATGGACGAAACCCGCAGACGACCTGGCCTCCTCGAGGAACCGCTCGCGTCCGGCGGGATCGCGATGCCGCACTGCTTCCGCGTCGACGAGCTTCACCGCGACGGACCGGTCGAGCACCCGGTCGCGTGCGGCGAAGACGCGCCCGTTGCCACCGATTCCGATCAGTTGGCCGAGCTCGTACCGGCCCGCGACGACGTCTGGCACACGCACAAGGTACGCGCGCAAACGCAGTGGCGCACCGGTCACCCCCGGGCGATGATGTCGCGCATGCCCAACCCCGAGCACTGCCGTCGGTTCAGAGAGCTGCACGTCCGCGAGCAGATCTTCGTCATGCCGAACCCGTGGGACGTCGGCTCGGCACGCCTGCTCGCCTCGCTCGGGTTCGAGGCGCTCGCGACGACGAGCGCCGGTCTCGCGTGGTCGCTCGGCAAGCACGATCAGCAGGTCACGCGCAGCGAACTGGTCGAGCACGTCCGCACGATCGCGGCCGCGACGTCGCTGCCGTTGAACGTCGACAGTGAGCGCTGCTTCGCGGAGGACACGCGCGGCATCGCCGAGACGGTCGGGTTGCTCGCAGAGGCCGGCGCAGCGGGCCTGTCGATCGAGGACTACAACCCTGCGGCGAAGGCGATCGACGAGCTGTCGCTCGCTGCCGAGCGCGTCGAGGCCGCCGCCCGTGCGGCTCACGCGCGGCCGGAGCCGATGGTGCTGACTGCGCGCGCGGAGAACCACCTCTACGGCGCCGGCGACCTCGACGACACGATCGCCCGCCTCGTCGCCTACCGCGACGCCGGCGCCGACGCGGTGTACGTACCCGGTTTGTCGTCGCTCGACGACATCCGGCGCGTCGTCGCGGAGGTCGGACTGCCGGTGAACGTGCTTGCGCTCCCTTCGGGGCCGAGTGTCGCGGATCTCGCGTCCCTGGGCGTACGTCGTGTGTCGACAGGCGGCGCGCTGGCGCGTGCGGCATACGGAGCGCTCGTCGCAGGGGCGCGCGAGCTGCTCGAGGCCGGCACCTCGACGTACGCCGGCACCGGCGTCGCCCACCGCGACCTGCGGGCCGCCTTCGGCTGACGGCCCCGGCCGCCCGCGGCTCATCGACGGGCGCCGTGGGTACTCCGGCCGGGTGAGCGACACCAGCGGCACGTCACCGCGCCCGCGCGTCCACCCGCTGATCGACCGGCTCGGCGCCACGAGCTGGCGACTGATCGGCATCGGGATCGTCGGGCTCGCCGTCCTGTGGCTGCTGAGCCGGCTGCGCGTCGTCGTCGCCCCGATCCTCGTCGCGCTGTTCCTGAGCCGGGCGCTCGCCCCGGTCGCCGCCTGGCTCCGTCGACGGAGGCTGAAGCCTGCGCTCGCGGCGATCGTCACGATGCTGATGTTCTTCGGCGCGCTCGGCGGGATCGGCGCGCTGATCGTGCCGTCGCTCGCGGACGAGGCGGAGTCGCTCGGGCCGACCCTCACGAAGGCGGCGGACGACGTCGAGGACTGGCTGGTCGAGGACAGCCCGTTCGAGGTGTCCCGCGCCACGATCGATCGCCTGCGCGAGCAGACCGGCGAGCGCCTGAAGGGACTGCTCGACAGCTCCGACGGCGCGGTGATCGACAGCGCGACGCTGGCGGCCGAGGTCGTGGCCGGCATGGTCCTCGCGCTCCTGCTGACGTTCTTCATGCTGCGCGACGGCGGGCGGTTCGTCGACTGGGCGATCGGCCGAACGCGACCGGAGCGCCATGCGAAGCTGCGACGGGCCGCCGACCGCGGGTGGGCGGCGCTCGGCGGCTATCTCCGCGGCGCAGCGATGCTCGGCATCGTCGAGTCGATCATCATCGGCGTGACCATGTTCCTCGCCGGAGGCGACCTCGTCGCACCGGTGATGGTCATCACCTTCCTCGGCGCCTTCATCCCGATCATCGGCGCATTCCTCGCCGGCCTCGTCGCCGTGCTCGTCGCGCTCGTGACGGGCGGCGTCGGCACTGCGGTCATCGTCGCGATCGTCGCCTTCGTCGTGCAGCAGCTCGACAACGATCTCCTCGCGCCGCTCGTCTACGGGCGGGCGCTGAGTCTGCATCCGGTGGCGGTGCTGCTGAGCGTCGTCGCCGGCGGCGCGCTCTTCGGCTTCGCCGGCACGGTGCTCGCGGTGCCGCTGGTCGCCGTCGTGGTGAACGTCTACAAGGAGCTCCGGTCAACGCCGGCGTCCGCGCTCGACCTCTCGATGGCACCGAGCGTCGACTCGAGCTGAGCCACACTGCGTCGTCGTCTCGATGGCGCGATTTCCGCAAGCGCGCGCTTGCGGAATAGGTGCAGCAGGTCTACCGTTCCGGACGTGCTGCCGCTGCGGTTCGTCCCGTACCAGGTCGCCGCTCGCGAGCCGAACGTCGTGGTCGACGGCAGCGCGAACGACGCGACGGTGCTGACGCTGTCCCACTGGCCGGGGAGCCCGACTCCGGTCGAGGTGCGCGATGACCTGTCGGCGCAGATCGCGTTCCATGCGCTGGGGCTGCCGCACCTGTTCGACGGAGTCGACGTCGTCACGAACAACCACTTCGACCAGGACGGCCTGTGCGCGGCCTACGCGCTCGTGGATCCGGACGCTGCGTCGGCGCGGCGCGAGCTCGTGATCGATCTCGCATCCGCCGGGGACTTCGGTACGTTCCGCTCCCGTGACGCCGCACGTCTCGCCTTCGTCGTCGCCGCGTACGAGGACGCTGAACGATCACCGCTCCCGCCGAACGTCCTGACCGGTTCGTACGACGACGTGTGCGGGCGGCTGTACGCGGAAGTGCTCCCGCGGCTGACCCAGATGCTCGATCATCCGGAGCGGTCGCGGGCGCTGTGGGAGACAGAGGACGCGCACCTCGGTGCGAGCATCGACGCAATCGCGCACGGCGTCGTCACCATCGCGGAGCATCCGGGCGAGGATCTGGCGGTCGTGACGGTGCCCGAGGACTGGGCGAGGCGGGTGACCTCGCGGTTCACGCAGCAGTGGACGGAGGCCGTGCATCCGATGGCGGTGAACAGTGCGACGTCGTGTGTGCGGGTCCTCCTCGTCCAAGGCCCCCGCTACCGGCTCGAGCTGCGCTACGAGAGCTGGGTGATGATGACGTCGCGCCGGGTCCTGCCGCGACCCGACCTTCGCGACCTCGCGCTGCGACTGAACGACCTCGAGCCGGCCGGGGCCACGTGGCGTGGAGACGGCCCCGGCGGCCTGACGCCGCACCTCACGCTGGCGGACGCCGATGGCGAGAGCGGCCTGTCCCCCGCCGAGTTCACCGCCGCCGTGCGCGACTTCCTTCGCACGGCGCCCTCAGCGTGGGACCCGAACGCACCACGCTGAGGCCGAAGTGTGACGTCGCACAGCGGACAGGTCGCGCGGTGACGTCACACTTCTGTCGGAGGCTCGAGATCGGGTCCCTCGGACTATGTTCCTGCGGCGGCCGGACGGCGCGCGGCACGGCAGGAGGGGGCAACACATGGAGCAGTTCGAGGGTCGCATCGCGGTCGTCACCGGCGGCGGCACGGGGATGGGCCGCGAGTTCTGCCGCCAGCTGGCTGCGGCGGGCGCGCACGTCGCGATGTGCGACGTGTCGGAGGAGAACATGGCGGACACGAAGGCGCTCTGCGATGCGGAGGCGCCGGGCAGCACGCGCATCACCACGTTCGTCGCCGACGTGTCCGACGAGGCACGCATCGTCGAGTTCCGCGATGCCGTCGCCGCGGAGCATTCCACGCAGCACATCAACCTGCTGTTCAACAACGCCGGCATCGGCGGTGGCGGCAGCTTCGTCGATGACGACCGAGCGGAGTGGGACAGGACCTTCGGCGTGTGCTGGGGCGGCGTGTACCACTGCACGCGTGCGTTCATACCGATGCTGCTCGCCGCGACCGAGGGACACGTCGTGAACACGAGCAGCGTCAACGGCTTCTGGGCGTCCCTCGGGCCGATGATCCCGCACACCGCATACAGCGCAGCGAAGTTCGCGGTGAAGGGCTTCACCGAGGCGCTGATCAGCGACTTCCGGCTGAACGCGCCGCACCTGAGCGCGTCGGTGGTGATGCCCGGTCACATCGGCACGTCGATCGTCATCAACTCGAGCAAGCTCCACGGGCGCGACCCGAAGGAGCTGACCGAGGAACACCTCGGGCAGGTGCGCGACCGGCTCGCGAAGATGGGGCTCGACCCGAGCGGCGCCTCCGACGAGGACATCCGCCAGACGATGCAGCAACGCGCCGAGCAGTTCCGCGACGCAGCGCCGATGACGGCCGCGGAGGCGGCGACGATCATCCTCGACGGCGTCCGCGCGAACGAGTGGCGGATCCTCGTCGGCGAGGACGCGAAGCTGCTCGACACCCTCGTTCGCGAGGACCCGTGGAGCGCGTACGACCCATCGTTCCTCCAGCGCATCCAGGAGCGCGGCGCCTTCGGCGGCATCGACCCTGCCGGCGCGGCGGCCGACGCAGACTGACGTCGATCAGCTCGGCTGGCGGGAGTCGAACGCGCGACCTGGCGTCGTGAGGCCGGCGAAGTCCTTCGTGAACGTGCCCATGACGTCGACGACGACGTGCGTCGCGACGTTGGTGAAGACGCACACGTTGCCGGAGGCATCGGGAGTGGCGACGGCGAAGTTGCCGCGGGTCTGTCCGCTGCCGACGTTCAGGTTCGCCGTCGGCGGCCGGTCGCTGCCGCACGGGAACGCCGTGAGGAACCCGGTCGCTCGGGACTCGACGGCGGTCACGTTGACGAGCACGCCGGTCGCGCCGCTCGCGCCCGTCGGTGCAGTGACCACCGTGCCCGCACCGGGAAGCGCTCCGGAGCGCGTGTCCACGGCCCGCACTGCGCCGGGGAGCACGAGCGCGCTGCCCTCGAACGCGCCGAACAGGTCGACCACGAGGTGCGCGCTCCGGTTCGGCCGGAGGCACACGGCGCCCGACGGGCTCGGTGAAACGACGGCGAGGTTCGGTGTGATCGCGCCGGCAGCGAAGTTCACGTTCGACGTCGCCGGCGGCTCCTTGCCGCACGGATACGCGATGACGAACCCCGCCTCATCCCCCGCGATCGCGGTGACGTTCAGCACGGCGGCGCGCGCGTTCGCGACGGACGCCGGTAGCTGGACCCGGAGCTCGGTGCCACCGGCGACCGCTGCGCCAAGGGCACGCGTGTCGGTCAACCGCTCCGGCCCGGCGCGCCGGTAGTCGCCGCCGGCCGGGAACGAGCCCATCACGTCCACAATCAGGTGCGCCGCCGCGCTGTTGTAGATGCACACCTGGCCATTCGCACCGACCGGCACGATCGCCGCCGCCGACACCGTCTCGTCGGCGACGAAGTTGAGGTTCGCCGCGAGCGGCAACGGCTCGCCGCATGGGAATGCGGTCAGGAAGCCGCCTCGTCGAGTGTGCGTCACCGCGAGGTTCAGCGCGACGGCCGCAGCATCACCCGGGACGCCGGCGGCACCGGCGACGGTCACCGGCGTGACCGTTCCGTCGGGGGTCCGATCGACTGCGCCCTTCACGACACGCGCGACGTTGCGCGTGTACTCCGCGATCCCGAACGCGCTGAGGTGGATCGCGTCGTAGGTGAGGCCGGGCCGGTCGGCGATCGCGGCCCAGTCGATGAGCGTGAGGTTGTCGTGGCGGAGCAGCGCGCGGCGCAGATGCTCGTTGACCGTCGGGAAGTACCAGTAGTACGGCTGGATCTCGCGCCACGCCGCAGCGGTGACGTACTCCCGCTTCACCTCGCGCAGCGTCACCCAGAACACGCGCTGCACGCCGCGCTCCTCGAACGCAGCGATGATGCTGTCGATCTCGCGGTCGAACCTCGCCGGATCCCAGTACGGGTAGTTGTACCCACCCGCGACCACTGCGGAGTCGCCCCACATGTCGAGCGGCGCCTTGCGGACGTGGTTGCTCTCCATCTGGTCGACCATCAGTGCCGGGTAGCCGTCGAAGGTGACGTCCCAGTCGCTCCCGAACGCGCCCGGCAGCGCGGCGCGCGTCCCGAGGCCGACCGAGTCGGTGATGAAGTAGACGCGGTTCGCCCGCGCAGCCACCTCGGGGCGTGGGTCCGCGGCCGTCGTCCCTCCCGTCGCGACCACCGCGGTCGCCGCGAGCACGAGTGACATCACGATCCGAGACGAGCGAACTCGGCTCACGGGACCCACCAACCGGTCGTGTCGAACACCGCATGCGCCCCCGCGTACGAGAACAGGCACAGCGTCCCGCCCGACGAGACGCCGACCGTCAGCGCGTTCGCCATGATCCCGCCACGCGCACCGCTCACCGACGACGTCTGCCCTGGCTGCACGCCACACGGTGTGCCGGTCAGATAGGAGTCGACGTACGGCTCGATGATCACGACCGTGCCGCTGATCGCCGCGACGTCACTCGGCCCCGCAGGGACGTCGATCGTCTGGCCGACACCGATCGGCCCCCGCCAGCGCGCGCCGCCGCGGGTGTCCAGCACGCGCATCGGCGTCGACGGCACGAAGCGCAGCCTCTGCGCTGGGCCGAAGACACCGGTCAGGTCGACGACGACGTCGACCGGGCTGTTGGTGAACACGCAGAACGTGCCGTCTGCGGCGACGGGCACGAAGGCGGCACCGGCGACGATCTCCCCCGGGGCCCAGTTCACGTTCGCGACCACCGGCACGGTGCCGCCGCACGGGAACGCCGAGATGAAGCCGGCCGTCGCGCCGTTCACGACTGTCAGCGTCACCGCGACCGCCGTCGCACCCGCCGGCGCGGGAACCGTCATGACCTGCTGCCGACCGCTCGCGCGCGTGTCCAGCAGACGCGTCGGCTCCGTGGGCGTGAAGCGCGCGGCGCCCGTGGGGACGAACACGCCCTGCAGGTCGATCACGACGTCGGCCGCCTGATTCGCGAAGACGCACATGGTGCGCGTCGGGCTGAGCAACGTCATCACCTGCGCACTGCGCGGCTGGCGCGGCGGGAAGTTCACGGATGCCGCGAGCGGGCGCTCCGGTGTGCACGGGTACACCGTCAGGAACCCCGCTGCGGCCGGGTCGGCGGCGGCGACGTTCAGTGCGACCGCCTGCACGTCAGGAGTGACGATCTCGGGAGCGAGCGCGGCCAGGTCCACAGTGAGCGTCCCGCCGGCGGGCAACCGCTGCCCCGTCTCGCGCGTGTCGAGCTCGCGGGTCGGCCCTGTCGGCCGGTACGTGAGCGGGTTGCCGCCGTAGAACGACGACGGCGGGAGCGCGACCGGCATGTCGGACGTCCTCTTCGCGACCCCGAGCCGTGCCGTGAAGTCATCGGCCATCAACGCGCTGCGCGCCCGATACGCGGCGGGACCGGGGAGGTGGATGCGGTCGCCGGCGAGCGGGATCCCGTGCACCTGCTGCGCCGTCGGCCAGTCCCACAGCGTCAGGTTGGGATACTGCGCGGCGACCTCGACGAGCGCCTCGTTCCACGCGTTCTGGTCCGACGCCTTCGTCATCGTGATGAGCGACCACCACACCTCGTGGTCGGCGCCGGCGACCTCCATGAAGTACCGGATGCTCGCCGCCGCGCACGCACGCGAGCCGTTGCACATCAGGATCTCGTTCGGCCCGATGCTCACCATGATCACGTGCGGGTCGAACCCGGATCCACGCTGTTGGCGGAGCCACCGGCTCATGTCGGCGCCGGGGTTGCTCGCGTTCAGGCGGCCGGTCTGAAACCCCATCCCCGCCTTCATCCTGACCGGCCCCCACCCGCGATCGACGAGCATCTGCGCGACCGACGGGCCCCAGCCGTTCGTCTCGTACGCGGACCCGAGCATGACGGAGTCGCCGACGACGGCGACCGGACCGCGAGGGCCGATCGAGGGCTTGTCGAGCTCAACGAAGATCGGCATCTCCTGCGCTGCGGCCGGAGTCGCCACTCCGTTGACGCTCGCGATCGAGGCGACCGACGACGCGGCGAGCGCGACGGCGAACCACGTCATCGCGCGCCGCCGGAACGGGACACCCGAACGCTCAGCCGTCCGTTGCATCGGCCGCCAACGCTAACGGGCCTGCGAGGACGTCCGGCGGTACTGTGGCCAGGATGTCGACGGCGGAGCGCGAGTTCGGCTACCAGCCCGCGCTCGACGGGGTGCGTGCCGTCGCCGTCGCGATGGTGCTCGTCTTCCACCTCGACCTCGGCTTCTACGACGGCGGGTATCTCGGCGTGTCGGTCTTCTTCACGCTCTCCGGGTTCCTCATCACGTCACTGCTGATCCGTGAGCGCTCGCGCACGGGTCGGATCTCGCCGAAGGCCTTCTATCTGCGCCGCGTGCGGCGACTCCTCCCGGCGAGCCTGCTGTGCATCGCCGCTGTCGCTGTGCTCGGCGCCGCCGGCCTCTACGACCGCAGCGGCGATCTCCGCCCGAACGTGTTCGGCGCGCTGTTCCAGGTGCAGAACTGGGTGTCGCTCGCGCGGGACCAGTCGTACGCCGACCTGTTCGCGGCGCCCTCGCCGCTCGATCACTTCTGGTCGCTCGCGATCGAGGAGCAGTTCTACTGGGTGTGGCCGTTGACCGTCGCGGCGATCGCCGCGTTCGCAGCGAAGCGAGGGCAACGCAAGGCGGGCGGATACCTGCTGCCGCTCCTCGCGCTGTTCGTCGTCACGTCGATCTCGGCGCCGCTCACCCGACTCCTGCTCGACGGCGACGCGGTGTACTTCGCGTCCTGGACACGTGTCGCCGAGATCCTGGCGGGGGCCGTCCTGGCTGCGTTGCTCGCCCACAGGACGCTGCCGCGTCGTGGCGCTGCCGCGCTGGCGTGCGTGTGCATGATCCTCGTGCTCCTCGCCGGCGCGGTGTTCCCCGCCGGCCGCGGCTTCGCCTACGACGGAGGGCTGCCGCTGTTCGCGCTGGTGAGCGCCGGCCTGATCGCGGGGCTGCAGGTGCCGAGCACGTTGCGCGCCGGACTGTCGACGTGGCCGTTCGTCGCGCTCGGCCGGATCAGCTTCGGCGTGTACCTCTACCACTGGCCCGTATTCGTGCTCCTCGACGGGACACGCACCGATCTCGACCGGTGGCCACTCGCCGCCCTCCGCCTCGCCGTCACCTTCGCGATCTCGATCACGTCGTTCCACCTGCTCGAGCGACCGATCCGCGAGCGCCGGGTGCTCGCCGCCGCGCCGCGCATCGTCGGCGCGCTCGGTGTGGCGATTCTCTGTGTCGCCGCCTTCACCGTGCTCGCCGTCGCCCGGCCGGACGCAACGGACGCGTTCGAGGACGACATCGCCGGCGCCGACACGCTCGCGCCCGCCGACTCGCTGGCACCGCTCGTGCCGCTGACGACTGCGGTCACCACGTCGGTGACCGAGTCGAGCGGCGTGGCGTCGACCGCCACGGATGCCCCGACGTCCACCTCGACGCGACCCGGTGCGACACCGGCGACCGATGGCTCCGCGACGACCGAGTCACCACCGTCGACCGGAGCACCGACGACACCGGCACCGACGCAGGCGCCGACGACGGTGGCGCCGACCGTGACGCCGATCACCGAGATCGTCCCACCGCGACCGGTTCGCATGCTGGTGGTCGGGGACTCGACCGCGCAGGCGCTCGGCAACGGCATCGCCGCGTGGGCCCTCGAGCGACCCGATCTCGCAGAGGTCGAGGTGATGGCGTTCCCCGGCTGCGGCCTGCTCGACGGCGGCGACCGCTTCTTCGGCGGCGACTGGGTGGCGGTGCCGGAGGGTTGCTCGACGCTGTACGACGTCGAGATCCCCGCACGCGTGCGCGAGGCGCGACCGGACCTGGTCGTCGTCGTCACGTCGTTCTGGGACGTCACCGATCACCGCTGGCCCGACGACGGCGGCGTCACGCGGACACCGTTCGACGAGGTGTTCGCGCAGCGGTTGGAGGAACGCTTTCGCGAGTTCAACGAGGCGCTCCTTGGGACAGCGGACGCGACGAAGGTCGTCTGGGTCCAGTACCCGAGCGTCGACTACCAGTGGGAGGACGCGGACGAGCCGGCCGACGATCCGCTCCGCTACGACGTCCTCGCCTCGAGCATCCGTGACGCGGCCGAGGTCGATGACGCAAGCGTCCGGGTCGTCGAGTTCGCGGAGTGGGTGCGCGACGAGCAACTCGATGCGAGCCGCGACGCTCGGCCGGATGGAGTCCACTTCACGCTCGAGAGTGCGACCGACGCGACGCGGGTCTGGCTCGGGCGCGAGTTGATCGTCTCTGCGCTGATGTAGCGCTGCGAGTCGTTCGCGACTCGTCCCGTCCGAGCGCAGTACGGTCGGCCGCGTGGGGAGGGCGCGCAGGTCGATGGTGCTGGTGCTGTTCGCCGTCGCGTTCGGCACCAACGTCGCGACACCGCTGTTCCTGATCTACGAGACGCGGCTCGACCTCTCGCGTTGGACGATCACCGCGCTGTTCGCCGTCTACCCGCTCGGGCTCGCCCCCGCGCTCGCGTACGGCGGGCCGGCATCGGACGTGTTCGGGCGTCGTAACGTGATGGTCCCGGGCCTGCTTCTGTCGGGGATCGCGTCGGCGATCATGCTGGCGGGAGCAGACGACCTCGCACTGCTGTTCGTCGGGCGGTTCGTGCTCGGCGCCGCGTCGGGCATCGCTCTGGTCGTCGGCAGCGCGTGGATGCAGGAGATCGACCGCTCCGACCCGCTGTGGACCGCGCGTCTGCTCGGCATCGTGATCTACGGCGGCTTCGGCGCGGGACCGCTCGTGGGTGGCGTCCTCGGGCAGTGGGGACCGGGTCGGCTCGTCACGCCGTACCTCGTCCACCTCGCGCTCGTCGTCGGTGCGCTCGTCGTGATCCGCCTCGTGCCGGAGACGGTCGTCTCCTCCCCGGGCCGACGCGTCCGCCCGAACCTCGGCATCCCGCCGCTGTCGCGTTCGATGTTCTGGCGCGTCGTCGCGCCGACAGCGCTGGGCGTGTTCGGCCTCCCGTCGCTGACGTTCGGTTTGTTCCCGGTCCTGCTCCGGCCGGCGATGGCGTCCGTCGCAGTGCTCGTCACCGGGATCGTGTTCGTGATCGCGATGGGTTCGATCGTCCCCGCGCAGGCGTGGGTCGGTCGCGTCGGCCCGTATCGCGCAGCGCCGCTCGGGCTCGTCCTCGGCACCGTCGGTTGCGGCCTCGGTCTCCTTGCGTTCGCAACCGACGCGTGGCCGATCCTGTTCCCCGCGTCGATCATCATGGGCACCGCGTCAGGGCTGTCGATGACCGCGGGGCTGCGGTTCGTCGACCAGATCACGTCGGCTGACAGCCGCGGCGCGCTCATCGGCGCGTTCTACGCCGCCGCGTACGCAGGGATGACGATGCCCGTCATCGTCTCGACGATCGCGCGTCCGGTCGGGTACACGCCGGTGCTGGCGGTGCTCACCGGCGTCGGCGCGCTCGGGTCCGCCTGGCTCGTGGCGGCAGTACGCGCAACGCGACACCGTGGCGAATTAGCCTCGGCGGAGCGCGGCCTCAGAAGCGAGGGCCCGATCGCCAGCCAACGAGAAGGAACTCCGACATGAGCACCCCTCCCCCGCCGCCTCCGTTCGGGTCCGGGACGCCGCCGTACCAGCAGCCCGGTGCGACGCAGCAGGCCCCAGTACCAGCAGCCCTCGTACCCGCCGCAGCAGCCCGCCCCGCGCTCGCTGCTGCCACGGCCATCTTCGACGTCTCCGACGTGCAGTCGCAGGCGGACAAGGCCAACGACCTGCTCGGCGAGAGCGACGCGATGAAGGTCGGCGTCGGGCTGTACGTAGTCGCCGCGGGGGCTGCCGTTGCGACGATCTTCGCGATCATCGCCGCCGTCCAGACACGCACACGCCCCGCCGATCCCGCCGGCTGACGAGGCCGGCTGCTCGTGTCGCATCGAGGGTGCTCGCTGCGCGCCGCCGCGACGAATAGCATCGCGTCGCGAGACCCCAGCAGCGAGTCCGCCGAGTTCGAGAGCCGAGGACACCCATGAGCACTCCGCCGCCGCCGCCGCCTCCCGGTGATCAACCGCCGACGTGGCAGTCCCCGCCTCCGCAGCAGGCGTTCCAGCAGCCGCCCTCCTACCAGCAGCAGCCGTCGCAGCCGGGCTACCCCCAGCAGCAGCCGTATCCGCCGGGCGCTCACCAGCAGCAGTGGCAGACCGCGCCGGCGACGGAGCGCGCCAAGGCGCCGATCGGCTGGGTCGCGACCATCGCCGCGGCGGCGTGTGCGGTGTCACCGCTCCTGCCCTGGGTCAACGGGGACGACGCCTCCGAGAACGGCTTCTTCGAGTACTTCGGCGGCAACCGGTTCAACGGCGTCGCGATCGCGGTGTTGGCCGGCATCGCCGCCGTGCTGCTCGGGATCGGCACGGCGATCCGCAACCGCGTGCTCCTGATCATCGGAGCAGTGGTCGCCGGACTCGCCGCCTTCCTGCCGCTCGGCGACCTCAACAAGATCAACGACCTCAACGACGTCTTCGGCCTCAGCGGTGACGACGAGTTCACCCCGGGCTTCGGGCTCTTCGTGGCCCTCGCAACAGGGATCGCCGCGCTCGTGTGCGCGATCATCGCCGCCGTCAAGACGAAGAAGCGGCCCGTCGGCCACACGGGCTGACTCCACTCAGAGACGAGGACCATCGATGAGCATCCCTCCCCCGCCGCCGCCCGCGCCCGGCAATCAGCCGCCGTCGTGGCAGCCAGGTCCGCCACAGCAACCCGGCCTCGCGCAGCCGTACCAGCCCGGGCACCCGCATCAGCCGGGCTCCCAGCAGCAATGGGAGACGCCGCCGGCGATGGAGAAGACGAAGGCGCCGATCGGGTGGGTCGCCGGCGCGCTCGCGATCGTGTGCGCCGTCGCTCCCGCGCTGCCGTGGGCGACCGGCGACGGTGAGTCGGTGAACGGGTTCGCCGAGGTCGGCGTCGATGATCAGTTCGTCGGCGCTGCCGTCGTGCTCTTCGCCGGCGTCGCCGCGATCCTGTTCATCGTCGGGGCCGCGGTGCGGAACCGCCCGCTGCACATCATCGGTGCGGTGAGCGCCGGCTTCGCCGCGTTCATGCCGCTCGCCGACCTCGGCAGGATCTCGGACCTGGAGGACCTCGGTCTCGACATCAGCCCCGGCGTCGGGCTCTTCATCGCGCTCGCTGCCGGTGCGGCCGCCATGGTCTGCGGGATCATCGCCGCGGTGCAGACGAAGAAGCGGCCAGTCGGCTACGCCGGCTGAGGTCGCCTGCGACGGCGTCGCCGACTCACCTCTTGCGCAGGCCGCCGAGCGACGTCACCCGGCTGACGCACCGATGTGCGATCGCCGCTCGCGCAGCGTTTGCGCCGCAGGCACCGTGGACGGCGCCGCCGGGATGGGCGGAGGCCGATGCCAGGTACAGGTTGCGGATCGGCGTCTCCGGCCGGGCGAGGCCCGAGATCGGGCGGAAGACGAGCTGTTGGTGGAGTTGCGCCGTCCCACCGTTGACGTCGCCGCCGACGAGGTTCGCGTTCGCCCGCTCGAGATCGACCGGCGAGGCGACGTGCCTCGCGATGATGCGGCTCGTGAACCCCGGAGCGAGCCGCTCGATGCGCTGCTCCATCCGGTGCGCGAACCGGTCGCGCTCCTTCTCGGTCCAGGCGCCGGTGATGCCCTCGCCTCCTGCGTCGCGCGCGATGTCGTGCGGGACGTGCGTGTACGCCCACGCGGACTCGGTGCCCGCCGGCGACCTCGTCGCGTCCGACGTGGTCATCTGACCGACGAGGAGGAACGGCTTGTCCGGCACCTCGCCGATCGCCAGCTGCGTCGCGGTCACCGTCAGCTCGTCGAGACTGTTGGCGACGTGGACGGTGCCGCCCTGCGAGGCCGCTGGATCGATCCACGGGATCGGCGACGACAGCGCCCAGTCGATCTTGAAGGTGGCGGAGGCGCGCTGGATCCGGTCGATCCGCTGCACGACCTCGCTCGGCAGCCGATCTGCGCCCACCAGCGAGAGGAAGAGCTTCTGCGCGTCGCAGTCGGCGAGCACGGCGTGGCGGGCGGCGACCGCGGAGCCGTCGGCGGTGATGACGCCGACCGCGCGCCCGAAACGGACCTCCACCCGCTCGACGCGGCGGCCGCACTCGACGCGCCCGCCGGCCGCCGTCAGGCGAGCCACGAGCGCGTCGGTGATCGACTGCGCACCGCCGACGGGGACGGGGAAGCCGACCTCCTGCGCGAGCCCGACGAGGAGCCAGCCGAACAGCGCGCTGCCGGCGGACTCGGGGGTGAGGTCGGCGTGGAGGGCGTTGCCGGCGAAGAGGAGCCGGCCGCTCTCGCCGCGCATCTCGAGCTCGACGAAGCGGCGCAGCGGGAGCAGCGACAGCTGCGCGAGGTCGCGCAGCCCCTTCACGCCGGCCGCCCGTGCGAGACGCAGCCCCGGTCGCACCGGCGGGAACGGCCGCAGGAGCGACTCCATGAACGGCCGGGACACGCGCAGCCAGTCGCGGTGGATGCGCCGGTACGCGTCACCGTCGCCCGGCGAGCAGGCGTCGAGCGAGGCGCAGGTGACGTCGATGTCGCGACTGAGCACGGCAGCCGGAACGTCGGGGCGCGGATGAGCGAGCACGGCCGGCGCATGGGTCCAACGCAAACCGTGCCGGTGCAGCTCGAGGTCCGCGAACACCGGCGACGCCGCAGTCATCGGGTAGAACGCGCTGAACAGGTCGTTGCGGAACCCGGGCGCGGTCACCTCCGCTGTGCGCACCGCCCCGCCCGGCTGCTCATTCGCCTCGAGCACGAGCACGTCCCACCCCGCATCGGCGAGCACGTTGGCCGCCGCCAGCCCGTTCGGACCGGCACCGATGACGACGGCGTCCACGACGGTCATGGCGCCATCATCGCCTCCCGCACGCGCGGCCGGCACATCGCTGCGTCGATTGTGTCACGCCTCCGATGCCCATTTCGGTACTGAAGGGGTGACATGAACGATGCAGAATCGCCGAGCCACGCCGGGAGGGGGCCGGCGACGTCAGCTGCTCTTCGGCGTCCACCCGCCGTAGCCGCTGACCTCGGACTCCTCGACCACGCCGACGACGGACGTGACCCAATCGAGCCGGTCGCGCAGGATCCTGTCGATCCCCTGGTTCAGCGTCGTCGACGAGATCGCACAGCTCCCGCACGCGCCGGCGAGGCGCAGGGTCACGATGCCGGCAGCGACATCGATGGACACCACGTCGAGCTCACCGCCGTCGGCTGAGATCACCGGGCGCACGATCTCCACGATGTCGAGCAGGTCCGTGATCCGGCGCTCGGAATCGGGGTGCTCGCCGACGACGTCGAAGATGCGCCCGATCTTGCGGGCCTCGGGCGCGGCGTCGTTCGGGGTGTCCACAGATGGCTGGCTCATGGTCACGATCATTCAACGCCGCTCCGGCAGAAAACATGCCACCGCCGCGGATGTCGCGCAGACGTCACTTTGCCGCTCGGCGCTCCATCTGGTCCTCGATCCGGCGGCGGACGCTGCGAACGGGAGGTCAGCAGCGGTACGGCAGCTTTGCCGGCCGCGATACGGTCCGCACAGGGGGCGACACGCGAGAGGTGGCGCGAGTGAAGACGTATCCGACGGAGAGGATCCGCAATGTGGTCCTCGTCGGGCACAGCGGTGCCGGCAAGACGACGCTGGCCGAGGCGCTGCTCGTTCGCGCGGGCGCAGTGCCTCGTGCGGGGCGGGTCGACGACGGCACGAGCCTGCTGTGCGCCGAGCCGGAGGAGGTCAAGCGGCGGCTGTCGCTGTCGCTCGCCCTGGCGCCGCTCGAGTGGTCGGCGACGGACGGCAACCATTACAAGATCAACCTCATCGACACGCCGGGGTATGCGGACTTCGTCGGCGAGGTCGACGCGGCGTTCGCAGTCGCCGACCTCGCGGTGTTCGTCGTCAGCGCGGTCGAGGGAGTGGAGGTGCAGACCGAGCTGCTGTGGCGGCGAGCCGAGGAGCTGAAGCTCCCGCGCATGGTCTTCGTCAACAAGGAGGACAAGGACCGCGCGAGCTTCGCGAGCGTGCTCGACCAGCTTCGCGCGCGTCTCGGCGACGGGTTCGCGCCGCTCGAGCTCCCGCTCGGTGAGGCGGCGACGCTGCACGGGGTGGTCGACGTGCTGACCGAGGAGGCGCTCGAGTACGACAAGGACGGCACGCACCACAACGAGCTACTGCCGGACGACCTCGCGGAGCAGGAGCACCGGCTCCACGACCAGGTCGTGGAGGAGATCGTGTCCGGTGACGACGAGCAGCTCGAGCGCTACCTGTCCGGAGACGTCCCGCCGGCGGCGGATCTCGAGCGCGCGCTCGCGCACGAGGTGCTCGACTGCCTCGACTTCCCGGTCCTCCTCGGCTCGGCTCACACGGGCATCGGCGTGGACCGCCTCGCCGACTTCATCTGCGAGCTCGGACCGTCACCGGCCGCGCGACCCGTCACCGTCTCTGCGGGGGAAGGCACGGTGCCAGTGCCGGCGGACGCCGGGGCGAAGCCGCTCGCGTACGTGTTCAAGACGATCGCCGACCCGTTCGTCGGCCAGCTGTCGGTGTTCAAGGTGCTGTCCGGCCGGATCGGCGCGGACGACCATCTGCTCAACAGCAGCAACGGCGCGCCCGAGCGGCTGCACGGCCTGTTCATGCTGCGCGGCAAGGAGCAGTCACCGATGCCGGAGGTGGTGGCAGGCGACATCGCCGCCGTGTCGAAGCTCGGCGCGACGCACACGGGCGACACGCTCGCGCCGCGGGGGATGCCCGTGAAGGTGTTGACGGCGGAGCGGACGCCGTCGAACTACGGGATCGCGATCGTGCCGCGCACACAGAGCGACGACGACAAACTCGGCAGCGCGCTGGATCGTCTGCGCGCGGAGGACCCGTGCCTGCACGTCGCGCGCAGCGAGACGCATCAGACGGTGCTGACGGGGGTCGGCGACACCCACGTGACCGTCGCGATCGAGCGCCTCGCGCGCAAGTTCGGTGTGCACGTGGACACGACGCCGCTGAGCGTGGCGTATCGCGAGACCGTCACCGGTGCGGCCGATGCGGTCGGCAAGGTGAAGAAGCAGTCCGGTGGGCACGGCCAGTTCGCGATCGTGAACCTGCGGGTGTCGCCGCTCCCGCGCGGTTCGGGCTTCGAGTTCAAGGACGCGATCGTCGGCGGCGCGATCCCGCGCAACTACATCCCGGCCGTTGCGAAGGGGATCGAGGAGACGATGGCGCACGGCGGCGTCCACGGGTTCCCGGTCGTCGACGTCGCGGTCGAGTGCTACGACGGCAGGTATCACTCGGTCGACTCGAGCGAGATGGCGTTCAAGACCGCTGCGGGACAGGGGTTCAAGGAGGCGATGGCAGCCGCCGGAGTGTCGGTGCTCGAACCGATCTCGCTGCTGCGCGTGACCGTGCCGGTCGCGTACGAGGGTGACGTCATGGGCGACATCACGTCGCGACGCGGACGCATCCAGGGCACCGACTCCGCTCCCCGTGGCGAGCACGTGATCTCGGCGTTCGTGCCGACCAGCGAGCTCGTCCGCTACGCGGTCGAGCTGCGGTCGATGACCGGCGGTCGCGGCCACTACGTCGCCGAGCAGGACCATTACGACGTGCTCCCCGCCCACCTCGTCGCGAAGGTGAAGACGGAGAAGGCGGCAGCGGACAAGGTGAAGGTGAGCAAGTAGCGCGGGCTACGGTCCGCCCCGGTGGCCGAGGACGTCGACGTCGAGACGACCGGGCGCACGGGCAGCGCACGCGGCTTCTGGCGCCTCGTCGTCCTGATCACCGCCGTCGGCGCGGCGATCCGGCTCGTGATGCTGGTGTCGAAGTGGGATCAACCGGTCCTGCTGAACGACTCGTTCTGGTACAGCGGCATTGCGCAGGGCATCGCCAAGGGCGAGTGGTTCGAGGGGTTCTTCGACGTCAGCGGCGCGGAGCACGCTCCGCTCACGCCGATCCTGCTGGCGCCGGCGAGCCTGCTCCCGAAGCCCGAGTTCTGGCAGCGCGCGACGATGACGCTGATCGGCATCGCCGCCATTCCGCTGATCGCCGCGACTGCCCGCCGCCTCGCCGGAACTGTCGCCGGTGTGCTGACCGCCGTCATCGCCGCGCTGTACCCGAACGTCTGGATGAGCGATTCGCTGATCATGTCGGAAACGGTGGCGATGGCGCTCGTGACTGCGTCGGTGCTCGCTGCGCTGCACCATCGGGAGCGCTTCGACGCGCGCAGCGCGGTGATCGTCGGCGTCGTGATCGGCTTCGCCGGGCTCGCGCGCAGCGAGCTGCTCGTCCTGGCCCCGCTCTACGCGCTGGTCGGCGTCCGCACGCACCGGCTCGGCGCATGGGCGCCACGCGCCGTCGGCACGGTCGTCGCGACGCTGCTGACCGTGCTGCCGTGGGTTGCGTTCAACCTCAGCCGCTACGAGGAGCCCGTGTTCATGAGCACGAACGACGGCACCACGCTGCTCGGCGCGAACTGTCCGCAGACCTACGGCGGTCACGCCCTCGGCGGGTGGCAGGTGGAGTGCATCGACGCGATCCGCGACGGCGAGGACCCATCGGAGCGGTCGAAGCGGCAACGTCACCAGGCGGTCGACTTCGTGCGGGACAACATGGGGCGGGTGCCGATCGTCGTCGTCGCACGCGTGCTGCGGACACTCGACCTGTTCCGCCTCGGTGACCAGGTCATCAACGACCGCGGTGAGGAGCGACATTCGTGGAGCGCGTGGAGCGGGATCGTCTGCTTCTGGCTCCTCGCGCCGCTCGCAGTCCTCGGGTGGCGACGGCGCCCGGCCGGCACCGGCGTGATCCTCCTCGGCCCGATCGTGTGCGTCGCGCTGACGTCGGTGGTCTTCTACGGCTCGCACCGGCTGCGCGCGCCCGCCGAGCCGGCGATCGTGCTCTGCGCTGCGCTGTGGCTGGCGTCGCTGCCGCAGGCGCGGGCGGCGGTGACCCGCGTGCTGCGCCGAGCGGCGCCCGCGACGCAGTCGGACGCGGCGACCTCAGGCCCTGCGTGACGCGATCGCGAGCGACGAGCGACGCCGGCGGCGGAGCTTGCGATTCTGCTGCTGAGGGCCCTCCCTCAGAACCGTCCTTGCGTCCGCCCCGAAGGCGGGACCGAGGATTGCGACGGTACGTAAGGTGCGCGTTCTCCTCCGGCCGGCTCTTGACGTGCGACACGATCTCGAGCGCGACCTCTCGCAGCTTGCGGTTCTCGCGCTGGGACTGCTTCACCAGCACCTCGAATGCGGCGTCGGCGTCGCCCGTCGTGAACGCTTCGAGGCACGGCCCCTGGCCATGGCCGTACTGCGCCTGATCGATCTCCGGCGCCACGGGATCGCTGAACGCGGCGGTCGACGGGCGACCGTTCGTCATCATCGTCATCCCGACGAGGTCAGCGGCGGGATGGCGACGACGCTGATCTCGGACACCCGGGTGAGGGTCTCGAGCATCGTGCGATCCCCCACGAAGAACTGCGACAACGCGGCGAGACTGCTCTCGAACGCTTCTCGGCTCACGAAGAGCCCCCGTCTCGCCGGCTCGGGGGTGCCCAGTGAGTTCAAGGAGTCAACGGCTCGTCGAGGGCTCACGGTACCGGCAGCGGAGCGAACTCAGCCGTCGTCCCTCCGAGAGGTCATCCCGACGATCTCCTGCGCCCCGTCAGCTCGTGACGGCGTGCCCCTCCGCGCGCCGCAGCCGCGCGCACAGCCGGAGGAGGAGCTTGTACGTGATCTCCGGGTGCTCGCGCAGCAGCGCCCGGCAGTTGAACGCGGCCAGCGAACTGAGCTCGACGTCGGTCGAGGCACGAATGGTCGCCGACCGCTCGTTCTGGTCGATCACCGCGATCTCGCCGAAGTAGTCGTCCGCCTTCAGGCGGGCGACGACCTCGCCACCGGCGACGACGTCCACCTCGCCGGCGTGGATGAGGTAGAACCGGCCGGTCCGGTCGCCTTCGCGGACGATCTCCGCGCCTGCTGGAGAGTGCTCGCGTCGGCAGACCTCACCGACGGCGGCGAGCTCCCTGTCGTCGAGATCGGCGAACAGCTCGACCCGTGCGAGCGCAGTCGTCAGGCCGTGCGCGCTCTCGTGCTTCGTCATCGTGTGCTCCCGTGCGCGGACCCCGTCGCCTCGGATGCCCCGAAGCGGATCCCGCGTCGGCGGTCATCGTGGCGCGTCCGCGCCGAAGCGTCAATGGACTCCGCAGGACAACGTCTTCAGGAGGCGTCGGAGAAGGCCGTGCGCGGCATGCGGGGCCGGATCACGAGGTACACGCCGAAGCTGCCAGGATCGGCCGCGAGTGCATACCCGATGACCTCCCGTGCGGCTGCCTCCGCATCATCGGGGTCCGACATGTGGGCCTCGACACCGGGGAGCTCGCGCACGTCCGCCTTCCACCACCCGTCCTCGAACGAGACGACGACGGTGAAGTCGCGGCGCGCCGGCAGGCGCGCCAGGATCCGTACCTGCTCCAGGCCGAGGCGACCGGTGAGGCGAGCGTCATCATCACCTGATCTTCGGCACGCGAGCGGACGGTCTTGAGCTGGTCCTGCGCCCTGCCTGCGGCGTCGCGACGCTTCGGGCGGCTCAGCCGCCGACCAGCCCGAGCTCCACCCAACGGGCGCGGTCGACGATGATGCCGGTGTCGGCGAGGAAGCTGGTCAGCTTCTCGAGCCCGGCGATGACGTTCGCCCGATAGGCGGGGCTCGCCTTCGCCATCTCGAAACCGCCGGTGATGCCGAGCGTCTCGAACACCCCGGGGTGGAGGCTGAGCGACACGATCTCGGCGACGAGCTCCGGCGCAGCGACGGTCACGACGTCCTGGTCGACCGGGTCGAGCGTCGGCCACACCTCGGCGAGGAACGTCTTCGCGAACCCGACGTGGCGCGCCTCCTCGAGGACGTGCAGCTTCGCGATCTGACGCGAGAGCGGGTGCACCCGGTCGTCCTTCATCGTCGCCCGGTTGGCATGGTCGAGGAGCTCCTCGATGGCAAGAATCAGCAGGTACGACAGCGCACGGCCGCCGCTCGACTCGTCGATGATGACGGGCCGGTCAGGGCTGTACGCCGGCGTGCCGGCGCGGCGGATGTACTCGCCGAACATCGCCGAGTGCCGGCACTCG
>Ga0136611_10000342_pt1 | contig 29811 bp, 19 predicted proteins | sample AntDrymUQ2232306_2_FD_106645 | JGI IMG/M metagenome (GOLD analysis project Ga0136611, IMG submission 106645) | Polar desert sand microbial communities from Dry Valleys, Antarctica - metaG UQ223 (23.06) | ecosystem: Environmental > Terrestrial > Soil > Desert | place: Antarctica: Dry Valley...
CCGCGCCGCGGCGCGGCCAATCCACGACGCCGGTGCAGGCGCTGAACCTGTTCAACAGCCGCTTCACGATCGACGAAGCCGCCGCGCTCGCGAAGCGCGTGCAGGCTGAAGCTGGCGCGGACGCACAGGCGCAGATCGTGCGAGCGTATAACCTCGCACTCGGGCGCAACCCGGACGCGGAAGAAATCGATGAATTCGCGCCGATCGTGCGCGCCCATGGCCTGCCGGCGCTCTGCCGTGCGCTGTTCAACACCAACGAGTTTCTCTTTCTCCCGTGAACCATCCGCAGCTCTCCGCAACCGGCCGCCACTTGCTCGACCGGCGGCAGTTTTTCTCCCGGACCGCCACAGGGCTGGGCGCGATCGCGCTGACGAATTTGCTCGGCGGCGACGGACTGCTTGCGGGTCAGCGACCGGTCATCGATCTCGCGCGCCCTTACGCGCCGCGCGAGCCGCATTTTCCCGCGAAGGCCCGGAACGTCCTGGTGATTTTTTGCGCGGGCGCGGTGAGTCAGCTCGAAACGTGGGATTACAAGCCGGAGCTGATCAAACACGACGGTCAGCCGCTTGCCGGCGGCCCGCCCGTCACCTTCCAGGGTCCCGCGGGGAATCTAGCGCGCCCGCAGTATGAGTTCCGGCCGCGTGGACAGACCGGGAAGATGGTCTCCGATCTCATCCCGCATCTCGCCGGCTTGACAGACGACGTCTCGTTTATCCATTCGCTCACGAGCAAGACGAACACGCACGGCCCGGGCGAAAACTTCCTCTCGACGGGCTTCGTCCCTGACGGATTCCCGAGTCTCGGCGGATGGGTGAGCTATGCGCTGGGCAGCGCAAATCAGGATCTCCCAGCGTTCGTCGCGATCCCCGATCCGCGCGGCATTCCCCAGGCGGGCGGGAACAATTGGGCGCCCGGCTTTTTGCCGGCGGAATTCCAGGGCACGCCCTTCAGCGCCAAGGATCCGATGCGGAATCTCGCGCCAGCCAGCGGGATCGCGCCGGCGAGCGATCGCGCCGCGCGCTCGATGCTGCAGCGGATGAACGAGCGGCACCTCGAGCAACATCCCGGGGACGGTCGTTTGGCGGCGCGCATTGCGAGCTATGAGCTTGCGGCGCGAATGCAATTAAGCGTCCCGGAAATCAGCGATCTTTCCACGGAGCCGGCGCATCTCTTGAAGCTTTACGGCGCCGATGACGCGACGAATCCGACGAAGCAGGCGTTTGCGCGAAACTGCATTCTCGCGCGGCGGCTGATCGAGCGCGGGGTGCGCTTTGTGCAGCTTTTCAACGGGGCTTACGCGAGTGGCGGCGAGCTCAATTGGGACGGCCACAACAAACTCAAAGAGCAATACGACAAACACGCGGCCATCCTCGATCAGCCCGCCGCCGCGCTCGTGCGCGATCTTCAGCAGCGCGGTCTCCTGGACGAGACGCTCGTCGTCTGGTGCACGGAATTCGGGCGGATGCCGATGTTCCAAAAGGGTTCATTCGGTCGCGATCATAACCCGGACGGCTTTACCTGCTGGCTCGCCGGGGCGGGCGTAAAACGTGGGTTCAGCCATGGGGCGACCGACGAACTTGGCCGTAAAGCGGTCGAGAACGTCCTCTCGATCCACGATCTCAACGCCACGATTCTCCACCTCCTCGGCCTCGATCACGAAGCGCTCACTTTCGAGCATAATGGCGTGGAGCGCCGGCTCACCGACGTGCACGGGCACGTGATCCGCGAAGTGCTCGCGTGAGTGTTACGGTTCCCGAGCGCGGACCGGTGTTGCTTCCTCGCTGCACCGCCGCACGGTTCATCTTTAATAAAAACGCCGCCCCTTTTCAGAGGCGGCGTTACTGAAACTGGCTTGATCCCGAAGATCAGGCTTGGCGCCGGCGAAGCAACCCGAGCATCGCCGTCCCACCTGCGAGGGCGAGTCCGAGCGAAGTGGGCTCGGGCACGACGTGATTCGTCAACTGGGCTTGCGTCAGCGCGGTGTTGTAAACCGCAACTTCATCGAGCAGGCCGCCCCAGATTTGGGTATCGCTGGTCCAATGGCGGCCGATGAGGAAATTGTTGGAGTTCTCGTTGAGGGTCCAATAAGCGGCTCCCGTAGCGTGCTGGGGATTTGCTCCCGTCGGATCCACCGATGGGTCGTAAACGTAAACATCGAAGAGGTTCGTTCCGGCGGTGTAGGTGATCGCGCCGTAGAGCCACTTATTGAAGTGCCCCGCGCCGAGGTCGACCGAAATGTTCTGCGCGCTGACACCAGCCTGATTGATCCCGAAAAGGTTCGAATCAGCATTCATCGTAAGCAATGGCGCGCTCGCTTGCTGGGGCGCCACATTGTTCGAGAACAAACCGGCCCATTGCGATTGACTGGTGTGGTTGAACCACGTCTCGATCGTCCAGGAATCGTCGAAGGTCGTCGCGGTAAGGGGTCCTTGAATGAACGAGCCTGTCGCATTGTTTATGCCGTTGAAGCGGGTCGCGCTATTGACCTCGTCGATCGGTGCGCCCGGTTGGTTCAGCAAGGCGCCGGTGAAGTTGTTGTGCGTGCCGTTGTCGTTGCCGCCGGCAGAATCGAAGACGGTGCCAACGGTCGTCTCATCGAGCCGCCAGTAGCCGACGGGATTGTCGGCCAAGACTCTCTGGGAATAGGTTTGTCCTTGCGCCAAGTGGCCCAAGGTTAGGAGAAGCCCTGTAGAAAGGGCGAATGTTGCGTGGGAGTTCATGTTTTGAGGTAGCAGTTTTTGGTTAATCGAACGGGGGGGGGCGAGCGTTCCCGTCCCTGCAGGAGGGCACAAGCTAAATCCTTCCCAAACCGACGGTTGCGCGAGCCATCCATGCCGCGCACCGTGGAGCGCCGGTTCCTTCCGGCTCGAATCCCCATGCTCCCCGCTTTTTCGATCTGTCGCGTTTACCTGATGGTTGCAACCGCCCTGATGCTCTCGGTGCGCGCCGGGGACGGCACCGTGGTTTTCAACGAGGTGATGTATCATCCCGCGACGCCCGCGGCGGCGGAGTGGATCGAGTTCAAGAACGTTCTCTCGGTAAACGTCGACATCTCAGGCTGGCAGGTCACGGGCGGCGTCAACTTCACCTTCGCGGAAGGCAGCGTGGTGCCGGCAGGAGGATTTCTGGTCGCCTCCAGCGCGGCAGGCAATCCCGCGAACGCGCTCGGACCCTGGACTGGCAGCCTCGCGAATGAAGGCGAAGCGGTGCGACTGCGGAATCGCAACGGGGGAATCGTCGATGAGCTCGAATACGGCGACTCGGGGGAGTGGCCGATCGGTGCCGATGGCTCAGGAATGACGCTGGCGAAGCGGCGCGGCGAGACCGCGAGCGCGGCGCCTGGGAGCTGGCTGGTGAGCGCGCAGACGGGCGGCACGCCGGGCGCGGAAAACTTTCCGACGGCGCCGCCCGCCCGCACGCTGGTTTTCAATGAGCTAGCCGCAACGGGCGCGGGCTTTTTCATCGAACTGCGCAACGTGAGCGCGTCTCCGGTGGAGCTCGGCGGGATCGTCATCGCGTCGCCGGATATCGGCGGGAACTATGTGCTGCCGGCGGGATCGCTGGCGCCCGGCGAGTTGCGGGTGATCGACGCAGCGACCCTCGGCTTCAATCCACCGGCGGAAGCGAAACTCTTCCTTTTCGCGCCGGACCGGACCGCGTTGCTCGATGCGCAACGGATGCGGATCACGGGGCGCGCCCGCTCGGAGGAGGGCGCCGAATGGCTCGTCCCCACGGGCTCGACGCCCGGCGCGATGAATAGCTTCGCGTTGCGCAACGACGTGGTGATTTCAGAAATCCACTACCACCCCCGGAGCGTGCCGGCAAATCCCGGCTCGTATGCGGACAGCACCTTCGCGAACCTGGGGGATTCCTGGCGCTACGAAGCGAGCGACACCGACTTGGGAACGGCATGGCGGCAGCCCGGTTACGACGATGGCGCATGGTCCACCGGCACGTCGCCTTTTGAAGGTGCGGGCGGGCAGGGCTACACCCAAACCGTGCAAGCGGCGGGGCCCGTGGCTTACTGGCGCTTGGGCGAGAATCCGGCGACCGGCACCGCGTTCGACTCGTCGGCAATCGGCGGTGCGCAGGACGGCACCTACGCGAACGCCGCGGCGCGCGCGGGACTGATCAGCGGTGACGCGAACGGCGCAGTTACTTTCAGCGGTGCGACGCAAGTCAGCGGCAGCGGCTTCACGGGTGTCTTCAACAACGACTGGACGATCGAGGCATGGTTCATCCACACCGCGCAGGCGCAGTGGAGCGGCATCTTTTCGAATAACGGCGCATCCGGCGATGTGGGTGCGCCGCTAATGACTTTCATCGAGGACAGCACGCGCGTCGGAATTAACGGCGCCGGAGTAACCCCGGCGAACATTTCGGTGGAACTCAGCCCGAATCACTACGGGAAGACGGTCTATGCGGCGATCACGAAGAGCGGCGGCAATGCGCCGGGCACGAACACGATCACGGTCCGCGCGTGGATCGACGGCGTGGAGGTGCCGTCCGCGACGGGCAGCTCGACATGGACGTTAAACCCGCGCCCGACATGGCTGATCGGTCGCCATTGGATGGGCGACTCCCAGTTTCATCGCGGCGCCATCGATGAGGTCGCGGTATACACTCGCGCCCTGTCGGCCGAGGAAGTGGCCGATCACGCGCGGCGCGGCCGCTTGGGGGCGGGCACCAGCCTGCCGACTGGAGTCACGACGACCTATTTTCGGAAGGCGTTCAACTTCTCGGGGAACGCGGCGCAAACGGCGCTCTCCCTGAGGACACTGATCGACGACGGCGCGGTGTTCTACTTAAACGGGGTCGAGATCGCGCGCCAGAACATGCCCGGCGGCGCCGTCTCGCACAATACGCTGGCCGCTGCGGCGGTCGGAGTCCCCTTGCTTGGCGACCGGGTGTTGCTGCCATCGACCGGGCTTCTCCAGGGCGCAAATGTGCTCGCGGTCGAGTTGCATCAGGCGTCCGCGGGGGATTCCGACGCATCTTTCGGGATGGAGTTGACGGCGCGAGAGACGCTCGCGCCACCAACGCCGCGGCGAGAGCTGGAGACGGAGTTTGTCGAAGTGCACAACCGCTCCGGCGCGAGCATTGATCTCGGCGGATGGGCGCTGGCGGGTGATGTCGGCTTCGCCTTTGAGGCAGGCACGACGCTCCCGGCGGGGGGCTTTCTCGCCGTGGCGCGGGACCCTGCCGCACTGCAAGCGCGACATCCCGGCGCGCTGCTGGCGGGCCCGTTCGACGGGCAGCTCAGCAACTCGGGCGGGCGAATCGTCCTGCGGGACCCGATCACCAATCCCGCGGATGTTGTCGCGTTTCTCGATGGGCGCCCGTGGCCGGAAGCGGCGGATGGTGGCGGGGCGACGCTGGAACTCCTCGATCCCGACGCGGACAACAACGCACCCCAAGCCTGGGCAGGCAGCGACGAATTCGCGCGCACGGCGTGGCAGACTTACACCTACCGAGGCGTCGCGGACGCGAGCGCGATTGGGCCGGATGGGGCATGGCGCGAATTCGCGCTCGGGATGATCGATGAGGGCGAGGTGCTGCTCGATGACGTGCAGGTCATCGAGGATCCGGAGGGCGCACGCGTGGCGATGTTGCAGAACAGCAACTTCAGCGGGGGACTCGCCAGTTGGCGGGTGCTCGGCAACCACACGGGCAGCGTCATTCCCGAACCGGGCGCGCCGGGCAATCAGGTTCTGCGGCTGGTCGCGACCGGCGCAACTGATCACGACGGCAACCTTGTGGAAACCACTCTGGCGGGCGGCCGCAGCGTGGTGAATGGGCGCACGTATGAGATCTCGTTTCGCGCCCGGTGGCTTTCCGGGAGCCAATTCCTGAACACGCGACTCTATTTCAATCGCCTGTCGCGAACGACGCGCCTCGCTGCGCCGGAGGCAGCGGGCACGCCGGGCGCGCCGAATTCCCGCGGCTTCGGAAATATCGGGCCCACGTTTTCGGGTTTACGCCATGCACCGGCGGTTCCAGCTGCTGGAGCGCCCGTGACCGTGACAGTGCGCGCTGCCGATCCGGATGGGGTGGGGCCGGGGACGCTGCACTACTCGGTGAACGGCGGCACGTGGCAGAGCACGACGATGACTTCTGTCGCGGGAACGTTTAGCGCGAGCATCCCTGGGCAGGCGGCTTCCGCGATGGTGCAGTTTTATGTTGAAGCTGCCGACGGGCTCGGAGTCTTTGCAAGCGCCCCAGCGGCGGGGCCAGCGTCGCGCGCGCTCTACAAGGTGCAGGACGGCCTCGCGAACCCCGCCCTGCACAACGTGCGGCTGATCATGACGAGCGCAGATGCGAACGCGCTCCATGCGAACGCGAACCTGATGAGCAGCGGTGAACGTGGTGCGACCGTGATCTTCGACGAGAGCGAGATTTTCTATGACGCCGGGGTGCACCTCCGCGGGAGCCGCTACGGTCGCCCCTACAACGAGTTCGTCAGCTTCAGCGTGAGCTTTCCCGCGGATCAGCTGTTTCGCGGAGTGCACCGGCGGATCGTCCTCGATCGCTCCGGACGAGGCCTTTTCGGCACGCCTTCCCCCGACGAAATCTTCGTCAAACACATGGCGGGCCACGCCGGCGGCGGCCTCGCGGAGCTGCGGGATGACATCGTGCGTGTGATGACTCCGCTGCCGCAGCACACCAGCGTCGCCTTATTGACGACCGACTACTCCAATGACTGGCTCGATCGGCATTTCGACGGCGGGAGCGACTCACCGCTGTATAAGTTCGATGGCATTTACTACGCCAACCGCACCACCGACGGGAACGCGGAAAGCCCGAAAGTCGCGGAATTTGGTCCGATTGTTTATGGCGATTTCACCTCTTACGGCAGCGCTCCGGAAAACTACCGTTGGACGTTTGTTCAGGATAACGCGTCCGATCAGATCGATGCGACCCGCTTGATGGCACTAGGCGCGGCGCTCGACCTGAGCGGAGCGGCGCTCGATGCAGCGTCTCGCGCAGTCATGGACGTGGACCAATGGGCGCGCACCTTTGCGCTGCAATCGCTCGTGGGAAACGGCGACTTCTATACCCACAGCCAGCCGCACAACCTGAAGATCTACCTCCGGCCGGAGGATGACCGGTTCGTCGCCTTTCAGCACGATAGCGACGTGCTGTTCCAGCGCCCTGCGGACGCCTCCCTGATCGGCACGACCGGCAATCTGGTGAAGGTGTTCAATCTTCCGGCGAACCGCCGTCTCTTCCATGGACATCTGCTCGATCTGATCAACACGACGTTTAATCCGACCTACATGGCGCCGTGGGTCTCACATTACGGCGCAAAGGCGGGGAAGGATTTCAGCGCAGCGCTGAACTACATCTCCCAACGGCGCACGTATGTGCTGGGGCAACTCCCCGCGGCGGTGCCGTTCGCGATGACGAGCAATGGCGGCGCCGATTTCACCGTCAACACCGGGCAAACGACGCTCGAAGGCACCGGCTGGATCGACGTGCGAGAGATTCGCCGCGCAGATACGGGTGCGGTGCTCGCAACAGAGTGGATCAGCGAGAATACATGGCGCGTCAGCGTCGGCCTCGTCGCGGGGCCGAATGCAATTACGCTCCGGGCGTTCAACGCACAAGGCGCCGCGGTCGGCAGTGACAGCATCACGATTACCAGCACCGTGAGCGCGCCACGGCCTGGCGACTTTCTGCGGATTACCGAGCTGCACTACCATCCCGCGGAACCCACCGGCGCCGAAATCGAAGTGAGCACCGCAAAGGACGACTTCGAGTTTCTAGAGTTGCGGAATATCGGCACGGACGGACTGGACGTCAGCAACTGCTATTTCGACGAAGGGATCAGCTTCACTTTCCCTTCCGGGACGGTGATCGCCGCGGGCGAATCCGTGGTGCTTGTTCGCCACGTCGCGGCGTTTCGCGCCCGTTACGGCTCCGCTCCGCGAGTGATTGGCAGCTACGCGCCGGCCTCGCTCGACAACGGTGGGGAGACGCTCACCCTCCGCGACGTCACGGGTGCGATCATTCAGAGCTTCACATGGGACGACGCGTGGCTGACCGCCACCGACGGCGAGGGCTATTCCTTAATGGTTCGCAATCAGGGAGCGCCAGTTGCGGATTGGAACAGCCCCGGGCAATGGGGTATCCACCCATCGCTCGGGGGTTCCCCCGGATCAGGCAACGGAACGGTTTTCGCATGGCAGTTCGACGCGTGGCGTCGAACACATTTCACCCCAACGGAACTCGAGAACCCCTTGGTGAGTGGCGCGTCGGCGAGTCCAGCGGGCGACGGCACTTCAAACTTGCTCCGGTATGCGTTTGCATTGACGCCATTCGAGCCTGTTGGAGATGTGCTCCGCGCGACGGAGGTGAACGGGCAATTTGCCGTGACTCACCGCCGCCGGCAACACCTCCTCGACGTGCGATTCGCAGTGGAAGTCTCAACGGACCTGCGAACGTGGAGGGAAGTGCCCGATCCGGTTGTGACCACAGGGAATGCGGAACCCGGCGTCGAGATCGTCACCGTGCGCGAAAATCTCCCACGGGCAGGGCAAACGCCTTTTGTCCGGCTGCGAGTGACCTTGCGGTAAAGGTGGGGCACTGCGGCAGTGGTTGCTGCAGGAAACCGTTGCCACCCCAGGGCGCATGCGCTACAGCGACGCCGCGCCGCCCCTCTTCGAACTCCCGAAACTTTCCTGCTACTCCCGATCCGCATGTTTTTAAACCGGCACTGGTGTGCCTTGCTCGCGATCGGCGGAATCTGCGTGGGGGCACATGCTCAGGACGAGGCGTCGGAAAGCTCCGACAGTTCCGGCTCGGCGGGAACTTCGGGCGGCTCTGAAACCTCCGGGACGGCCGGAGGGAGTGGCGCCTTTGATTGGGGTAGCTACGTCCCGCCGAGTGTTTCTTCCTTTGCGCCCAATGTTTTCAGCTCGGGAACTCAAGGTTACACGGGCGGAACGCCGACGCCGGGTGGGCAAATGCCAGGAGGCGCCCCGCCGGACGGCACAACTGGAGGAACCCCTGACGGGAGCGCTGGATGGGGCAGCGGTGGAGCGAGCGCTCGCGGAGCCACCGAAAGTGCCCCTTCCTACACCCTCCCGGGGTTTTACGGGCAAGGGGGCCAAACTTTCGTCGCGGGCGAGGGGCGGCTCGCGAAACCGCGATTCGAGACGAACGTTTCGCTTTCTCTCGGTTACGACGACAACCTCTTTCTCGCGCCGACAGATGGGACGACGTTTCGGTTCCCGGTTCCGGTGCTGCTCGATCCCGGCAGCCCGGGTGGCGAGCCGATCGTCAGGAATGGGAATGTTTTCGTCGGCGGCGGTGGAGTCGCTCCAGGCTCAGTAATCGTTGGCTACACCGAAGCACGTCAGCCAATTTTTGGGACGGAGTTCGTGGAGATCCCACCGCGGGAGCGGGAGGGCAGTTTGCTGGCACGTGCGAACTTCGGATTCGAGACGCAGTTCACCTCTCGACGCTCGCTTTTCACCGTGGATGTAGGGGCGGGCACGACCTACTACTGGAACCGGGAAGCCGACCCATATGACCATCACGGCGTCTTGGGAGCAAACTTCCTATACCGGATCACCCCGCGCCTGCAGTTCACCGCATCGGTGAACTCCGCTTACCTTTCGCAGCCCGACCTTTTCCGCGTCAACACCCCGGATCAGCCAACGATCGGCGATCTCGTTAACACCGTTTCGCGCTCGACGCTCTCGTATCGAGTCACCCCGCGCTTCTCACTTTCGGCCAGCGCAAGCTACAACTCGAACTACTTCTTCGAAGAAGCCGAGCAGACGGGCAACTTCTCGGAAATCATTGTCGGCACCGAGGCGCGTTATCTCTGGAGCCCCCGTTACACCTTCCTCATCGAATACCGGCACGGCATGACGGCGTATCCGAATCTGCCGACCTTGGACTCCTCCACGAACTACCTGCTCGTCGGGACCGAGTTCGTGATCAATCGGCGGCTTACCGGGAGCCTGCGAGTCGGCGAATCCTTCCGGCAGTTTGAGCAGGGTGGGGAGACGGCGGTGACGCCGTATGCGGAGGCAACGCTGGGGTATCGCACGAGTGCACGCTCTATCCTGAATTGGAATACGCGGTTTGGCTTTGAGGAGCCGGGCGGGCCGAGCGAGGAGAGAGTGGTGCTCCGCACAGGGCTCAACTACGTTTATGCTTTCACGCCTCGCCTCCGTGGGACGGTCGCGCTGAACGTGATCACCGAAACGACGACTTACGAGGCGGCGGTGGAGGAAAACGAGCGGTTCACGTTCGATTCCCATCTCGGCCTGGCCTACACGCTCACAGAGCACTTCGGGGTAAATCTCTCGTATAACTTCACCAATGTGACCTCAAATCGGGACGACGTCGGCTACTACCGGAACCGCATTTACTTCGGCGGTCAGTTTCACTTTTGACCCACTTCTGAGCCCGCCGTGATTTTTCCTTTTCCCATGTTGCTGATGTGCCCCGGGGGTGCTTTCTTGCCGAGCCCTGTTCCCCCAGCACATCGATCGTTGCCCCATCCGTTTGGCATAGGGGTTGGCGAGGCTTGAGGGCCAAACGAGCAGCGCGTTCACAGAAACCCATCTCATATGACCGAAGCGAGCGAAGTTAAGCTGCACTTTCTGGACTACTGGCGCATCGTGAAAGCGAGGGCGGGGCTGATCACCCTGGCTTTTCTGCTGGTCATGGTGACCGCTGGCGTCACCACCTATTTCCTGCCAAAGCAGTATTACTCGAAGGTCACGATGGAGGTGAAAAGCGACAAGCCGATCTTCGAGGTATTCAACCGTTCCAGCTCAGGCATGGATCCAACGTTCATTCCGACGCAGTTCCAGATTCTACGGAAAAGCTCGATCCTTTACCCGGTCATCGACAATCTCAAGCTGGTCGAGAAGTGGTCTGAGGGCGCGAAGAAACTTCCTTACGAGACGGTCTATCGGAAGCTGCTTGGCATGTTGGATTTTCGCGAAGTTCGAAATTCGAGTCTGATCGAAATTGGAGTCTACAGCACGGAACCAGCCGAGGCAGCGAACATCGCCAATACCATCGCTGTCGTCTACAAAGAGGATCGGCTGTCGCGTTTGCAGCAGGACGTCGATCGTGGATTGGCGCAGTTGCGGGAGGAGACCGAGAAACAGCGGGAACGCGTCGCCGCTGCTTACACTGAGATGGCGAAGATCCGCGAGCGCGACAACATCGTCGATCAGGACCCGGAGAGCTTCCAGTCCAACGTCAGCCCGGCCGATCGTAACGTCATCGCGATCGAAAGGGAATATCACGAAGAGCGGATGCTCCTGACCCGTGTTGAGGGTCAGTTCGAGCGCATCATGAGAATGAAGCCGGAGGAACTCCGGGAAGTCCTGCGGACTCTGAACATTGAAGACCAGAGCGTCATCCGAATGGTCGCAAATCTTCAGGACATGACCGCAAAGGAAGCGGACCTTTACAACTCGGGCTTGGGCGAGAATCACCCACGCCTGAAATCAGTGCGGGCGCAGAAAGAAGTCTTCCTGACGGTCTTGAGCGACGCCCTCACCAGCGTTCGCGGCAGCCAGTCGGCACGGCTCGAAATCGAGCGGAATAACCTCGCGAAAATCGAAGAACGCCTCGAGGAAGCGCGAAAGGGTTCTATCCAGGACAAGCAGAAGGTCACTTCGTATGTGGAAGCAAAAAGCGTTTACCTGCACGCCAAGCGCATCTACGAGGCTGCGCAGGTCAAACTCGCAACCGAGAGCCTGGAGCGCGGCATCGATTTTGATCCGGCAGTGATTCGCGAAAAGGCCGAGCTATCGCAGTATCCCGCAAAACCGAACGTGCCGGCTTATATGGCACTTGCGGCAGTGATCGGGCTGGTGGTCGGCGTGGGTCTGGCGTTCTTCATCGAATACCTGGACACCAGCGTGAAGAGCCTCGACGACGTCGAGAAGCACCTCCAGGTGCCGGTGCTGGCGGTGATTCCAAAGAATGTCACAAAATTGATCAAGATCGATGGGGATAGCCCAGATGCGGAGGCCTACCGCATCCTGCGTGCGAACGTGGAGTTTAACAAGCCGAGCCGGAATTCGAACACGATCACGCTGGTCAGCGGTGGACCGGGCGAGGGCAAATCAACGACGCTCAATAACCTGGCGTTCACCTGCGCCCAAGGCGGCTACAACGTCCTCGTCGTCGACGCCGACTTGCGGCGGCCTACGCAGCACACCTTTTTCGACTCGGAGAATGCCTTCGGGTTGGTCGACTACCTCGTGGGCCGCGCCGAGGTCGACGAGATCGTCACGTCCAGTAAGCACGACAATCTTTCCTTTATTCCGAGCGGCCAGTTGCCCGGCGAATCGGTGGGTATCCTCAACTCACAACGAATGGTCGACTTGATCGCGAAAGTGAAGGGCCAATACGACCTCGTTTTCTTCGACGCGCCCCCCATTCTCGGGGTCAGCGATGGTGCGGTTCTCGCGAGTGAATGTGACATGACGATCATGGTGGTCCAGCATCGGCGGTTCCCGCGAGCGATGCTCCTGCGCGTCAAACAAGGCGTGACGAATGCCGGTGGACGCCTGATTGGCGTTGTCTTGAACAACGTGGACGCAAAGCACGATGAGGGCTACGCCTACTATAATAATTATCAGGACTACTATTCAGCGGCAGGAGGGCAGACCAAGGCCTCTAAGGGGACCGCACCGCGCACGACATCGATGCCTGCAGCAGGGTCGCAGAAGACGAAAGCCGTCGCGGCGGCTCCGAAGCGGCCGAACGTTCTGTCGGACGAAGATTACTGATCCTCACAACCATGTTTCGCACAATCTTCTGCTACGCTTTCGCCGGCGTTATCGGCATCGCCGGTGCGTCCGCACAATCTGCCTTTTCCGCGAGGGGTGGTGCTGGCAGTCCAGCTGCCATTCCGCCGGTCACCGTCATCAAGCCCGGAGCTCCTTCGACCACCGTGCCCCCTGCTTCACCGTTGGCGCCCGGGCTTCGTTCCTCCACGCCTGAAGCATCTACGGCCACGGTGTCCCGCGCCGTCGAGAATGCTCCTCGCGCCCAAGCCGTTCCAAACAGGGTAAATGTGCCGCCCCCCGCTGTCCCGGCGCAAAGCTCTGCCGGAGCGATCTTCCGACCCGGCGATACGTTCCAGCTCCGGATGACCGGCATGCCTTATGAGGACACGCTCATGTATAATCTGGATTTCACGATCGGAGGAGACGGTTACGTCAACGTTCCGCTCGGCGGGCAGGTGCGCGCCGCAGGGCTGACGCAAAGCCAGCTCGAAGGCGCGATCCAGAAGCGGCTCGTGGAACAGAAAGTTTTCCGCTGGCCAACAGCGACGATCAACGTCCCGAACGTATCGCGGTTCGTAACAGTGGGGGGTGCAGTGCGGGCTCCCGGTCGCCAGGTTTGGTCTGCCGATCTGACGATCACCTCCGCCATCGCGTCCGCGGGCGGAAAGGGCGACTTTGCGAGCGACAAGATCAATTTGATTCGAAGCGGCGAGATCAGGCGTTACAGTTTAAAGAAGATCAAATCCCGGCCTGCCGAAGATGAGCGCCTCTTACCCGGCGACCAGGTCGAACTGCTGTAAGGCGCTTCCGCTACGCCGGAATTATCAAGGCGCGGTTCTTCCAGAGATAACCGCAGCCGGAATAGAGGGTGAGCGCCAGTGTCACAACGATCAGGGTTGTCCCACCGAGCGTCCAAGCCTGCCGCCACCACAGCTCCGCGCCAGCGGCTGAGAGGGGAGTAAGTTCCCTGATCGCGAGCAGCAAGAGGAAGTAAACGATGGTGATGATCTGCCAGATCATCTTGTGCTTGCCCATGTTTTCGGCGGGCAGGATGTGGCCCTGGTTTGCCGCGAGCAGCCGCAGTCCCGTGATCGCAAATTCGCGGCTCACGATGACCACCGCCACCCATGCAGGGAACGCGTGCTCGGGGACGAGCAGGATGAACGCGGCGGCCATCATCACCTTATCCGCGAGAGGGTCCATCAACTGCCCGAAGGCAGAGACGAGATTGCGTCGCCGGGCGATTGCTCCGTCATAGTAGTCGGTGATGCCGGCAGCCGCGAAAATGAGGAGCCCGGCCGTATTCCCAAAACGCCACGACGAAGAAAGCGCGGCCACAAACAGGACTGTGAGAGCCAGGCGCGAGACGGTGAGTTGATTTGGTAAATTCATTGGGCGAAAGCGCCAGCGTCTCCATCGTCGCAGGCGCTCAAAGGACGGGAAATCGCGTTTGCCATGCGCTCAACTCTGCCGGTAGCTTCGCGCCCCTCACAATCCCGAATTCGCATCCGAGAAAGAAGCACCCGCATGACCGCCACCGCAGATATCGGCCTGATTGGCCTCGCCGTAATGGGCGAAAACCTCGTGCTGAACATGGAAAGCCGCGGCTTTACCGTTGCCGTTTTCAACCGCACCACTTCCGTGATGGAAAAGTTCATCCAGGGCCGCGGGAAAGGAAAACGATTCGTGGGCGGCAAGACACTTGAGGAGTTTGTGGGGTCGCTGAAGCGCCCGCGAAAGGCGCAAATCATGGTGAAAGCCGGCGCGCCGGTTGATGCGGTCATCGACCAGTTGGTTCCATTGCTCGAGTCCGGCGACATCATCATCGACGGCGGAAACTCACTCTGGACGGACACACAGCGTCGGGAGAAGGCGCTGAAGGAGAAAGGGATTCACTTCTTTGGGGTTGGCGTGAGTGGCGGTGAGGAGGGCGCGCTGAAGGGTCCGAGCATCATGCCAGGCGGGAGCCGTGAAGGTTGGGAAGCGCTCGCCCCCATCTACACGAAGATCGCCGCGGTCGCGGAGGGCGAGCCATGCTGCCGCCATATGGGACCGGACGGAGCGGGCCATTACGTGAAGATGGTCCACAACGGGATCGAATACGGAGACATGCAGCTCATCTGTGAGGCGTATGCGATCCTCAAGGCGACGATCAATCCGAGCGCGGAGGAGTTTCACCGAATTTTTCACGAGTGGAACAGCGGCGAGCTGAATTCGTTCTTGATCGAGATCACGACGAACATTTTCGCGAGGAAAGATCCTGAAACGGGCCAGCCACTGGTCGACGTCATCCTCGACAAAGCCGGGCAAAAGGGCACCGGCCGCTGGACGGTGAATCACGCCGGCGAAATGGGCGTGCCGCTGTCGGTGATCGCCAGCGCGGTCGAGGCGCGGATTCTTTCGTCGATGAAAGACGAGCGCGTCGCCGCTTCAAAAGAACTCCGCGATCCCGTTGCTGGAGCCTACGCCGGGGACCGTGCGAAGCTCATCGACGCTGTTCGCGATGCTCTCTACGCCTCGAAAATCGTCAGCTACGCGCAAGGCATGGTGCAGCTCGGGAAAGCTGGCGAGCATTACGGGTGGGGATTGAACTTCGGCGATATTGCTTCGATCTGGCGGGGCGGCTGCATCATCCGGGCGCAGTTTCTGAACCACATCACGGAAGCTTACCGCTCCGAGCCAGGACTGAAGAACCTGATGCTCGCGCCGTTCTTCCGCGACATCCTCAATCGCACCCAGGCGAATTGGCGCACCGCGATCACCGCCGCCATTGATCGCGGCGTTGCGATTCCCGCGTTCTCGGCAGCGCTGGCTTATTTCGATTCCTACCGGACCGAGCGTCTCCCAGCGAACCTGCTCCAGGCGCAGCGCGACTATTTCGGTGCTCATACCTACGAGCGCGTCGATAAACCGGCTGGGGAGTTCTTTCACACCGAGTGGTTCGCGTAGCCCCTTAGCAAGATGAACCTCACGCGCACCGCTTTCGGCACGTGGAACGGCGGCCGTTTCATGCATTTCGGCGAACCTGTCCCGGAGGAACGCTTCGCCGCGCTGATCGTGCGCGCCTACGAACGCGGAATTCGGACCTTCATGACGGCCGACGTTTACGGCTCCGGCGCGGCGGACGAAGCGCTCGGCGCAGCGCTCGCGGGGGTGCCGCGAGATAGTTATTGCCTCGTCGGGCTGATTGGTCACGACTTCTACGGCGGAGTTCGAGACGGGCAGAAAGGGTTCCCCCGCTTTACCGAACCCCGGATTCGGGCGCCACGCGACTTTTCTGCCTACGTGCAGATGGCGACAGACAAGGCGCTGGCCCGCTGCCGAACGGATCACTTCGACTGCCTGGTGCTGCACAATCCAGACGCGATCGGCTACTCGCACGAAGCGGTCTGGCTCGCGATGGAGAAGATGCGGGAGCAGAAGATGACGGAGTTGCTCGGGGTCGCGCCCGGCCCAGCGAACGGCTTCACGCTCGATCTGATCCTTTGCTTCGAGCGTTTCCACGCGCTGCTGGACTGGGCGATGATCATTCTCAACCCGCTTGAGCCGTGGCCAGGAACACTGGCATTACCCGCTGCTCGGGAGCACGGCATCGAGCTGATCACGCGCGTCGTCGACTACGGCGGCCTCTTTCACGACGACGTGAAGCCGGGACATGTCTTCGGCACCCGCGACCACCGCACCTTTCGTCCGGCGGGTTGGGTTGAAACTGGCGGCGCAAAACTGGACAAGCTGCGCCCGATTGCGGAACGCCATGGCATCTCGATGCTCCAACTCGCCTGTCTCTGGAATCTGGCGCAGGAACCGGTGAAGAGCGTCATCCCCACATTGATCCAGGAAGTCGGCGGATCGGCGAAGCCGATTGAGGCAAAGGTCGATGATCTCGCTTCGCTGCCGGAAATCGCCCTCTCCGAGGAAGAAGTCAGGACCATTGCAGAACTCGGGGAAAACAAGGGCTGCATGGAGTTGAAAGGCGGGAACCCGTCGTATTCGGGCGATCCTCTTCCCGACCGCTGGCCCCTCACGGACGACCTTCGCGCCGTTGCCGATCGGTGGAAGATCGCGCCTGCCGAAGATCTCGTCTTCGCGCACTCGCCCTCGACCTGAGTTATCTCGCACGCCGCGGGTGATCCCGTCTTTTCCCCGCGGACCACTCCGATGCAGCCCCGCGACCTTCGCACAGCGCTCGTCGCGATCGCTCTCATCTCCGCTCCACCTGCGGAGGCGGCAAAGGTCGCTCTGCGTTCCACGAGTCTTGCGAGCGTGAGCTATACGCGACGGACAGGAATGCTGGAAATCGAGTTCCGGTCAGGAGCGATTTACCGTTACCGCGGGGTGCCGACGGACGTCTACGATGGCCTGCTTGCGGCGCCGTCGAAAGGCCGCTTCTTCCAGTCGCGCATCCGGGGAAAGTTCATTTTTGAGCGCGCCCGGGCATCTGCTTCGCCGTGAAACTTACCGCCGACGAAATGAAGTTAGTGGTTTTCGTGGTGCTCGCGCTCCTCGTTGGTTCAGCAGTAAAACACCACCGCTCGAAGGCGACGCCTGTCAGCCTACCCTCGAGCGCTGCCGCCGATCCTCGACGCCCCGCTGGAACGACCGCGGAGCCTTAAGTCAGCTCAGCGCTCGGAAGCATCCAACGGTTGCGGGTCAGCAGGCGCCGATGGGGCGACATCTTCCCCCAGCTTGGTCGCTCGCGGACGCGGGACTCCCGCGGCTTTGTAGACGAGCGTCGCAAAAAGCATGAAGACGGCATGTGTTGTCACTGCACGCGCCTCTCCGGTCTGCATCACGCCCCCAAGCGCGTTGAAGATCGCGAAGTTGCAAAAGTAGAGCACCGCTCCAACGGCAAGGCCGATTCCCAGAGCAGGGAGCAAACGGAATCGATAGACAACGGTGCCGAGCAGCACTGCATACAGGAGAGCAACGGCAAAGTGACCGAGCAACAAAGCGGCAAACGACGTCTGGATGTCACGTCCCATGATCGCATTCATCGTTCCAGCGCTGCTCCAGGGAGCGCCTCCCGAGAAGATGAACGTCCATGCGCCAGCTGTCGCAGCGGCCGCTAGAATCCCCCGCCAACTGACCCGTTGCCGGCCGCGTGCTTCCTGTTGTCGTGGCGTTTCCATTCAAAGCAGAAAACGCGGGTCAACGGATCGATGGACTTATCCGGTGGCGCCTGGTTTCTCTTCATCGGCGTCGCTCCCGCTCGACGGCGCCGCTTCGCGGGCCACGCCGCTCAAGCTCGCGCTGTCGGCTTCGCACCGTCGGCAAGTTGCTTCAAGTTGCGCAAGCCGGTCGAAAACAGAGGTATAAAGTTTCCTCTGTCCTGCTCCAAAAGAACGCAATGGGATGAACGCGCTGTCGAGCTCCTTGTAAAAAGCGTTCACCGCCGGCCGAAGGTGATCCTCGATCGCGTTGATCACTTTCTCCCGCGCCTCGTGCAATTGCCGCCGAAACGCGCGCAGCATCTTCACGCGCCGCAGGATGCCGATAATGATGCCGAGCAACCCTGCGCACGCTGCCACAGCGGCAGCCACATAAGTGCCGGGAGCCTTCATCGCCGCCCCAGCTAAAGCAAACACGCCCCCCGCTGCAGCCAGCGCAGCGGTGAGACGCAAGGAAATCGCGGTGCGCGCAAACATGCGATCAAGCTGTCCGCCCCCAGCTTCGGCGAGGTCTCCGCCGCAAAGCGTGGTCTGGATTGCGGTTGCCAATGCACATCGCTGCTTCGTGAAGTCTGGAAGTGCGGCGGTTACGCGCGCGCCGGACGGGAAGCTTTTCTGCAGCGACTCCTGGAATTGCTGCGAGACATTCCGCTGGTCGTTCTCCAGCGCGTCCAACGAACTCTCCACGTGGCGCTCAACGGTCTCCCGCAACCGACCTTCGATCTCGTTGAGCGAACCCGCATGCCAGACGGGCGTGCGCGTGAGGGAGCTCAAGAGCCCGCGCCACGTGAGCTTTCGACGCAACAGATCTTCTCCCTGCCGATGCGCCGTTTCGTAGGCTTGAGTAAGCGTCCACAAGATTCCGCCGATCTGCCGCAGCGACTGCTCCTTCCGCTCGGCCAATGTCTCGCTCAACTGCCTGCGCCGCGTCTCGTCTTGCTCGACCACGCCCGCCCCTTCGGCAACGCGCGCCCGCAACCCTTGGAGAATCTTCTGCGCGGCTTTCGCCACGTCGTTGACTCCCCTGACACGGCTTGCGGCTCCCATGAGGTGGGCGTCGATGGAGTCCTCAAGGTGATCGAAGCCCGTGTCGACCAGTTGGTTCGGCGCGAGCTTCGCAGCGAGCGCCGCCTGCGCCGAAACAGCAAGGACGGGCCGACGAACGCCGCGCCGCTGAAAAAGCGTTTGCTCCAACTCTCCGACGACGGCGGCGACATCCGCCGGCGTTCGCTGATCCGCCTGTTGTAAGACAAAGATCGTTTTCTCGAGCAACGCCCGATCAAGCGCCTCAAGCATCGCCCAGCCGCTCGGCGCCCAGGCACTCCGGGCATTCCAGACAAAGATCACCAGATCTGCCGCGTGCAGGAATTCGCGCGTCAACGTTCCGCTCGCTTCCGGCAGAGCTCGCACAGCAGGCACCTCGACGAGCGTGAAGTCGCGCAGGAAGATCGCGCTCCGATGGAATTCGATGCCTTCACCCCGGACGGGCACATCACGGCTGTCCGCCGCATATTTCAGCGATTGGACGAGGGCGAATCCTGGAGCGCTTCGGAGTTCTTCAAACTCACGCCCCGCAAGGGCGTTCAGGAAGGAGCTCTTGCCCGCCTGCGCGTCGCCAAGCACGACGATCAAAAACGGTTCGCGGAGACTTTGCTGAAGCTCGCCCAGTTCACTGTTCGTCGCTTCCGGCGCGTGTAGTTCCGCGGCGAGGGATTGCAGCGAAAACAACGCCGTCCCGAGCTGTGCCCGCAGCGCAAAGTATCGCTCGGCGATCATCTCCCCGCGGACGCACAATGGCCTCCGGCGCGCGATTCGCAGACGGCCGCGACCTTGCCACGCCAGGCCGCCCGCGGCTCCATTACGGCGCGGCTGCAGTTGGGGTTGCGGCCTCCTCCAGCCGCGGCGCAACGGGCGCGGGAGTCGCCTTCGGCTTCGGCGGGGCGGGCTTATCCATCGCGATGAGCTCGGACACCGTGACGAACTTGAATCCTTTCGCAACGAGACCGTCGAGCGTCGCGGGCATCGCATCGATCGTCGATTTGTGAATGTCGTGTGCAAGAATGATCGAGCCATTCCCAGTGCCTTTCAGGATTTCGCTCTGCACGTGCGCAGCGTTGCGAAACTTCCAGTCCAGCGGATCGACGTCCCACATAATGGTGCGGTAACCCCATTTCGCGTGTGCCCAGGCGCGTTGATTAGTGGTGAAGGCGCCATAAGGCGGACGCATCACCTTCATCTCCGCCCCGGTGGTTTGCTTCACGACATCATGCGTGCGCTGGAGCTGATCGCTCACCGCGCCTTCACCCATCCGGGTAAGCTGTGGGTGCGACCATGAGTGATTCGCGATCTCGTGGCCGTCATCGACGATCCGCTTCGCAATCTCCGGCAAGGCCGCCACGCATTCGCCGCAGACAAAGAACGTTGCCTTGAGCCCGCGCTGTTTCAGCATGTCGAGGAGGCGGGGCGTGTTCGCTCCATGCGGACCATCGTCGTAAGTCATGGCGATGTAGGGACCCTCCACATTGCACTTATTGAAGGTAATCCGGGGGGACCGTGCAGATGCGGGCTCGCTCGTCGGCGCAGCCTTCGGCGGCTCCGCAGACGGACTGGGCGCCGTCTGAGCGCACGCGCTCACGCCCATGAAAACGCTGAGATTAGCGGAAAGAAGAAAACGGCGCAGCGTCATGGTGGAGCGGCGAAGAAAGCATGATCCGCGGGAAAGAGGAAGCACCCCGTTAATCGATGAAGCGGCTGAGGAGCGGGCGCAGCCGTTCCACCGTAGCTGCCGGCCAGAGGTCCCGCCGTGTGACCAGCGCATGATCAAGTGCGCGATGCTCGGGCCAGTTCGGCTCGGTCGGGATTTTCGGGATCACCGCTGCGAGGATCGCTTTCGCGGTCGCCGCGTTTGCTAGCAGGTGGGCGAACACCGCCTCGACGGTGACTGCTTCCTCATCGATTTTCCAACAGTCGTAATCAGTGATCATCGCCATCGTCGCGAGCGCGATCTCCGCTTCGCGTGCGAGCTTGGCCTCGGGCAGATTCGTCATTCCGATCACGTCAAAGCCAAGGTGACGATTCAGCTCGCTCTCTGCACGCGTCGAGAACTGCGGGCCGTCCATGTTCACATATGTGCCGCCGTTGTGGGCGCGGATCCCCTGCTCGCTCGCGGCGGCGGCAAGAAGTTTCCGCAATTCAGAGGAAAGGGGATCGGCAAAGGCCACATGCGCGGCAATACCGCCGCCGAAGAAGGTGTGCATCTGGCTCGTCCGATCGAAAAATTGGGACGGCAGAACGACGTCGCGGGGCGCGTATTGCTCCTGGAGCGAACCGACCGCCGTCACGCACACAATCCACCGGACGCCAAGCGAGCGAAGCGCCCAAATATTGGCGCGATGCGGGAGCTCGTGCGGAAGCAAGCGATGGCCCCGTCCGTGCCGGGGGAGGAAGAACACCTGCCGGCCGCCGAGCTGGCCGCCGCGAATGGTGTCGGACGGCGCGCCGAACGGCGTTTCAATAACGTGTTCAGTAGGGCTGGCTAACCCTTCAATGTCGTAGAGCCCACTCCCGCCGATGACCCCGATCGCTGGTTGCATTTCTCGAAGCAGTAAGGATCCCGCGTTACCAAAGGCATTATCGGTCGCTGAACGTAGCCCGGCGAGAAGGTCTTCCGCGTGGAGGCAAATCCTGCTCGAAACGGGTCCTCTAGGTGGCAGCGCTGACTTCGCGGACGCGCACGTCACCCGTCGAGCCGACCTGGAAGTTGTCCTTATCCGGTGTCAGACCGAGCTTCGATCCGCCAGCTTTGAACCTGGCGATTTCTTCCGCCACAAACCCGAAACCGTCTGTCGTCGAATCGAGCGTGCCGATGACTTGACCCGCAATCTTGATCCCGGCGATCCGTGAAACGATCCCGGACGTGTTTGTCGCCAAAGGCACGTCGTCCGCGGTGCCGTAGATATTGTCAGCGCCCTCATCGACACCGACCGCGAAGTCACTCGCCACCCAATTGCCACCCACGGCGACTAAGCCGGCGCGAACGTCAGCATTGTTTTCAAGCGTGCCGACGAGAAGGTTCGTGCTGCTCAGCGATCCAGCGACGATCACTCCGCCGAGAGCCGTGGCGGCGCGATTCGTGACCGGTGCGGCCACACCTTCCACGCGAATCCGTGAATCGTCGAAATCACCGCCGATCTTCACCTTCGAGAGCACGTCGCCGACATCGAAGCGGGCGGCGGTCGCACTGCCCGCGACAACAACTCCTCCAGAGAGTTTGTATGCGCCTGCAGTGCCCGGATCAATGCTGCCGATGCTCCCGCTCACCGTCACGTCGACGTCTTCAAGCGAGCCCCCGACCTGCAGCTTCCGCAAGTCGCCGTCCGCCCCCCCGGAGATCGTGATGTTCGATTCCGTGATGCTCGATTTGACAATAATCTTGCGGACCCCGCCGACGAACGCGCTCTCATTGTTCGAGTTGCTCCCTTGCGTGCTCGCGCCGAGAAGACCGATGGACCCCACCGTCAAAATCCCCAGCGCGGGGGTTGCGGTCGTGGCGTCACCCGCATCAATTTGACCGAGGTCGCCCGCGACCCTCACATTCGCGAGGTCCACGCCGGTGGCATTAATATAGCCGACGTTTACGAAGCTCGCGGCCCCTGAGACGGGGCGCTTGGCCGTGATGGAGATCGTCGCGTTTTGAAATTCAGTGCCGTCGTCATTCAGCTTCAGCGTGCGCAATTGAAAACCTTCGCCGGATTCGATGAGCCCGAAGTCGCCGATCTCGAATTCGCCCTGACTCGATAACACTGTCACCATGTCGCCGTCCGTGTCCTTGAAAGACGCTTTCCGGCCATCGATGACGATTGCCTGCTGCTGCGGCGCGACAGTGATTCCTCGGATGTCTCCGACACCGGCGCCGCCGATGTCGCCGATGAGCGTTGCCGCGCCTGTGTTCAGATCGATGCTGTAGAGCGCCGAGTTCGGAACCGCTTGCTTCAGGGCGGCAAATCCCGTGTTCGTCGATCCAGTCGTGAAGATGTCGAACCCGACGACTTCCGTCGTATCAACGCCTAAAGGGCCGACGGTGTTCACGGCTCCAGCATTCGGCGGGATGAGCGTCACAAGCGTGTCCGCATCCGCATCGATGCCGAAGAGCACCGTTGAACCGGCACCCGCGAAGCTATTCGCGTAACCTGCACCGGTCACGCGCGCTTCCGTCGGTGTGAGGTCGCTATCCGTCATCACCAGCCCAGTATCGACATTGATGCGAACATTCTGATCGCTGCGGCTGATCACGCGCAGCAGATCGGCGACAGGGTTGAAGTCGATCCCGAATTGGCCGCCGGTGAAACCGAGGAACGGATTGCTTTCATCCGCTGGGTCGGCAGCCAGCACCAGTCCCGGTGTCGCGACACCGGTGTTGGGGTCGATCGTGTAGAGTCGCGCCGTATTCGAGCTGAGACTGTAGAATTCCCCCGTTGATGGGCGGATATCGATCCCGATCAAGGAATCGCCTTCCACCAAGCCGGTAATCGCCCGGGTTTGAGAGATCGTCTCCGGGGCAGTGCTGTCGAACGTGAGAATGTTATTCGCCGTATCCAGCGCGTAAATGGTCGCTGGAGCGATGCGTGTTTCGAGGATCTCCGGGCCGAGAGGAAGGCATGAGGTTTTCATGGAGCGGTTCGTTGTTCGTGCTTCGGAGGATATCAGCCGTCCGCACACAGCGGTCAATCGTCTGCGCGCGGTCAGGCACGCGCCTCCATTATGGGATCGTTGACCGCAACACCGTGGCAGATGGCGTCCGCGGCTCGATCGCGCCGCCCGACCATGAGGCGGGCACCAGGAAAAGCGACCCACTTGGAAACGTGCGGCCTCCACACGCAACCTCACCGTCCGCGACGGTAAATACTGCGAAACGACCACCGCCGCACTCCCGGGAAGAGGTTAGCACCCATTTCTCGACCTGGAAGTATTCGCAACTCACAAGCAACTCGCCTTCCGGCTGAATGACTCCCGGTTCCGGGTCATCGAAATCGATCGATTCGAGCGATTCGGCGACGTGTAACGGCCGCGGCCGGCCGTCCAGACCGAGGCGCTTCCAATCGAAAACACGATACGTGGTGTCGCTGTTTTGCTGCACCTCAAAGATCACATTTCCCGCGCCGATCGCGTGAATCCGGCCGCTCGGAATCCAGAATGCGTCACCTGTCCTCGTTGGGATCTGGTGAATCAATTCCGCCACATTGCCTTCGTTTAAGGCTTCTTCGAAGCGCGCCCGTGTGACCCCGTGCTTCAAGCCGGCGTAGAGCACGCTGTCGAGCAACGTATTCATGAAGAACCACATCTCCGTCTTCGCATCGCCCCCGAGTCGGGCGGCAACGTCCGCCGGCGGATGAACCTGCACGGAGAGCCGATCCTGGGCATCGAGCAGTTTGAAGAGCAGCGGAAATCTCGGAGTTTCCGCCAGCCCACTTCCGAAGATTTCGTTCCGATGCTCGCTCCACAGCTCGTGCAATGTCGCCCCTCGCAATGGCCCGGTGTGCACCACGCTCTGCACATCTTCGCGATCGACCAGTTCCCACGATTCGCCGATGCGGACGCCTTGCGGCAGCCGCTTGCCATACATCGTCTCGAGCCGGCGCCCACCCCACACCCGCTCCATGAAGAGCGGCTCAAAAATCAACGGTTCGGAAAGCGGCATCGCGCGCGGATTTACTCCATGCACGCATGAGCGACAATCCCGCGCTTCGTTCCTCGCCGTGAGAGATTGAATGCTGCCGCGGACCTACTAGGATGCGCGCACATGGCTCGCGCTCAGGAGACTCAACCGCACTCCATTCATGAAGCTCTTGGGCTGACCTTGCTCGCGCTCGGTGCGCTGCTCTTCCTCTCGCTGATCTCGTATCACCCCCGCGACGTGCCGACGTGGTTTCCGTTGCACGACTACGAACCCGCGAATCGGCACACGCTCAACTTCATTGGGCCGTTCGGCGCAATCATTGGGTGCGTCTTTTATTCGTTCCTCGGCGCGGGTTCATACCTGGTTGCAGCCGTGCTGCTCGGATATGGCGGGGCGAAGCTGCTGCAGCCCGAGCTGCGCTTCACCCGCCGGATGGCGTGGGTGGTGGCATTCGTCGTCTCCGGGGCCTGCCTTGCGCACCTCCTGCCGTTTGCGTTCATCGATTCACCGCGGCTGAATATCGCTGGCGAAGGCGGTTGGATCGGGAAGTGGATCGGCGAATCGATCGTGCGTGCCGCGCTTGGGAAAATCGGCGCCGCGATTGTGCTCGTCGCGCTTTATCTCGTCAGCCTGGTGCTGATGACTGGCGTGCATCCGATCTCCGCGATCCGGCAGCTCCTCGCGCTACCTGGACGCGCGACCGACCGGCTGCATGCCTGGCGGATGGCGCGCGCGAATCATTCCGAGCAGCTCTCGCTCGAGGCGCAGCGCATTGAAAAGCAGCGGCGCAAGCTGGAGCGCTCGCTCGTCCGGCAGGGCGCAGTGCCCGCGGAATCGAGCAGCGCCACTTCCGCTCCAGCTGCGTCTGAAACTTTCAAGCTTGCCGCGCCCGACGACGACGAAGCGCCCCGCCCTGCTCCGCAGATCATCGATGCGAACGCCTTTTCGCCCGCAAAACGCGAGAAGGGAAAGAAGGAGAAGCTCCCCGCGATGGCCGCCGTTGCGTGCGAAGATTATGAGCTCCCGTCGCTCGATTTGCTCGATCCTGTGGACGTCGCGAACCGGCAGACGGCCGATCCGGAAGAGCTGCTCGGGATTCAGGAAACCGTGATCGAGACGCTCGCGCAGTTCGGCATCGTCGTGAGCCGCGGCGACATCACGCGCGGGCCGACGATTACCCGCTACGAGGTTTACCCGGCGAAAGGCGTGCGCGTGGACAAAATCGTGAGCCTCGAACGCGACATCGCGCGGGCCACGCGCGCGGAGCGGATCAACATCCTCGCGCCGATCCCCGGCAAGGACACGGTCGGCATTGAGATCGCCAATTCCAAGAAGCAGAAAGTGACGCTCCGCGAGCTGCTCGAGAACGACGACTTCCACGGCAGCAAAGCGCGCATCCCGCTCGCGCTCGGAAAAGACGTTTATGGCAAACCGGTGATCGCCGATCTCGCGGCGATGCCGCATCTGCTCGTCGCCGGGACGACCGGTTCGGGCAAGAGCGTCTGCATTAATGCGATCATCGCGAGCATTCTCTACCGCTTCACGCCCGAGGATCTGCGCCTGATCATGATCGATCCGAAAGTCGTCGAGATGCAGATGTATAACACCCTGCCGCATCTCGTCGTGCCAGTCGTTACCGACCCGAAGAAAGTGCTGCTCGCGCTGCGCTGGGCGGTCGAGGAGATGGACAAGCGCTACGAGGTCTTCGCCAAAGTCGGCGTCCGCAACATCGCGACCTTCAACGCTCGACCGCTGCCGAAGACGCAGGCGGAACTCGATCTCGTAGCTGCGGCCCTGCCTCCGCCACCCGCCCCAGTCATCGCCGAGCCCGAAGAGATCAACTTCAGCGACATCGCAGACGTGGATCTCTTTAAAGTCGCGCCTAAACCACGAGTCGTCGTCCCGCGCGATGCGGACGAGCTGATCATTCCCGATCGGATGCCTTACATCGTGATCATCGTCGACGAGCTCGCGGACCTCATGCAAACGGCGCCCGCGGATGTGGAAAGCGCGATCGCGCGGCTCACGCAAAAGGCGCGCGCCGCTGGCATTCACATGATCATCGCCACCCAGACGCCGCGGGCGGACGTGATCACAGGCGTGATCAAAGCGAACGTGCCGTGCCGCATCGCCTTCCAGGTCTCGAGCCCGCTCGATAGCCGCGTGATTCTCGACGAGAACGGCGCCGAGCGTCTCCTCGGCCAGGGCGACATGCTTTACCGGCCGCCGGGCACCGCGAAGATGATCCGCTCGCAAGGCGTGCTCGTGACTGATGAGGAAGTGCACCGGATCGTTGAATTCGCGTCGAAACAGGGGGAGCCGCAGTTCGAAAACTCCATCCATGAGCGGCTCTCCCAGGCGAGCGGGGCGGAGGAAGAGGAGGTGAGCGGCGAAGACGAGGAACTGGTGGAAAAGTGCCTGGAAGTGATGCGCCAGGAGAAGAAGGCGAGCACCTCGCTTTTCCAGCGTCGCCTCCGCCTCGGCTATACCCGCGCCGCCCGCATTCTTGACATCCTGGAAATGCGCGGCTACGTCGCCGCCGGCGAGGGCGCCAAGCCGCGCGAAATCCTCAAGGATCTCGACGCGATCTAAGTCCCGATCGCTCGTCGCGATCGACTTCCTGCTCTCCTCCAGAGCCGCGTGCCCGCTCCGTAACCTTTCATGACTCCTCTGTCCGTCGGCGAACAACTTGCGCATGCCCGTTCCGAAAGGGGGCTCTCGCTGGAGCAGGCGGCGCACGCCACGAAGATCCGTCCCGACAAACTCGCGGCGCTCGAAGGGGACGACTTTTCCGCATTCCCGAACAACACCTACGCGCGGGGCTTCCTGCTCATTTACGGGAAATTCCTGCGCGTCGATGTCAGCGCCCTCGCGAGCAAACTCGAAAGCGCGAATCCGATCAGCGTGCAGGATTACCAATATCTCAGTGTTCCCGTTGCCCCGGAGGCTGAGCAGCGCGCTCGGATGCGACCGCGCGAGCAGACCCAGGCCCGCCGGCCGTCGATCGCTCCTCTGATCGCCTTCATCATCCTCGCCGCGATCGTCGCTTCCGGCATTTACTTCTATATGAGTGCGCAGCGACTGGGCGGACTCGATCCTTCCAACCGAAAGCCGGTATCACCGGAGGAACCGGAAGCTGTCGCCGACCCCGCACCACCAGCGGCTGCGAACGACGTCGCCGCAGAACCGGCGGTCCCTCCAGCCACGGACACACAGCTCGCGGCGCCGGGCGAAGCGCCACCCGTTCCAACGCCCCCTCCGCCTCTGCCTGAGCAAAGTCGCCCCAATGAGCTCTCGATCGAGCCTGTGAAGAAATCCTGGGTGCGAATCCGGCGCGATGAGCCGGCATCCGAGCCCGTGTTTGAAGACTTCCTGTATCCCGGGGTTGGGCCGCTGAAGATCAAGGGCACGAAGTTCTTCATTGAGGTCCGGCCCGACGGCGAAGTTCAGGTCCGCAAGAACGGCCAGCCGCTCGCGTATCAAGCGCCTGGCATCACCGTCGAGTGAACGCCTCCGCGAATTCTCCGGGTGGCACCCGCCGGGAACCCGGTTACTTTCGTCCATCGTGACCGCCTCAAATATCCCGCAAGCGGTCGTCCCGCACGCTTCCCTTCTCCCACCCTCCGCGTGAGCACCGCTCTCGCGCCACAACTCGCGCCGACCAAGGTCGGCATGATCAGCCTCGGCTGTGCGAAAAACCTCGTCGACGCTGAGATCATGCTCGGCAGCGTCGTTGCGAAGGGGATGCAAGTCACCGGCGACGCTGACGAGGCCGACGTCCTGATCGTCAACACGTGCGCCTTCATCGACTCCGCCAAGGAAGAATCGATCGAGGCCATTCTCGAGGCACACCAGGGACGCGGGTTAAAACGGCGCGCCGGGCAAAAGCTGATCGTCTCCGGCTGCATGGCGCAGCGTTTCTCCAAGGAACTCGCGGGCGACCTCCCCGAAGTCGACGCCTTCATCGGCCTCGACAGCATCACGAGCCTCCCCACGGTCATCGAGGAGCTCCTCGCTCGTCCGCTCCACCGATCACCAATCACTGATCACCAATCACTGACCAACCCCAGTTGGTCCCCCCTGAACCTTGTCACACGCAAGCCGGTCTACATCCCGGATTGGGACACCCCGCGCTTTCGCCTCACTCCCGCGCACACCGTCTTCACCAAGATTGCCGAAGGGTGCAACCACCCCTGCTCGTTTTGCGTGATCCCTCAGATGCGCGGCCGGCATCGTTCCCGCACCGTCGAGAGCGTCGTGAAAGAGGTGCGCGGGTTGGTCGAGAGCGGGGCAAAAGAGATCAATCTCATCTCACAAGACACGACTTATTTCGGGATGGACGGCTGGGCGGAAAAGGCCAACCCGCGCCAACCGGTTGATCCGAGCCGCGGCACCACGCTGGTCCACCTGCTGCGCGCGCTGAACGACATTCCCGGCGATTTCTGGATTCGCCTTCTCTACACCCATCCCGCGCATTGGAGCGACGACCTCATCGCCTGCATCGCGGAGTGTCCGAAAGTCGCCCGCTACATCGACATGCCGCTCCAGCATATCCATCCGCGGATGCTCGATTTGATGCGCCGCGAGACGACCAGCGAACACATCGAAACGCTGATCGCTCGCATCCGCGCGGGCATCCCTGCGATCGCCATTCGCACGACTTTTATCGTCGGCTTCCCGGGCGAGGCGGAGGAGGAATTTGCATACCTCCTCGATTTTATCGCCCGCACCCGGTTCGAGCGCCTCGGTGTCTTTTCCTATTCACAGGAAGAAGGCTCGCGCGCCGCAAAGATGGAAGGGCAGCTTGCCAACAAGGTGAAGCAAGCGCGCTACCGCCGCGCCATGAAGCTTCAGCAGCGCATCGCCGCCGAGCATAGCGCCGCACAAGTCGGCCGCACCGTCCGCGCCCTCGTCGACGCCCCACAGGTCGCCCGTTCCCAAGCCGACGCGCCCGACATCGATGGCCGCATCCTGCTCACCCACGCCGCTCCGGTCGGCGAGTTCATCGATGTGCGCATCACCGGCACGCGCGTTTACGATCTCCTCGGCGAGCCGCTTTGCTAAAGAAAAAAGACGCCGCGCCCGAAAGGGACGGCGTCTTTGAAGTCAGCGTGTCAATCAGGCACTTCTGCGGCGGCGGCCGTTGATGGGATTCGCCGGGGTTGGTTGCGCTCCAGCAAGTTCGGCCTGCACG
>Ga0136611_10000343_pt1 | contig 29766 bp, 23 predicted proteins | sample AntDrymUQ2232306_2_FD_106645 | JGI IMG/M metagenome (GOLD analysis project Ga0136611, IMG submission 106645) | Polar desert sand microbial communities from Dry Valleys, Antarctica - metaG UQ223 (23.06) | ecosystem: Environmental > Terrestrial > Soil > Desert | place: Antarctica: Dry Valley...
CCCAGGTGGATACAATCGTCCTCGCACGATGTCGCCGCGAGGTACGGCAGGCCCGCCGGCTCGCCGCACTTTGGACAGCCCGCCGGAAAGGCGGGGGCGTTGGCGGTCGGCGTTGCCGGTGTCATGGAGAAAAACCTACACTCAACCGGCCGAGCGAAAAATCAGGATTTTCGCCACACGCTAAGGTTGTATGCTGAGCAATCTCTGTCATGAAATGTCGCTTCGAGTCATGGTCGCGGAGGTGTAGATGATCATGCGTCTTACGCTTGCGGCGCTGATCATGACATCGCTCGTCTCGCACGCGGGTCAGACCGTCGTCCTGGCGCACGAAAAGTTCAAGATTGTCGGAGCCGTGGTGGCCCTCACGAAGGACGAAATCGCCGTCAAGGCGATCGACGGCGCGACCTACGAAATCGATATGCACGATGGTGCGGTGATCACGGACAGGAACCACAAGAAGATCGATCGCAGCAACCTCACGGTCGGCGCCAGCGTCGTCGTGCTTGCGCTTGGACACGACATGTTCGATCTCGAAGCATTCGAGATCCAGTTGGTCGATCGCTGAGGGTCCGGCTAACGCCGGACACCACAAAGTACCCTGTGGTGTTCGCCGAGTAACCCTGTGGTGTCCACCTTCAGGCGGACCGGCACTCGCGGGCTTTGTCTAGCAGCAACGCCTTCTGCGACGCATTCTGCGTCAGTCCCGCGGCCTTTTCGAATTCCACGCGCGCCTCGTCGAAGCGCTTTAGCTTGAACAGCAGGTCGGCGCGGACGCCGGGCAGGTAGGGGTAGCCGCTCAGTGCCGGCTCGCCAAGCAGCGGCTCGACGATCGCGAGCCCCCTGTCCGGACCAAACGCCATTCCGTATGCAACCGCGCGATTCAGCTCGACAATCGGCGACGGCAGGATTGTCGCGAGCTCGTCATACAGCGACGCAATGCGTTGCCATTCCGTCTGCCCGGCCTGTCGCGCGCGGGCGTGACAGGCAGCAATGGCGGCTTGCAACGTGTACGGCCCGCGTCGCGGGCGCAGGCCCTCGGCGCGCGCCAACGCCGTGACGCCGCGTTGAATCAGCAACTGATTCCAACGGCGGCGATCCTGATCCATCAGCAAGATCGGCTGGCCCTGTGCACCGACCCGCGCGGACGCGCGCGATGCTTGAATTTCCATGAGCGCGACCAAGCCGTGCACCTCCGGCTCATTCGGCGCCAGTCCCGCGAGCACGCGGCCGAGGCGCTGCGCGTCCTCGCACAGCGCCGGGCGCAACCAGTCGTCGCCGGCAGTGGCTGAGTAACCTTCGTTGAAAATCAGGTAGATGACTTCGAGCACGGAGGCGAGCCGCACCGACAATTCGGCCCCGCTCGGCACTTCGTAGGCGATCTTCTTGTCGGCAAGCGTCCGCTTGGCGCGGACGATGCGCTGCTGGATGGTCGTTTCGGTGGCCAGAAATGCGCGCGCGATCTCCTGGTTGGTCAGGCCGGCCAGCAGCTTCAACGTCAGCGCCACGCGCGCTTCCGTAGACAGCACCGGGTGGCAGGCCGTGAAGATCAATCGCAGCAGGTCATCGCCCACGTCGTCATCGAGCGCCGCATCGAAATCCGGCGCGGCGTCCTCCTGGCGCGCCTCCATCTCGTAGCCGATTTGCTGGTGCTTGTGATCGACCAGCTTGTTCCTGCGGAAGTGATCGATGCCGCGGCGCCTGGCGATGGCCATCAGCCAGGCGCCCGGTTTACGCGGGATGCCCTCGGATGGCCACTGTTCGAGCGCCGACACCAGCGCATCCTGGGCCAGATCTTCCGCCAGCCCGACGTCGCGCGTCATGCGTGCGAGCGACGCGATGAGCTTGGGCGATTCGATCTTCCACACCGCGTCGATTGTTTTCGAGATGTCGGGTGACGCCAATCACCCTCAAGCTTATTTCCGTCCGATCATCTCGTCCAACCCCGCGGCCGCCGCCTGGACGTCGGCGGCGAAATCCTCCATCTCGTGGACCTGGCGAATTTCGATGAGCTCGTCGTCGCCCATCGGCGCTCGCTTGGCCCACTCGATCGCCTCTTCCTTCGACTTGACCTGGATCATCCAGTAGCCGCCGACGCATTCCTTCGCCTCGGCGAACGGACCGTCGGTGACCTGCGGCTTGCCGCCGCAAAAGCTGACGCGCGCACCGGCCGATGGCGGCAGCAGGCCATCGAGCGAGAGCAGCACGCCCGCCTGGGCGAGCGATTCGTTGTATTTCATCATTGTCTTGACTTGCTCAGCGTCGGGCATGGTGTCCGGTTTCGCAGACTCGTAACCCTTCGGAATGACCAGCATCATGAAGCGCATCTCTCTTTCTCCTTAATGACACGTCGAACGAGCCGGGCGCGGATCGACAGACCGGAAAATTTCCCCACGCTGTTACACTCAGGCCAGTGTCGAAGGTCGAGCTCGTCGTTATCGGCGCCTCCGCAGGTGCATTGGAAGGGCTCGCGGCAATTGTCGCCCAGCTCGCGCGCGTGCCGGCGAGGGCACACGGCGTCCGCAAGGCGCGAACGCGGCGTCGCGACTGACGCATGGCGAAGATCCGAAAGTTCGCGCGGCCGCGGAAGGCGAAGCGCCCATCACGGGCAGCCGCGGCACGGGGGGCTGCGAAAGCGCGGAAGGCGCCGGTCAACCCGACCGCCGCCGATCTTGCAGATCTCGGCCGGGACACGACCTCACTGCCCGAGGGGATGATGGTGGTGGGGATTGGCGCATCGGCGGGCGGGCTCGAAGCGGTCACCGAGATGCTCGACGCATCTCCGGCACACGCCGGGCTGACGTTTGTCTTGGTCCAGCACCTGTCGCCACATCACGACAGCGAGCTGCCCGGGTTGTTGTCGTCGCACACCACCATGCCGGTCGTGCAGGTCACGGACGGGATGCGCATCGAGCCGAATCACGTCTATGTGATCCCGCCCAATGTGGAGATGGCGTTAACCGGGGCTACGCTCCACCTGACGCCGCGCAGCACCGATCGCAGCGCGCCGACTCCAATCGACGGCTTCTTCATGTCGATGGCGAAGGCGGCGTGCGAGCGCGGTATTGGTGTGGTGCTGTCGGGTACTGGCGCGGACGGGTCGCTGGGCATTCGCGAGCTCAAGTCCTGCGGCGGGATCACGTTCGCGCAGACGCCCGAGTCGGCAAAGTTCGATGGCATGCCTCGCGCCGCCGCCGCCACCGGGATGGTCGACCTGGTGATGACCCCGGCGCAGATTGGCGCCGAGCTCAAGGAGATGGCGCGGCATCCCTACGCGCGCCAGACCGACGGTAGCAACTCGCACGGCGTAACCGACGATCAACTGCTGCGCATTTTCGACCTGCTGCGCCTGGTCAGCGGCGTCGAGTTCCGGCATTATAAGCAGCCGACCATCCGGCGCCGGCTGTTGCGGCGCATGGCGCTGCATCGCATCAGCGACGTCAACCAGTACCTGAAATTGCTGCACGCCGATCGGGTGGAGCTGCGCGGGCTGTTCCAGGACCTGCTGATCCACGTGACGCGCTTCTTCCGCGAGCCCGAGTCGTTCACCGCGCTGGCCGAGCAGGTCTTCCCAAAGCTGATTGACAGGCGCGACCCGGACGCGCCGATCCGCGCGTGGGTGTGCGGCTGCGCCACCGGCGAGGAGGCGTACTCGCTCGCGATCGAGCTGACCGACTTCCTGCAGCGCCACGATTCGGCGGTCCGCGTGCAAATTTTCGCCACCGATGTCAGCGACACGGCGATCGTGCACGCGCGCGCCGGCGTCTACCCGGCGAGCATTGCGGGCGACATCGGTCCCGAACGGCTGCGGCGTTTCTTCAGCCGCAGCGATGGTCATTACCGCGTCAGCAAACAAATCCGCGACATGGTGGTGTTCGCGAAGCAGGATCTCACCAAGGATCCGCCGTTTTCGCGGCTCGATCTGGTGATGTGCCGCAACGTGTTGATCTACATGGACACGGTGCTGCAGCGCAAGCTGATTGGGATGTTCCACTACGCGCTGACCCCGAACGCGTTCCTGGTGCTCGGTCAGGCGGAGTCGATCGGCGCGCAGGCGAGCTTGTTCGCGCTGACCGATAAGAACCACCGTATTCACCGCAAGAAAACGCTGCCGGGCGCATCGCGCCTTTCGATGCAGGCAACCGGGGAGGATCAGGCGCACTCGCCTCGCCAGCATCGGTCCGAGCACGCCCAGGCCAGCGAGCTGGGGCTACAAGGCGAGGTCAGCCGACTGATTCTGGATCGCTATGCGCCGGCGGGGGTCGTGATTGACGCCGATTCACGAATCGTCCAGTTTCGCGGCCAGACCGGCCCGTTCCTCGAGCCCGCGGCCGGCGACGCCAGCCTCAACCTGAGGAAGATGCTGCGTGAAGGCCTGCTCCCACGGGGTACGCAGCGCCATCGATGCGGCGCGCAAGTCGCGCCAGAACGTCCGACGCGACGGCTTGCAAGTGCGTGACGGTCGCGACGTACTGCGCGTCAGCGTAGAGGTGGTGCCCATCACGGCGTCGGGCCGCCCGCACTACCTTGTGCTGTTCGAGCGCGCCGACCGCGGCACGCCGAGTACGAAGGGCCGGAAAACCGGCCAGCCTCCGCAACCCAAGGGCGGCCGGCAGGCGGGCGGCATCACAATGCTGCAGCGCGAGCTCGAAGCGAATCGCGAGTACCTGCAGGCGATCATCCAGGAGCTTGAGGCAGCGAACGAGGAGTTGCAGTCGGCGAACGAAGAGATCCTGTCGAGCAATGAAGAGCTGCAGAGCACCAATGAGGAGCTCGACACCGCGAAAGAAGAGCTGCAATCGACCAACGAGGAGTTGAATACCGTCAACGAGGAGCTGCATTCGCGTAACGACGAATTAAGCCGCGTCAACAGCGATCTCGTCAACCTGGTGGGCAGCGTCCAGATCGCGATCGTGATTGTCAGCAGCGACCTGCGGATCCGGCGGTTCACTGCAATGGCCGAGCGCGTCCTCAACCTGATTCCAGCCGACCTCGACCGCTCGATTGCGCATATCAACCCCAATATCGACGTCGCGAACCCGCCGCAGCTGATCGTCGAATCGATGGACACCATGACGGTGATCGAGCGCGATGTGCGCGATCGCCAGGGGCGTTGGTACTCGTTGCGCATCCGGCCGTACAGGAGCCTCGACAACAAGATCGAGGGCGCCGTGCTGGCGCTGTTCGACATCGACATCCTCAAGCGATCCGAGCGCAGCGCGCAGCGCGCGCAGGCGTTCGCCGACGGGTTGCTGGAGGGGTCGTCTGAGCCGGTCGCCTTGCTGGAGAGCAATTTCCGCATTCGCAAGGTCAACGCGGCGTTCGCCGCGCTGTTTGCCGAGAGCGCCGGTCAGCTGGCCGGTCGCGCGCTCGCCGAGGTGGGCGGCGCGTCGTGGGAACTGCCGGAATGGCAGGCGGACCAGGCGCGATTCACCCCTGGCGAGGCGCTGCCGTCGGCGAAGGTCAAACATCCTGGCAAGTCCGGCCGAACGCTGATCATCAATGCGCGGGCGGTGCCGGCCGCCGATTCACCCGATACGACCCTGTTGATGCTGAGTGTCACCGGCCATGGCGCCCCGTCCTAAGCGCCCACAGGCGAAACCACGCCGTCCGGTCAAGGCCGCAGCCCGGCTGCGCGCCGCGGCACGCAAGGTGCTCGAGAAACGCGTACTGGGCAGGACACCTATCCCACTCAAGAAGCGCCGCCCGGCCGAACAACTGTTCGCGCTGCTCGATCGCGCGCACCAGGATTCTCCCGACGAAAAAGTCCGCGCGTTGTTGCACGAGCTGCAGGTGCATGGCGAAGAAATCACCGCGCAGAACGAACAGCTCAAGAGGGCGCAGGCCGAGCTCGAGCACGCGCGCGATCGGTATGCCTATCTCTACGACTTCGCGCCGACCGGCTACTTGTCGGTCAACCGACGCGGCGTCATCACCAACGTCAACCTCGCGGGCGCGGCGCTGCTCGGACAGAAGCGGTCCTTTCTCGATCGGCTGCCGCTGATCTCTGCGGCGCACCCCTCGCGCCGCCTTGCACTGCGCAAATTCCTCGACGCGTGCTGGGCGGAGCCGGCGGCGGCGCCGTGCACCATCGAGATCGAGACCAACCATTCGCCGACCAAGGTATTGCGCCTGACGGCGCGGGTGCAGGGCGAGGGCCAGTCGGCGCGGTTGTTTACCGTGGCCGTCGATATCACCGAAGAGCGCCGGTTGCACCTCGAGCGCGCCGTCGGGCTCGATCGCGTCAAGGCGCTCCTCAATCGGCTGGTGAGCGTTCAGGAAGAAGAGCGGCGGCGGATGGCCCGCAACCTCCACGACCATCTGGGCCAACAGTTCACCGCTTTGCGGCTCACGATCGGCTCGCTGAAAGACCGTGCCGTCAGTGACCTCGAATTTGGGCAACGGCTCGAACGAGCGGATCGCCTCGCCGAGGCGATCGATAAGGACGTGGATTTTCTTGCCTGGGAATTGCGGCCTCCGGCGCTGGACGACTCGGGCCTGGCCTCAGCGGTCGAGCAATATTTGCGCGAGTGGTCCGCGGTCTGCGGGATCCCGGCGGAGTTTCACGACACACTTCCCGGCGCCGGCCGGTTGCCTGCCGAAGTCGACACCCAGCTATATCGCATCGTGCAGGAGGCGCTCCAGAATGTCCGGAAGCACTCCAACGCGACGTCGGTATCAGTGTTGATGGAACAACGTGAGGCGGAAGTGATCTTGATTATCGAAGACGACGGACGCGGCTTTGACATCGACCGGCAACAGTCGGCCAAACGCGTGCCTCCGGGTATGGGCCTGCTCAGCATGAATGAACGCGCTTCTCTGGTCGGAGGCTCCGTGCAACTTGAGTCGAGTCCTGGTAAGGGGACAAGCGTGTTCGTGCGAGTCCCACTCGGGAACCATCCTGTGTCTCCATCCTGATTCCCCGCAGCAAGGCCGGTACGGGGGTTGCACGACGCCAGGCATGGCTGGAAGCTGGCTCCCCAAACGTTGGCTTTACCGCGTCATTACGGCCGTGCTGGCGATGGGCGTTGTCCTATATATCGTCCAGGTTGCTCAACTTTTCCAGACTATCCCCACCAGGGCCGAGTTGCGGGCGTTCAGCACGATGCGCAGCGCCAACGTCCTTTATGACATAGCTAATCGTGAAGTTTTTACGATCGCGAAGGAGCACCGCATCGAGGTGCCGCTGTCGCAGATGTCGCCCGAGCTGCTGAAAGCGGTGATCGCGATCGAGGATCGGCGGTTCTGGGACCATGACGGCTTCGATCCGATTCGTATCGTCGGCTCCGCTGTCGCAGTGATTGAAGCCGGTGAAGCGGTGCAGGGCGGCAGCACCATCACGCAACAGCTCGCCCGTCAAAGCGTCGGCCGCGAGAAGACGCTGCGCCGCAAGCTCAAGGAATTACTGTTCGCCGCGCAGCTCGAAAATAACTTCACCAAGCAGGAAATCCTCGAGCTTTATCTGAACAAGGTCTACTTCGGTGACGGCCTGTATGGCGCCGAAGCGGCGTCCCGCGGGTATTTCGGCAGGAAGGCGTCGCAGTTGAGTCTCGGTGAAGCGGCGCTGCTGGCCGGGCTACTGAAAGCGCCGTCGACCTACGCGCCGACGGTAAGTCCCGAGAAGGCCGAAGCGCGCCAGGGCATCGTTTTGAAGGCGATGCTCGACAGCAAGGCGATCTCGCGCGAGGAATACGATCGCGCCGCGACCGCGCAGATCCAGCTGTATGACGGACTTCGCGCCGAAGAGGCGTACGGGCAGTACTTCAAGGATGAAGTGCGCCGCCAGCTGGTCGAGCGGTTTAGCGCCGAGCGCGTCGCCGAAGGCGGCCTCCAGATCTATACGACGATCGATCCGGCGATGCAGCGGGCCGCGGATGCGGCAATCAATCAGAGTGTCGACGACATCGAGAAGACGCTGGCGAAGCAGAAGGTCGCCAGGCAGCCGCTGCAGGGAGCGCTGGTGGCGATCGATCCGCGCAGCGGTGAAGTCCGCGCGATGGTCGGCGGCCGCGACTTCCGCAGCAGCTCGTACAACCGCGCCACGCTCGCGAAGCGCCAGCCCGGTTCGGCCTTCAAGCCGTTCATTTACGCCGCGGCGGTCGAACGCGGCTACGGCCCCGACGACTTGATCGAAGGCTTGTACGAGCCGGTCATCGCGTCGAACGCGGCCTGGACGCCCGACGATGCGCATTCCGACGAGGACGCGGTGACGCTGCGCGAGGGCTTGCGCATGTCGAGCAATCGCGCCGCGGTCAGGCTGTTGGACCAAGTGGGCCTGAAACAGGCCATGAAATCAGCACGCGGTTTCGGCTTCGAGGACCTGCCGATGGTGCCCTCGGTTGCGCTCGGTTCAGGTGAAGTGACGCTGAGCCAGATCACCGCCGCCTATGGCGCGTTCGCCAACGCCGGCGCGATCTTCCACCCGACGCTGATCCGCAAGGTGGTTGACGCCGACGGCCTGCTGCTGTTCGAAGAGCAGCCACAAAAGCAGCAGGCAATTCGCCCGGTTACGGCGTACCTGATGGCCGACATGCTGCGCGGCGTGATCGACGGCGGCACGGGCTACGGCGTCCGGCAGGGCGGCTTCGCGCTCCCCGCCGCGGGGAAGACCGGCACGACCAACGATTACAAGGACGTCTGGTTCGTCGGCTTCACGCCGTCGCTCGTCACCGGCGTGTGGGTCGGCTACGACCAGCCGCAGACCATTCGCCGCAACGGCTACGCCGCCGAGCTGGCGGTACCGATGTGGACGCAGTTCATGAAGGCGGCGACGAAGGGCCAAAAGGCCGCCTGGATCGACCGGCCGCGCGGCGCGATGCGCGACGCGCGCGTCAACCCGCCGCCAGTGCCGGAATATCGTCAGGTGGAGGCGGAGGCGGACGCGGAAGCGGAGGCAGAGACGCAGGAACGAGCTCCCGCTGAGCAGAAGAAGCGCGGCTTCTGGTCGAAGATCTTCGGCAAACGATGACGCGGACCGTCTCGAGCTCTGAGAACGAGTTGAGGTAGATTAGCGGGCGTCTGTCTCCTCGTGCGCGGTGGCCCTGCCGCTGGCGCAAAGTCCGGCCTCGCCGGCGCCTGACGTCACCTTCACCCAACACATCGCGCCGATTCTGCAGCGCAGCTGCGAGATCTGGTCGGCCGCACCAACGACCTCGTGGTGAAAGGCACCGCCCCGGACTGGTGGGGTGAGATTCGGCGCGTGCCGACCGGGCTGACCGAAGACCGCTACGTTTCGGCGCTCGAGATCCGCGAAGTCAATGACGTCGCTGCCGGCGGCACCGGCCGGGAGACGGTCGGCGGCCGATTCGTGTTCCATCACATGATTTGGAGCACGCGCGTCCTGGGCGAGGATGCGGCGATCCGCTGGTGCCCGACGACAGCACGTCGTGGCCGGTGCACGAAGTTGGACGCGAGACCGATTTCTTCGAAGCCAAGTCGGCGCGCCTGCTGAAGGCGGGAGCGAGCCTTGTGTCGGACTCGGTGCACCTGCATTCGAACGGTCGCGACACCACCGCGCATCTCGAGATCGCGTTCAAGTTCATGCCGAAGGGCTACCAGCCCGAATACCGCCGCGCCACCCATGCACTCGGCAACGGTGTGGACATCGACATCAAGGCGATGGAAGGCAATCAGCAGCTCCACGCCTATGCGCTGCTGAAGGAGAACACCAAGATTCTCTCCTTCGAGCCGCACCTGCATGCGCCGGGATCGCGGATGTGTCTCGAAGCGATCTGGGGCTACAACATCCAGACGCTCAATTGCGTCGGCTACGACCACAACTGCGTCGTGGTTCGTGTATCGGGGGAAGGCCGCGGTGACGTTTTTCGCTAAGCAGATCATGGCGTGGGAGGACCCCCGCGTCGGCGCCAACTCACCATGGGCGCCGGTCTGGGGCGCGCCGCCACTGCCGGATGAACGGCAAGCTGACCGTCTGGGCAACGTTCTCACAGCCCGGCACTTACGTCTTGCGCTCCAGGGCCGACGACGGGGCGCTGACTGCGGCCGGTCAAGTGACCATTACCGTCACCCAGTCAATTCCCTACGTGGCCCGCGCACGCCTCTAAAGCGGAACCTCCGACCACATATTCCGGGCCAATTCGTGGCGTGGCATTTGCTCTTTCTCGATGATGGAGGAGCGGCACAATGCCCACGAATCGAGAGACCCAATCAAGCAGCCGATCGGCAGGCGCGTCGGAACAGGGCGACAAGCCCAGCGGTTCAACGACGGGAGCCGGGAACGGCGCGGCCTATTCGGCCGCCAGCGGCAAAGCGAATACTGGAGCGAACGGCGAGAGCGGCTCGTCCGGTTTGCTGGATGGAATGAAGCAGAAGGTTACATCGCGGGTTGATGAGCAAAAGAACCGGGCCGCGGATGGGCTTGGCGGCATCGCCGATGTGATCCGCACCGCCGGCAACGAGCTGCGCGGCGAGAACGAAGCGCTGGCGTCATACGTCGACATGGCCAGCGACCAGATGCGCCGTTTCGCGGATCAGATTCGCGAGCGCGGCGTCGCCGACATGATGGACGACGTCGGCCAATTCGCGCGCCGACGTCCGGCCCTGTTCATCGGCGGCGCGTTCCTGGTCGGCCTTGGCATCGCCCGGTTTCTGAAGAGCTCAGCGGCGCGCGGCGGCGATCGCGACTACGCGTCGTTCAGCAGCGTTGACCCGATGACCGCGGGCCCCGGGTCGGCGTCGTATTCGGGCGACTTCGGCGCGGCCGGTAACTCGTAACGGAGGGATCGATGGACGTACCACGCATGGACCGATCGCTCGGAGAACTGTTCTCCGATTTGTCCCAGCAGACCTCCGAACTGATTCGGCAGGAGATGCGGCTCGCGAAGGCGGAGCTGAGTGAGAAGCTGTCGGACGTCGGTAAAAACGCGGCGATGATCGCCGCGGCAGCCGTGTTCGGCCTCGCCGCGATGATGGCACTCACGGCGGGCATCGTGCTCGTGCTAGTCGAGCTCGGCGTTGTGCCGTGGCTGGCGGCGGTAATTACCGCGGTGGTGATGGGCATCGCCGCATTTCTGCTCGCGCAGTCCGGCATTGCCGCGCTGCGCAAGAAGAGCATCGCGCCTGTCGAAACCATGCATTCGATCAAGGAGACCACCCAGTGGCTGAAGAACGAAACCCGGTAGGCGCCTCGAACGAGACCGCCGAGATCAAGCACGAGATCGAGCGGACCCGCGTCGAGATGAGTCAAACCATTGGCGAAATCCAGGATCGGCTGAGCCCGGAACAATTGCTTCAGCATGCGAAAGACGGAGTGAAAGAGGCGGCCGCCGGAAAGGCAAGGAGCATCATGAATTCAGCGGGAAAGACGGCAGCAACGGTGGCATATCAGGCGCGCGGCGTCGGCGATTCGTTCGTCGGCTACGTGCGACAGCATCCGCTTCAAGTGGCGGTGACGATCGGTGCGTTGATGTGGTGGATGCTGCGCAACCGCGACGCGTCCAACGACTGGTACGGCACCTCCGACACGGCGTGGGAAGATGAGGACGCGATGTCCTTTGGCGCCCCGACCGTGCGCAGCCGCGTCGCCAGCGCCCGTGACACCGTGGGGGAATACGCCTCGACGGCGCGCGAGACGGTTGGCGAGTATGCGTCGACCGCACGCGAAACCGTCGGCGAATACGCCTCGAGCGCGCGCGAGACCGCAGGCGAGTACGCCGAGTCCGCCCGCGAGCGTGCCCGCCGCGCCTCACAAGCGGCGCGTCGCGCAGCGAGCACCGCGACGAGCAGCGTCGATGATTTTACCCACGAGAACCCGCTTGCGGTCGGCTTGATCGCGCTCGCCATTGGCGTGGCGATCGGCATGACGGTACCGGCCACCGAGATCGAGAACCGCACGATGGGCGAAACGCGCGATCGCGCCTGGGAACGCGCCAGCAAGGCGGCGTCGGAGATCAAGGAGAACGTCACCAAGAAGGTCGAGGACGTCGCAGAGAACTTCGTCAACGAGAATGTGATCAACCCGCTCAAGGGTTCGTCGAGCGAGCCGGTCGAACGCGCGTAATGACGCCGCTGATGTCGAGAACGATCGGGCGCCGCAAATTGCGGCGCCTGCTCGATCTGCTGTTGCGGCCCGCGGCCCCGCTGCGGGAGTATGGGTTCGCATGAACGACCGCGAAGTCACCATTGAGCGCGAGGAACATCACGGCGCCGATGAATTCGTGCTGCGGCTCGACGGCGAGCGTTACGGGTTTCTCGAGTTCACGCGTCCCGAAGTCGGGATCATGCGGATTGAATACGTCGAAGTGTCGGCCGAACTCCGCGGCACCGGGCTCGGGAAGCAGCTGGTCGAGAAGGCGGTCGCCTTCGCCAAGGACGCGGGCCTCAAGGTCGTCCCAATTTGCTCGTATGCCCGCGCGGTGATTGAGCGCGATCCGGCAATGAGCGCGGCCACGCGCTAGTTACTTGTAGTCCTCGCGCACCGGGGCAAACGCATCCAATACCTGGCAACCACTGGCACTGCCGCCAGAATGCTTGACGTTCGGCGGAATCACGAACACCACGCCTGACTTCAGCGTGTGCGTCGTCCCTTCGACAACCAGCTGTAACTCACCTGACAACACGCTGACGATCTGTTCATGCGGATGCTGATGCTCAGGGAACGTCGCGCCAGGATCGACCTCGACCCATGAGTGCGTGACGCGTTCGGAGTGGATGAGGCGGGCGCGCAATCCCGGAAAAATTTCGCGGACGTGCAGCTGATCGAGTTGGATGAGTGGCATGCCGCAGCTTACATTACGTCCCTCACCGCATCAGGTGCCCGCCGCTCGCACGCCGTCGCGCCGGCCCGTTGTTGCGCCCACATGGATTGCCGGGCATGACCTCCGCGGATCGCGACATCGCGCAGACGCGTTGCCGCAATCCTCGAGGAGCGCGGAGAAACCGCATCTCGTTTGCCGGATTGCGCGGCATCTCTGAGACGCGCGCTTCCGATTTCTGCATTACCTGAGGCGGAAGCGCGCGTGCAATCCGTCGCACTCGACGAGGTTTCGATGGCGCCTGAGTCCGCGCTCCTCGAGTCGGCCACGCCCGGCAATCCACGCGGGCGCACGTGCCGGCGCGCCGGCCGGACGCCGTTCGGTCCGCAATGAGCGAGAGCCGCCGGGAGCCGGGACTACCGCGCTCTACGCGCGCGGGGTATCGACAGAGTCCCGGCGAGCAGGTCTCTCACAGGCAATATCGAAGCTCGCGGGAACGCGAAAGCTACGCGGGCGAGATTTGCCCAGGCGTCTCGAGCGAATGGAGGACCGAATGGTTCGGCCGTCACGCGCGCCGGCGCACAGCGCCGTATCAGCGACCGCCCATGGTGATCTGCACCGTGTGCGCGGCGCCGTCATTCACGAGCGGAATCTTCCGGTAATCGACCGCGACGCCGTCGAGCTGCGCTCGCAGCACGCCGGTCCACACCCCATCGGGATTGTTGACGACGATCTCGTAGGTGGTGTCGAGGTGGCGCCACTCGATTACGAAGCGGTCCCACGCCGACGGCACGCACGGCGCGATCGTGAAGTGGTCGCCGCGGCGCCGCAGGCCGAGGATGCTTTCCAGCCCCGCGCGATACAACCAGCCGGCCGATCCCGTATACCAGCTCCAGCCGCCGCGGCCGGCGTGGGGCGAGCGCGCGTAGACATCGCCGTCGAGCACGTAGGGCTCGGTCTTATAACGCTCCGCATCCGCACGGGTGCGCGCGTGGTTGATGGGATTGAGCATGTGGAACAGCTCGGCGGCCTCGTCGCCATTCCCTTGCTTGGCAATCGCCATCAGCGCCCACACCGGGCGTGGGTATACTGGCCGCCATTCTCGCGGATGCCGGGAGGGTAGCCCTTGATGTAGCCGGGATCCTGATCGGACTTGTGGAACGCCGGCGTCAACAGCAGCATGACGCGCGAGGTGCGGTCGATCAGGTGGGTGCGCACCGCGTCCATGGCGCGGTCCGCGAAGCGGCGCGGTACCGCGCCGGACAGCAGCGACCACGACTGCGAAATCGAGTCGATCTTGCACTCGTCGTTCTGCGCCGATCCGAGCGGCCGGCCATCGTCGTAATAACCCCGCCGATACCACTCGCCGTCCCAGGCCGCTTCGAGCCGCGTCGACAATTGCCGCGCGATGTCGCGATAGCGGATCGCCGCCGGCACCATGCCGCGCGTCTCGCACAGCGGCATAAAGTCCGCGAGGATCGAGTAGATGAAGAAGCCCAGCCACGTGCTTTCGCCGCGCCCTTCGTGGCCGACGCGGTTCATACCGTCGTTCCAGTCGCCGACGCCAATCAGCGGCAAACCGTGCGGGCCGCTGGTGATGCCGATGTTGATGGCGCGCACGCAGTGCTCGAAGACGGTACCGCGCTCCGGCGAGACGGCCGGCAGGTCGTAGGATTCGGCTTCGCCTTCAGGCAGTGGCGCGCCGACCAGGAACGGCACCTCGACGTCGAGCAGGGCATCATCGCCGGTGGTGCGCACGTATTCCGCCACCACGAACGGCAGCCACAGCATGTCGTCGGAGCAGCGGCTGCGCAGCCCCCGGCCGGACGGTTCGTGCCACCAATGCTGCACGTCGCCCTCGACAAATTGCCGCGCGGCCGCGCGCAGGATGTGCTCGCGCGCAATCTGCGGCGCGGCATGCAGCAGCGACAACACGTCCTGCAGCTGATCGCGGAACCCGTAGGCGCCGCCGGGCTGGTAATAGCCGGCGCGGCTCCAGATGCGGCAGGTCAGCGACTGGTATACCAACCACCGATTCATCAACGTGTCGAACGAATCGTCCGGCGTCCGCACCCTGATCGCCCCGAGCGTGCCGTCCCACATCGCCTGCACGCGGGCGAGCGCGCCGGGCGCCGCTTCCGGGGTGAGGTGCTTGCGGATCAGCTCGAGCGCGTGATCGCGCGAGTGCCCCTCGCCGAGCAGGAACACGATCTTGCGGGTCTCGCCGGCGTCGAGCGCCAGGCGGACGTGGATGCCTGCGCACGGATCCATCCCCGCGCCAAACTCGCCCGTCAGGCCCTCCTCGTAGAGCGCCGCCGGCCGCGCCATCGAGCCGTTGCGGCCGATGAAGGAACGACGATTGGCAGTGGCGGAGATCGGCCGCTCGCTGGTCGCGGCGAATGCGACGTGGCCCGGGAACTCGACGTTGTACGGATTTGTCGCGAGGATCGCATTGACGCCGGGCTCGTAATCGGTGATGACGTGACGGCTGTCGCCCTCGCGAGGCGGGCCGAGGACCCAGTCGTTGTAAGAGAAGACGCTGAGATGGCGCAGCACCGGCGTGGTGTTGACGAGCGTCAGTTCCGCGAACCGCACCGGGTCGGCGTCGTCCACAAAGATATCGAGCTGATGATGAACGCCCTCGATCGACCGCGAAAAACGCGTCAAACCCGCGCTATGGCGAATCAACAGCCGCCCGCTCGATGGGAAGCGGACCATCGGGCCGGGCGTGGGACACCAGGCGCGGCCGGTATCGTCGTCGCGCACGAAGATCGCTTCACCGCCGCGATCGACGACCGGATCGTTGGCGAACGGTGTCAGCCGGTTCTCGCGGCTGTTCCCGCACCACGTGGTCGCCGATCCGCTGGCGCTGAGGACCGTCCCGAAGCCTGGGTTGGAGATGACATTGGCCCACGGCGCCGGTGTTTCCTGATCGCCCTCCAGGACGATCGCGTAGGTGCGGCCTTCGTCGGCGAAACCGCCGATGCCGTTGGCCAGCGTCAGCGGCGGCACCGCCACGTTCATGCTCGGATACGACGGCGGCTCGAGATGATTCTCGGCGGCCAGCACGGCCAGCGGCTGCGAAGCCAGCGGCCGCAGCGGCGGCCGCGCCAGCTGCATCCGCAGGTTGCCGCGGCTGGTATCGAGGATCGCGTTGGCGACCGCCATGAACAGGTTGCGCTCCGCCTGGCCCATCGCGTCGGACCTGAGAAGAAACGCGCCGCCGGGCTGGTGCTTCCACATCCGCCACGGGCCTTCGTCGAGCAGCGCCGTGAGGCGCGACTGGACTTCGTCCATGTAGCTGGCGGGATGCTCGTTGATGATGACGATGTCGGCGCGCAGCCCCTTCAGGCGCCAGTACTCCTGTGCTTCGAGGGCCTGCCGCACGATGCCGAGCTCCTCGTCGCAGACACGCACCAGCAGGATCGGCAGATCGCCCGAGATGCCGTGCGCCCACAGGCTGCTTTGCCCGAGCTCGTTGGCCGCCAGCACGTCCGCCAGCGCGCGCAGCGAGCCTTCGGCTCCGAGCACGCGCGAGGCGAGCCGCTCGAACAGCACCGCGTCCTCATTCGAGATGTTCATGTGGCGGCGCAGGCCATGCGAGTGCGCCGACGCGAGCGAGAGAGCGCGCGCGGCCGCCGCCGGATCGCGATAGGTTTGCGCGAGCGCCTTGGCGGTGTCGCGATCCGGCGCGACACCGGTCGCAAATCCGATCCGCACCGAGCCGCCAGCCGGCAACCGCACGCGTTGCCGCAGGCTGAGAATCGGATCGAGCACGAACCCGCTTGCGCCGGTCAGCGGCCGGCCGTCCATTGCGATCGGGTTGTCGGTGGAGCGCCCGCGGCCGATGAAGCGTGCCCGATCAGTTTCCCATTCGAGCGGCCCGTGCGGGCGGCCGTCGAGGCTGAGCACATGGAACGCCCACGTCCCCGGGTCGCGGCTGTCACGCGGACGGCGGTGGCAGATCAGCGCCCCGCGGTCGGCCAGGAACTCGGTCTCGATGAACAGCTTGCCGAACGCCGGATGCGCGAAGTCGTCGCGCGCCTGCGCCAGCGCCACTTCGATGTAACTGGTGACGTCGATCTCGCGCACCCGCTCGCTGTGGTTGACGAGCTGCAGCAGGCGCAGCTCGACGTCGTGCTCGGCCGACACCGCGATCTCCAGTTGCGAGGCGACGTCCTCGTCGTGGCTCTCGAACGTCGCGGTGTCCGGCAGGAACGTCGCGGTGTACGAGGCCGGCTCGCGGCGCGCCGGCAGGTAGGTCGGTGACCACACCGAGCCGCTGCGAATGTCGCGCAGGTAAATGTACGAGCTGCCTGGATCGAGCGTCGCATCGCGGCGCGATCGGGTGACGCACAACCGCTCGAACATGCTGGCGCCGCCGCCGGCGTTGGTGATCGCCACGACGTACTTGCCGTTCGAGAGGAACTGGGTATGCGGGAAGCCGGTCTGCGCGGTGCGGTAGCGTCGAACCGGCACGCTCACGCCCTGTGACGGCGAGAACGTCTCGTCGTTGGGCCGCGGCTCGCGCACCGGCTGCTGTCGCGGCACCCGCTCCTGCAGCAGGCGCTCGGTGGCGCGGACGCGAGGGTCGGCGTGGAAGCGCTCGATCATGCGGTCGCCGGTCAGGGCGTTGGCGATCGCGATCAGCGACATCCCGGCGTGATGCGCGAACACCGCGCGCACCACCGTGCCGGCGGCGACGATGCCGCCGCGTCCGGTTCGTTCGGTGTAATCGATCGACTCGTAGAAGCCGTAGTCGCCGAGCAGCTTGGCGTCGGCCAGCCGGCGCAGGTTGCGGGCGCTTCGTGCCGGGTCGATCAGCACGGCCAGCGCGGTCGCGTATGGCGCGATGACCAGCTCCTCACCGAGCCCGCGCTTGAGGCCAAGGCCAGGGACGCCGAACGCCTTGTACTGATAAGTGCCGTGGCGATCGGTGGCGGTGTAGGCCGACTCGGACACTCCCCATGGCGTGCCGTGCGTCGAGGCGTAGTCGATCTGCCGGCGCACCGCCATCCGGCAGGATTCGTCGAGCAGCGTCTCGGGGAAGCTGCGCATCACCAGCAGCGGCATCAGGTACTCGAACATCGTGGCGCTCCACGACAGCAACACCGGCGAGCCGTGGACGGCGCCGATCTGGCGGCCGAGGTGGAACCAGTGCAGCTCGGGGACATCGCCCTTGGCGATCGCGATGAAGCTGGCGAGCCGCGCCTCCGACGCCAGCAGGTCGTAGAACGAGTTATCCATGCGCGCGGCGGTGGTGCCGTCGGCGAGGCGATAACCAATCGCGAACAAATTGCGTTTCCTGTCGTACAGGAACCCGAAGTGCATTTCATCGAAGAACGCCGAGGCCCGCGCCGCCAGGGCGTCGAGTTGCAGCGACATCTGCCGGCCTTCTTCGGTGGCGTCCTGCTGCAGGGCGATCTCCCGCAGCCCGGTGGCCAGCACCATCAACGCGGCGGCAAAGTTGCCGCTGTCGACGGTCGAGACATACCGCGGCGACAACGGCGCCAGCGTCTGCGTGTCGTACCAGTTCAGCAGGTGGCCCTGGAAGTGCTCGAGACGGTCGACGGTGGTCAAAGACGCCTTGAGCCGGCCGATCAACGAGGCGGTATCAATCAGGCCGAGATCGTGCGCGGCCAGCGTCGAGAGCCACGCCATCGCGATGTTCGTCGGCGAGGTGCGGTGCGCAATGCGAAGCTCAGGTTCGAACTGCACGTTATCCGGAGGCAGCGAGCGGTCGTCGGCGGTGGTGAAGGTTTCGAAGTATTGCCAGGTCCGCGCGGCGATGCCGCGCAGATAGTCGGCGTCTTCTCCGGTCAATTCGGGACGCAATGACGGCGCCGGCTTGCTGAGCAGGAACGCGATGTACGGCGCCGCGAGCCACAACAACAGGATCGGGATGGCGACCGGCAGCGCGCTCGGCCGGCCGAGCGCGACAATCAGCAGCGCCGCAATGGCGATTGCCGGGCTCGAGCGCATCGCGCGGTAGAACCCCGAGATGTCGAGGCGCCGCGTCCGCTGCGCGACCGCGGCCGCCGTCTCCCACTCCAGCATCCCGCCGGCGCCCGTAGTGAGGCGGATCAGCGTCAGTCCGACGGCGTGCGCCATGTCATACGCCTGGTACGCCACAAACGTCAGCTGCACGCTGACGCGGGCCAGATCGGTCTGCAGATCCTCGAGGGTCGAGCGGAAGAACACGCGGATGCCTTCGCCGCGTCTCGGTCCCCTGAGCGATCCCACCAGGCGCGCGATGAACGCGAACGACAGCGTCGCAATCGCGATCGCGGTCCAGGCCAGCGGTGAGCCAGGCAGGAAGGTCCAGCCCGCGACGAACAACGCCACCTGCGACGGCGGCACCAGGCTGCGACGCAGGTTGTCGAGGATCTTCCAGCGCGAGATCATCGGCAGCCGGTTGCGCTCGACCCCCGAGCGGGTCGGCACCCACGGGAACAGCCACCACAGGATCTGCCAGTCCCCCCGCACCCAGCGATGCTGCCGCTTGGCATGCGTCAGCACGTTCGACGGATAGTCGTCGACGACTTCGGCGTCGGTGACGAGCGCCGCGCGCGCATGCAGGCCCTCGAACAGGTCGTGCGACAGCAACGCGTTCTCGGGCACGCGGCCCTCGAGTGAGGTCATGAACGCATCGACGTCGTAGAGGCCCTTGCCGGTGAAGATGCCCTCGCCGAACACGTCCTGGTACACGTCGGACACCGCGGTCGTGTACGGATCGACACCGGTATGGCCGGCATAGGTGCGCGCGAACAACGAGCCGGCCGCACTTGCCATCGTCACGCTGACGCGCGGCTGCAGGATGCCGAAGCCGGAGGTGACGCGGCGCAACTGCGGGTCGACCACCGGCCGGTTGAGCGGATGCGCGATGATCCCGATCATCTTCTTGGCGGTATCGCGCGGCAGTTGCGTATCGGAATCGAGCGTGAGCACGTAGCGAATGCCGTACAGCGCATCGTCGGACCCGCCGCGGGTCGTGAAGCTGGTGTCATTCGCGCCGCGCAGCAGGCGATTGAACTCCTCGAGCTTGCCGCGCTTGCGTTCCCATCCCATCCACACTTGCTCGCGCGGATTCCACAACCGGGAGCGATGCAGGAACGCGAAATGCGGCCCGTTGATGCCGCCGAGGCGCGCATTGAGGTCGTCAATACCGGCGCGCGCGACCTCGAGCAGCCGCTCCTCGCCCTCCACGTACTCGGTGTCGGCGTCGGCGAAGTCGCTGAGAATCGCAAAGTGGATGCGGGGATCGCGATTGGCGATCGCGATCACCTCCAGGTGATCGACCAGCGTGCTGACGCCGTCCTCGCTCGTCAGCATCGTCGGAATGACGACGACGGTCTTTGAGTCCTCTGGAACGCCGTTGAGCAGCTCGAGCCTGGCGAGGAGACGCGGGCCGAAGATGCGGCCGGCGACTTTCTGCACCGCCGAGATGGCGATCTCGCTCAACGGCACGATCAACAACAACGCGGTGATAACCAGCATCGCCGCCGGGCGATCGGCGATCGGCCACAGCGCCGCGACGACCAGGGCGGCGGTGACCGTGTAGATGCTGCCGAGATACGCGAGCGTGCCATGCCGGTGGAGCGCCCGCCGGATGCGCAGCCTTGGCTTGGGCCTGAACGCCAGGTCCAGCTCGAGACCGCGCCGCCCGCCGCCGATCAGGTAATACCCGACATGCGACCCGACCTGCGATCGCGCTGAATAAGCCTGGCGCGCGCTCTCGACCACTTTCAGCGCGACGCGAATCTGCGCCTCGCCCGAGGGCTCCGCAACCTCTTCAACCGCCTGGCGCATGCGATCGCGGCTGAGGAAATCCATTTGCGAGTACACGCCCGCGGGATCGCGCCGCAGGACGTTGTCGACCAGGCTGACCGATTCGACGTACTGGCGCCAATCGACGGTCGTGCATAGGCGCAGGCTGGTGATGGCGTTGGCCACCGACGCCTGGCTTGCCGCCTGCTGCTGATGCTCGAGGCGGACGACGTCCTCGGCGCTGGCGAAGCGGGCCGCGAGGTGTGATTCGAGCGCGGTCTGCAGCGGCGAGCGCCGCGTGTCGAACTCGCGGACGCGATGAAGCAGCTGCACCACGAAGGCATCGTGCGCGCCCGCGGCGATCGAAAAGGATCCGTTATCGCCCGCGGCGTCGAGGCGCGCGACGTCGGCATCGGCGGCGCGGCGCGCGGCGCGGCCGATCATGATTTCGTCGGCCAGGCGGCGCAGGTTCTCGATCAGCGCCAGCTTCAACATGCTGGGCCAGGCCCACAGTTCCCCGAGCGTGAGCGGGGCCACGCGTTGATACGAATTGAGGAACTGCGTGAGCTGTCCAAGATCCAGCCGGCTGTCGCTGTAGCGCAAGAGCTCGACCGCAATGGCGTAGATGCGGGCATCGCCGGCCTGCTCGCGCGTGGCCAGTGCCGGCAGCTCGCTGTAGTAGCGGCGCGGCACGTGCTGCCGCACGGCGACGATTTCAGAGGTGATCAGGTGGAAGTTGTCGAGAAACCACTCGGTAGCCGGGGTGACAAAAACGCCCTTCCGGGCGTCTTCCGCCAGCGCCCGATAGGTCCGCAGCAGTTCGGCGGCGTTGTCGCGCAAGCGCGGAAAAATGTTTCGCGCGCGGCGGCGTGCCGGATCGATCGTGAAATTCGCTGCGAGGGCGAGCCCCCGCTCTTCGAGCCTCTCCGAACTGAGCGGTTCTTCGCGGAAAGGCTTATTGCCGGCACGGTCGCGTTCGTTCCAGGAATGGAGAAACAGGCGGCTACTCCTCATCCAACAAGAATGCCAGCTTGCGCGAGAGCGAGCCGGCAGTGACGAGGTGGACGCCGAGCGGGCCTCTAGACCTCGCCGACGCATGACAACACGATGGCGGCGCACCGCACGACCAGCTCGCGAGGCCCCGCCATTACAGTGTATTCGCCAGCTGCAGGATTCTTGAGACGAATCTCGCCGCGGCATTTGAGTGGAATTTGGTGCACCGTGGGTCGCGGTGCGGCGTCTTCTAAATCACACTACCAGAGTGATCGGGCGACACGCATCTGCGTGCCCTGTTAGGTGGTGGTGTAAGACGCGATCGACCAGCCGTCGGCGCGCAGCCGCGAGCAGATCGACGCGTGCCGCTGCAGCGCGGTGACGAGATCCTTGTAAATTTCGACCGTGCCTTTGCGCACGTTGTAGTGGGGCACGGTCACCACGCTATAGCCCGCCGCGCTGGTCTTGGCGACGCCACAGGTGAGGAGGCGGTTGCGCAACCGGAACTGCCACCGGACCATTTCGCCAGGGGTATTCGTGGGGCTCGTCACGTCCGTGTTCATGCACGTTGATATATCAAAGCGCGTGCCAGCTGGGACCCGACCTTGCGGGCCGAAGTAGCGCCCTGCTGCCGAAAGTATGAACCGCGCTACGCGACCGTGAGCAGTTGACGGAGCTGCTCGATGTCAGCCGGCTTGACGAGGTGGTGGTTGAAGCCGGCCGCAACCGAACGTCGACGATCCTCGTCCTGTCCCCAGCCGGTGAGCGCAATCAACGAGATATCCCGGGTGGCGGGGTTGGCGCGAATGCGGCGGGCCACTTCGTAGCCGTCCATGCCGGGCATGCCGATGTCGAGCAGGACAACGTCCGGCTTGAACGTTTCGACGCACTCGAGCGCGGTGCGCCCGCTATGCGCCAGCGACACTTCCGCGCCGAGCACACGCAGCAGCATCGCCAGGCTCTCGCCGCCGTCGCGGCTGTCGTCGACGATCAGGATGCGGCGCGCCGGCAACGGATCGATCCGCCGGCTGGCGGCGACCGCGACCTGCGAATTAACCAGCAGCGGCAGCCTGACGATGAATTCGCTGCCGAGACCCGGGCCGTCGCTGCGCGCTTCCACGGTACCGCCGTGCATGTTGACCAGGCTGCGCACCAGCGTCAGGCCGATCCCGAGCCCGCCCTGCGAGCGCCGCGTCGATCGATCGACCTGCATGAACATATCGAAGACCTGTCCGAGCAGGGCCGGGGCGATGCCGATGCCGTTGTCCTTGACGCTGACAATCGCCTCGCCGCCCTCACGCCGCGTGGTGACGGTGATGCGGCCGCCGTGGTTGGTGTACTTGGCGGCGTTGTTCAGCAGGTTCGAAAACACCTGCGTCAGCCGCACCGGATCACCGCCGACGTGCATCGGTTCGTCCGCGAAATCCATCGTCAGCTCGTGCCGCAGGTTGTCGAGCACCGGCCGGCTGGTCTCGATCGCCGCCTTGACGATCGCCAACAGGCCGAGCGTCTCTTTCTTGACGTCGATCACGCCGCGGGTAATGCGCGACACTTCAAGCAGGTCGTCGACCAGGCGATTGAGGTGATGCACCTGCCGCTCCATCACCGCGCAGGCCGTCACGGTGCGGGTGTCGTCCAAAGCGCCGGACAGCTTGAGGATCTCGAGGCTGTTGAGGATCGGCGCGAGCGGATTGCGCAGCTCGTGGCCGAGGGTCGCGAGGAACTCGTCTTTGCGGCGGTCGGCGCTGCGCAGTGCCTGCTCGTTCTTGAGGCGCTCGGTAAGGTGGCCGCGGATCTGATACTGGCGCGAACGCGCGCGAATCGCGGTCTGCGCCGCGCTGAGCAGCGTGGTGACGCGGGTTGGCCGCTCGAGCAGCGTGACGTTGCCGAGCGTGCGCCAGGCTTCCGCGGATTCCGGGGAGTCGGCGCCGGGCCGGGTCAGGATCAGGATCGGGACGTCGGACCAGGGCGGCTGCCGCGACAGCCACGCCGCCAGCGGCATCTTGAGCGCATTGGACAGATGCTCTTCGGCGACCAGCACCGCCGCCGCGCCTTCGTTCAGATCGTCAACCAGCTGCGCCATCGACTTGCACTGCTGCGTTTCGATCCCGGCGCCGCTCAACAGTTCGGCGGTGATCTCGCCGTCCTTGACCGTCGGCGCCATGATCAGCAGGCGCAAGTCTGTGTGCGCGGTGCTCATCGAGCGGGCTCGGTGTTCAGTAGCGGCTCGGGCGCGCCCTCATAGGTCGGCACGCCGGTGAGCACGCCTCGGAACTGGCGGAGCGCGTCGCCGACCTCGATCTTGCCGGAGTGCATCGCGAATTCCCGGATGGTGCGTTCGTGCAGGCCGCCACGCTTCTTGACCACCGAGATCGCCTGGCGCACTTCGCCCTTCGACTCGAAGTAGCGCAACAGGACGACCGCGTCGGCGAGATAGCTGGCGTCGACCGGTGTATTCATCTGCGATCCGATCACGCCGTGATGCGCGCCGATCAGCAGCGTGGCGATGCCTTGTTGCGAAAGATACATTAGGATTTCGTGGAGCTGGATGGTCAGGAACCGTTCTTCCGGCATCGCGTTGAGGTAGCCGTTCAGGCTGTCGACGACCACCAGCTTGACGTGCGTGGATTCGGCCGCTTCGCGGATGCGGTGCGCAAATTCACCGGGCGACACCTCGGCCGGGTCGACCTGGACGAGCTCGACCATGCCGGCCTTGACATAGGCTTCGAGATCCATGCCCAGGCCGGCGCAGCGCGAATAGAGCGTGTTCGGGCTCTCGTCGAACATGAACACGATCGATTTCTCGCCTCGCTCGGCGGCGGCCACGCAGAACTGCGCGGCAATGGTCGATTTCCCGGTGCCCGCCCCGCCGACGATCAAGGTACTGGTACCTTCCTCCACACCGCCGCCCAGCAAGTCGTCCAGCGCCCTGACGCTCGACTTGAGCTTCGCCGAACCGCCGGGGCCGCGATGTTCGGCGGCGATCAGCCGCGGAAAAACTTCCAGCCCGCCCCTGCTAATTAGATAGTCGTGGTAGCCGCCACGGAACTGGCGGCCGCGGTACTTGACGACGCGCAGCCGCCGACGCTCGGCGCCGTATTCGGGGCTGAGGTGCTGCAGCATGATCACGCCGTGCGCGATGCTTTGGACGTGCAGGTCGTGTTCCGTGCCGGTCATATCGTCGAGCATGATGACCGTGCAATGGCGTCCGGCGAAATACTGTTTCAACGCGAGGATTTGCCGCCGGTAGCGCAACGGATTGCCGGCGACGAGGCGCAGTTCGGACAGCGAGTCGAACACGATGCGAGTCGGCTTGAGGCGGGCGACGTCCTCGATAATCACCCGGGTGGTCGCGGCCAGCTCGACTTCCGAGGGGTGGTACATGGTGTACTGTTCGTCGGCTGCCAGTGACCCCTGGTCCGGAAGCAGCTCTCGAATCGTGATGCCCGTGAGATCCCAGCCGTGTGATCGGGCCACGGCTTCCAGCTCTTCGCGGGTTTCAGACAGGGTGATGTAAAGGACGTCCTCGCCGCGCCTCGCGCCGTCCATCAGGAACTGCATCGCCAGCGTGGTCTTGCCCGACCCCGGCACCCCCTCGACCAGATACAGGCGGCCCCGGCAAAGTCCGCCGTTGAGGATGTCGTCGAGACCCGGGATGCCCGTGGCAGCGTCCAGAACTGGATTGGATTCAACACTGACCGCGCCTTGCCTCGGCATGCAACCCCCTTTGGTGAAGCTGGGTACTTCACACGTAATGCACCGGGGTGACGACCCCACCCGGCACACTGGTATTACCAACTGCGGAAGAAAAAGACTGCAACTTCTGAACCACGGGGAAATTCGACGAGAGGTATCAGATGGCATGAAATGACACCGTTGCGCTCTTCGCGGCGTCACAATATCGGCAATGGTCTTCCCTGAGTGGCTCGACCGGACCGAGTACCCCTTTCGCACGCAGTCGATCGTGTTGACCGACGGCAACCTGAATTACGTCGATGAGGGAGCGGGCGAAGCTCTGCTGTTTGTGCACGGCACGCCCACATGGTCCTTCGAATACCGTCACCTGATCAAAACTCTGGCGGGACGCTATCGATGCGTCGCCCCCGACCATCTCGGCTTCGGCCTGTCGGCGCGGCCGCCGGGCTTCGCGTATTCACCCGAAGCCCATGCGGCGGTGCTGCGTGAGTTCGTCGATCGCCTCGGGCTCGAACGTTTCACCCTGATCGTTCACGACTTTGGCGGGCCGATCGGCCTGCCGCTGGCCGTGGACCAGCCGAGCCGGGTCGCGCGCGTGATCATGATGAACACCTGGGCGTGGCCGCTCGATGACGATCCGAAGATGGCCAAGGGGGCCCGCTTCATCGCCGGCGCGCTCGGCCGGTTCCTTTACCGCTACGCCAACGCGTCCTTGAAGCTGATCATGCCGTCGGCGTACGGCGACAAGAAAAAGTTGACCGCGGCGATTCATGCGCATTACCTCAACGTGTTCGGCGATCACGAAGCGCGCGTCCAGGTGCTGCATGCGCTGGCGAAGTCGCTGCTGGGATCGCGCGCGCACTACCAGGCGCTGCTCGATCGAGTCGGCGCGTTGCGGCGCGCGCCCGTGCTGATCATCTGGGGCATGAAGGACACCGCGTTCCAGCCTTATCAGCTCGAGCGCTGGCGCTCGCTGCTCCCGCACGCCGTGGTCGAGCCGATTGCCGGCGCCGGGCACTGGCCGCACGAGGAAGAACCCGCGGCGGTGATCACGGCGATGGAGCGTTTCCTGAAATAGAATCAAAGCTTGCCGAACATTCTTCAGCGCCTGCCGGGTGGGGAAAAAGTCGGGATCGCCTTTTCCGGCGGCCTGGATACGAGCGCCGCGCTGCACTGGATGCGCGACAAGGGCGCTATTCCCTACGCCTACACCGCCAACCTCGGCCAGCCGGATGAAGCCGACTACGACGAGATCCCGCGCAAGGCCATGGCCTATGGCGCGGAGCAGGCGCGGCTGATCGAGTGCCGCGAAGCGCTGGTCGCGGAGGGCATGGCGGCGCTGCAGTGCGGTGCGTTCCATATTTCAACGGCGGGGCAGACCTACTTCAACACCACGCCGCTTGGCCGCGCGGTCACCGGCACGATGCTGGTCGCGGCGATGCGCGAAGACGACGTCAACATCTGGGGCGACGGGTCGACGTTCAAGGGCAACGACATCGAGCGGTTCTATCGCTACGGGCTGCTCGCCAATCCAGGCCTGCGCATCTACAAGCCGTGGCTCGACCAGCAGTTCATCGACGAACTCGGCGGCCGCAAGGAAATGTCGGAGTACATGATCCGGCACGGCTTCGAATACAAGATGAGCGTCGAGAAGGCCTACTCGACCGACTCGAACATCCTCGGCGCCACGCACGAAGCCAAGGACCTGGAATTCCTCAACAAGGGAATGACCATCGTCCAGCCGATCATGGGCGTGGCGTTCTGGAAAGACGACGTGACGGTGAAGAGCGAGGCGATCAGTGTCCGCTTCGAAGAAGGACACCCGGTCGCGCTCAACGGCAAGACGTTTCCGACCGCGCTCGACATGTTTCTCGAAGCCAACGCGATCGGCGGCCGCCACGGGCTCGGCATGAGCGATCAGATCGAGAATCGCATCATCGAGGCGAAGAGCCGCGGCATCTACGAAGCGCCCGGGCTGGCGCTGCTGCATATCGCCTACGAGCGGCTCGTCACCGGCATCCACAACGAAGACACCATCGAGCAGTACCGGACCAGCGGACGCCGCCTCGGTCGATTGCTGTACCAGGGACGCTGGTTCGATTCGCAGTCGTTGATGCTGCGCGAGACCGCGCAGCGCTGGGTCGCGCGCCCGATCACCGGCGAGGTGACCATCGAGCTGCGCCGGGGTAACGACTATTCGATCCTCGATACGCAGAGCGCGAATCTGACCTACAAGCCCGAGCGTTTGACGATGGAGAAGGGTGAAGAGGTGTTCTTCACGCCCCAGGATCGCATCGGGCAGTTGACGATGCGCAATCTCGACATCATCGATACCCGCGCGAAGTTGCTGCTCTATACCCAGACCGGCCTGCTCAAGCCGTCAGCCGCGAGCGGGCTGCCGCAGCTGCCGGCCGCGGATGGTAAGGAAAATGATCGCTAGGTTTTGGACCTGGAGTGGGCGCCGAAGGCCGCTCGCGCCGTGGTCGGCTCGATGACCAGAAACGCGAGCGCGGCGCCAAGCCCGAACGACACGAACAGCGACGCCCATCCGGTATGCGCGTCCGCGATCACCAGGCCGATGCCGATCATGATGAGCGAGAATGCAATATCAGCGGCGCGGACGATGCGGCTGATGTTGGCGAGCTGCGGCCCGAGCTCGGCCGGGTAAGTCCGTGCCGTGAACCACAAGTGCAGGCGCACGTTGCCGCCGACGATCACGATGGCCAGGGTCGCAAGGAAGGTCAGCACCCCGTACCGCCCCGTCCACTTGTGGACCTGCCACGCCGGCCACACCATGAACCAATAGCACAACGCGACAATCAGTTGGTGGGTTGACCACCAATGGAGCAGCGGGCCGGGAGCGCCATGCTTGCCGGGAGGAGAATGCGTGTCGGGAACAGCATGCGTGTCGGGCAGAGAATGCCCGTCGGGCAAGGTGCCGGACAAAGCGGCGACCAGATCCTTGGTCGCGTTAAACCTGTCTTCCGGCTGCTTCTGAATCGTGCGTTCGATGACTGCCCACAGGGCATCGGGGAGGTTGGCGCGATCCGGATCGTCCGAGAGGACTCGCGCGATCGTCGTTGGCAGCGCACCGCTGCCGAATGGATGTTTTCCGGTCAGCATTTCGTAGAGCACGACGCCGAAGCCAAATTGATCGGTTTGTGCGCTCGTCGGTTTGCCCAGCAACTGTTCCGGCGCCATATATGGCGGCGTGCCGGCGATCACGCCGGGATCGGTCAGGCGTGTCGCCGACGCCAGGTCTTGTGCCGCGACGTCGAACTGTGCCAGGCCGAAATCGAGCACCTTGACGCCGTTCGCCGTGAGGATGATGTTCTCGGGCTTGAGGTCGCGGTGGACGATGCCGCGATCGTGCGCGGCCTGCAGCGCCGCGGCAATCGCCCGTGCGATCTCGAGGGCGCGGGATTGCGCGAGCGGACCGACCGCCAGTTCTTCCCGCAGGGTCCGGCCCTCCAGATACTCCGACGCGATGAAGATCTGATCGCCGATCTCTTCGAGCGCGAACACCGTGGCAATCGCAGGATGCGACAGGGCCGCCGCCGCGCGGGCTTCTTGGCGCAGGCGCGCCCTCATCCGATCGTCGCGAAACAGGTGCGGCGGCAGCGCCTTCAACGCGACGGCGCGATGCAGCCGCGTGTCGTGCGCGAGATACACCACACCCATGCCGCCGCGGCCGGCAATGCGCTCAATGCGGTAGGCGCCGATCTCGGACCCATTCTCGAGCAGTGCCGGCGGTTCGAGAAAGCCGTGGCTGTCTTCGTGCGATTCGAGCAGCGCCAGAACTTCGTCCTGGACGTCCCGGGGCTCGGAGGATGCGCGCACCACCGCGACGCGCTCAGGGGCCGGGGCCGCCAGCGCCCGATCGAACAACGCGCCGACACGCTGCCATCGATCCGCCTTCGCCTCGCTCCGGCGCGGCAGGTCATTCATTCAGCGCGAAGTTCCTTCTTAAGGAACGCACGGGCGAGTGTCCAGTGACGTTTGACCGTCGCGGGCGAGATCTCGAGGGCGTCGGCGGCTTCTTCAACGGTGAGGCCGCCGAAATAGCGCAGCTCGACGATCCTGGCTTGTTGCGGGTCGAGCGCGGCGAGCTTTTCGAGCGCGGCGTCCAGCTCCAGCACGTCGACCGCGTGAGCGTCAGCGCCGCCGTCGACACCGTGTCCCGCCGCAGCGCCGTGTGCGAATCCGTCGAGCGTGATCCGCTCGGCATTTTCGCCGCCGCGCTTTTCCGCGTGCCGCGCACGCGCGCGCTGCACCAGGATCTGCCGCATCGACAGCGCGGCAATCGCCAGGAAGTGCGTGCGGTTCTTCCACGGCTGGTTCTTTTCCTTGCTGAGGCGCAGGAACGCTTCGTGCACCAGCGCCGTGGCCTGCAGCGTTTGTCCAGGGCGCTCATGGCGCAGGTAGTTCGCGGCGAGCCGGCGCAGCTCCCCGTATACCTGCGGCATGAGCTCCGCCGGACTCGCCATCAGCTCTTTTCGATCTTCACCGAATTGATCTTGATCTCTTTCGCCGGCCGATCCTGAGCTGCGGTGCGGGCCTTGCCGATTTTCTGGACGACGTCCTTGCCTTCGATGACCTC
>Ga0136611_10000344_pt1 | contig 29678 bp, 23 predicted proteins | sample AntDrymUQ2232306_2_FD_106645 | JGI IMG/M metagenome (GOLD analysis project Ga0136611, IMG submission 106645) | Polar desert sand microbial communities from Dry Valleys, Antarctica - metaG UQ223 (23.06) | ecosystem: Environmental > Terrestrial > Soil > Desert | place: Antarctica: Dry Valley...
ATCGCGCTGAGCAGGCGTCAGGGGCGCGACCAGCATTTCGTAGGTGAGCGGAATCGACTCGAGCAGCGTGGCGTGCACCCAGCGTTGCAGATCGGGATCGTGGGCGGAGTAGGTCTCGCTCGAGCCCTCTTTCACCCGGCCGCGCACCCGATCGTGAATCGCGTTGATGCCGGCCGCGGCGCTGATCATCTGCTCGGTATCGCCGAACGTGAGCGCCAGCATCGCGCCCACCGTCGAGTGCAGCCGCCGGAAGCTGGAGAGCAGGCTGCCGCGGAAGGTGCTGTGGTGATGCACGCCGGCCGCGACCGAGGGATGGGCCAGCTGCAGCAGGATCGCGCGCCCCCAGCCGGCGACGACGATCATCTCGCGGTTGATCATCCAAGTGGTGCTGGCAGGCCCGACGCGTACGTGCTCCGAGCGCAGCAGGCGCGCGCGCACGGCGGCGCGATGGCGCTGGAGCGCATCGCCGAACGTTCCAGCCTGAATCGAGAGCGCTGCGGTTTGCACGATTCAACTTTAAGGTTCAAAGTGAAGCGGTGTCAATCGCCGGCGAATTTCCGATCAACGCAGTCGGGGGAGAGAGCCCACCCGAGTGGGTGGGCTCCGGTCTGTCGAATCACTACTGGCGAACGGTGGCGCTTACGCACTGGCCCTGGTTTTTGTATGGGCCGCCAGGCGGATTGAACGTGGACCAGCCGCCTTTCTTGCACTCCTCCGGGTCGGTCGGCGCACTGAACACCTCGAAGTCATAAATTGTTTCGTTGAACCGCACCAAGTCCGCCTCGACGTTGTACGAGGGATTATTGCTGCCGATATTCACGCCGAAGCCAACCACCACTGCGTTAGGAAACGCGGCCTGCAAACCGGCCAGCGTGTAGAACGGGGGGCCGCCAGAGCCGCGGACAACGCTGCCGGTGGAGCATGAAACCGATCGCGAGGACCACATTTGTCCAGCGTCTACATCCCATGACTGCCAAACGCCAGGCGTCACGACGCCATTCTGGTAAGGCTCGAAAACGAATGTCGTGAACGACGCTATTGGTGCACTCGGTGTCGGACAGAGCAAGACCGCCAACTGGTAGGACGGAGCGCCGCCAGGAAAGGGGGCAGAGTTTTGTTTAGTGTAATAACTCAGGTCGGTGAGGTCAGCCAGCGGCGTCTCCGCAGAGTGCATGTATTGCGCCTTGGCTGCTGTGGTCGCGTCGGTTGTCAGTTGCAGGGCGCCGGTTCCACGAGGTGCGGTGTTATCGAGGACGAACGCGACGGTCCCGCCTGGCCGTGTATCAGCAGTCGACCAGCCGCGGGTTTCCACGGGTGTCACGACCAGTGTCTCAGTGGCCGCCTGGGCAAACGGCGCCGCGGCAGCCGCAGCAACAAAACCTGCAATCAATAGTCTTTTCATCAATCTCACCGATCATCTACAGGGGACGGTGCGAGCTGACCTAATGCCAGCTCGGCTTTGCAGCGCAGATAATAGCACCGCCGACCGAGACGGACACCACCCGCAGCATCGAATAGATAGGTCTAGCTGGAGCTATCAGCAAGCGGCTCGGTGGCGCCGCCCAGCGGCTACTTGATCGCGCTGGCTCCGGCCTTCGAGATGATTTCATCCTGCGCGGCGGTAACGCCGCTGGTGCCCACCGCGCCGATCAACTCCGAGCCGCGCATGATCGGCACGCCGCCGGCGAAGGTAATGCCGTTGGGAACTTCCGTGGCGGTCTTCGTTTTGAGCTGCGCGCCGTACTCTGCGGTGGTCAGCTTCGACGCCACGACCGTGGCGGCCTTGCGCATCGCGATGTCGTAGGAGCGCGCGCTGGCGCCGTTCAGGCGCCGCAGCATCACCGGGATTCCGGCGGCGTCGGTGACGACAATCGTGACGTTCCACTTGTTGCTTCTGGCCTCGGCTTCAGCGGCGTCCATCACCTGCGCGGCCATTTCGTAAGTCATCGCCTGCGGAGCGGGTGCCGGCGGGGGCGCCTGGGCCAGGGCGGCCTGGCTGGTCACAGCGATCAGCATCACGGCGCACAGTATTTGAACGGAAGTCAAACGGGTCATTGAAGCTCCTGAAATCGATGGAATGCGCGAGACTTGAAATGCGCGCCGGCGTCGCGGGCGCCCGATCTGCATCACGATAGCAGACTCCTCCCTCGCGAGAAGCACCAGGCCGCAAGCGCGAGGATCGCGATGGTCGAGCAGTTATAGAGCAACAACGGCGACCAACCCTCGACCGGCCCGGCTCGAACCGCGCCATAATAGCTGAGGTTTGGCTTTTCTACATGAACCACAGGAACCTGCGTTTTCGGAGCGGCATCGGATAGACTGGAGGGGTATTTCGCGGGTTCTGATTCTCCTTGGGGGCGATCTGGCTTCGACGGGGGTGCGGGATCGCGGAACGCGTGCCGAGGCCCATGCACCTCGTTAATCCCGTGGAAAAACAACGTAACTGCGAACGCAGACTACGCTCTCGCCGCTTAATAACCGGTGAGCGATCAACTTGAGAGTGCCTACGGCTCGGGATTGATCGTCATTTAGTGGGCTGGCTGCCACGTTCCGTCCTGAGGCGTGGCAGTGAGACATATCGGGGATGGCGACCGGGGCACTTGGCTCCGTTTCTAACCGGTTGCGACACGAGAACGGAGACACGCACGTAGTGATCTGCGACGACGTGTTCTCGGACGCGGGTTCAACTCCCGCCGCCTCCACTTCTCTCACTTCGTTCGCGAAGTGTTCGGCGCCGGTCGTTTAGTTCAGTCAGGGCCTTCGGCCCTAGACAGTGCAACTCCCGCCGCTCAACGGAGCTCGGGCCATCGTTTCACTCGGCCTTCGGGGCCACTCTTCCCGCCGTCTCCAAAATAGCTCCAACCTTTGCCCGCTCTTATCTCTGAAGGTTGCCTACCGTAGCCTTTAGCGAAGGTGGGCCGTCGGCCGCTGCTCCCCGAACTTGGCGTCCAAGGCGTCGGCCAAGGCGCGGAATCTCGCCGGTGCGGTTTGCGCCAGCTGCCGCAGGTTTTGCAATCTCCAGCGGATCGCTGGCAGCTCTCCCAAGTGTGGAATCCCCAACAGCGACCAGTCAGGCTCAGCGCGCACCAGCGTTCGCAGGAACTCTCGTTCGCTCGCGTCGAGCGCCGCCGGCAGTTCTCGGAAGAGCCGCTCGCGAGTCTCGAGCAACACCTCGAGCGTCACCGCCTCGGTCGTCATCCCGGCGAACGAGCCTTCGTACGCGAGCCGGATGTCCTTGGGGATCGGAAACAGGACCTCGTGAAGCGTGCGGTTGTGGCTGGCGAGGTACACCACGAAGGCGCGCCTGATCCCGGGCGTAATCGTGGCGTGGGCGAAGAGCTCCATCACGTCGAACAGGTCGCGTGGGTGCTGGCGGTCCATGGCGGCGACGAGCTTGCCCCCGTAGATCTCCTCCGAGGAGAGCAGCGGTAGCTCCAAGTCAGCCATCAGCGCGTCGCTCGCCGCCGCGCTCAAAGCCATCGGCCTCACAGGATGCACGGTGCCGCGCATCACGGTGTTGACTTCGATCTTGACGGAGAGATCATCCCGCTGCACGAGCAGCTTAGTTTCGCCCATGTCGGCGGCAGAGACCGCCTGCACCCTGAATCCGCGCTTGGTCAGCCGGTCTCGGCTCGAACGCAGGGCATCATTGATCGCGGTCAGCGCGTCTGCGCGAGGTGTCGTGTGATCTTTGAAGACCAGATCAAGATCGACCGAGAGTCGTGGCATCTCTCGGAGGAAGAGATTGATAGCTGTGCCACCCTTCAGAGCAAAGACATCGCCCTCAAAGACGGTGGGCGCAATCTCTACGAGGAGTCTCGCGGTCGCCAGGTAGGTAGGGTTCATGCCTTGAGCACCAGCAGGCCTTCTTTCGAGCGGCCCACCCATCGCTGCACGCTGCCGGTCGGCAGATCTTTCGGTTCAAGCTTCGCCGCCCAGGGGAGACCGAGCTCTCGGCCTAGTGTGAGACAGAGCCGAACCGTCTTCACCTGCTTACACCGGAGGAGCAGATCCTTCAACACGGTAGCCCGCAGCGACGGCGTTCCTTCTAAGAGATCGCGCGCTTCCTGGAGTGGCTGTCGAACGCCGACTTCGCTCAGCAACTCGAGAACGGCGCGTTCGGGGTCCGAAACGAGCGGACCATCGGGCAGGCGCTGAAAGTGCGAGACGCGAAGTGGCGCATTTGGCTGCTCGTCGAACAAGCGGAGGCGGTGATAGCTGCTCGGAAAACGGGAGGTGAACCACGCCGGCAGCGGACCGGATGCCCAACCGTACAACTCCAGTTGGGACCTCTGCGTAACGTTGTGTCGGACGCCGTGCCAGTCGAGAGCCGACTTGCCGCCCACGTGCAGCCCCTTGAGTCGACGCTCGAGTAATCGCAGGCTTGCATGGAGATCGAGTGGTGTATCGGGTCGAACAAATACACCGCGAGCGAGGCGCGTGAGCCAACCTGCTCGTACGTAGTGGACGGCGAGGTCGGCGGACACACCTAACGCGGCCAGGTCAGCAGAGGTTACCGGGGCACCGGGTTTGACGTTGAGGTAGAGTGAGTTTATCTTGCTCATTTCAGTCGTAGCCAGACTACGACTGGTAATTATATAACAAACGTGTTTGGATTAATCGATACTGAAGTAGGCAAGCTACGACCTGTGCGAACACGTCGAAACATAAGCGCTAGAAGAGCTGCTCACGATCGTGGCGCGAGGCATTCTGCGCGCCGCTCCGGCAGCACTCTGAAGCGTCGTGAGTAGCTCCAGCTTGCTCTCGCCCATCTATACTGGCCCAGGAAACCATGAAGCTCGAATGTTTGCCGGTTATCTCGAGTGACCCGGCATGACACCCATGGGCTGGGTCGTTGACATGCGGCACTACCTGGACGAGAAGACCGGTGACCTTCCAGACGGACTGCCGACGCCAGCGCTCAACCTCGCGCTCTTCATGGGATCGATCGTGGCCTGGGTCACTGACCACCTCCCAGATGGCGACTCCCACACCAACGTGCCCTGTCGCCGAAGTCCCGGTCGTCGACGTTGCCTGGGCGACATCATGGCCGACTTGGACCGCACCTCAGGCCACATCTCGTGGCAGTGCCCCGTGTGCGGCGACCACGGTGTGATCCATGGGTGGGAGGGCACCCTGTGGAACCGTCACGGCGGCCGCACGGCGGCCAACAACACCCCGCCGGCGCCAAGTCACTGACCCATACTTGGGTCTGCGATCACTGGTCCTCGAAGATCCCTCGCGTCAGGTCGATCGGCCGCGCCCCGCCCAGCGGCATGATCGGCGTTCTGGCCAGGAATTGCGCGATCTCTTCAAGTGATGGCTCTTTCACCGGAAGTGACGGAGACGCGCCGGTCATGAAGGAAAAGTCGTTCAGCGTTCCCAACAGGCTGCGGCTTCTGGTGCGGCCGAAACTCACCGATGACATCCGCAAGCGTTCCACAGTGATGTCTGCGGCAGGAATGCCTATCACCTCAAGCATCCGACATACAGCCTCAGGAAAGACGCTCCGCAATCGGTTGGCGTCGCGGATTGGAATCACGACCGGCAGGCGCGAACGTTCGCTGATGAAGATCAGCGCGCGACGCCGGCCCATTTGGAGCGTGTTGCCGTACCAGTCGCCGAGTCGAGTGGTGGATTCGATGGTGGGCAGAGCATCGACCTGCTTCAGCCGGATGAGCAGCTGCTGTGTGCACCTAAGGACGACCATGAAAGTGAGCGTACTTTAGCTGCGTGTAGAGTTCCCGCCGCCTCCAGGATGACTCCAATTTTGGAGGCGGCGGGAAGCCTCCAGAATCGGTGTGCGGAATCAGCCCGAATGCTGAATGCGAACGCGGTGGAAGGTGCGTTTCCCGCCGCCTCCACAAGCGAAAGAGTGGGTCGCCTAATGGGTCCGGCCGCAAAATGCAGCGACGGTGGCGAGCAGTTCAGAGGGCTCGACAGGCTTTGCGACATGCGCCACGAAACCCGCCCGGAGGGCGCGGATCCTGTCTTCGGCGCGCGCGAACGCCGTTAGAGCGATGGCTGGCAGCCGCGAGCCATCGCGTGTCTCCCGGGCTCGGACCATCCGCAGGAGTTCGTATCCATCGATGTCGGGCATGCCGATATCGCTGACGAGAATATGCGGGCGTTCGAGCTCGATCACCCCCATCGCCTCGCCGGCTGATCCAGCCGTCAGGACCAGCGCGGAGCAATCGGACAGTAGACGCTTAATCAGATCACGGGCGTCCTGCTCGTCATCGACGACGAGAACCTTGATGCCGGACAAATCGACATGCTCGAACGCCACCATCGCCGGCGGCGCAGCCTGCGGATGCAGCCGCTCCTCTGTAGAGACGCGGCGCACCGCCGTCAGGGGCAGGTGAATCGCGAACGTCGCTCCCTGATCCTCGCCGGCACTCGATGCCTTGACCGTGCCGCCATGGAGCTCGACAAGATGTTTCACGATCGACAGTCCGAGCCCAAGCCCGCCAAAGGCCTTCGTGGTCGACAAATCGCCTTGCTGGAAACGCTCAAATAGATGCGGGACAAATTCCGCCTTGATGCCGATACCGCTGTCGGTAATGTTGATCTCGATATGCGAATTGACACGCTCGAGCGTCACCTGCACCTTGCCGCCTTTCGGTGTGAACTTGATGGCGTTGGCAAGCAGGTTCCACATCACCTGCTGCAGGCGGGCCGGGTCACCGGCGATGGGGCCAGCGCCGGGATCGAGTAGCGAGAGGAGGCGGATCCCCTTGGCTTCTGCCGAGGGCCGCACGGTTTCAATGGCGGCGTCGATGAATGAGATCGGGTCGAGCGGCTGGACGTCGAGACGCACCTTGCCTGACGTGATCCGGCTCATGTCGAGCAGATCGCCGATCAGCTGGCTCTGAACCCGCGCACTTCGCTCGATGGCCTCAAGGCCCTTCTGCAGGTCGCCCTGATCCTTGACACCACGGCGCAGGATCTGCGCCCATCCGAGAACGGCGTTCAACGGGGTCCTCAATTCATGCGAGAGGTTCGCCAGAAAGCTGTCCTTCATATCGCTGAGGCGCTCGGCCGACGCGCGGGCCGTGCGCTCGCTCTCATACAGGCGGGCATTGTCAACGGCGATCGCCGCTTGTGCGGCGATTGCAACGACGAGCCGCTCGCTCCGATCGGTAAACCGCGCGGGTTCCGCATGGCCGAAGAACAAGCCGCCGATGACTTCCGCCCCACGTGATATCACGGGCACGGCAAGATAGCTGCGCACCGGCAGATGTCCGCGCGGCATGCCGTGATGCGGCGACATCTTGCCGTAGCGTGGATCCTTCAGCACATCGTCGATACGAATGGGCGGTTCGCCCTTGAAGGTCGGGCCAAAGAGCGGCGTCGCCCGGGGATGACCGAAATCCTGGAAAGCCTCACGCGGCGCACCCGACAGCGTGTAGAGCATGTAGGCGCCGCCCTTTTCATCAGTGGAGTTGTAAAAGAAAGCACCAAATTGCGCGCCGGTTAATTGCGTCGCAGCGTCCGTGACGGTCTGCAGGAGCGACTGCAGATCCAGTTGTGACGCGAGGGCGGTGCCGGTCTCGTTCAGGATCTCCAGGATCCGCGTTTCCTCGCGAAGCGCCTCCTCGGTGTGTTTGCGCGCGGTGATATCCCGGAAGCTCCACACGCGGCCGACTTCGCGTCCGTCAACAATCTGGGTTTTTGTGAAACGCTCGAAGGTGCGTCCGTCTTTCAGCTCAAGGACATCGAAGGTTTCGGGCGGCGAGGTCGCGTATATTTCCTCGATACGATCGAGAAATCGCCGCGGATCGATGAACTGCGCAGATATCAGCTTCAGTACAAGTCTATGATCGCGTTTTTCTACCAGTTCGCTCTGGACCTGCCACATTTCGAGATATCTGTTGTTGAAGTCGGTGAGCGTTCCCTGATCGGTGACGACGATGCCATCAGCTGAAGATTCCAGAGTCGCGCGCACCAAAGCAAGCGACCGTGCGAGCTCCTGGGTTCTCTGTTCCAGCGCCTGTTCTGCACGTTGGCGCGCCGCAAGGGTGGCCTTGACGTTCTGCAGCGCGGCGGCCCGCAGCAGATCCTCTTCGGTGTCGGCCACCTAATTTCCTCCGACTATTCGGGCGGCGAGCGCCGTTCCTTCTACACGTCTGCGGATCTTCTCGAACGCTTTCTCCCGCGTGGTGGAGTTGTCGTCGCAGAACGGCGAGAACCCGCAATCGTCGGTCGTGCCGAGCTGGCCGGCGGGGATATACGTCGCCGCCTCGAGAACACTGTCCCTGATCTCCTCAACGGTCTCGATACGCGGGTCGATCGGTGCCACAACGCCCACAAAGATCTGCTGCCCGGGTTTCATGTTGTCCCGGATGATGCGGAGCACGCGCGCGCGGTCGGTCTCGCCGGCCAGCGATAGATAGAAGTTTCCGACATTGAGTTCGAACAGGCTGGGCAGCAAGGCCGCATAGTCGACGTCGGCGCTATGCGTTGAATCTCTGTCGCCGCCGGGACAGGTGTGAACACCAATCTTCTTGCGCTCCTCCGGCGAGAAGCGCGCCAGCGCCAAATTGTTGAGGTCGATAAAGCTCGCGAGCAGTTCGCCGGATGGATCAACTTTCATTGCCAGCCGGCCCTCAGTGAAGTCGACCTGCACCTTCTCGGCGCCCTTTTCGAAACAGCGGCGCACTTCGGCCACGTGCTCACGCAACAGATCATCGATGAACTGTTCGCGCGGGTAGCCGTGGAGTGCCTCAGCCGGATACATCAGACTCAGCGCCGAAGGCGAAATCACCGCCTGCTTGAGTGGAACGTGCGCGTAGCGCGCCGCCACGTCGAGATAAGCGTCGGCATAGCGCTTGTAGCGAAAGGGTCCGCTCGTCAGACGGGGCATCCGGCGCGTATGGCCGGCGGCGAACGGAATCGTGAAGCCGTCGGGCGCTGTGTTTTGCAACCCGTGCACACAGTAGGTCCAGAAATTGTGATACTTCCTCTGCTCGCCGTCTGTGATGATGGGGGAGCCGGTGGCTTCGAACCGCTCGATGGTGTCTTTGATCGCCGCCTCATATAGCGGCTCAAGGCTGGGATCATCGCTGTCGGTCGTTTCGAGAGCCTCGAGCAACGCAAGCGGTCTCGGTATGCTGCCGATCGGCTCGGTCGGAATGTTCATAGATTTGCCAATTCTACAGAATAGGCCAAGAAACGAGGCAACGTGCCGGGGTTCACTTTCTGCACGGTAGAGCTTGAAAACGTTGAAATCGCGGCTACTATGTTGCGCGTGAACGCCATCATCTCACTCCGAGTTCTGTTGCCGTGAGTGCGCGGACCGTCCTGGTCGTGGACGACCAACCAGATAATCGTGAACTCGTGGCAATGATCCTACGGACGCACGGTTATGCCGTTTTGCAAGCCGAAAACGGCGTCGACGCACTAAGCGTGCTTGGTACCAATCGGCCCTGTGTGATTTTGTTGGACCTGACGATGCCGGTGATGGATGGTTGGCGATTTCGCTCGGAGCAGCTTGCGCGGCCAGATCTCCAAACCATTCCGGTGGTGTTGTATTCGGCACATAGTGAGCTCGACATGCACGCCGCTGCGTTGGGCGCCTGCGCAATTCTTCGCAAGCCCATCGATATCGCTGACTTGGCTAGTGTCGTCGACTCTGCGTGTCGCGGTTCCGAACGAGGCGATCCCACGTTATCAGCGTCTCTGCGCTGACCGAGCTTGCAAGCGGCAGATTCACGGCGGGAGTTAGTGCGCTTGTGCGCGAATACCTTGCACCACCATGGCGGCGCCGAGCAGGGCCAACACCGTCGCAAGCACACGCTCAAACCAGACGTCGGGGATGCGGGACATCACGCGGTTGCCGATCACCGTGCCGATCATCACGCCGATCGTTGCCGCGACGATCCACGGCCAGACCGACAGGAGTGCGACGTGCTGGGTTGCGAGATAGATCGGCATGCGCGCGCCGTCGACGAACAGGCCAATCGCGGTGGCCGTCGCGATGAACGTTCGCTTGGGTAAGCTGAAGCCGAGCAAGGCTGCCGATCGGATCCCGCCCTGATTGCCGACCAGCCCACCCAGCACTCCGGATAGGGCGCCCGCGATCCACGCCAGTGCACCATCGAATCGCATCCGTTTCGCCAGACCGCTGGCTTGGCTGGCGGCGGCAAACAGCAGCAATAGTCCAAAAACGATCGTCAACCAGCGATTACCCAGCCAGCCATTCAGCGCCGCTCCAGCCAGACCGCCGGCCGCACTCGTCAGACCGAAGCTCCACAACACTTTGCGATCGGCGCCCCCGTCAAGCAGCCATAATCTCAGCGCTGTCCCGATCACGTGCGGAATTGAGACAGCGGCGACTGCCAGCCGGGTATCGAACTGGATGGCGAGCAACGGCGTCAACAGGCTGCCAATGCCAAAGCCGGTCACGGACGCCAGGCCGCCTGCAAGGACTGCGCAGCCAAAGGAGAGAAGTTCAAACACCGCAACTCCGCTCGAGCATTACAGTCACACTTCCATCATAGCGGCCAGTGGAATGCTCAGGAGCGGCCACGTTATTGTGCTCCCTGCACGAGTCCCGAGTGAGGTTGACGAACGTAGGAGACAGACATGACCTTGACTGAACGGATCGCACTCCCAGGGCGCAAGAAGCTGCTCGCGATTGACGGCGGTGGCGTTCGCGGCGTCCTTGCTCTCGAAGTGCTGCAGAGAATCGAGGATCTGCTGCGGCAAGAGGGTGGCTACGAAGAGTTCTGCCTGGCCGAGTACTTCGACTACATCTCCGGCACGAGCACAGGTGGCATCATCGCGGCGTGTCTGTCGCGAGGCATGTCGGTAGCCAGCATCCTGAAGTTCTACGAGGATGCCGGGGCGGACATGTTTACGAAGGCAAACCTGCTGAAACGTCTACGTTACAAGTTTGAGAGTGAACCACTCGCACTGAAGCTGCAGGAGGTGTTCGGCGCCGACACTACGTTTGGCGCCGACACACTCCGGACGCTGCTGCTGCTGGTGCTGCGCAACGCCACCACCGATTCACCGTGGCCTCTTTCGAATAACCCGTACGCCAAATACAACGCGAGCGGGCGCCACGACAACAACCGGATGTTTCCCCTCTGGCAACTCGTCCGCGCGAGCACCGCGGCGCCGACCTACTTCCCGCCGGAGGTGATCGCACTGCCGCATGCTGACCCGGCGAAGATGAAGGAGTTCGTCTTCGTCGACGGAGGCGTCACGATGTACAACAACCCCGCGTTCCAGATGTTCCTGATGGCGACGCTGGACAAGTACTGGGCTCAGCGACCCGACGCGCGCTGGCGAACAGGCGCTGACAATATGCTCATTGTCTCGGTCGGTACCGGCACCAGCCCTGGTGTGCGGACTGGACTGGAAGCTGACGACATGAATCTGCTGTTCAACGCGACGACGATTCCCTCGGCGCTGATGTTTGCCGCACTCAACGAGCAGGACCTCTTATGCCGGGTCTTTGGTGACTGCCGTGCCGGCGACCAGATCGATCGCGAAATTGGCGACCTCATTGGCAGCGTCGGGCCGCTCAGCCGGGACCAGAAGCTGTTCACTTACATGCGATACAACGCCGAACTCACGCGCGATGGTCTCGACGCGCTGGGGTGCAGCGACATCGAGCCGGAGACCGTGCAGAAACTTGATTCTGTTGACGGCATTCCCGATCTTCGCAAGGTCGGCCAGCAAGTCGCGCAGAGGAAAGTCCTCGCGGCACATTTCTCCGGCGTTCCAGTGCGCCGGGTTCAGGCATGACGACGCCCCGCTGGGTCATGCATATGGCTGAAACCTGGGGCGTGGCGCGCTAACCTTGATGGTCTTGTGGGACAGCGAGGATGATGGCAGCACCGGAAGCACCGCGCACATGGTGCGTTTGGCGCGGGCGCTGGGACGCTTCGAGTTGAGCGTCATCGATAGCCGCCAACTGCTGGCCTAATGCATCTTCCCGCGTGAGGTGATCATGACCCGCCGTCTCAAATACGTGAAGCGCCCCAGTCAGGCGGTTGCGGCGGTGCAACTCGCGGTGGAGACGAAGGGCTTCACGTACAAGAAATGGGGCTCGGTGCAACGCTGTAAGGCGCGGGACTGGATTGTCGACAACGAGGGTGATGTCTATACGGTGGATCGCGTGTCGTTTCGTCGCACGTATCGCCAAATCGGTCCAGGCGCATATGTGAAGATAACGCCGGTGTGGGCTGAAAAGGCGGACGCGGCCGGTCGCGTGAAGACCAAAGAGGGCTCGACCGGCTACAAGCGCGGGGACTACCTCGTCTTCAACCAGAAGAACGGCGCCGACGGGTACGCGGTTTCGGCGAAGAAGTTTAAGCGGATGTACGTCCGCGCTAAATAGCCGTCGGGGGCGAGACCTCGAAACCTTGGACAAATGGGAGCCGCCTGGTCTACCTCTTTAAAGTATCGACTGTCGCCCAGCTTTGTTCTATAACGTCAGCGCGACACGTGGCGAATCGTCGGTGGTCCCTGTTAACTGTAAACCTCCATCAAGTCACACGGTCGAGAACAGCCAATTGCGGCGATACGGAGAGCAGATGCTGATCAGTCGAGACCTGTTGGAAGCCAGTGAACGCGAGTTTAAAAAAGCGAAATTCGAACCGGACGCACTGAAGAAACGCGTGGGCGACGGGCGACTGGATCTTTCGGCTGAGGATAAGCGTCATCGACAGCAGCAACTCCTCGATAGTGTGGGCACGGTCGAGCGTGCAAATGCGACGCTCGAGCGAATCATCCAAGGCAATGATCTGGTCGGGATCAATTACCTTGCGCACGGAACGCTGGCCGCCCGTCCTGTCTGCCGCATCCAGCTGCGCGACGCCTCGAACAACGTGCTTGGGTTCGGCTCTGGCTTCCTGATAGCGCCAGGCGTCCTGATGACGAATCATCACGTCTTTGCCACAGCGGCCGAGGCCAGACATTCGATCGCCGACTTTGACTTCGAGCTCGACGTGAGGGGCAAAGAACGCACACCTGTGCACTTTGGTTTTGACCCGAATACGCTGTTTTATGCGAACCAGGTTCTGGACTTCGCGATTGTCGCAGTGCAACGGCGGTCGCTCGATGGGTCACGCGAGCTGAAAGACTGGAGCTGGCTGCCCCTTGATGCACGACCGGGCAAGAGTGATCTGGGCGAGTACCTCAGCATCATCCAACATCCGGCCGGCGAGCGGAAGCAAGTATGTGTTCGGGAGAACAAGCTCCTCAAGTTCGACGGCGACGTCATGTGGTATGCAACTGACACCGTCGGAGGTTCGTCAGGGTCTCCTGTCTTTAACCGCTTCTGGCAGGTCGTGGGTCTGCACCACAGCGGCGTCCCGAAGAAGGATTCAAAGGGCCGCTGGTTGACCATCGACGGTCGCGTCTGGGACGAGTCGATCGACGAGCGACTGATCGCTTGGGTCGCAAATGAGGGAGTCCGCGTGTCATCGATCGTTCGTCACCTCGAACTCGAAATGAAATCGCACCCAGCGGTGAAAACGATTCTCGATTCGGGCCGGACGGGGCCTCCCATTGAAGAAGTGTCGGCACCGGCACGGGCATTCACGGATCGCGCCGATCCGTGGTTTGAGCAGGCCGGAGGGCGTATCTCCCTTGTCGTGCCTGTCAGAGTGCCGATCGATGTTGTGCAGCTGCCGAGTACGGCACCGCTGCAGGTGCCGGCACCGTCAACTTCGCCAATAGCTGACTTCCGCGTGAGCGATGAGCGACCGCCTGACAGTCTGCCAGTAGAAGCGGTGAAGATCGATCAGAAGTCGCTCGGCACGCGTCCTGGCTACAAACCGAATTTCCTTGGAACTGGCAAGCTCAGTGTTCCGCTGCCGATTGTCCCACCAGCGCTTCAGTCGAAGGTGATCAAGCCCAAAGGCAATTCCGGCGGCGAGCTCAAGTATTTCAACTACTCCGTGGTGATGCATGCCGCTCGAAGACTGGCGTTCTTCAGTGCCGTCAATATCGACGGCCAGTTGCGTCAGGACGTTGGTAAACGCGAGGGCGATACCTGGCTAGGCGACCCACGCATTCCCGAAGACGCCCAGCTCGGTAACGAGTTTTACGGCAGCCAGAAAACATTCGAGGCAGATCGAACCAAGAATCCGTTCGATCGCGGGCATTTAGTCCGCCGGCTCGATGCCACCTGGGGAAAGACTGTTGCCCTCGCAAAGAAGCATGGTGACGATACGTTCCACTTTACCAACGCCGCGCCGCAATTCTTCAAGTTCAATCAGGGCAAGAAACTGTGGTTAGGACTTGAAGAGTTTGTGTTAGAGCAACTCGAAGAGGACGAACGCAAGGCATGCGTGTTCAATGGCCCAATCTTCGATGGCCCGCTTGCACCTGACGAGGGCTTGCCCGACCCCTCCGATCCTCCGAAGGAAGATCCAACGTTCGGTGAGGTAGCGATTCCGAAGTTCTTTTGGAAGCTCATGGTCGTCAAGCAGAAGCAGAGCCTGATGGCGACGGCGTTTGTCTTGAGCCAGCAGGATCAGATTCTGGCAATCGACCGCATCCATGAACTAGCCGTCATGGAGAAGCTGACTGAAGCTGAAGCCAAAGTGTTCCAGGTATCGATCAACGACCTTGCAAGGTTCACCAAACTGAAGTTTGGCAGCTTAGCGAAAGTCGACACTAAGGAAACTCTGCAGGCCAAGCCTCGTCGTCTGCGTTCGTTCGAGGACATTCGCATCTAGTAAAGGCACCTTGAGCGGTCTGGGTGCGTAGCCTCGGTCGGCGATAGCTGCTAACGGGTGACCAGCGTCGAAGCCGCCTCCTTCATGGCCTCGCCCGCCCGCGCTTGATTTGCGTTACGCGCGGCCGCTTGTCCGCAAATCGACCCGGCAGGCGGCGCGCTGATTGGCCGCGCGGCGCCGCTCACACGCTCAACCGTCACGCAGGCGCTGCCGCGATTGCCACGCGTGTCAGCGGGTCCCAGGCCCGATGATTCGTAGAAGTAGTGGTAGTTCAACAGGCCCGCGAGGGGAATCATGGCGTCGTTGACGAACATGAATAACTCCCCGGTTCGCGGCGCCACGAACTCGGCCCGGTAGAGTGTCACAGAATCCCCGACGGCGCTGAGCTCGAGAGGATAGATCTGGATGTTCTCGTCGAAGAACGTGTGCCGGGCATCAGGCAGCACCGCGAGGACGGGCTGTAAATACCGTGCGTCGATCACTCTCTTGAATGGCGCCGCCGCATAACCGAATCCCCAGGGTAAATCCCCGGCGCCGAGTCCCGAAGGATTGGTCGCGAGCGTGCTGTCGTACCACGGCTCGACCACATCGAAAGTGACGGCATAGCGCTGGGTCTCGGCGATTCGGCCGAAGCTTTCACCGCACACGTTCCGTGTCAGAAAATCACGCGTCACCGACGCGATGTCGCCTACAGCGCCTGCCGAAGGACGGCAGAGCGCTGTGCCATTCTCGAGAAAGGGTAACCGTGCCTGCGTGTAGAGTGCCAACCCAAACCACGACGTCAGTACCAACAGCAGCGGAGTGACGGTCCAGTTGGGAAGGAACTGCCATTTCAACCACTGGATGAAGCGCTGATAACGAACGCTGGTCCTGAACGACTGTGTCCATGACGCGCTCACGGCCGATTGCGGTGCACCGTCGGTGGCTCGCTTCCACATGGCTCGAGCTTGTTCGCGCAGGGTGCGCTCCAACCGCGCGCCAATCCTTGCAAACATGTAAATGACCGCCGCGAGCAGGAAGAAGTAGAACGGATTGTTGGCGTAGACCTCCACCCCCTTGCCCGCGAAGTCCGGAAGAACCAGAGTGGACAGGCGAATCACGCCCCCGATCCCGGTCCGGCCGTCGGCAAGCACGGGTGGCGTGGGTAACCGGCCGACAAAAAGCGGCAGCGCCAGCAGTAGCAGCGTCGCGGTCAGGGCCGCAAAATAGGTGATGCGCCGCCACCATACAAAGTTCCAGATCCTCTCGGTCACCTTGGCACGGCCGCCGGCACCGATCGGGTCGTTCAAACGGGAGCGAAGGGCATTGGTCACCATCGCTTTAGCCGCCTGCGGTTCTGTCGGCGGCGCTGGTTCCTGGTTGTCGGCCTGGGGTGCGGTTTCACCTTCGACCTGCGGAGGCACAATGCTGAAAAACTCCGGCAACGTGATCGGCGCGTAGCGGTCGGTGCCGGTGGCGATCCGGTTGATGACACTTTCATGCACCTTGGCGCGGCGCAATAAGCCACGCGACCTGCCGTGTTCGTCGGTAATCGCCGGATCGCGAAGGCTGAGTGTGGTCCATCCCACCGGATCGAGCCACGCCGAGATCCTGCGTGGTTGATACCGATAATACGCGGCCATACCGGCGCGGCTGTCGTGAATCGGCCCGAAGCTGCTCGCGAGCGCTACAAATCGATCCTTGATGACTTTCAGCGTGCGCAGACCTACGTTCTCCGCCTCTTCCATCATCCACAGCAGCGACACATAGCTAAGGCTTTCGTCTGGGTATCCGCCGCCCACATCGGCGTGCGTGCCGGTAAACCACACCTGCTCGAGCCGATGTTTGTCGACAACGTTCCGTTCAACGAGCGCCGCCTCATGCACCTCGTCCCAGAGCAGCGGCTGGAACGCGTCGCGCTCGTCATCCAGCGCCAGGGCGTGACGCGCGCGCAGGACCCGCTCGTGGAGCTGGTAGTCCGGCATGCTCAACGGAAACATCCAGTTGTCGATGGCACGAGTGATCTCGGTGATGGGGCCGCCATACGCCGCGACCGTGTCCCAGACGCCGACGAACCGGACTTTCGGCCGGCAATTTTCTGCGCGGTCATACGACTGATGGCCCTTGAGACGATCACGCCAACCGCGGACCACACGGCCAACACGCCGCAACAATGTGGTCGGCCATTTAAGGCGACGAGGAATGAAGTCGGCGCGGAACGCGCGATACGCCTCGAGGCTCTTCCAATCCAGCTCGCCCTCGCTCGTGGAGCGGACTAATCCTTGCGACGCGATCAGCGCGACGACGAGCCGTGCGGTGAAGGCCCCGCGGCTGAATCCAAACGCGTAGATATCGTCGCCCTCCCGATAATTTCGGCACGCGTAGCGATAGATATCCAGGACGTTGCGCTGCAGACCCCAACCGAACGCCCCGCCCAATATGGTCAGTGGCTTGAACGACGACGTTCCGACACCATCGTCGTAGTACGCGATCTGATCGCGCTTGCCTTCGGCTGATGGCCCGAGGTCGACGGCCTCGTACATCCGCCAGACGTTGGTCTTGAACAACTTCGCGCTACTGTTCCCAGTTCCGTCGGAGAAAAGAATGATCGATTTCGGCCGGGTTCCTGCGGCGGCGGGTGATGCTGCCTTCGTAGGCTCGGTAGCTGCGTTGTCGCCGGCGACGTCCACGACGTTCGTGCTCATAGTTTTCCCAGGAAGCCGTCACTCCACTGAACACTGCTCATCGAAACACGAACTCGTACCCGGGATCGATCGTCTGGTGATCCAACGCGAGCAGCAGCAGCTCCCGCACCAGGTAAGGGTTGGTACGGCCGTCAACGATCGCATTTCTTATCACCTCAAACCCGTGCTCGAAGCCGCTGGATTCGTCGATGTCGATATCGGCCCACATGACCTCGCTGTCGATCTGCCGCATGAAGGTCACCTGCAAGTTCGCGTGCGAATCCCTCGACTTGAAGCTGTCCATCATTGCGAATCCGCACGGCGGCTTGTGTAGCGCCCCCGGCGCCGACTTGAACGAGTCAGAACGCGCCAGCTTCGCATGGAGCGAAGGATCAACTTCGGCAAAGCATCGGTCCTGCCGCAGAATCGCCGGCGAGCGCACGAAGGACGCGATGCGCTCGGCCGAACCGTGCAGACCCTTGGCCACGAGGTTGAGCAGCGACGCTTTGCGCATCGGGCCCATCGCGTCGTACAGCGCGCGGCCGCTCAGTCCAACGAGATCGCGATCCTCGGCGGCGAGCTCGACCATCACCGCGCTTTCCAGCGCGCGCCGAAAGGTCGCGGGAAGGTCATTAAAGCCCGCGGCCGTAATATCGCTGATCTTCTTCGGGTCGGCCATCAACCGCACCCGCGCTTCGCTGGGCAGATTCCTCGCACGAGGCTTCATGAGCTGGAAGAACGCGTACGGTTTGTAGCCATCGGCGTTCAACCGAAAGGCATAGAGAGTGCCGGGACCGTCGTGGCACGAGATATTCGAAATCTCAAAGCGCTTATGACCGCGGATGTCGAAACTGACTTCCATCGCATCGCCGCCGATCGCCTGCGCATGCGGTTCCAGCTCGATGTGCAACTTGCCGGAGAGCGCACCACCGCGCGCATTGGTAACCTCAATCGTCAGACTGCCTTTCGCCATGGGTGCTCCTGAAAGCCCTACGAAATCATGCCTGCGTCGTCGATGCGGCGGAGGGCGCCCGTCGGATCGTTGTGGGACGTCCGGGGAGACCCGGTCCCAGTTGAACGGTGGCGTGCGGTAGCGTCGAACGCATAAAGAGCCATGCCACACCTCATCAACTAGCGGACGCCACAAGTTTGTTAAAACTTGATGGCTCATTGCGTCTTCAGGAACTCGATGAGGGCTTCACGATCCGCTGCTGGCAGGTCGCGGCCGTAGAGATGACCGGCGTTGCTGTTGCCGCGCTCGCTGGTGTCGAAGCGGACGCCGTTCCGCTCGGCATCGGGCCCTTCCGCCACGAAGCCGACCTTCTGCCAGTCGTAAACGTCGTAGCCGCGATAGAACGTTCGCGGACGCTCGTCCGGAAATAGCAGCGCCCTCAGGCTGGGAACGGAGCCATTGTGAAGATAGGGCGCCCGTAACCAGACACCGTCGAGCGGCATGTTGGCGTAGCCGTTGGTCTTGCGGAAGTGCGAGAACTTCCACGGTTTGCCGGTGCCGATCGTGTTCATCCTGTCCGCCAGTGCGGCGGTGAAGGAGTTCAGGCGTTCCGGATCGGTGCCGATCTCCGGCAATGGTGTCACCTGTCCGAGGGCCTTGCCGCCGATGGCGTGGCAACTGGCGCACGTGGTCTGATAAACCAGCGAGCCGCGTGGGACTTTGGCGTGGTCGATACGCGTCGTCGGGAAAGCTGGCGCCTTGAGATCCAGCGCCCACTTCGCAACTCGATCGACAGAGGCCAGATCGAGCGAGTCCTCCGTTGCGCCGGCGCCGATCGCCGCGCTCTTGTTCCTCTCGTCAACCAGGTCGTTGTTGCCGTCCCAGTGCAGCCATAGGCCCTGGCGAACGTGCTGATTGAAAAGCGGCGGGAGGTCAGCGGTACCGACAGTCGGGTCGGCCTTCAGGTCAAAGTTGAACATCCGCTTGTAGGGATTGAAGGTATCGACTCGCCCAGGACCTTGCAGCGGTCGATTGTCGAACCAGGCGTTGACCTTGGCGCGTTCCAGGATTGCGTCGCGCACACGATTGACTACTACGAACCGATACGCGAGCGAGGTGAAAAATGAGAACCCGGGATCTTGCTTGCGGATCGCTTCGATCAGCGTGCCGGCCTGGAATCGAGGGTCCCTGGCGGTCGCGGTCAGGAAATTCGCATACCCCTGCAGGTCCATCTGGTGTGCCGGCATGCCGGGGATGATCTGGCGGGGGCTGGTGGGCGATTCGCGAACCGTCCCCGTATGGCAGGTGGCGCAGTTGAGTCCCACCAACGGAACGCGATCCTGGACGTAGCTGATTCCGATCGGGCGGTTCTGCGGCGATCCGCTTTCGAAGATGAAACCGAGCTTCTCCCATCCTTCCCCCGGGCGCTTCGGCAGCTTATCGGCGAAGATCACCGGCAAGACCCGCCAGATCGGATACGGAAGACCGACCGTCCCTTCGGTGCCAACCGAGCCGTACTTGAAGTGAGTGACGATGTCGTCCTCGACCCCACCGCGCAAAGTCCGCGCGGCGGGGGCCTCGTCCTGCGCCGCCACGCGCGAACCGAGCGCGAATGGGACAGCGGCCGCCACGGCGATGCAGCCGCAGGCGACCGCTCGGGCGATCGCCTGGCGCGTCACGCCCGCACCTCGGGCGCCGGCTTGTAGACCGACATGATTTGACCGATCATCGCGTCGCGCGACGGGAACCGCCGGTCGTCGTAACAGCCCAACGGGTTCTCGACGACGTTGACCAGGCACTTGTTGCAGTACGAGCAAGGCGAGGGCGCGGTGTCCAGGCCGCGCTCGAACATGTGCACCAGGTCATTGTTGGCAACGAGCGTCCGCGCGGCGCTCACCGCGTCGCAGTCGCCCCGCTCGATGGCGGCTCGAATCACGGACGCCGTCTGGAAGCCGCCGGTGCAGATCACCGGCACCCTGACCGCCTGCTTGATTGCGCGGGAGTCCTTTAGGTTTGAGCCCTCGATCTTGTCAGGATCGCCGGCCGCGTTGTTCCATGCCCGCCGCGCGATCTGACCGGAGCGGCCGTGAAACAGCAGAAAGTTGAGGAACGTCCGCTCGCCGCTCGAGATCATCGTGTCGTAGGCGTTGGCGAGATCTTCCACCGGCAGATCGACGCCCTTGGGGTTCATGGGATGCGGGAAGAAGCTGCCGGTCGACACGTGGATCGCATCGACGCCGGCCTGCACCAGCCACTGGCACACCTTCACGGACTCGTCGACAGTGTTGCCCGACGGCCCCCTCTTGAACAGCGCCACGACATCGTCGTAATCGGTGGCGCTGATCTTCATCTGCAGGTGGAAATCGGCGCCGACCTCCGCGCGGATCGCGCGAACGACTTCGACGACGAAGCGGGCGCGGTTCTCGAGCGAGCCGCCGTAGTCGTCTTTTCGATCGTTGATCGCCGAGCTCAGGAATTGCGTGATCAGATAGCCATTGGAGCCGTGCAATTCGACACCGTCAAGACCGGCTTCGCGCGCGCGGCGCGCGCCGTCGGCGAAATACTGGACCACCTCCGCGATCTGCGCGACCGTCATCTGCTCGCACTTGAAACCGTGGATCGGATCGCGCTCCGCGGTGGCGCTCAAGCCCTGGGGATACTCGATGCCGTTGATGTCGCGCTGGCGTCCACCATGACTGAGCTGCAGGATGTACTTGCAATCGTGGGCATGCACGGCCTTGCCGACTTCGCGCCAGAACGGGATTCGCTCGTCGCTGTCGATCATCGCGTAGTTGGGCACGATGCGGCCGCGCAGGTGCACCGGGACGAACGAGGAAATGATCGCGCCGACGCCGCCCTTCGCGAATTTCACTTCCCAATTGAGGCGCGCCTGGTTGCCGGAGCCGTCGTAATTGTCGAAACGGCCGGAGATGTTCGACTGGAAGATACGGTTCTTGACGGTCAGGTTCTTGAAATGTAACGGCTCGAAAATGATGTCGGCCATCGCGCACCTCAGAAGGTCTTCAGGAACTCAATTAACGCCCATTTGTCGTCGTCGCTGAGTCCGGCGCCGAACACGTGGCCGCGATCGAGCACGAAGTCGGGCGCGGCGTTGTTGCCGAGCATGCGGCGGTAGATCGACTCATCCGAGAAGAAGTTAAGCAGCGAGCTCCTGCGGATAACGTCGGGCAGCCGCGTCGGATCGACGCGGGCCACGTAGTCCACCGGAGTGCCGGCGGGAATGCGCACCTTGCGGGTGGTGCCGCTGACCGTCACGAAGCTCTCGACGGTCGTGACCGGGATTGACTGCACGCCCAGTCGACGCCGGGCCACAGCATCTTTACAATCGCGTCGTTGAACGCCGTCATGCGTCCCTGCACCGATGGGTCCTTCACAAACACCCCGACCGAATTGTTGTGAAGAAACGGCGCGGTGGCCCAGATGCTGGTCAATGAGGCGGTGCGGTAGTAGCCGCGCCCGCCCCCCGGCATCTCGAAGCGGATCGGCTTGTCGGGGTCGCGCGGGTTGTAGAGATTCGTGAACGTGCCTACCGCAGGCAGCTCCTTGTAACTCTCGGACGAGAACTGATCCCAGATGTTGCCCTTGATCGCGTTGCTCCCCGCGGCACGGGCGATGTTGGTGCCCAGGGTCATGACCGACTTTCGCCGGTCGTCGGAGAGGAAGTTGTCGGTGAGGAAGTCGGGGCCCTCGACCGCCGTGCGGAACCATTGCGTCGCACTCGCAGTGCCCTCGGGCGGCCGCTTGCTCGAGTGGCACGATGCGCAGTTCTCGGCGAAGGCTCGACGGCCGGTCCTGAGCGTGTCCGCCGATGCGTTCAGATATTGAGCGCCGCCGGGTGCGTCCTTCAGCAGGAGGGGCTCCATCAGCTTCAGGAAGCTTTCGGCGTTCGCCATCCGCGCTTCGGTGCGCCTCCAGTCCTCGCAGTTCTTCCGCGCGAAATCCATGTCGAACGGCTGCTGTCGTTTGTTGATGCCCAGCACCGGGTCGTGCCGTGTCATCCAGTACTCACCGCACATGCCGATGTTGACGTAGACGCGCAGCGACGCTCCGGCTACGCCCACCGAGTCGGCGCCGTCCTTGAGGATGTGATGGACCTGCTGCATCGAGCCGTCGCGCATGCGTTCCGATTCGGTCGGCCTGGCCGCCAGGTTAAAGATGGTGTTGATCGCGTTCGGGTTGTTGATGTGATCGGTCGCGAAGCGAGATGTGTCCGACGTGCCCGCTGGCTGACGTGCCGCCACGTGCCACCGGAAATCATCCGGCTTCAGGTTGAGGCTAAACAGTTTCCCTTCTTCCCAATACTGGTTGCCGATGGTGGCGGCCAGGTTCGCCCACGTCGGCCGCTCGGGATCAGTGGGTGGCTTGATCGGGTTGAAGCCGATGTGGCAGAAGCCGCAGGTCATGCCGACCACGTACGGCGGCTGCATCTCTCCGGGATGCTGCAGATACTTGGCCGCGTCCCACTTGGTGGCATCGAACCGCGGATTGGGAAATCGTCTCAGGCCCACGATCCCGCTGGCCTCCCCGGGCACGCCCGGCACCGCGGGCTGGTCGCAGCGATCGAGCCAGAGGCCATATTGGTCAGGGCCCGTCGCCGCTGCGCAGCCGGGCTGCGTGATCGCTCCGAGCTCGCGGAAGCGCCGCCCGTGACGGCGCGAGTCGAGGTAATTCAGGAGATTGACGTTGCCGTCCGTCACCCGGGCCATATCGACCCAGAAGCGCTCGGAACCGCCGGTCCAGAAATACCAGGTGTCGCGACCCTCGCGCTGTTCGGCGCTGAAGTACTTGGGATCGTACCCATAGTCGTCGATTGGCGTAGCGGGTTGAGAACCGGCGATGACCCCGGCCAGCACCACCACGAAGATCGCCGCAACGGCGCTGACCAACTGTCGACCGACAATCCGCGAATGGACTCGTGCCACGGCTACACTCCTTCGGAAGAAACCTGCGACCTACCGCACTCGAATGGCCTGGACGGTGACGCGCTTATTGACAGGCGGCGCTGACCGCGAAGGCAACGCACGCAGAGCGCCGACCATCGCTTCGTCCTCATGGCGCCAACCTCCAGCAGCGCGGAACCTTCGCGGGAGCACACATTTATCAGCGGTGAGTATGGGGATCAACCCCAATTCGAGTGAGTAGTGACATCTGCGCAAGACGATTCAGAGGGCCGGCAGCAAAGGCGCGCCACGGCCCGACTCAAAGGTTGGGAGCCAACGTGACCTCGTCGGCTTCCGTTTCGACATTTGTGAACGTAAACGCGTTGCAATGGTCGCGGTCTGCTCGCGCCGCAATTGGGCCTACCGTGTAGTGACCGCGGTCGTCCGCGCCGCACCGACGGAAATCGTTGCGGATCAAGTCCTTCGGTAGATTCAGCGGCGCGTTGGGATCGACACCCGCGTCCAACGCCATCGCCGTCAGCTTGGCCTCGTCGATCGGCACGCCGCATAATGCGGCTTTCCGCAACATCCAGCGCAGCGCGATGAAGCTTAGTTTGGTATTGCCATTACCACCCCCAACATCGGAGTGACACCCCCGAAACCAGACTTCGTGTGCGCCGGCGAGCCGCGTCGCGCCGAATGCGCGTCGTCGCTCGTCTAGCGCCATCGCATGGAAACAGTGCTGTACGCCGCTCGGTGGAAGGGTGAGATCGTGCCCGATGTTCAGATCGATCTCCTCGATCGGTCCGACATTAGGCAGCCCGAACGCCGGCACCGTATCGAACAGCCCCAGGAATCGGACGGGGGGCTGCGGGGCGCCGGCCTTGTCCTTCCGCTGAGCGATCTTGTTGACAAAGTCGAGCGCAACGGCGGACCCGCGGCTGAAGCCCACAACGTCGATCGGCTCCCCGGGTTTCCAGATGTCTTTCAAATGGTCGTAAGCGGCGTTTACGCGATTGCGCCCGCCGGCCCCGAACGCCCCGCCAACGGCACGCCCGATAACGCCAAAGCGTGTGCCAATCCCTTCCGTATAGAGCTTGCGACCTTCTGGTTCATCCAACACTTCGAAGAACTTGCGAACGTTGGTGTCGCGGTCATCCAGTTCTTGATCCTGATTCCACGTTCCGTCAAATGCATATAGCGCCACGGCGAACCTCCATACGCGACGGAGCCGGCCGTCGTGTTCAGTAATTTTCACGCGCTACTTCGGATTGAGTCGTTAACTTAGACGCAACGCTTACTCATGTCCAGCGGGGGTTGCGGAGCGGTTGCGTGTTCGCGTAAGCTCCGCCATTCACATCTGGAATCGCGCTGACTTCGTTTTGCCCCGTTGCCGGGTGGTCGTCGCACGAAGAGGAGCCCCTGATGCCAATCCCAAAGCAAAAATGGACCTTCTCCAACAAGGAAGCCTTGCTGCAATTTTCGAAGGCTGAGATCGGCTCGTCAAAGATCAGCTCCAAGCCGATTGAAGTGGGTGTCAGTGCGAACTTATCATTCGGCGGCGATGCCCGGCCCTCGTTCGCAATCAATCCAACCGGGTCGCTTTCGATCGCTGTGTTGAACGACGCGGCCGACGTTGACGAAGACCAGCTCGTAGGACAAGCAGGCTCCGCAAACGGATTGGGACCACAGCTTCAACTCGACGACAAAGTTGCCTATCTCAAACTCCGCGCCGAGGCGGGTGTCAAAGCGTCAGGCGGGGTCTCGCTCGGCTCGTTGATTGGCGTTGATGCGGGCGGCGAGGGCAGTGTGGCATTTGCCGACTATCGAGCGTTTCCAAGAAGCGCGTCAATGCTGGAGACTCTCCAAAACACGATCGACGGCGGCGCCCGGTTTGTCACCAAAGTTGACGACGTGCTGGAACTGGGCGTCAACGAGGCCCTGATGCTGAGGCGAAAGGGCACGTTGCGATTGGCCGTCGAAGTTGCCTGGTCGGACCTCTTCACTGGTCAGGTGGGCGCGTTGAGCAAGGCGTTAGGCACAACCGCGCCGATTCAGCTGTCCTCGAAGGCCGGCGTCACGATTGGCGTCCAGGCAAAGATTTCGGACGAATTCGTGCTCGTAATCTCCAGGCCGAGCACACATGAATTCAGGCTGGCCGTCCGAAAGTCGCACTCCTCCGGTGCCGCGGTTTCCGCGGATGCCGGGATCGACGTCGGATTCGCTGAGCCGCAACAAGTCGAGGGTCTGATTGGAGCGGTCATCGATGGGGCCATCGGCGCGCCGTTGGCCAAGGCGAAGGAGATTCTCGCCGCCGCCTCCTTGGACTCGCTTGACGGCGCACAACGCAGGATTGCCGAGGCAGTGATTGCTCGCCTCGGACTTGATTCGACACTTGTTACGATCGCCGAGGCTCGCGAGCGGCTGAACACGCTTGAGAGCAAGGCGCACTCGGTCATCGCTGACCTGATCCGCACCCGCATCACGCTGAGTTTTGCTTACGAGTACAACCGTGTTTCCTCGACCACCAGCCTTGTCCAGGTGCTTCTGTCAGAAGCCAATCTCAAGATCCTTCACGCCGATCTTGCTGCAAGCAGAACCGAGTCATTGGCAGCGAAGGTCGGCGAGCCTGGAATCATGGTCGAGACCTACCTGAATGAAAAAGAAGTCACCAGAACTCACAGCTGGGGATTCACCCTCGGCTTCGGCAAATGGGCCACGCTGGGCGGCAAGGACCTCAAGAAGGTGACCACGGTCAGGCGAACCGACATTGATGGCCGTGTTCAGGACGCGTATCAGGGCGCACGCTCCTACGAAGGCACCTGGATTGGCGAGACCTTCAGGTGGGGCGTCGACTTCAAGGCCGACATGAAAGAGTTCGCCCGCGAACCGCTGGTCAGTGATTTTGGCTTCGGCCTCCACCTGTACTGGCTGGACGACCAGAAAGAGCTGTCGGGCGTCGAGCTCGAGCGGTGGCTTGACAGCGCGGTGATATGGCACGTGATTCGGGAGGTCGATCTCATCGACGTGAGAGCACGACTGGCACCGGCTCTTGGTGACAAGGCGACTCTCTCGGTTCAAATGGTGATTCCTGACACGGCGATCCGCTTCATGCTCCCACTCCTTGCTTCAGCCAGTGCGGACGGTTTTGCAAGCGCGTTAGGCGCGGCGATGCCGTGGATGAATGCCACTGCGCGCTCGAGCGCGACTCGGCGCTCCGCGCTCTACGGACCACTGTGGTCCTCGTTTATTCAGTCGCCGGAAAGGCCGATGTCTGAGCTCCGGAACATCGCGGCAGAACACCTCAGCAAGCACGGGCATCAGGACATGCGGGTCCGGGAGCTCACGCCCGGAACCGATTCGTTTTCGTTTGCCGGCCTGACACGCTTGAACGGCGACACCATCGATGCCTGCAACAAGTTTGCCCGCGGTATGCAGATCCTGAACAGCTCCATTCAGAGCGGCGCCAAGAATCAAAAGACGATCGACAAGGTCTACGGCGAAGTCAACGATTTGTTTGCGCACTCTCATCACGTGAGGGCATTGGGAATTCATTTGGCGGACGTGGCAGCACGCGCAGGCGTTGCAGGATCGGTGACGAGGACGATGACGGTCCAGTCCGGCAAAACGGGCGACGTGGCAGTTGTGGCGTAGCGCCACTGGAGGAAGACTGTGATTCGAGAAATCTCAGAAAGCGGTTGGCGCGCAGCCTCACACCGTCTTGGAATCGACGAGCCAATTCTCAAGGCCGTCGCCCAGGTCGAATCCTCCGGTAGCGGGTTTCTGCCGTCACCTGAGGAGGAACCCAAGGTGCTGTTTGAAGGGCACGCGTTTTATCGGCTCACGCAAGGGAAATTCTCGCAGAGCCATCCAAGCCTCAGTTACGCCAAATGGACCAAGGCTCATTACGCCGGCTCGCTTCGAGGCGAGTGGAAACGCCTCAGTGCCGCACGAGCGCTCGATCGCGATGCTGCCAACCAATCGGCGAGTTGGGGCACGTTTCAGATCATGGGATTCAATTACGCCTTGTGCGGGTTTTCGAGCGTCGAGGAATTCGTCGCTGCGCAGCGCGCCGGTGCAGACGAACAACTCGACGCGTTCGCCCAGTTCATCGCGCGCGAATCGTTTTTGAGGCCGCTACGCCAACGCGACTGGAAATCTTTTGCCGCTCTCTACAACGGTCCCGCATTTGCGAAGAACCGCTACGACGAGCGGATGGCGGCTGCCTACGGAAAACTCACCGGCGCGGCGCGGCGGTCACGAAAGGGCCCAGTGCGCACGCCACCCGGTCGCGGCCGCGCGGACTTTGCGATGTTGCCGGCAGAAAGCCGCAGGCCGGCCATTCGACGTCCTGTCAAACCTGACGCCGTCGATCTCCGAGACTGGCTGTATCGTCCGACCATTGCGGTGGCTCCTCCTGCCGAGTTTTGGCCACATAATCCGCGACCCACTATCAATCAGGGAGAAACGAGCGCTTGTACAGGCTTTGCCCTTGGAAAGGTCATCGAATACCTCCTCGAGCGTGGCAAGAGACCTGTCGAAGAAATCTCGGGGTTCATGCTTTACAGCATGGCCCGTCGGTATGACGAATGGAGCGATAACGACAAGCTGGATGAAGGGTCATCGATTAGAGGAGGGCTGAAAGGCTGGTCTCGGCACGGTGCAAGCAACCGCCGGTTATGGCCGAATCTGAACCCGCCTGGGCCGACGAACGCGGGCGATGATTGGTGGCTTGACAGCGTCAAGCGGCCGCTCGGAGCCTACTATCGTGTGACGCTAGACGCCCTTAGCGACATCCACATCGCCCTCGTCGAGTCCGGTGCGGTCTACGCGAGCGCCTTGACCCACGGCGGGTGGGAAGAACTGTTCGTCGATGACGAAGTTCCCGCACCGACGTCTTCGGACGAAATTCCTGTGATCGAATGCCGACGCGGGCAAGAGGATGGGGGACACGCCTTCGCCATTGTCGGTTACACGGACAAAGGTTTCGTGGTGCACAACTCGTGGGGTCCGACCTGGGGTCGCGGGGGATTCGGCGTACTGACGTACTCCGATTGGCGACAGAACGCGATGGATGCGTGGGTCGTTCAACTGGGCGTCGTGACGAAAGAGCATGAGGCGGTGGCCAGGGCCACCGGTCTTCGTGTGACAGACCGGGCAAGTGGCCGCGTCGTCGTGTCAAGCAGTCCGCGCCTGGCTTCACACGAGATTTCGCCGTTTGTCGTCAACATGCAGAACGAAGGCAGGCTGAGTGACCGTGGCGAATTCAGAACATTCGAAAGCGATCTCACTTTCCTGCTCGACCACCATTTGGATAAGGAAGCCCGCAAGTTGTGGCAGTTCAAAAATAGCGACGTTGTCGACGTTGCCTTGTATGCCCATGGCGGCCTGGTAGACGAGGCGAGCGCCGCGGCAACAGCCCGCGAGTGGATACCGCTCCTGTACTCGAATCGCATCTTCCCGGTCTTCCTCATGTGGGAAACCGATCTTTTGAGCACGGTCTTTAACGAGGCCGAGGACGCCATCAAGGGCGACGAGCCGCGAGTGAGCGCGGAGTGGTGGAATCGCTTCAAGAACCGAATCGCGGACTGGAAGGATGAACGCATTGAAGGCCTGACGCGCGCGGCCGGCGGTCTTCTGTGGCGGGAAATGAAAGACAACGCTTCCGATATTTCGGGAACGAAGACATCAGGTGTCCGTAAGTTGTTCGACCTGTTCCAGTCTCGGCGTCACAAGTTGCCGCGCATTCGGTTGCACCTCGTCGGTCACTCGGCGGGCGCGATCGTCCATACGTTCCTGGGGCCGCGCGCCGTTGAGGCCGGGTTCGAAATTGGCACGGTGAGCCTGATCGCTCCGGCGGTTCGTGTCGACGACTTCGCCAAGTATCTTGGCCCTGTCATCGCAAAGAAGAATCTATCGACGCTGGTGGTCCATCTGACCGACGACGCTGAGCAAAGCGATCCTAGTTGTTCGCCGTACGGCCGTTCGTTGCTGTATCTGGTATCGCGGGCGTTTGAAACGCTAAATGACACGGCTATTCTCGGAATGGAAAAGTACCTGGTTCCCGCTGTGGTCGGTTACGAATGGGGCTCGAATGTCAGGCGCCTCGCCGCTCCAGGTGCGGCCTTCCGCCCAGGCGATCGATTGACCACCGGCATGACACATGGCGGACTGGACAACGATTTCGCCGTCCAGGAAGCAGTCATTCGGCATATCAAGGGCGGTGACCGGTTTAGCGGACGTGTCCAGCGGCCGTCACAGACCGAGGCACGCTCCTCCGATGTGACCGAGCGAATGGAAGAGTCGCCATCGCAAGAAGCGAAGGTGGTTAATCGAGTGGCCGCACGCCGACGCTAGTAAAAAGGGGAACACGCACCTTCTTATTGCGAAGACCGGCCAACAAGCTCATACACCCAATTGTGCGCGGAGTTCCGCGACGTGTTTCTCTGCCGCCTCTAGCTCC
>Ga0136611_10000345_pt1 | contig 29643 bp, 27 predicted proteins | sample AntDrymUQ2232306_2_FD_106645 | JGI IMG/M metagenome (GOLD analysis project Ga0136611, IMG submission 106645) | Polar desert sand microbial communities from Dry Valleys, Antarctica - metaG UQ223 (23.06) | ecosystem: Environmental > Terrestrial > Soil > Desert | place: Antarctica: Dry Valley...
CAGGCAGCGAGCACGAGGCCAGCTACAGTCACGAGGCCGAGGAACGTGTGTCCCCTGCGGCGCGTGTGTGATGTTGTCTTGCCGAACGAACCCACTACGTCCCCCTTGTTGTCTCGGTGTTGATCGTGTTCGCCGCCGTCGGCGACTGGCCCTGCCGGTGATGTCCATGGGACCGTGCCCGGTCGTGCCGACCGTGCTCTGTTGTTGTTGTCGCTGTTGCTGCTGTTGGTGCAGCGCCGGCGCGTCAGGAGATGAGCGCGAACCCCTCGTAACCCTTTGCCGCCACCTCGTCACACTTCTCGCGGTACAGGCCGACGCCGCCGATGTAGGGCATGAACACACGCGGCTTGCCGGGGACGTTCGACCCCATGTACCACGAGTTGGCCGTCGGGAACAGCGTCTCGTTGCCCGCCTCGTTGACGTGGTCGACCCACTCGTCCTCTGCGTCCTGCAGCGGCTCGATCGCGGCCACGTCGCGCTCGCGGAGGTAGCCGATGCACTCGGCGATCCAGTCGACGTGCTGTTCGATCGAGATCATCATGTTGCTCAGCACCGAAGGGCTCTGCGGACCTGTGATGGTGAACAGGTTCGGGAAGCCAACCGTCGCCACCCCGAGGTACGACCGCGGGCCGGCAGCCCACTTCTCCTTGAGGAGCCTGCCCTTCCTGCCGTGGATGTCGACGCCGAGCAGCGGTCCTGTCATCGCGTCGAAGCCGGTGGCGAACACCAAGACGTCGAACTCGAACTCCTCGTCCGCGATGCGCAGCCCGGTGGGAGTGATCTCCGCGATCGGCGACTTGCGAACGTCGACGAGGCGGACGTTGTCACGGTTGAAGGTCTCGTAGTAGCCCGTGTCGAGGCAGGGGCGCTTCGTGCCGAACGGATGGTCCGTGGGTTCCAGCATGTCGGCGACCTCCGGATCCTTCACGACCTCACGGATCTTCTGGCGCACGAACTCGGCCGCCGTGTCGTTGGCCTCCTTGTTCGTGATGAGATCGTTGTACGCGAGCAGCATCCCGACGAGGCTGCCCTGCTGCCATCCCTCTTCGTATCGCTTCGACCGCACCTCGGGATCCACCTCGAGCGCCGACAGCTCGGGCAGCTCGTTGGGGACGCCGAAGCCGGATTGCCTGGCCCGTTCACGCCACTCCGGGTAGTTCGCCTTCAGCTGCTCGTACTGCTGCGCGTCGAGCGGCGCGTTCTTCGCCGGAAGGCTGAAGTTCGGGGTGCGCTGGAAGACGGTGAGATGGGCCGCCTGCTTGGCCATGATCGGGATCGACTGGATCGCCGAAGAGCCGGTGCCGATGACGCCGACGCGCTTGCCGGTCAGGTCCACTCCCTCGTGCGGCCAATGGCCCGTGTGGTACCAAGGCCCCCTGAAGCTGTCGATGCCAGGCACCTCGGGTGTCTTCGATGCCGACAGGCAGCCGACCGCCATGATGCAGAACTGCGCCGACAGCCGGTCGCCCTGGTCGGTCTCGACCGCCCAACGCTTCGTCGCATCGTCGTACATCGCCCGCGTGACCCGCGTCCCGAACTGGATCGAGCGGCGGAGGTCGAAACGGTCGGCGACGTGGATCGCGTAGCTCAGGATCTCCGGCTGCGTCGCGTACCGCTCGCTCCAGCTCCACTCCTGCTCGAGCTCGGGCGAGAACGAGTAGGAGTAGTTGATGCTCTCGACGTCGCAGCGCGCGCCGGGGTATCGGTTCCAGAACCAGGTTCCACCGAGGTCGTGTCCACCCTCGAAGACCTGTACCGACAGCCCGAGCTCGCGCAGCTTGATGATCATGTACATGCCGGAGAAACCGGCACCGACGACCACGGCGTCGACCTCGCGGACGTCGGTGGTGCTGGAGGCCTGGGCGTTCTTCACATCGGTCATCTCTCGTTGCTCCTCGTTCAGACAGCGCGAGTTGCGCGGGTGTTGTCGATCGCGGTCACGATCCGGTCGATCGCCTCGTCGTGTCCGGGGACCATCAGCAGGGTGAAGAAGCCGTGCATCTGTCCCTCGACACGAGTGTGGTCGACGTGGACCCCGGCCTGCTCGAGGCGGGCGGCGTACGCCTCACCCTCGTCGCGAAGGACGTCGTACTCGGCGGTGAACACGAGTGCCGGCGGAAGCCCGGAGAGGTCGGTGGCCTTGAGCGGCGAGGCGTCGGGCTCGCTCCGGTGCGCCGCGTCGGGCGCGTAGTGGTCCCAGAACCAGATCATGCTCTGTCGATTGAGCATCAGCTGGTTCTCGGGGTCCACGTATGAGTCGTTGTCGAAGTTGGCGTCGGTGACCGGGTAGACGAGCACCTGGAGGGCGATCTGCGGGCCCCCGCGCTCGCGCGAGCGCAACGCGACGACCGCGGCGAGGTTGCCCCCGGCGCTGTCGCCGGCGACGACGATGGGGGCGGCGGCACCGGCGAGCGACTCCAGGTTGTCGGACACCCACTGCAGTGCCGCATACGCATCGTCGACGGCAGCCGGGTAGCGGTGCTCGGGTGCGAGGCGGTAGTCGGGGAGGACGACCGTGCAGTTCGTGCGATCGGCGAGCTTGCGACCGAGGGTGTCGAACTCCGGCAGCGCCCCGATCACCCACCCACCGCCGTGGTAGTAGATGATCACGCCGGCGGGCGTGCCGTTCGGGACCAGGACCCTGAGGTCGAACGTGGAGCCGTCGGCGTTGGCAACGGTGTGGTCCTCGACCCGCGCCACCTCGGGTCCCGTCCCGTACAGGTCGACGAGTCCGGCGACGAGCGCCCGGACCTCCTCCGGGGTGCTCTCCTCGATCGGCTTGGCGCCGGCCTCGGCCATCTGCGTCAAGAACTCGGTGTTCGCGGCGCTCAGTGGCACGTGCCCCCCAGAAGTCACGGCGTACTCGCCCGGATCCCCCGATCCCACGCCTCGCCGGGTACTGTAGCCAGCCGTCTATCGGATTGTCCAATTTTCCGGTCGGCAAAGTACCCGGGTAGCGTCACGCCCGGTTCTCAGGCGGTCACCGGGAGAGGGGCGGGATTGTCATCGGACAGTGATCTGCGACGGGGTGGTCGCTCGACGGTCGGGCCACGAGCCGCGAGCACCACACGCTCCGCGCCCTTCGCACCCTCCGCCTGGACGGACGGGGTCGGTCGCGTGGCGAGGAGCTGGCACGATCACGGGTGGGGATCGGAGCCGCACCTCGTGGCGGCGCTCTCCATCTTCTGCGCCGACGCGCTCCTGGGACAGGTGCACCAGCGGATCTTCCAACCGTTGCGCCTGACCCGCCCGCGTCACGAGGCGCTCGCACTCCTGTACTTCTCTCGGCGCGGCGAGTTGCCGATCGGCAAGCTCGGCGAACGGCTGATGGTGCACCCGACGAGCGTCACCAGCACCGTCGACACGCTCGAACGACTCGGGTACGCGGAACGTGTCCAACACCCGACGGACCGCCGGACCACCCTCGCGCGGATCACGACGTCCGGAAGGAAGTCGATCCGCGGAACGAACGACCAGGTGCGTCTCGTGCGGTCGGGTCTCGGCGTGTTGACCACGGCGCAGGCGAGGCGCCTGTCCGACATCCTCGAGCTCGTGCGAGACGACGCCGGAGATCTCCACGCGGGCGCGCTCCCGCACGCGGATCCGGTCCAGGCCGCAGCCGCGAACTGGCGGAGCCACGGCTGGGATGTCGGCGAGCACTTCGTCGCGGCGCTCTCGGTGTATCGCGTCGAGGAGCTGATCCGGATCTCGAACGATCACTCCCTCCGGCCCCATCAGCTCACGCAGTCGCGTCACGCGGCGCTGGCCACTCTGTTCTTCGAAGGGAGTCGGGAGTTGCCGATGACGCAGCTGAGCAGGCGCCTGGGCGTTCATCCGACGACCGCCACCAGCACGGTCGACACGCTGGAGCGCCTCGGGCTCGTCGACCGGGTTCCCGATGCCTCCGATCGACGGATGACGATCGCGAGGATCACTGCCCAGGGACGCACGGCCGTCCACGAGTCGAACGCCTCGATGGCGACGAGCCGGTTCGGGCTGCACGCGCTGACCGACGACCACGCCGCGGAGTTGTCGCAGATCATCCTGCGCGTCCGCAGGGCAGCGGCCGCCGGCTGAGGGTCGCAGCAGCGCCGGCCGGTCTCGCCCACCCGCTCGACGCGCAGTACCGTGAGCCACCTCGCCGCGATGCGGCACTGCTGTGAAGGGGTGATCCACGTTGAAGATGAAGGCTGCAATCCTCTGGGAGCCAAAGACGGAGTGGAGCGTCGAGGAGGTCGAGCTCGATCCACCGAAGGCCGGTGAGGTGCTTGTCAAACTCGTCGGATCGGGATTGTGTCATTCGGATGAGCATCTGTTGACGGGCGACCTCGCGCTCCCGGAGGAGACCCAGGCGGAGCTCGGGATGAAGCAGTTCCCGCTCATCGGCGGCCACGAGGGCGCGGGAGAGGTCGTCGAGGTCGGACCCGGCGTTTCGGCGTTGAAGCCGGGCGACCACGTCGTGTTCGGGTTCATCCCGTCATGCGGCCGGTGCCCGTCCTGCTCGACGGGCCACCAGAACCTCTGCGACCTCGGCGCGTACCTGCTCGCCGGCCGGCAGGTCACCGACTTCACCGCGCGGCACCATGCGCGGGGGCAGGACCTCGGGCTGATGTGCTGCATCGGCACCTTCGGCGAGTACACGGTCGCGAGCGAGGCGAGCTGCATCAAGATCGACGAGGACATCCCTCTGCAAACGGCTGCGCTCGTCGGTTGCGGAGTCACCACCGGATGGGGCTCTGCGGTCTACGCCGCGGATGTTCAGGCCGGGGAGACCGTCGTCATCGTCGGATGCGGCGGCGTCGGTATGAACGCGGTGCAGGGTGCCTCGATGGCGGGTGCACGTCACGTGGTCGCGGTGGACCCGGTCGAGCTCAAGCGGGAGCACTCACAGGTGTTCGGCGCGACGCACACCGCCGCGAGCATCGAAGAGGCCACCGCGCTCGTGTCCGAGCTCACCTGGGGACAGATGGCCAACAAGGTCATCCTGACGATGGGTGTCGCGGGTGGCGAGTACATCCAGCCGGCGCTCGCCATGACGGCGAAGGGCGGACGCGTCGTGCAGACGGCGATCGCACCATTCAGCGTCGACAGCGTGAGCATGAACCTGTTCGAGCTCGCGATGTACGAGAAGCAACTCGTCGGTTCGATCTTCGGCTCGGCCAACCCGAGACGGGACATCCCCCGGCTGTTGCGCCTCCACCAGGAGGGCCAGCTCAAGCTGGAGGAGCTGATCACCAGGACATACCCCCTCGAGGACATCAACGAGGGCTACCAGGACATGCGCGACGGCAAGAACATCCGTGGGATGGTGATGTACTGATCGGCCTGCCGGCGCCCGCCCACAGCACGGGGCGGCCGCCGGCACGCTCGGCTACGTCGAGGCGACGCTGTCGCCGACCTGGATGGTCCCCGGTGCGTCGACGGTGGCGCCGACGGCCAGACGGCCGTCGCGCTCGCGGTGGATCACCCGCAGCACGTCGAGGTCGCGCTCCACGTCGCCCGGCTGCGGACGTGTGACCATCACACAACGGGGGATCCGTGTCCCGACCGCGAGGCGCACGTCCCCGATGGTGATCCGGCCGCCGACGAGTGCGTCTTCGCCCGCGCCGTCGAGGACGACGTTCGCCCTGAACCGCCGCGGTGACCACCCTGCGATGGTCGCATACGACACGAGCGACACGGCGGTGCTCGGCGAGTCGTGGAAGGCGCCGCGCGAGCCGTTGAACGGCTCCCACCGGCTCGACTCCTCGTGCTCGAAGTCGGATGGGTTCTCGTAGCGCCGCACGGTCTGCTCGGCCGCCGAGCGCAGCGCGACACGCCGGCCGAGCCAGTCCGACAGAGCGTCATCACCGTCGGCCACGCTTCCGTCCGGCAACACGATCTCGACACCACCGTCATCGCGCAACCTGGCCGATGCGAACAGCAGTTCCGGGACGCGCCTCGCGGTCAGGCCGAAGCCGGTCGTCGTGTCGAAGATCGCGAACGCCCGATCGCCCTCCATCCCCTCGGGCGTGACCCTGACCGACTCGACCCGCTCCCCCTGCAACGACTTCACCGGGTGACGCCACAGCTCCGACACCTGCACGAGCGCCACCGTACCGCGCCGTCAGGGCTGCGACGGCTCGCACCTCGCGCACTACCGTCGACCCGTGACCGCGTTCGCGCTGCCGACGGATGCACACGAGGGACCCGCCGCGCACCAGCCGCCGGGATCCGGCACCGTCGCCGGCGCGATGGCGGTGATCGTCATCATCTGGGGCCTCGGGCCGCCCGTGACGAAGCTGATCAGCGCCCCGCCGCTCGTCAGCGTGTCCGTGCGGTTCTGGCTCTCGACACCTCTCGTGTGGGCGATCGCGTACGCCACGGGCCGGCGGATGTCGGTCGCGATCCTTCGCCGGACGGCGCTGGCCGGCCTGTTGCTCGGGGTGAACCTGGCGTTCGTCTTCACGGCGCTCCAGCACGCGTCGGTGGCGATCCTCGCCGTCACACAGGCGCTGTCGCCCGGCATCGTCCTTCTCGTCGCCGGCCGGTGGCTGGGCGAGCGAGCCACGCTGTGGCACGTGGTGTGGACAGGAGTCGCCATCACGGGTGTCGCCGTCGTCGTCCTCGGGGGTGACCCGGCCGTGCGTGGCGACACCTTCGGCTTCATCCTCGCCGTCGCGTCGATGCTCACCTTCACCGCCTACTACCTGATCAACCGGTGGGTGCGCTCGACGACCGTCATCGACCCGATCCAGTGGATGGCGGGGGTGACTCTGTTCGCCGGCATGGCCATCACGCCGATGGCGTTGGCGACGTCGTCCCCCGCGGACTATCGGCAGCTCGGGGGTGCCGACTGGCTGTACCTCGCGTTCGTCGCAGCGGTCGTCGGCGTGCTCAGCCACACGCTGATGAGCTGGGCGCACAAGTACATCGCCGCGTCACGCTCGTCGCTGTGCCTCCTCGCGATGAACGTCGTGGCGATCGGGGTCGCGTGGCCGCTCCACGACGAGCCCGTGACCTGGACGCAGGTCGGCGGCGCGGTCATCGTGCTCGGCGCGGTTGCCGCGGTGCTCACCCGGCCTGCGCTCACGACGGCAAGCACGTCGCCGGTGCCGATCACCTCCCCGCCAGGTACCGGCGACTTCGACGCAGGGCCGCCGGCCGAGGCGACCCGGCGAGGCGTCGAGGCCCGTCCGGTCGGAGACCGTCTCAGTCGGTAGACAGTCGGTCAGTAGATGATCACGCCGCGGATGTTCTTCCCGGCGTGCATGTCGGCGTAGCCCTGGTTGATCTCGTCGAGCTTGTACGTCGTGGTGACGAGCTCGTCGAGGTGGAGCTGCCCGGACTGGTACATGCGAAGCATCCACGGGATGTCACGGCTGGGGCTGGACGCGCCGAACAGGGCACCCTGGATGCGCTTCTGGAACAGCGTCAGCTCGAACGCGGGCACCCGCACCTCCTCCTCCGAGTTCCCGATCGCGGTGACGACGACGGTTCCCGCCTTACGAATGGCCGAGAAGGCCTGCGTGACGTGCTCGGTCTTCAAGACCCCGGTGGTCACGATCGCCGAGTCCGCGCCCTGGCCCTCGGTGACCGAGCGGGCGAACTCCGCTGCCTCGTCCATCGACTCGAAGGCGTGGGTCGCTCCCATCTGCTGCGCCATCTCCCGCTTGAACTCGACCGGGTCGACTGCGATCACGTGCGTTGCACCGGCGTGCTTCGCGCCCTGCACCGCATTGATCCCGATTCCGCCGATGCCCATGATGATCGTCGTGTGGCCAGGCTTCGTCTCGGCCGAGTTCACCGCCGAGCCCCACCCGGTGCCCACGCCGCAGCCCACGAGCACCGCCTTGTCGAGCGGGATGTCCTTGTCGACCTTCACGCACGACGCCTGGTCGACGAGCGTCTGCTCGCAGAACGTGGAGATGCCAGCAGCCTGGCCGATGGCCTTGCCGTCGATGCTCATCCGGTAGCTCCCGTCGGTCCTGCACCCGGTGAGCGTGTTGGCACCGAGATCGCACAGGTTCTGCATCCCCGACGCGCACCAGCGACACCGCCCACAGCCGGGCAGGAACGAGGTGACGACGTGGTCGCCGACCTCCCAGCCCTGCGTGTTCGGTCCGACCGCCTTCACGATGCCGGCGCCCTCGTGGCCGCCGGCGAAGGGCAACAGCTGGGGCTGCAGGTCGCCCGTGCAGAAGTGATCGTCGGAGTGGCACAGACCTGCCGCGACCATCTCCAGCACGAGCTCGCCCTGACGGGGTTCCTCGACGTCGATGTCGACGATCTCCCACTTGCCCGGCGTCTCCTTCACCACGGCACCGCGTGTCCTCACGACCGTTCCTCCTGTCTCCGCCGCGCCCTGGCGGACGGTGACGGTGTCGACGTCGCGATTGACCAAGCGTGTGGCCCCCCACGACTTGCTGCACTTCCCTGATGGACGGTAGCCGCGGCGGTGCCTGCGACCAGAGCCCGGCGCGTCGGCTGAAGCTGCTGGACCGAACGCCGACCTCCGTGCGCACCGTCAGCCGCGGGAGCGATTTGCGGGAGTGCCTGCACCCTGGCGCAACCCGGCCACTGGTGGAAGTGTGACACTGGGAAGTCGCGCAATCCCCGCCGGGTGTCACCGTCCGGACGTGTAACAGCCAAGGAGCGGCTCGGGCTGCGTCATCGACGCAGCGCGGAGCCGTCGACGTGGTTCACCCCCGTCGACGGTCACTGGAACCCGACGGGCGAGAATCACGGACGCCAAATGGGTGACATGCCGGTCCTGTACTTCAACTCCGACGGCAGCGTGCAGGCACGGTTCCGGCTCGACCAGATCAAGCCGCGTGACATCGCCGGCATGGCGGTGGTCCTGCACTCGGGTCACGACAACTTCGGCAACATCCGCCTCGGCGACGCAAAGACGCAGTACACGGCGAACGGTGCTGAGGCGACAGCCGCGACGGCTGCGACCGGCAACGCCGGCGTTCGCGTCGCCTGCGGTCTCATCCGCTGACGACACCCGACGCGACGGCTCGGTCGGCCTCAGCCGCCCGCAGCCACAGTTCGAACGTCACCGTAGGGTCGGGCAGTCCGAAGATCGCGGCCTCGAGCACGTCGTCGTGATCGAACAGGAGGTCCTCGACCTCTTTGCAATAGACATTCTCGCCGCCGCTGACGATCATGTCCTTCTTGCGGTCGACGATGTAGATGAAGCCCTCCTCGTCACGTCGGGCGAGTCCCCGCTGTGGAACCAGCCACCTGCCATCGCGTCGGTGGTGCCCTGCGGGTTGCACCAGGCGGGAAGCGACAAGTTGGGAGAAGTTGTGAACCTGAACTCCGCATTGCTGTCGAAGGCGAGCATGAAGCGTGACGCGCCGATCACGCACGTTGCTCAGTGCCGGACGTGTGCGTCAGAGCACCGCCCCGAGATCGAAGGCTGGTTGCTCGACCACATCACCCCGGACGAGATCATCGGTCGGCTGCCGAAGTCGGGGCTGACGACTCGCAACATCGTCGAGCACGTCGTCCGAGCGCATCTGCCTTTGCACGCGCGTGAGGTGCTGGAGTACCGGCGATACCGGACCGCGGAGTTGGCGGAGGAGATCAGTAGGAGATCCACGGACGCAGCGATCGCTTACGTCGAGCGGGCGCTTCTGACGGTCGCTGGCGGGAATCTGCTTCTCCGTGAGGGCCGCCTGGACATCGGCCACGCACAAATGGTCAAGGTCATCCGCATGTTCGCCGAACTCGACATCGCCGAGATGGAACTCACAGCGGCCGAGCTTGCGGCTTCGACCAGCCACGATGAGCACACTGCCGAGATCAACCGGATCTTCTCGCACATCGAAACAGTCGCCGGAGACGAGATCTACGGGCGAGTGGCGTCTGCCGTGGCGAAGGACCGATCGCTCGCCCACATGTTCCTTCACCCGACGCTGCATCACATCTACGACGACCTCAGACGGCCCGACGCTGACACGGTGGACCCAATGGCAGGACGCCGACGGAGTCGCCGTCAGCGAGTCGCCTGATGGCACCTCCGGCGCAGGCCAGCGTGCTCACCTAGGGTGCTGCCCGTGTCCGATGATCGACATCCGTTGCCACGGCTGTGGGTAGACGGTGAGGGTGACTTGCCGCCCGAGGATGTGCAGGCGCTTCTCGACTCAGTCGAAGAGGTCGATATCGCAGAGCCGATCGAGGACGCGATTCCGGAGTACGACTGGTCGTGAGGTCGGCGGCGGAGAACGCGGCATCTTTCGCCTTTCACGCCGAGGCGTCAAGATCGAGTCGATGATCTGCATCCGGTGACGTTGATTCCGTTGGAACGCCGACGAGCCCTCTCGCGAACATGGCTGCGCCGCGAGACATCCGACGGCCCAGCTTGCTGCCCATCTGTTGGACGTCTCGGAGAAGAGCTATCCTGGCGGAGGAAGGCGCCGATCCCCGGAAGTCTCGGAAGTCGAGCTGCCCAGTTCCCGAGAGTGGATACGGCGAACTTCGGTGGGGCGTGTGGACCCAATGTCCACATGCCCGATACCACAGCGGTTCCCAAGTCCACCCGTCCACCCACTCGCGCCGAGCGTCGCGCGAGCAGGCGCAACGCAGCCATCGCTGGCGGGAGTGCGGCAGCACTCGCGCTAGGTGCTGCTGGCTTCGTGTTGCTCAGCGACGGCTCGGTCGGTCACGCGAACGACGTGCCGTGCGCCAACCGCGTCGTGGTCGTCGAACTCAGCTCGTCGGTCCGCACCGATACGTGGCGAGCCGGCACCATCGACCTCATCAGCGCAGCCGCCGCCTCTGCGGCCGTCTGCAAGAACCCGTTCGCCGCTTACGCCGTCGTCGGTGGCGGTCGGGTCATCGACCTGATGTCGGCCGACGATGTCAACACCTTCACCCCGATCGGCCCGAACAACGACGTGCGCCGTTCACGGTTCGGTGCGGACGAGGAGAGCGCCGTCCAGTCGATGGTCACCGCTCGCTTCGACGAGGTCCTCGCCACCGAGGCGGGAATCGATTCCTCCTCGATCGCTGCGTCCTACGCCGTGGTGGCCGAGCACGACGGCCCTGACACCGATGCGTTGCTGATCACTGATGGCGTCAACCACGACGCTGCCGCCGACCTCAATCGCCCGCTCGATCCGGGCGAAGGTGACGCGTTGGCGTCGTCGATCAGCACTCCGGCGCTGGAGGCCCGTCAGTTGACGATCGTCGGCCTCGGACAGGTCGACTCGACCTTGCCGCCTCCCGGGACCAGCTGGCTCGACGAGGTTCGTGCGTTCAACGCGACCCTGTGCGAGCAGTCGGGCGCCGGCGCTTGCCGCATCTTCACTGTCGCTGCGACGGGCGAGGCACTCGCTGTTGCCGAGGAGGTCGCACGATGAGCCGCCGCAGGGATGCCGAGCCCGACCGGCAGCGTCGTCTCGACGACGACACGACGGTCCTCAACCCCGCCGCCGCCGCCGAGTCGATCCGGTCGACACCGCTCGGCGTCGACGATGATCGCCTTGATCCGAACGACACGCTGAAGGAGTTCCCGGACTCCGCCGAACGGGCTCGTGCACTCGACCTTGGTGCGGCAGGACAGCAAGCGGTGCTCGATCAGGGCCTGCAGGAGGTCACGCCGGAACGTGCGGCCGCCGCCGCGCTCGAGGCGGAGTTGCTGGCCGATGATGTCGTGTGGACCAACACGGAGGACCGCTACAAGCACGTCGATCGGCACCGGCAGTCCATGGACTCGGTCCCGAACTCGACGATCGCGGTGAAGCGAGCCATGTTCTCGCTTTACGGCAAGTTCGGCTTCCTCGCCGGCGACACGGCCGTGATCGCTGCACCGCAGTGGAGGGCCGGTACGCCCGTGTGGTTGGCGATGCTGACGGGGGTCTCGACCGGGCTGGCGATGGTGTTCATCGGGTCGATGTACGGCAAGAACCGTACGGAGTCCGATCAGCGTGAGACGCGTGGTCCCCGACCGGCGAACTGCCCGCAGGGCGAGGTGGACTTGTACGGCGATCCAGTTGACGCTGACAGCGAACGCGATGCGGCGTCAGGCATCACCGCGATGCGAGCCGACTCGCTGTGGCGATGCTGGGCGCGATCGCGGCCGCGATGGTGTGCATCGCCATCACGGCCTACGGAACCGCCGTCGGCGAACCCGCCGGGATGGCCCTTTTCGCAGGGCTGCTGGCAGCGCTGACGTTTCCCGGATCGGCAGCGCTCAGGCGAATCGGATCTCACTTCGCAGCTGGCTGAGGTGCTCACCGCCTACCGGTCACTCTTCGACACAGGAGCGCGACCAGTCGTCTCCCTCGCCGAAGACGAACCCCTCACGAAGCAGGGTCTCCTCAGTGCGGCCCCCTGGGCGAGCGTGGAGGTCGCCGGGATGCTGCGGATCAAGGGACTCGAGCGCGCCTGCGTCGTGTTCTCCGATCGCGCCGCGATGGGCGGCGATGAAGCGATTCCGGAATGGATCTACACGGCCTTGACCCGTAGCAATGCGCTCCTCGTGCTCGTGCTGTGGCCGGATGCAGCCCCTGCGATTCGCGCCGTGATCGGCCGGTTGAGGGAGGATCGACTGCTCTTCTGGTCGGCGGGCGCGAGATCGGCATTTCAAGCCTGCCGAGATGCAGTTGCTGGTCCGGATGACCCGCTCCGTGCTCTGCCGGAGTCTGACTCGTCCTGACCCTTACGGCACGTCTCACGGGCGATCACACGCGGGTCGGCCCGTCCGAGCGACCGAGCAAACTGCGGCCATGTCTTAGGGTGCTGCGTGTGACGGATCGTCCGGCGGAAGCGCCGCCGACCCTGACGACGTCGCCCTCATTGTGGGCGCGCTCCAGGTCCTCGCGGAGCACCCTGGGCCGTTCCTCCAGAAGTGATCACGCTCAGGTGAAGCTCCCCAGTTCTGCTCGGCGGGTCCGTGGAGGCGTTGACGCGAGTCAGAACGCTGGGCCGATCACACGCTCGTCCGTGGCGATCGCTCGCGTCGCGTCCTTTGTCCCTCTGAACCGCCCGTGGCAGATTGCCGGTTTGGAAGGGTCGAGCCGAGCCAACCATCACCGTCTTGAATGTGCGTCACGCCATTCGACGATCTCGCTCCGAAGCCACAGCTTGCATCGGCCTCGGCCCATATCGACGACAGGTCTCGGCATCGTTGGGTAGCGCCCTTGGTACACGCTCACGGTGTTGCGTTGAGCCAGCCCAAGCAGATTCGCAACCGTTTGGGCGTCGACGAGCTCTGAGGGATCAACGCGATCGACCACGCAGAAAGACTACAAGTGTTGTCATCGGGCAGAACGGACGCCTACACTTGTAGTCAAGTGACCCCGACGGTGCGTCAACACCATCGGGGTCGTGCCAGAACCTGGATGGAGGTACTGACGTGGGAGAGAGTAGGACGCGCGGCGACGGGTTCGACAACAGTGAGATCGCACAGTGCCTCGTCGCGCTGCGGACGTCTCTGCATCCCAGCACTTCGGATCGTGTTTGTCCGACGATCGAGCGGTTTGAGGGCTTCCTTGCTGCCGCGGTCGTGCGCCGCCTCCGGGGTGTCGATGCGGCGACGGTGAACAGCTTCATCCGGTGTCGCGTGTCGTGTGGTGCCGAGCCGAGTGTGGCGACGATGCACAACCGTCGCAGTTCGCTGCGTCTGTTGTTCCGTACGGCGCGCGGTCTGGGCTTGGTTGATGGTGATCCGACGTTGGACGTGGTGCTTCCGCCTCGGTCGTCGCGTGCTGCGCGGCCGTTGACGGACGAGGAGGTCGCTGTCTGTAGGGATGTCGCTCGCTGGTCTTTCACTGGTGACCGCACGGCTGCGGTGTGGGCGTTGGCTGAGGCGACGGCCCGAGGCGCCGAACTGCCGCGAGTGCGTGCAGCGGATGTCGAAACTGCCGCAAGTCGGGTGTGGTTGGCGGGCGGGACTCGTGTACAGCCGCGCTGGGGGTTGCTGAGCGAGTGGGGCGCCGGTGTGCTCCGGGATCGGTCGTTGGACATGGGTGACGGAGATTCGTCGTTGGTCTTCGACGGTGATCCGTTGAGCGACGCTGCGCGTGTGTCGGCGAGCGCGGCGATCTCAGCGGTGCTGGTCCGGGCCGGCTTGGCCCGCGAGCGCGATGTGCGTCCTGGCTCGATCGCGGCATGGGCAGGGCGACGCCAGTTCGACGCCACCGGGGACCTTGCAGTCACGTCGAGGTTGCTGGGGATGCGTTCGTTGGATCACACCGCGCGGACGATCTGCTGGGACTGGGACGCCTGACGGCATGGGACGCCGGGTCGGGATCAGCGCGCTCGAGCGCGTGGAGGCTCTCCTCGACAACCCGGCACTGTACGCGTTTGCTGAGGTCGTCCCGGAGCAGGATCGCTCCGTCGGCGGCCGACCCCGGTTGTATCCGCCGTTCATGTGGGTTCTGTTCGACGCTCTGCTGTCGGTCTACGGGTCGGGTCGACGCGTCGAGTCCGAACTCGCGCACCCGCTCGTCTGGGGGCGCATCCGCAACCTGGTCCAGCGCCGGTACCCGGCTGAACCGCAGATATGGCTCCCGGAAACACCGATGCGCCGGCACCACTACCTGTACGGGCGCACGACCTACCTGACGAGTCCCGAGGTGCTGGCCGAGCTCGCCGAGATCCACCGCACCCACGCCGCCGAACAGGCACGGGCGATCGGCCTCCTCGACGAGGACGGTGCCGGGTCGTGGACCCACCCGGATCTGTCGCGGGTGTTGCACGCCGACGGCAAGGTGATCACCCCGCTGTTCAAGGCAAAGCCCGGCGAGCGGATCCTCAACAAGACCACCGGCGAGATCCGCTCCCCGCGCTCGGAGGCCGACGCGTCGCTGCACATCGAGGGCACCGGAGAAGCTGTCTGGGGATGCAAGTACGTGATCATCGCCACCCGCGACGTCGACGCGAATTCGCGAGTGATCCTCGACGCCGCCTACGTCGCATCGTCGGGTGGTGAGGCCGCCCGGGCGGTCGAGATGTTCACCCGCCTTCAGCCCCATGTACCCGGTGCGCAGGCCGTCGTCTACGATGGCGCGCTGCGCGGTGTGCATCACCAGCAGTTCCTTCGTCATCTGGGCCTGATGACGATAAGCCGTGTCACCGCGAAAGTCGGCGTCCGCAACAGGACCAACAAGTCCCGGGCCCGCGTCGAAAAGCTCGTCTTCTTGGAGACCAAGAAGATCGACACCACCTGCGGGCAGATCGAGTTCAAGCTGTTTGCCAACGGCGGGCAGGTCGGTGTCGGTGAGCCCAACGACAAAGGTGAGATCGTGTTCGTGCCGCTGCCCAGGATCCGAACCCACCGCACCCGTGACAAGAGCGGCCTGTACCGCTGGTACAACGACTACCGGCTGTCTACGCCGAGTGGCGACGCAACGGTCACGATCCGCCTCCATGGCAACGACGACGACCGTGCCCGCCGGTTCAACCGCACCGAGAACATCCGCCCGATCGCCCCCGGAGACGCCGATTTCGACCGGCTCTACCCGCGTCGCAACGACGCCGAGAGCATCAACCGCCACCTCGACGACACCCTCTGGCTCCGCCGCGCGCACACCGTTGGCCACCACCGCCAGACCCTGAACCTGCTCACCTACGCACTCGGCATCAACGCCATCGCCGTGCACCTCCACCACCAGCGACACGCACCACTAACCGCCGCCTGAGCCCGACGATCAGCGGTCCGCGCGGCTTGGCCGCGTCCCAGGCTGTGCGCGACCCCCCGCAGACGCTTGTTCACCGTCACAGGCGGCCCGAACCCGCACCGATACGATCGCATCCCGACAGCCGGCACCTCGAAGCTGGGTTTTCTCCCACGTTTCGCGCCGGTCCCGCCGGGTTAGCTCAGTTGGCAGAGCACCGCACTTGTAATGCGGTTGTCGTGGGTTCGATTCCCACACCCGGCTCTGGCTCTACCAGGACCGGGGGCAATGGTCATGGCCAACGAGAAGAACGCGGACGTCGTACGACGCTTCATCGAGGACGTGGCGAACGGCCGAGACACCGATGCCGTGCGCGACCTGCTGGCGGAGGACTTTCGCCTGCCACCGGGCCCTGATGGGCTCGACCGACCGGGCCTCGTCGCGGTGCTCGAGTACTACTTCGCAGCGTTCCCGGACCTGCACTACGAGATCGCAGACCTCGTCTCGGATGGCGACAAGGTCGTTGCCCGAGTGGTCATGACCGGAACCCACGAGGGCGACTACGCCGGAGCGCCGGGGACGGGGAAGACCTTCGTCGTCGACGAGGTGGACATCTTCGACGTGCATGACGGTCGCATCACCGGTTACCGGATCGTGTGGAACGAGTGGGGTTCCGACGCCAGCTCGGACTCCCCCTCGCCTGATCGCTCTGAACTGGCGATCCGCGTAAGGGTAAGTCGGCCCGCGTCCGTGCGCGTGGGCGGCCGATGACGCGCGCCGGTGCGCAGTCAGATGGGCGTGACTTCGGTGCCGTCGGGGCGGTAGTAGTGCCAGGCGCCCTGTGTGTCGCGGTGGAGGGTGAAGCCGCGGTTCTTGGCGTTGTTGTGCCATCGGCAGGGTGGACCGGCGTTGTCGGCGGAGGTCTCGCCGTTGTCCTTCCAGGCGATGAGGTGGTCGGCTTCGCGCCGCCGGCGGATGGTGCACCCAGGGCATGGACATCGGGCGTTCAGGACCATCAGTGCGTCGCGGAGGACGCCTCTGAAGAGGCGTGAGCGGCGGCCGGCGTTGAGGATGACGCCTGCGGGGTCGGTGACGATGCGTCGTACGGATCCTGCGACGGCTGCGGCAAATGCGTCGTCGGGGTGGAGTCGGATGCCGCCGGTGGTCTCGCATCGGCGTCGTGCCGGATCGGTCGGCGCGGACGGGCGCGTGCATCGAGCCCACACGTCGAACGGTGCGGGCTCGTCGACGGCGTTGTGCGCGTGCGCGTGCGCGCCGTCACCGTCGCAGTCGTCGTCGCAGTCGATGTCGTCGTCCCCGTCGTCATCGAGGTCATCGAGCATCTCGCCGCCGTCATCGCCGGCGTCTGTGGACTCGTCGTCGAGGTCGACGCCGTCGAGGTCGTCGTCCCCGGCCGCGTCGTCGTCGGCGGTGTCGGTGCGGTCGGCGGCGGGTGTGGTGTCGGTGTGGGTGGTGCGGTGGGCGGCGCCGACGAAGGTGTCGTAGTCGATGACGATGCTGACGAGTGGTTGGGGGATCTTGGAGCCCGGTGGCATCGCGGCGGCTTGGAGGACCATCGCGACGAACGCGTCGGCGCGGCGTTGGGGGGCGGTGCGTGGCATCTTGTCCGGTGCCGCCTGATCACCCCACAGCTGTGTGGTCTGTTCCCAGTCGGTCATGTACTCGACGTCGCAGAACCGGTCGAAGATCTCCGCGACGATCGCGGTCTGCATCGCGTCGAGATGGCCGGTGACCGTTGCGCCGTGCTCGCCGGGGATGATCGAGATCCGTCGTGTCCGGTGCGACTCCTCGTGGCCGTTGTGGGCGCCGTCGGTGTCCGCGAGTGATTCCCAGCGGCGTGTGATCGTGGTGAACCCGTCATGGTCGAGGCTGTCGGCCCAGCGCAGCAGCATCGGCATCACCTCACCCAACCGTTCTCCGCAACGCGGGTTCGCCGCCACCCTCGCGAGCTCACGGAGATGACCGACCGGGAGACGCATCGCAGCCTCGACCGGCAACGTATCCGCATGTGCGCGCAGCAGCGCCGCGACCCGCAACGCGTGACTTGCTTCCGCGTTGGTCCACCGGCCGACACCACGGCACCACGACCTGGCAGTCCGCATCCCGTCCGCCTGATACAGACCCTGCCGGTCGACCTCACCGACCAGCAGAGCGAGCTCCACCTCACGCCGGCGTCGCTCCAACTCCAACTCCCCGAATCGGGCCACCACATCACCGCCGGCACCAGCACCCGGGTGCGGCAACACCCCGACTGCAGGCGACTCCGACCCGGCGAACATGTGGACGACCCTACGCAGGGGGTATCACACGGATTCGGGGGCGGAACCTGTCGAGCGATCGCACGGGATCTGCGCCGCTGCGGTCATCTTGCGACGGGTGCCTTGGTGCGGCGGGTTGCGACGAGCGTCAGCACGATTCCCGCCAGAAGGACCAGTGCGCCGAGCGCAAGCGCGGTACCCGAGTTCTGGCCCGTCGACGGACGGCGCCGTGCCGCCGAGGGTGACGCGGCCGCTGGCGTCGGTGTTGCTGCTGCCGATGACGTTCGAACCCGCAGACCCGCTCAGCGTGAACATCGCCGTCGAGCTCGGGCAGAGGTTCCTCGCGGTGTACGTCACTGGGCTGCCGGGAGCAGGGTTCACCGGGGCCGTCGAGGCCCGGGGCCGCTGCGGTCGTGGTCGGCGTCGTGGTGGTCGCCGGCGTCGTCGTGGTGGTCGTGGTGGTGGTGGTTGTCGTCGTCGTGGTCGTCGTCGTCGGAACAGGGGCGACGACGACGCTCTCGTTCGCGTCGTTGCACGAGACCTACCAGGACGGCTCGGAACGGACGGGATCGAACGCGTGTCAAGCGGCAAGGTACACCGGCATGAGCGAATTGGCCACTCAGAGCGCAGAGTCCCGCGCAAGGAGATGTCGAGTGTTGATGTCGGGTGGCGTGACCTCACGGGTCCACGCGCACCAGCTCACGCACCCGTGCGAGCAGCACCTCGAGCGCCGGCTCGTTCATGCCTCCCTGCGGGAAGATCACATCGGCGTGACGCTTGCTCGGCTCGATGAACTGGTCGTGGCTCGGCCGCACGGTCGTCAAGTACTGGGTGATGATGCTGTCGGTCGTGCGGCCGCGCTCGATGACGTCGCGGTGCAGCCGGCGGATGAGTCGCAGGTCGGCATCGGTGTCGATGTACACCTTGAGGTCGAAGCGCTCGCGCAGCGTCGGCTCGTAGAGCACGAGGATGCCCTCGACCACGACGATCTGTGCGGGACGCACGAGGCGCACGTCGCCGCTGCGGTTGTGCGTCGTGTAGTCGTAGATCGGCACCGGCACCGTCGCGCCCGCCGTGAGCGCAGCGATGTGGTCGTTGAGCAACTGCCAGTCGAACGCGTCCGGGTGGTCGTAGTTCGCTGCGGCACGTTCCTCGAACGGCTGGTGCGTGCGCTCGATGTAGTACGAGTCGAGTTTGATCAGCGCGAGGTGCGTGTCGCCGGTGAGCTCCGACAGACGCTCGCTCACTGTGGTCTTGCCGGAGCACGTCCCGCCGGCGACCCCGATGAAGAACGGGGGCGTCGGGTCGGATCCCGCTCCGGTGGGCATCGGACGCCGACGTTACCCGTGACCGCTGCACACTCTCTCCTGCGGCACCCGCGTGGGGGGTGCTTGTAACACCACATGCGCAGCGGGCAGGCTGTGCCCGTGACCGATCGTGACGGAGCAGGCGACCCGACCGACCATCCACGCGAGCTCACCGAGCGCGAGAAGGCGATCATCGAGTTCGAGGCGACGTGGTGGAGCCGTGACGAGTCGCGTGACTCGACGATCCGTGCGCGGTTTGCGTGCTCGGAGGAGGGCTACTATCAGGAGCTCAACCGGCTTCTCGATCACCCGGGGGCGCTGTCATTCGACCCGCTGGTCGTGCGACGCCTGCGACGTCATCGCGAGCGGCGTCGTCGTGCACGCATCGACGGGCAGTACGGCACGGGGGAACAGGCCTGAACACACAACCGATGCACGGTGAACCAGGAGGCGCGAGCGCATGAGCAGTGAACAGCCACGCAAGGCCCGCGAGTCGACCGGTTCGCCGCTCGGTTCGACCGCAGCGATCATCATCGCGATCGTCGCAGTAGTCCTCGGGTTCTTGATCCTGCGCAACATCACCGACGACGATGACGACGCCGGCACCGACACCGACGTCACCGCGGTCGACGGCGGGACCGTCGCCACGGGCGACACCACTGCCCCGGGCGACTCCGGCGTCACGACGCTGCCGGGGAGCGAGACCGTCTTCACGACGCTTCCTGTCGAGACCACGCCGACGACGGTCTTCACCGTCGAGGGCGCGATCGTGGTCGTCGCGAACGCGTCGAACGTCAACGGCGCAGCGGGCCAGCTGACCACAGCGCTCACCGGCAAGGGCTTCAGCCTCGCCGGCGCCACCGACGCGACCGAGGACCTCGACGCCACGTCGGTGTTCTACGACTCCGCGAACACGCTCGCGCAGGCCGTCGCGCAGACGGTCGCCGGGACGATCGGTGTCGACGCGGCGAGCGTGCTGCCGATCGCGAGCCCGGCTCCGGTCGAGGGCGGCGCGCTGCAGGGCGGCGCGACCGTTCTCGTGATGCTCGGCAGGGACAGGGCCGGCAAGACGCTCGAGCAGATGGTCGCCGGCGACACTGCCGTCACGACCACCGTCGACCCCGGTGCAGCGGAGACCACCTCCACCGTCGCCGGCTAAGGCGCAAGCACCCCGACGAGTTGCGCTGCGGCGCGCTCGATGCACCACAGCGGCTCTTTCATCGCCCGCTCGCGGCCGAACTGCTCGACCAGCGACACGTGCGCGATCCGGTCGGCGACCGCACGCGCGGTGCTGCCGACGATCGCACCGACCCTTTTGTCGACCGACGCGGCGAGGTCCTGGACGCGACCGACCACCTTGCCCTCGAAGCTCTGTTCGTCGAGCCGCCCCTCGCCGGTGATGATGATGTCGGCTGCGGCTGAGCGGTCGTGGAGATCGAGCTCGTCGGCGACGAGGTCGAAGCCCGGAACCAGCCGTCCCCCGAGCGCGGCGAGCGCGCCGGCGAGGCCACCCGCCGCGCCGGCGCCGTCGATGGACGTGACGTCGACGCCGAAGTCCTCCGCATAGAGCTGCGCGATGCGCTCGAGCCGCCCGGTGAGAAGGCGAACCTGCGCTGCGGTCGCCCCCTTCTGCGGTCCGAACACCGTCGCTGCGTCGGTGAACCGCGTGCGCACGTCGCAGGCGACGAGCAGGGTCACGCTACGGAGCCGCTGGGGGGCGTGGATCGCGCGAACTGCCGCCAGACCGCCGTCGGTCGTCGCCGATCCCCCGAGGCAGACGATGATCTTCTTCGCGCCTGCGTCGAGTGCCTGGTCGATCAGCTCACCCGTGCCGACGGTGGATGCGGCCAGCGCGTCGTTGCTCCCCGGTCCGCCGACGAGCGACAGCCCCGACGCCCGCGCCATCTCGATGATCGCCGTGTCCCTACTGAGCCGCCACGCGGCTTCGACCGCATCGCCGAGCGGCCCGGTGACGACGGACGTTCGGTTCGCGCCGCCGAGCGCGTCCAGCGTCCCTTCGCCGCCGTCGGCCACCGCCACCTCGTCGCAGTCGTGGCCGAGTTCCCAGCAGGCGTGACCGATCGCGGCGGCGACCTCCACCGCGCTCGCCGTGCCGCGGAACTTGTCGGCTGCGGCCAGAACACGCATCCGCCGAGCCTACGGTCGCTCCCACGGTCGGTGCCCTCGTCGACCGAGGCGCGCCGATCGCTATGGTCGACTCATGGGCCACCCTGATCTCGACCTCGACATGACCGCGCAGGCGGAGCTCATCCGATCGGGCGGAGCATCGGCGGAGGAGATGGTGGCCGCTGCGATCGAGGCGGCCGAGCGGCTCGGGCCGCAGATCAACGCGATCATCCACCCGCGGTTCGACGCTGCGCGCGCGGAGGCGGCGCAGATCGCCGCCGACCATCCCGACGCACCGTTCGCCGGCGTTCCGATCGCGATCAAGGACCTCGGCTGCGAGATGGCAGGCGAGCCGCACCACCAGGGCGTTGCCGCGCTCAAGGCGATCGGCCACTGTGCGCCGAACGAGTCCGCGCTCTTTCGCCGGCTGCGCAGCGCCGGCTTCGTCGCGATCGGGCGCACCAACACGCCGGAGCTCGGCAGCACGATCACGACAGAGCCACTTGCGTACGGCCCGTCCCGCAACCCCTGGAACCTCGACCACTCGACGGGCGGTTCGTCGGGCGGGTCGGCGGCCGCCGTGGCGGCGCGCATCGTCGCGGTCGCACACGCCAGTGATGGAGGCGGCTCGATCCGGATCCCGGCATCCGAGTGCGGGCTCGTCGGGCTGAAGCCGTCACGCGGCCGTGTGTCGAAGGCGCCGGACGTCGGCGAGAGCTGGATGGGGTCCTCCACCGACGGCGCACTGACGCGAACGGTGCGCGACGCAGCGGCGATTCTCGACGTCATGGCCGGCTACGAGCCGGGCGATCCCTACACCGCACCGCCGTTCATGCGGCCGCTCGCGGACGAGGTCGGCGTCGATCCCGGCCCGCTGCGCGTCGGAGTGCTCGATCATCCCCTGCTCGGCGCTGCGGGACATCCCGAGTGCGCGGACGCCGCGAACGCCACTGCGAGGACGCTCGAGAGCCTCGGCCACAGCGTCGAGGTCCGCTGGCCGGAGGCGATCGGCGACACCGACTTCGTCACCCACTTCCGTACGATCGTCGCGACGTGGACGGCGAACGACATCGCACAGATCGAGTCGATCATCGGCCGTCCCGTCGCCGAGGGCGACCTCGAGCACGACAACCTCGCGCTCGCGGAGATCGGCCGCAAGATCACCGGTGCGCAGTACGTCGCAGAGATGCTCGAGGTGCACCGCTGGTGTCGCAAGGTGCTCGCGTGGTGGAACGAGTTCGACGTGCTCGTGACGCCGACGATCGCAGCGCCGCCACCACCCATCGGCTACCTCTCCGAGCCGGGCAAGGGCGGCCGCATCTTCGAGCTGCTGCAGTACACCGCGCAGTTCAACGTGACGGGGCAACCGGCGATCAGCCTGCCGTTGCACATGACGCCCGACGGGCTCCCGGTGGGCGTGCAAGTCGTCGGCGCGTACGGCCGCGAGGACCTGCTGGTGCGGGTGGCATCGCAGCTCGAGCTGGCGATGCCGTGGAAGGACCGCGTCCCACCTGTCCACGCGTGAGCGACCAGCCGGTGTGTGCACGGAGTGACGGCAGACGCCGGTCCGCGCACAAACGTGAATCCCGACCCGGCAGGTAGCATTTCGCCCATGGCCGTCACCGTGCGCATCCCGACCACCATGCGTCCCATCGCCGGCGGCGCGTCCACCGTCGCAGTCGAGGGCTCGACCCTCGCCGAGGTGCTGAAGGCACTCGACGCTGCGCATCCCGGGTTCGCCGACCGTCTGTTCGACGAGAACGGTGCGCTGCGGCGCTTCGTCAACGTGTTCGTCTCCGACGACGACGTGCGCTACCTCGACGGGCTGAGCACTCCGGTGCCCGACGGCGAGACCGTCAGCATCATGCCGGCCGTCGCCGGAGGCTGATCCCGACCTGCATCGCCTGAGTTCCGATGATTCAGGTTGTCGGCACCCACGTCGCGTGAAAGCCGTACGGCACCCGCACCGGGAGCTCGACGTGCGCGATCGGCCCGGCGCTGACGTCCGTCGCGTCGACGATCGCGAGCTCACTGAGCCCTGACGACTCGTCGTGGAGGAACGTCAGCAGGTACCCGGCGTCGTCCGCGTCGTCACCCGCCGGCACGAACAGCCACTCGCCCGCGTGCACGTGCGGCGCCGGCTCCCACACGTCGCGGCGGCCCGTGGCGTAGTCGTGCTTGATCAGCCCGCCGAAGTCGACGGTCTCGGCGCTCGGTCGGGTGCCGACGAAGTAGCCGTAGCGGTGCTCGCGACCGACGCGCCGTGGGTCACGGGTCGGCAGCTCGCCCGAGTCGGGGCCGGCGATCTGCTCGTCCATCACATGCCCGACGCCGTCGTTCATCGTCCAGCGGTGCAGCGTCAGCTCGCTCCCGAGCGTGGTTCCCTCTTCGAACATCGCGCTGAGCCGGCAGATGTCGAGCACGACTGCGTCACCGCGGCGGAACGCGTTGACGCCGTGGAACGCGTAGCACGGGTCGATCTCGAACCACTCGATCGCCGACGCCGGTCCGCCGAGCGGCATCACACCGACGCGGGCGCCGGCCTCCGGCGACCACTGGTAGGGGAACGCGCCCGCAGCAGGGTTCTCGATGAACGCGATCGCCGCTTCGAGGTCGAACACGACGGGCAGGTCCCAGAAGACGACGTCGGATTCCGTGATCGCGAAGTCGTGGATCATCGTGCTGCGGGGGAGCTCGACGACTTCGCTGTGCGCCAGCGTCCCGTCCGGCTCGATCACGTGGTACGTCAGGAACGGCGGAGTGAACCCGTAGCCGAACGCGTGCATCCGACCTGTTGCCGGGTCGATCTTCGGATGCGCCGTGAACGACGTCGTCAGCGCGCCGCCGAAGTCGAACACGCCCTTCGTCGACAGATCCGTCGGATCGAGCTCGTACGGGTAGCCGACCTCGCCGCTCGTGAGCAGTCGGCCTCCGTGCCAGAACGCAGACACGTTCGACTGGTTCGATGCGCCACCGGGCGCGCCCTGACCGAAGCCGGCGCCCGACGTGTACATCGACGTCTGCACGTACTTGTTGCGGTACCACTCGGCCTTGCCGCCGCCGAGCTTCACGCCGTGGAGCATCCCGTCGCCGAAGAACCAGTGCGGGGAGTCGCTGCGCGGCGGGTTCGACCCGTTGCGCACGTACAGCCCCTCGAGCTCGGGCGGGATCGCGCCACGCACGACGAGCGGCGTGGCCTCCGTCTCCTGCCCCACCGGCGCGAAGTTGCCCTGCAACCACCACGGCCGTGTCGGGTCGAACGGCGCCGTCGTCGCCGGCGTCGCGGTCGCGGTCGGGGCGGCTGTGGTGCTCGTGGCGTGCGTCGTGGACGGCCGCAGCGTGGTCGTCGGTGCAGCGGTGGTCGGCGTCGTCGGTGTGGCGAGCGGCGTCATGGTCGACGTCGGTGCCGCACCACTCTCGGCCGCGTCGCTGCTGCACGCCGCAACCCATGCCAAGAACGGGGCGCTTCCCGAACCCAGCAGCGCCCACCGCGCCAGGTCCCGCCTGCTCATCCCCCCGCTCACCGCACCAGTCTGCCGGACGCTGTCGGGAAGTGTGACGGAGAGGCGACATGGCGAGACAACGCCGACGCTGTCAGGCCGATGAGCCCGTTCGGGCGCACTTGCCCGACAGCGCGCCCGACCAACCTCTTCGGAGCATGGGTTCGGGGTAGCCCTGTGTCGCGTCGCAGCCCGAAAACGCAGAACGGCCCGGAGCCGAAGCCCCGAGCCGTTCCAGACTCTGTCAGCGCACGTCGGACTCAGAAGTCCTCCATGCCTCCGCCCATGCCGCCCATGCCGCCGCCGTCGTTGTCCGGCTTGTCGGCAACGACGGCCTCGGTGGTGAGGAACAGGGCCGCGATCGAGGCTGCGTTCTGCAGCGCCGAACGGGTCACCTTGGCGGCGTCGATGACGCCGAGCTTGACGAGGTCCTCGTACACGCCGGTGGCCGCGTTCAGGCCCTCGGCACCTGTGAGGTTGCGGACGCGCTCGACGACGACTCCGCCCTCCATGCCGGCGTTCTCCGCGATCTGCTTCAGCGGGGACTCGAGGCTCTTGGCGACCATGCGGGCACCCGTCGCCTCGTCACCGGTGAGGCTGTCGGCGACGGCGATGACCGCTGCCTGCGCACGGAGCAGTGCGACTCCGCCGCCGGGGACGACGCCCTCTTCGATCGCGGCCTTCGTCGTGGAGACGGCGTCCTCGATGCGGTGCTTCTTCTCCTTGAGCTCGACCTCGGTGGCTGCGCCGACCTTGAGCACGGCGACGCCGCCGCTCAGCTTGGCGAGCCGCTCCTGGAGCTTCTCACGGTCGTAGTCGCTGTCGGTGTTGTCGATCTCGGCCTTGATCTGGTTGATCCGGCCCTTGATGTCGTCCTCGGTGCCGGCGCCCTCGACGATGGTCGTCTCGTCCTTGGTGATGATGACCTTCTTGGCGGTGCCGAGCAGGTCGAGCGTGACGTTCTCGAGCTTGAGACCGACTTCCTCGCTGATGACCTGGCCACCGGTGAGGATCGCCATGTCCTGCAGCATCGCCTTGCGACGCTCGCCGAAGCCCGGAGCCTTGACGGCGGCCGACTTGAACGTGCCGCGGATCTTGTTGACGACGAGCGTGGCGAGTGCCTCGCCCTCGACGTCCTCGCCGATGATGACGAGCGGGCGTCCGCTCTGCATGACCTTCTCGAGCACGGGCAGCATGTCGCGGACGGAGCTGATCTTCGAGCTCACGAGCAGGATGTACGGGTCGTCGAGCGACGCCTCCATCCGCTCGGTGTCGGTCACGAAGTACGGCGAGATGTAGCCCTTGTCGAAGCGCATGCCCTCGACGAGATCCATCTCCATGCCGAAGGTCTGGCTCTCCTCGACGGTGATGACGCCGTCCTTGCCGACCTTGTCGATCGCCTCGGAGATCATCTGGCCGATCTCCTCGTCGGCGGCCGAGATCGACGCGACCTGAGCGATCTGATCTTTCGAGTCGACTTCCTTGGCGAGCTCCTTGATGCTCTGCACTGCAGCGGCGACGCCGGCCTCGATGCCCTTCTTCAGGGTCATCGGGTTGGCCCCGGCGGCGACGTTGCGCAGGCCCTCGCGGACCATCGTCCAGGCGAGGACGGTCGCCGTCGTCGTGCCGTCACCGGCGACGTCGTCGGTCTTCTTCGCGACTTCCTTGACCAGCTCGGCGCCGATGCGCTCGTAGGGGTCCTCGAGGTCGATCTCCTTGGCGATGGACACGCCGTCGTTGGTGATCGTCGGGGCGCCCCACTTCTTCTCGAGCACGACGTTGCGGCCCTTCGGCCCGAGCGTGACGCGGACGGCGTCGGCCAGCTTGTTCATGCCGGCTTCGAGCGACCGGCGGGCCTGCTCCTGGAACGCGATCTGCTTTGCCATGAATCCTCCGGATGGTGTCGTTCGCACTCCCAGTGCGAGACTGCTAGCACTCTAGACCGGCGAGTGCTAACCAGACAACTGTGTCGTCTCCCGTAGGTTCGCCAGATGCGGGTGATCGTGGTGGGGGCCGGCGTGGCCGGGCTCGGGTCGGCGCTGGGGCTGGCGCGGGCGGGGCACCGGGTCACGCTGCTGGAGCGGGACGCCACACCGATGCCGGCGAACGCGGCCGAGGCGTTCGAGTGGGACCGGCGCGGCGCGCCGCAGGTCCGCCACAGCCATGCCTTCCTCGCGCGGCTGCGCAACACGCTGCGCGACCGATACCCGGACGTGCTCGCAGCGTTGATCGACGCCGGCGCGACCGAGATGCGCTTCGGCGAGAATCCTCCGCCCACGATGGTGGGACTCGAGCCGGAACCGAGCGACGAGGACCTCGGCATGCTCGCCTGCCGGCGCACGACGTTCGAGTGGGTGCTGCGTCGGATCGTGACGGCCGAGGCCGGCGTCGTGCTGCAGACCGGCTCCGCCGTCGTCGGCCTGACGGCCGATCGCTCCGCCGCTCGCGCGCACGTCACCGGCGTCCGCCTCGCCGACGCCAGCACCGTCGCTGCCGACCTCGTCGTTGCGGCCGTCGGCCGTCGGAGCGCGGTTCCCGAGTGGCTGTCGGAGCTCGGCGTGGCAGAGGTGCCCGACGAGGTCGACGACACCGGGATCGTGTACCTGTCGCGCTTCTACGCGCTCCGCGACGAGTGCGACTTCCCGGCGCGCGCCGGCGTCGTGGGTGGCGATCTCGGCTACCTGAAGTACGGCGTCTTCATCGGGGACAACCGGACGTTCTCGGTCACCCTCGCGACGCCCACAGCGGACGACGAGCTGCGCAGGCTGCTGTCGGACCCGGAGCGCTTCGACGCTGCAAGCCGGCAGCTCGTCGTCGCCGCGCCGTTCCTCGACGGCCGCGCCACGCCGCTCGGGACCGACGCGACGCGGGTTCACGTGATGGCGGGTCTGCTCAACCGCTGGCGCGACTACGTGATCGACGGGAGACCGGTGGCGACCGGCATCGTCCCAGTCGGCGACGCGGTGCTCTGCACGAACCCGCTCTACGGCCGCGGGTGCGCCACCGGCTTCTGGGGCGCGGAGCTGCTGACCGCTGCGATCGACGAGCATCCGCACGACGTCGGTGCCGCTGCGCTCGCGTACGACGACGCGCTGCGGCGCGAGATCCGCCCGTGGTACCGCGCCGGCGTCGAGCAGGACGCCGACGCGCGGCGGGTCGCGTCTGCGCTGCTGGCCGGCGAGGATCCGGACGCCGACGCCACCGATCCGCGCACGCAGATGCGCGCCGTGTTCCGAGACGGCCTCGCTCCGGCGATGCGCGCCGACCCGGTGGTACTGCGAGCCTTCTTCCGCAGCCTCAACCTGCTCACCCCACCCGACGCGCTCGCCAAGGATCCCGAGGTCGGCGCGCGCGTCTACGCGGCGTGGAGCGACCGCGACAACCGTCCGCCCGACCCGCCCCTCGGCCCTGCGACCCGCGCCGACCTGCTCGACGCGCTGGGCGCGCTGGGCGTGCCGTCCGAAATCTGAATCCTGTGAGCTTGCGCGCCAATAGGGCGTTCGCCCGGACGCGGCGTCTGTGTCAGCACATAGAAGGGCAGTCGTTCTCTGCGCTGACACAGAGATCGGAGCGGCGGCACAAACCGAGCCGCCATCGCCTATTGGCGCGCGCTCTGAGCCGGAAAGCGCGCTGTCGATTCAGACTTCGCGTCTGAAGGGGGGTCGACGTCAGCGGGGGCGCTCGTCGGCGTCGGTGGCGTCGTCGATCGCGTCCTCAACGGCGTTGACCACCTCGCCGCCGCCGATCTCGATCCGGTCGCGGATCTCCTCGGCGAACGGGACGTGCTCGAGCATGGTGTCCTCGAGCCGGCTGTCGTCGATGACGAGCCAGATGACGACCCCGACGACGGCGCCGATCAACGGGAACACGATGAAGGCCCACAGCTGCTCGAGCGCGTTCGAGTCCATGTCGGCGAACAGCGCCGTGGCGAGGCTGCGCGCAGGGTTGACGGACGTGTTGTCGACCGGGATCGAGACGAGGTGGATGAGCGCCAGCGTGATGCCGGGGACGAGTCCGCCCATGCCGACGGGGAACCTGCGCCCGGTGGTCGACAGCACCACGAGTACGAGCAGCGCGGTGAGCACGACCTCGACGACGATCGTCGACCCGAGCCCTGCGTACGGGCCGGACCACAGGTTCGCGGCGAACTGTCCGCGCTCGTAGCCGTCGCGTCCGCTCGCGATGCCGTAGATGATCGTCGCGCCCATCACGCCGCCGACGAGCTGGCCGATCCACGCAAAGATCGCGTGCGTCACGCTCACCTTCCTCGCGAGGAGGAGTCCGAGCGTGACGGCCGGGTTGATGTGACACCCGGAGATCGGGCCGATCACGTAGTCCATCACCAGCAGCGAGAAGCCGAACCCGAGCGAGATCCCGAGTAGCCCGACCTCGGGCGCGAGGATGGCCGTCCCAGGTCCGCCGATCACCAGAACGGCCGTGCCGACGAGTTCCGCCGCGAGCACCCGGCCCGGCGCTGCGGCATACGGCCCGGCGACATCATCGATGTGCGGTTGCGGGGGTTCGTCAGGTTGCGCCATGCGCGAAGTGTGTCACGCGGATGCGGAGTGCGAATGCGACGGTGGTGCTGTCACACTTCGGTGATGAGCGCCCGCGGCCGGACGGAGTCGATGATCGTCACGACGGTCGCGCTCGGCTCCGATCACGGGGTCACGGTACGTCGGCATCCGGACGACCTCATCGTCGAGGAGCCGATGAGCATTCAGCTCGATGGGACGCTCGTCGCGACGACGATGCGCACGCCCGGACACGACTTCGAGCTCGCAGCCGGCTTCTGCTTCACCGATGGGCTGCTCGCCGG
>Ga0136611_10000346_pt1 | contig 29615 bp, 29 predicted proteins | sample AntDrymUQ2232306_2_FD_106645 | JGI IMG/M metagenome (GOLD analysis project Ga0136611, IMG submission 106645) | Polar desert sand microbial communities from Dry Valleys, Antarctica - metaG UQ223 (23.06) | ecosystem: Environmental > Terrestrial > Soil > Desert | place: Antarctica: Dry Valley...
ACGCTTTCAGCCGGTGTACGTCAATCAGCCGGACGTCGCCACCAGTGTGGAGATTCTCAAGGGACTTCGCGCGCGCTACGAGCAGCATCACGCTCTCAAAATCACCGACGAAGCGCTGCAAGCGGCAGCCACGCTGGCCGACCGCTACATTAGCGACCGCTTCCTGCCCGACAAGGCGATTGACGTGATGGACGAGGCCGCCGCAAAGGTGCGTCTGCGCCGCTACGCCAAGGATCCCGAGTCCGCCAAGCGCGTTGCGCGCCTGCGCCGTCTCCAGGGTGAGGAAGACAAGGCCGCCCTCGACCGTGATTACGAGAAGGCGATGACCCTCCGTCAGGAGCGCCTACAGCTCGATAAGGACGAAGCCGCCGCCATGGCCGCTGCCGAGCAAAATGGTACCGCTGTCTCCGCCGACGTGACGGTGCAGGACGTTGCCGAGGTCGTCGCCAAATGGACCGGCGTCCCGGTGACCAACATTTACTCCGAGGAAGCAGACAAGCTGCTCAATCTGGAAGAGCGGCTGCATCAGCGGATCGTCGGTCAGGAAGAGGCCGTCGCGGCCGTCGCGGACAGCATCCGGCGCTCGCGCTCCGGACTGGGCGACCCGCGTCGTCCGATGGGCAGCTTCATGTTCCTCGGCCCCACCGGCGTCGGCAAAACCGAGCTCGCCAAAGCACTGGCCGAATATATCTTCGATGACGATGCTGCGCTTCTACGTCTCGACATGTCTGAGTACATGGAGCCGCACACCGTCAGCCGCCTGTTCGGATCGCCGCCCGGCTACGTCGGCTTCGATCAGGGCGGGCAGCTAACCGAAGCCGTGCGTCGGCGGCCCTACCAGGTGATCCTCTTCGACGAAGTCGAGAAGGCGCACCCGGAAGTCTTCAACACGCTGCTCCAAATCCTGGATGACGGCCGCCTCACTGACGGCCACGGCCGTACGGTGGACTTCCGCAACACGGTAGTCATCATGACCAGCAACGTGGGAACCGCGGGGCTTGCGCTCCAGGGTGGGCCGCTGGGCTTTAAGCCGGCAGGCACCTCCGAGGCCCAGTCAAAGCAGGCCGATATGCGGAACAAGGTGCTGGACGCACTCAAGAAGGCATTCCGCCCCGAATTCCTCAACCGGATTGACGAAATCATCGTCTTCAGCCGGTTAGAGAAGGCCCAGCTCCGCTCGGTGGTGGAGAAGATGCTGCGCGAGCTGCGTGACCGGCTCATCGGCAGGCAGATTACGGTTGACCTCAGCGACGCCGCCAAGGACTGGCTGCTGGAGCGCGGCCACGACGACGCCTTTGGCGCCCGTCCCCTGCGTCGCCTGATCCAGCGAGAAGTGGAGAACCCGCTCGCTCGCAAATCACTCGCCAAAGAGCTGCTGGACGGGGACCACGTCACCGTCGACGTGAAAGGTGACGGACCCAACGCCACGCTCCACGTCGCCGTTGAGCACCCCGTAAAGATCGAGCAGCCAATCGAGCAACCCATCGTCGCCTAATAGCGGCGGCTCACGCCGGCCCTTGCCCAAGCGCTTGTTTCCCATCGGAAATGGGCGCTTTCTCTTTTCCGGCAACTTGAAGGGTAAAATTTGGTGCCGCATGCCCGAATACGATTTCTACGCTACCGTCCGCGACGATCTGACTCAGCTCCAGAAGGAGCTAGCCGCCGAAGGCGCGCACGACACCGTCCAGGTCATCGCCACGCGTCTGGGCGTCCCCCCAGACGTGGCTCTCGCCGCGCTGTGGCGCGCAAGCAAGCGTCACGGGGAGACGCTTTCCATATTCCTGGGTGAGCTCACTAACCAGACTCAAAGGGAAACGGCGCGGCAGAGCGGAGAATGAGAGTCGCGCTAAACGCGCACTTCTTTCACTACCCGGGTACTGGCAGCGGGCAGTATCTTCAGCACCTTCTCCGCTACTTCGAGCAAGATGCGTTCGCTGTAAACGCAGTTCCCTTGTTCCAATCGTCCGTTGCCGACGTGCGCAAGGTTTGGTGGGAGCAAATCGGTTTCCCATATGCCGCCCGTTGCGCCGGCGGCGCCGTTCACCATGTGCCGTACTTCGCCCCGCCGCTCGTTCCGGCCGGCCCCACCATCGTGACCATTCACGACCTGATCCCCCTCATTCTCCCGGAGTACGTTACGTCCCCCCTTGTTCGCCTCTACAACTCGCTCGTCAGCCGCGCCGCCCGCCATTCGCGGCTGATTTTGGTCGACTCTGCTGCCAGCAAGCGAGACGTGGTCCGCTTACTCGGCATCCAAGAGCAGCGCGTCCGCGTCATTTACCTCGCGCCGGATGAAAGCGTGCTCCGCCCCGTCTCCCACGAAGAGAAAGAGACCATTCGCCTCAAATATGGCCTTTCCGACAGCTTCGTCCTGTACCTGGGCGGCCTGGACAAGCGCAAGAACGTTCCGGCCCTAATGCGTGCTCTGGCCGCCCTCCCTCCTGAAATCAAATGGCAGCTCGCCATCTCAGGGCGCGTCCGCACCGATAACGCGCCGCTCTTCCCCAACCTTCCGGCCATCGCTGCGCAGTTGGACATTGAAGACAGGGTGGTATTCCTTGGCTTCGCACCAGACGAGGACAAGCCCGCCCTGATGCACGCGGCCACATGCTTCGCCTTTCCCTCCTTATATGAAGGGTTCGGCATGGACCATCTGGAGGCGATGGCGTGCGGTACCCCAGTGATCTGCTCCAACCGTTCATCGCTGCCCGAGTTGACCGGCGAAGGCGGCATCACCATCGATCCAGACGATATTCCGGCGTTCACCGACGCACTTCGCCGAGTCCTGACCGACTCCAATCTGCGAGCCGAGCTCTCGCAGCGAGGACTTGCGCAAGCCGCTACGTTCACTTGGCGCAGGACGGCACAAGAAACCTTCGAGGCGTACCAGGAGGTAGCGCAGTGAAAGTCCTGATCGTCTCCAAGCCTATGATTGCGAGCGCCTATCGCATGAAGGTTGAGGCGATCGCCAGGCACCCCGATATGGACGTCACGGTCGTGGTTCCACCCTATTGGCTAGATGACGCCGGACGTAAAGCCCCCTTGGAACCCGGTCATACCGCTGGCTACCGCCTTCGCGTTGAGTCAATGGCGTTCAACGGCCACTTTCACTACCACTTCTACCCGGCGCTGCACCGTGTCTTCCGGGACGTGCGCCCCGATCTGCTCCATATGGACGAAGAGGCGTACAACCTCGCCACTTGGGAGGGATTTGCGCTGGCGCGCGTATTTGGCGCCCGCCCACTCTTCTTCACGTGGCAGAACCTCCACCGGCGGTACCCACCGCCCATCTCCTGGTTTGAGGACTGGGTCCATCGTTCCGCCCGCGGCGCGATCGCGGGCAACGCCGAGGCCGTCGAGGTGCTTCGCGGAAAGGGCTACCGCGGCCCAACTTGGATCGTTCCCCAGTTCGGCGTCGATCCCGATCTCTTCAAACCCGACCCAGCCATCCAGGATCAACCTCGCCCGTTCACTGTCGGATTCGCCGGCCGCTTGCGCGAGCGCAAAGGCGCGCATCTCCTGGTTGAGGCGGTCGCTTCACTCGGCGGCGATGCCCGGCTGGAGATGCTCGCCTGGGGAGAAGAAGAGCCGCGCATCCGCGCGCTCGCGGACCAACTAGGCGTGGGAAATCGGCTGAGCATCCATCCGGCCGTCTCCTCCAGTGAGGTCCCCAAGTTCCTGAACACGCTCGACGTAGCCGTCATGCCTTCCATCGAGATTGAAAGCTGGAAGGAGCAGTTCGGCCGCGTCCTGATTGAGGCGATGGCCTGCGGCGTCAACGTCGCCGGCTCGGACTCGGGCGAAATTGCCCATGTGATGGGCGACGCCGGACTTGTGTTCAAGATGGGCGACGCCAGCGCACTCACCGCCTGTCTGCGCCGTTTGCGTGACGATCCAGCGCTTCGAGCCACACTGCGCGAGAAGGGCCTCACCCGAGTCCGTAATCACTACACCCAGCAGAGCCTCGCGGATCAGACCGTGGCAGCCTACCGCGAAATATCGGCGGCACCGTAGCGCCAGGTTGCTATCGCGCTGACCTTGCCCGCGTCTCGCCGTGCTCAACTTCAAGTGCGCCGCCAGCCTGTAGTCGCGCCGCCAGCACCACCGCCAGCTCGCCGGCGTCTGAGACCGACGGATCAAGCTGGATTCCCTTCGCCCTAAGCGTTCCCAACAGCCTCGCCATCGGAGGGACCGGCACGTTCGCCTCTGCCAGCAGATCCGGCATCTGGAATACCGCTTCCGGCGTGTCACGCACGCGCAGCACGCTTTCCTGCGAGAGGACGTACACCGCATCCACCAGTCCGGTGAGTTCTTCCACCTCGTGCGTCGTCAGCAGCACCGCCATCCCTCGCCGCGAATGTGCCTCGCGCAGCATCGCCATTAACTCAGCCCGCGAGCGCGGGTCCAACCCCGCGAAGGGTTCGTCCAGCACCAGCAGGTCCGGCTCAGTCACGAGCGCGCCTGCCAGCGCCACCTTCCGCTTCTCGCCACCCGAAAGGTAATGCGGCACCTTGTCCAGTAGTGCCACAAGACCAAACGCCAGCGCCGCGCTCTCCACACGGCGTGCTATCTCGCTTCGCGAGAGATTTCGAGGATCTAGCCCAAAAGCGAGATCCTCACGTACCGTCGGGGCGAGCAACTGCGCGTCCACGTCTTGAAGCACTGCCCCAAGCCGCGGCCGGATGGCGTCAAAGTCGCGCGCGGGGTCTCGCCCAAAAACGCGCACCTCACCGGCGTCTGGACGAACCAGCCCAAGGATGGCACGCAAGAGAGTGCTTTTTCCACTGCCGTTTGGTCCGATCACAGCGACGCGTTCCGCCGCGCCCACCGTAAACGGCAGACCGCCCACCGCGACCATCCTGCCGTCCGGATAGCGTACTCGCAACCCTCGCGCTGAAATCACCGGCTCCGCGGAACTCGCCTGCTCAGTCACCGCAACTGCTTCGTGTGCACGTCAGGCGCGCGCAGCCGCAGGGCGGCGTATTGCTCCGTCGCCAGCTCGGTCGCACGCAGCACGGATAGTGCGGCCACCAACGCACTCCTGCGCAGCCGCACGTGCCAAGACGCCCGCGCGCCACGCAGCCGGACCGCATCCCGCGCATCAATCGCCCGGCCCAACAGCACAAAAATGGAGCGGTAGGCGAGAAACAGCATGTCCGCGAGCACCGAAGGCAGACAACGGCGCGCCGCCCGAAGCAGCGCAGTGTGAGGCGTAGACGTGACCAGAAGCAGCATTGTGAGAGACGTGATCGCGCCCTTGAGCACCACCATAAGCGTCGCGTCCCAGCCACGACCCAGCCGGGAAAGCGCAAAGACGCCCGACATGATCACTGGGAGCAACGACAGCCCAAGCACCTTGCGCGCCGGTAGCCCAGACGTCCCAAGCGCAACCAGCAGGACGCAGTAAAGCGCTGCCAGAGGCGGCACATCCTGCACTACCACCAGAAACGCCACCACAAGAGCGACCACTGAGAGCTTGGCCCAAGGCGGCACGCAATGCAGCCACCCTTGGCCCGTCGCCGCCCACCGGTCGATTGCCAGCAAGTCAATCACTGTGGAAGCTCCGATTGCTTCAATCAGGCGGACCCGATGGCAGCAGTTTCCGACTCCCGCTGAGCCGCTCCCACCGCCTGACCGTCCGGCACCGGCACTAATGACGGTCGGACGGCACGCACAAACGCCGTAATGGCACCCACGAGCACTCCTTCCAGCAACCAACCAATCAGCCCAAGCAGCAACACCGTCCCAGCGAACGCTAGAAGTTCTGGGGACTCGGTACCTAGGCGCTCCACGACACCTACCTCCGCCAGCTCCGCAAGCGGCACGTTACCTAGCGCCACGGTGACCAGAAAGGCCACGCTAGCGAGAGCCAGCGCGACCAGCGTTGCCAGCGCCGCGCCAACGCCGGTTCCCGTTGGGCTGCGTGGGAGTAACCGCACAATTGTGCGGAACACGAAGTAGCCAGCTACCGTCTCCAGGCCAAGCAGCAGCGTATTCAGTCCCAAGAGAGTCACACTGCCGTCTCCCAGGAGCATGCGAAGCACGTTGAACACAAATGTGGCTAAGAAGCCATACGCCGGGCCAACCAGAATACCGGTAAGCACCGTTAGGTGCGGCTCATACGCCAGGGGCGCGATCTCAAGTGACATAACCAGCGTCATCACCCCAGCCAGCACCCCCGCTAGTGGCACCAGTCTGGCCCGGTCGGTGTCACGCGTTGCCCACAGCGCCAGCGCCAGGCAGATTACCGCCGCCGCCCAACTCGTAATCCACAACCACGGTGCAAGCACACCGTCAGGCACCATAATATGAGTCATCCGCTTTACGCCCTTAGGTGTGCTGGATCCGGCGTCCTGCACTAGCCGCCCTTACGAGCCGCGGTACAGTGAACGTTGATACTAACAATCACATGGTGAGACTAACTCTCCACGACCCGTCGGCCGTTGAGCTCCCCGAACGCGCTGGACCGGCTAAAGCGTTGGCTCGCCCATCTGCGGTTGCTGCAGAGGACTGCGAACGTTGCAGCGTGCCAGTGACCGATGGAAGCGCCATCGTGCGTGCGCTGCGAATTTCTGGGCATGTCGTGACACCACCACGCGAAGCTGTCATCCAGGCGGTGGCGGCGCAGCCGCGCCCATTCACGGCGGGTCACCTCTGCGCGGTGGTGGCCGAGCGCTCGCCGTCAGTCGGCCGCGCTACTGTGTTCCGGACCCTTGAGTTGCTTGAGGAGGCCAGGGTTCTTGATCGCCTGCACGCCGTGCGGGGCGACGCCAGCTACGTCGCCCGCGATCCCGAGTATCCTGATAGGCCGCACCACTATTTAGTATGTAGCGTGTGCGACGGCGTGACCGAGTTGAAGGATCCACGCCTAGCCGAGCTGCTCCGAAACGTAGCCGCCGGGCAGTCGTTCCGGCCCGCGGATGCATTAGTGGAAATCGTAGGTCGCTGTCAGGCTTGCTAAGTCCTCGAGATCGGGCCCTCACTCGCTACATGCGCGATGGAAACAGCGGATTGGTGAGTGCCAGCAATTCTTTGCGGCCCGCCAGACGTAACTCCACCCGGTACCAGCTGCGAGCATCCAAATCGGCTGAAATCCGAAAGTGAACCTCACCGTTGCCAGTTAGCCGTTCTGTCACGGCGCGACGGCCGCCTGCTATCAGGCTGACATCCATCGCGTTGCCCATCTCACCCCCGCCCTCCAATCCACCAACCTGGACCGTCAGTTCCGTCGCTTCCGGGCGGATCGCCTCACTGGGCTCTGGATCAAGCCAGATCAAGGACGGGCCACGGCTGAGGTACGAGCGACCCGCGCTCACTGCCTCCAGGATGCTCCGCTGGTCACGCGTCGCGTGGACATAGGTAAAGCCCAACAAGCCGGGTTGCTTGGTGAAGCCATGCGAGTCGCTGCCGGCCGTAGCAGGAATGCGGCTGCCTCCGTTGAGCCACCGGTCCCACAATTCCAGGGCCTTGTCATTCTGCTTCCGTGGCCAGTGGCCATTCAGCACTTCAATCGCACTTGCGTACGTGACCGTCTCATCCCCGTATTCCCAGCGACACCCCGTGCAGAACGGATAGCCGGCCGAACGCGGATGATTGACCACAAACACCGCCCCTTTACTCCGCACCTCTGCTGCCGCCTCGCTCATCAGGCGGGTCTTCAATGCGTCCTGTGAGCCGCCAATGAACTGGGGTTTCCCATCCGGTCCGGCCACGCGCCAGTCGATCCACTCAGCCACCCCAAGTGCGTTGGCGTGCCCCCAATACGTCGTCAGCTCCATCGCCTCAATCAACACAACGTTTAGCCGCGCATCCGCGAGGGCCTCTCGCAACTCCTCTCGCCCTGACACGGTATTGTGGTCCGTCAACGCAACGAAATCCAGCGCGTTTCCTCGCACATATTCCACCATATCCACTATCGACCATCGGCCATCCGAATGGTTCGAATGTAGATGCAGGTCCCCCTTCAGCCACCCGTCTGGAGATGCATCTGTTGTTTCAGAACTTGTACGCGCCCTCGAAGCCGCTCCCGGCGCCGCCAGCTCCACTGATTCGCCCTCCGGTACCTCCTCTCCGATATCTAAGTCTTGTTCCTCCTCCGCCGCTGCTTCAACCTCCAGCGTGTAATCCAGCCCGCCGCGCAGTGACGGTAGAACCGCGTGTAGATCCAGTTCCACCATCCATGGACCCGGCTGGATGGCCCCCGGCATAAAACCCGGCGACGCCTCCGTCCCGCTGATAATCACTCGCTGATCCGGGTCGTGTCGGTGCGCCGCACCCCGGAAGCCACCCGGGTCAAACACCGTCAATGTCACCAGATTGCGCAGGCTCGCTAACCGATCCGGTGTAAATGTCAGCCGCAGCACCAAGCTGCCGGTTCCAGCCGGCACTTGTAGCGGAAACGCCAAGAACGTCCGCGCCCGCGACGGGCCAAGATGCCCATGCTGGCGCAACAGCGTTCGAATTCCCTCTGCGTCCGGTGCTCCCGCCTCCGGCGGGAACCCTGGTTTGGAGTGAGAGCGGCCCTCCATGCTTCTGCCGCCGAGTGCCCCTATCGCGCACTCTCGAGCGTGATCTCTTTGCCCGTCGCGGCCGATTCCTGAATTGCCACACAGATCTCGACGGCGTGGCGCGCGTCTCGCCCCGAGATGATGGGCTCGCGCTTTTCGCGGATCGCGCGCACCATGTCTTCAACATGGACTGTGTGCCCGTCGAACCCAACGGCCATGGGGTCCGCCGCCCCACTTGATTCTGACCCGGAGTACAGCGCTTGCAGTTCGCGCTCCTCGGCCATTTCGGCCTCCTTGTTCCCGTCCTCGCGCATGATGCGCCAGGTAACCACCTTCTCGTCCGTCAGCGCGATACTTCCCGTCTTACCGAACACGTGGAAGTCGTTCGTCAAACCCGGATAGGCCGACGTGGTGCAGGTGATGTTGCCCAGAGCGCCGTTCCTAAACTGCACCAGCACACTGCCAACATCTTCCGCCTCAATGTTATGCGTGAACGTCTTCGTCTTTGCGTAGACCGTCGCTACGCCTCCCATTACCCATGCAATGAAATCTATGCTGTGGACACCTTGGTTCATGCAGGCGCCACCGCCGTCCATCTTGAACGTACCCTTCCAGCCCGGAGGATTGCCCCCCGTGTAGTACCCATCTGTGCGGTACCAATACAGGTGAATGTCGGCCCAATGGGGTTGCCCCAGCCGGCCGGATGCCACCGTCTCCTTGACGCGCTGCGAAAGTGGATGGAGGCGCCGCTGGAAGATGGACGCCAGCTTCACCCCAAAGTCGTCGCACGCCGCTATCAACGAATCTGCATGTTCCAGATTCACGTCAAGCGGCTTCTCACAGATCACATGACGCCCTGACTTCGCCACCTGGACCCCGATCGCCGCGTGCAGCCCCGTCGGGACCGCGACGTTCACCACCTCAACATCCGAGTCCTGAAGAAGCTCATCGACGCTTGCGTAGCCCCGGCAGCCATAGTCAGCCATCGCCTTTTCACGCCGCCCAGCATCAATGTCGCAGACCGCCACCAATTCCGCGCCCTGCGCCGACTTAATCGACCGGCAGTGGTGCTTGCCCATCCCAAGACCAACCACCGCGAAGCCCACCGCGCCCGAGTCTTGTTTGGCCATCAGGACACCAGTTCCACCTTGGGCGAGCTTACAAAATCGTGATATCGCTCGCGCACGTTCGCCTCTGTCGCGTTGCCGCGATGAATGAGCACGCGATACATGAAATTGCGCGACTCGTAGGCGGGAATCGTCCAGTCACCACGGTGTGTGTCGGAGTCTTTGTAGAAGTCGTGCAGGCCAAATGGATTGACGGTCATCAATCCGTAGGCGCGGACGTGCCAGTGGGTTGGGTAGCGTGGGTTGGTTGGATGGTCCATCATGCAGATTCCTACAACTTCAGCCTGCACCGGTCCGCTGTAGTCGCACCAGTTGGCGCGCTTTCCCCACGTTTCCGCCTCCTGCGTGCCGCCGTAGGCGTTCACTATCCGGCCCGGCGCATCGGGCCGTTTCGTTTCAGGCGCATCCATGCTGGACGCCACCCGCACCGCGATCAGACCGCCTTCCTTGGTGTCGCCAAATGTGACTGTTCCCGCGCTGGCGTTGAAGCGCAGGCTCACGTCAAACAGCCGCTCCTCCGGGCCAACATTGAAGAACGTCATACGGCGCGTCTCCAGCAGCACCGGCCGGCCATCGCGGTCTAGCCACTCCACCGTCTCGTCAAAGCTGCCGTAAACTGGGCCTGAAACCAGACGCGTGAAGCCGCCGTGGCGCATGGTGGCGTGGCCCGTGCCCTCGCTCCAGTGGTCCGCGCCGTTCACATCGCCGTGCGCCACCCAGAAGCCGCGGTGATGGGGATGGTCGTACGGATGCTTCCGCCCGTCGCCTTCGGTCCCTTCCGGCGCCGCCACCATCGGGTAGCCGCGTGTCACCGCCTGACCCGTAGGACCCATCAGCGGATGGAAATACGGCCGCGCAACGTCCGATCCAAAGTAGTACGCTGTGAACAACTCGCCACCGATATGCACGGAGAGCCGGCCATCTTCCAGCTCCTGGAGCGCCACGCCGGTAGACGCCGGGTCGGCTCGGTGCAGCGTCGGATCACTCGCGATTGCGCTACTAGGGGCGGTGTCCGTCGCTTCTACGTTCTTAGCGGCCTCGAGCCCACTAATCTCGGCCTCGCTCGCTCCTGCGCCCACTTCACCCCCCGTAGCGGACGTCTCGGAAGCATCCGATCCAGACGTAGGCGCGACTAAAGCCTTCGGCCCCGGCGCAGCGATCGCCTCCGTTTGTGATCGATCCGCCGCCGCCGCAGTGGCGGCTGCTTCCTCAACTCGGTATTGCCGCTCTTCGCCGGCTTTCAGGTCTCGAACAATCCACGTCAGCCAGAGCCGGTCTTCATCTCCTGTTCCAGACGGCTCAACCTGAGAAGGAATCTCTGCGCCATTCTGGTCGATCAGGCGCAAAGCGGGTGTGGGTTCTTGCTTGGGCAACTGGACCCAGACCGGGCAGGCGCTGCGGTCGTGCATTCCCGCACGCACCACGAGGTCTATCGGCTCCATCATTCTCTCACCTACTACGTTGTCTGCATAGCTATGCAGCTCTGCATATATTCCAGGCTTTTCCGCGCGATTGCCTCTGGGCCCGGGGTGAAGTCAAACACTTCAACCGAAACGAACCCGCCGTAGCCCACATCCTTCAGAGCACCGAAGATCGGCACAAAGTCAATCTCACCCGAGCCGGGGTAGCCAAGATTGGCGTCATTTACCTGGACGTGGGCAACATACGGCGCCGCGCGCCGGATAGTGTCCGGTATTGACAATCCCGTCACGAGCCCTTCACCCGCCATGCTCTTGACATCCAGCACCAGGCGCAGTCTCGGATGCTTGATCGCATCAATGACCTCGATGGCTTCACTCGTAGAGGTGATGAAGTCGCATTCCGGAGCGGGCAGCGGTTCAAGGCACAGCGTCACACCCACTTGCTGGGCCACCGGTAGCGCGGCCTCGAATGCCTCGATCAACCACGCCGTCGCCTGCGCTCGCGTCACTCCCGGTAGCAGGTTACGCTGCTTCGGCGAGCCGAACACCAGGACCTTCCCACCCACTTCCGCGCAAAAGCGCATTAACTCCTTCAGGTAGTCCGTCGTGCGCTGCCGGATCGCCTGATCCGTGTGCGTGACATACATCCCCTCAGGGCCAACCAGCAGCCAGTGCAGTCCGATGACCTCGATGCCATGCTCTTTCGCTAGCGCGGCTACCTCACGCCGCCGCACAGCCGGAAACTCGGTGACGTCTTTGGCAATCGTGAAAGGAGCTAGCTCAACGCCCTCGTAGCCGCACTCTCGCAGAAACGCGAACTGGCGCGAAAGCTCCCATCCTTCAAACATCTCATTGCAGGAGCCGAAACGCACCGTTTGTTCCATCCCTATGTTCCATTTCCCCCAGATAAGAAATCAGGCTTGTTCCATTCTCATCTGATGAGACGCTTCTGACAGAGCAGCCGTTCCGAGTGTAGCGATTGCCCGGCGCGCAGGGCCGTGTTAGGCTGGCCCCAGAGAGGGGCTCATATGGATCAACTGCGCTTTGCCGTCATCGGGTCGGGCGGCATGGGACACGCCAGGGCGACCCAGTTGTCACACGTCGAAGGAACCACGCTCGCGTGCGTTAGCTCTCGCAATGCCACCACCGGGCCAGGGCTGGGCAAACGCTTCGATGCTGCGTTCACGCCAGATTGGTCCGAGGCTGTCTCCCGGTCGGACGTGGATGCCGTCTTCGTCACGACCCATAACGACAGCCACGCCGAGATTGCCCTCGCTGCGCTCGACGCCGGCAAGCACGTCTTCATCGAGTACCCGATTGCCACCCGCGTTGAGGATGCGGACACGCTCCTGGCTGTGGCGCGGCGCAACGGACTCGTGGTGCAGGCTGGGCACGACCAGGCGTTTGTCGGGTGGCATGTCGCTATCAAGCTCGCGGCGGCGAGTCTGGGCGATCTGCGGGCGGTAAACGGCGTCCTGGCGACACCCAGCCGTGGGGGCGGACGGAGTATCTGGCGAAACCGCGAGCTCTCCGGTCCCCCATTTATGGTCGGGATTGCCTACATCTATCACCTGCTGGATCTCTTTGGCCCGGCCAATTGGGTAGAAGGCACGAGCACCTACGACGGTCTGGACGCGGGCGGCTACTACCGCACTAGCACGTCTACTCTCACCGCCGGTTTCCAACATGGCGGCGTCGCTCAGCTGCTCTACATCCGCGGGTTTGCCGTCCCGCGTGACGAGCAGGAGCAAGCCATGATGTTCGGCAAGGGCTTCCTCTCGTTCCGGGGATACGTCTCCGGAAGTCAGACCAACGACGGACTTCTGACCGAAGTCACTACCGCCGGGCCGCGCCGCCTGGACTTCCCACCAGTGACGCTTGCCCAGGCCAGCCGCCAGAACACCGAGTTTTTTGTCGCTCGCTTGCGCGGCGACCGCCAGGATGACGGCGGCGCTCAGCTTGCCCGCGACGCCATCGCCCTCGCGCTCGGCGCCGAGCAAGCGTCCGAGCAGAACGGGCGCGTCACCCTAAACACCGCCACGCCGGTTGCCGCCTGACGCGGCAAGGTGCTCCCTGGCTGAGTCGTGAAGATCAGCCAGCTCGGGCAGATCAATGATCATGCGCTCAATGCGTGTGCGGAGCGTGGCGTCATCCTGTTTGGCCAGCCGTTCTGCGACGCCACGCTCGTGTATATCACTCCACGTTTTGAGGAATGCGCGGTACGCCACTGGGCTTCGCTGGCGCAGCATCGCCTGAAGAGCCTGGGCGTACTGGCGCATGTCTGGCTCTGCCATGCCTGTACGTCTCCCTCGTGTCTAGCCTTCGGTCGCTACGACCCGAGCGCCGGTTGCACTCAAGCGCAGTAGCATCGTGCTGCACGGCGCTCCGTGAGCGTCAGCAGCTGCGCTCATCGCCAGCGCAATCCCATCATGGCGTTCAGTCGCCAGCGCGATGATTGCCGCGCCGGACCCGCTCAAGGCGGCGCCGTGAGCGCCGGCCGCGAGTGCAGCGTCAATTGTCGGAAACAAGGCTGGGAAGATGCCGCCCCGCGCCGGTTGATGTAGCCGGTCCTCCATTGCGTCGCGCAGCAGGCGCCAGTCCCTCGTCTGGAACGCCGCAATCAGTAGAGCCGTCCGGCTCAAGTTGAAAACAGCGTCCTTGACGCTGAGTTGCGCCGGAAGCACACTGCGCGCCGCCTTGGTTGAGATGGAATGGCGCGGTACCACCACCACCGCCGAAAGACCTTTTGGTGGATCAAGGCGTTTGGCAAGCAACCCTTTCCTGCCGTGCACGGTGATCACAAGACCGCCCAGCAACGCAGCAGAGACGTTGTCCGGGTGACCCTCAACCTCACTGGCGAGCGCGAGGAGTGAATCGGGATCCAGCGGGCCGCCTTCAAGCGCATTCGCTGCTGCTATGCCTCCCACGATAGCAGCAGCGCTGCCGCCGAGTCCTCCGGAGCGTGGTATGCGCGTCCGCAGCTCCAGCGCGAGCGGCGGCGTCGGGATTTCAAGCCGTCGGTAGACCGCCAGCGCTCCCTGGTATGCGAGCAGGTTCTGGTCCGCATGTAAGCGGCGAGCGTTGAGACCCTGTATTGAAATCTGGGGGCCGTTCTCACTGTCTGGTAGGCGGCGCAGTACGACTTCCTCGTGCAGATCAAGCGCGAGGCCCAGCGCGTCAAATCCTGGTCCTAGATTAGCCGTGGTCGCCGGAACGCGCACGCGGACGCTGATGCGCGGCGCGCCGGCCAGCGTGTCCCCTCCACCGCTGAGAGCAGGTTGTGGAGGGCGCTGCATACCAATATTCCGTCCGGTTGGTGCGTCCCGCAACCGGCGCCGTCGAATCGAGGCGCGGCTCAGCGGTGCGCTCCCGGCCGCGTCAACCGCTGGAGCCGGCGCGCGGCAACGCTGCGGCCAATCCGGCCGCCCACCCAACGCAGCGGGAATCGCTCGCGCCGGATACGGATCGTGGCGGGTACGCTGACGTTGGGTTGCGTGTCATAGCGCCTCGCCTGGGCGTGTATCAGCACACTCTGTAACACCCCAAGGCTGATGAACACTGTGAGCAAGGAGGAGCCGCCCGCGCTGATAAACGGCAGCGGAATGCCCGTCACAGGAGCAAGCCCAATGTTCATGCCAATGTTGATGAACACCTGAAACAGCAGCATGCTGGTTACACCCGCGGCCAGCAACCGACCGAAACTATCGCGCGATCGCTGTCCGATCAGCAGGCAGCGAAAGAAGACTGCGCCGAACAGCCCAAGCAGAATAGCCGCGCCAAAGAATCCAAGCTCCTCGGCCAGCACCGCGAAGATGAAGTCGCTCTGCTGCACTTTGAGGAAGTTAAGCTGAGTCTGCGTGCCGTTGCCTAATCCACGGCCCCACCAGCCGCCGGAGCCAACGCTAATCCGCGCCTGGATCATGTTGTATCCCTCACCAAATGGGTCGCGTTCGGGGGCAAGGAAGATCGTTAGTCGCCGGCGCATGTAGTCGTGCATGACGCGCCAGACTAGTGGAAACGCCACGAACGGCACCGCCAACAACCCGCCTAGCCACTGGAGCGGCGCTCCCGCGATGAAGACCATCCCAAACCAGATAGCCATCAGCACTAGCGACGTGCCAAGATCCGGCTGCCGATACACCAGCGCAACGGGCACCAGCACAATTAAGAGGGACCCCACTAGCGTCTTGAGGCCAAACCCCTTCTCTTCCCGCCCAGAGAGATAGCGCGCCAGACAGACAATGACCGCGAATTTGGCTAGCTCGGACGGCTGAAACTGAACCGGACCAACCGCAATCCAGCGCTGCGCGCCGTAGATGGTCTTCCCCGCTACCAGCACGGCGCCAAGGATGGCGATAGTTCCAAAGTAGAGCGGGATTGCCAGTGTGCCGAGCACACGATAATCAAGCGCGGCAATCGCAAACAATGCCATGAGGCCTACGCCGGCGAAGGCCGCCTGAGTAATCAGCTGCCGGCTCACTTGCTGGTCGGCCAGCAACGTCGCGCTACGAATAACTAGGAAGCCGAAGCACGCCAGCGCAAGGGCCAGGAACAGCAGCCACAAGTCAAACTTTGCCCAGGATTTGCGCTGCATGAATCTATTACTTAGGGGCTTTACCGCACGCCCAGGGTAAAGTACGCCTTGAGGGTCTCGGCGACGATGGGTGCGGCGGTCTCAGATCCTTCGCCACCGTTGTAAACGATAACTGCGACGGCGATTTGCGGATCCTCGTAGGGAGCGTAGCCTACAAAGAGTGCGTGCGTGGGCAGGTTCCCCTTACTGTCCATCGGTCCGTAAAACTCAGCCGTGCCCGTCTTACCGGCGATCGGCAACTCAGGCTGCTTGAGCGCATGGTACGCCGTCCCCTCGGAGTGTGCCACCACGTCTCGCATGCCGGCGCGGATGATCGCCATGTGCTCCGGAGCGACTGGTAGCTTACGGATCACTTCTGGCGCAATCGTCTGTGTCACGTTGCCTCCCGCGTCCCGTACCGCGCTGGCGATCCTGGGGCGGTAAAGCGTTCCCCCGTTGGCAATCGCCGCCGTCATATTTGCCATCTGTAACGGCGTCGCAAGCAGGTCGCCCTGTCCGATGCCAACGTTGTAGTTGTCCCCGATGAACCAGGTCTCCTTCTTGACCTCGCGTTTCCACTCCTCGGTGGGGACCAGACCGCGCTCCTCGCCTGCTAACCGGATTCCGGACCGCTCCCCGTACCCGAAGGCGCGAGCGTATTCCGCGAGCTTTTGGATACCCATGCCCTTGAAGCCAGAATGCGGATTGCCGCCCGTCACCTCGTAAAAGTAGATGTCGCATGACCGGGCCAAAGACTCTCGTGCGTTCAGGGTGCCCTGGCCAAGCGGGTTCCAGTTGCGGAATGTCCGCCCGTTGACCGTGACCGATGCAGGGCAGTTGATCCGAGTCTGAGGGTTGACTATCCGCTCCTGGAGTGCCGCCGCCGCCGTGACCATCTTGAAGGTAGACCCAGGCGGGTACTGCCCGGCAATGGCGTGGTTGACCAACGGCGTCCACCGGTCCTCTGACAGCCGTTTGTAATCTGCCGACGAGATCCCGGCAGCAAACAGATTGTTGTCGTACTCGGGCAGGCTAACCATCGCCAGAACATCGCCATTGCGCGGATCAAGTGCCACAAGCGCCGCCTGACCGCTCTTCGCCTTGGCCATGCCGGCGGCGAGCAGTTCAGAGGCGCGCCTCTGGAGTTGGGCGTCCAACGTGAGCGCCACATTGCCACCTATGACAGTGGTCTCAACGACGGACAGCTCGTTGGTGACACGGCCCAACGCGTCGACTTCAACTTGCTTGAGACCACGCCGCCCGCGCATCTCATCCTCAAATGCCGCCTCGATGCCCGAGAGACCAAGCGTGTCGTCGCGCTGATAGCCCGTATCCAGGCGGGTCTGAATACCCGCGGCCGGGATCGGACCGGTGTAGCCCAGGATCTTGCCGAAGTGCTGCGCTTCAGGGTACGCGCGGATAGGCGTGGACTGAACGACGACGCCTGCGAACAGGTTCTGCTGCTCTTCAATGACCAGAGCCAGATCGCGAGGCACCGGCGACTTGATCCGCACTGGAGTGAAAGGATCTTCCTTCGCCTGATCCACGATGCGCGAAATATCTTCCGCGCTCATCTCAAGCACGCGTCCGAGGCGCTCGATCGTCTCAGCGCGGACGGTCTTGACGCGAGGCAAATCGGCCGGGCGAATTGCTATCGTCCAGCTGGGCACGTTGCGGGCGATCTGCCGTCCGGCGCGATCATAAATTACGCCTCGTAGTGGCTTCTCTGCAATGATGCGGACGCGGTTGACCTCAGCACGTCTTAGATACTGGCCGCCGTTGGCAATCTGAACGCTCCACAGCTGGCCGAGCAGCATCAGGAAAGCCAGCGCAACAGCGCCGTACATTCCGAAGACGCGCGGTGGGCGACGCACCATCGTGGCGGCCATCGCTACCACTCCACCGGGGCAATCACCCGCGTACGGCGCTCAATCTTGCTCAACAGCCAGTACACGGCGGGGGCGCAAGCGGCGCTGAAAATGGCGCTCGGCACCACAGAATGGCGCAGAGTTCCGAGCCAGTCCACGGGATATTGATGAGTTCGTAGCAGAAAGAGGTACAGCACACCGTAGAAGACCGCGGCCCAGAAGACGATCATTGTGGGCAGGAGGAAATTGGTCCGAAAGACACTCGCTTCCCCAACGCTGGAACAGAACGCGACAATCACGAGCGCCAGCGCCGCCGTACCGAAAGGCCCCTGAGAAAACAGATCGAGCAGCAGACCGCCGATAAATGCCCACGGGAGCGCCTCACGCATGCCCCGCAGCACCGCCCAGATGACGACCGCAGTCACGACCAACTCGGGCCGCGCCCGGTCCATGCCAAGGACCGGGAAGAATGACGACTGCAACAGCGCCGCAATGAACAGCAGCGCCGGCGGGAGCCACGCGGGAGTCTTCACAACTTGGCTGGGATAAACCCGGTGTCCACAATGATGTGGCCAATCTTGTGGAAGTTGACAAACGGCTCAATCACAGCGCGCTGGAAAAGGTCTACGTCACGCGTCTCGACGTGCGCAATGCGCCCGATTGGCACGTTGCCCGGAAACGCGCCGCCCAAACCGGAAGTGACGATGATGTCGTTCACGCGTACGGTCTCCGCCTGCGGGATGTAACGCATGATTAGGCGGCCATCGGGCTGGCCGAGCACCTGCCCCGTAGCGCCTGGCGAGCCCTGGATCCTGGCGTTGACCGAGCTGGACGGATGGTTGATGAGAAGGATGCGGCTGGTGTTGCCGGATCGCGAGACGACGCGACCTACCAGGCCTGCCGTCGATTGCACAGTCATCCCTTCCGAAACGCCCACGTCCCCCCCACGGTTGATGACAGCGTAGCCAAGCAGCGCACTCGAATCCAGTCCAATGATCTCGGCGGGAAGCAGTGTCCGGGTCGGGTTCTCTCGAGAGTAACGCAGGTGGTCGCGCAACTCTCGGTTCTCGAGCTCCGACGCCCTCAGATTGACAGTTTCCTGGAGTAGCTCCTCTACCGTGCCGCGCAACGCAGCGTTTTCGGTGCGCAGGCGGCCAATCTCGCTCCAGCCAGTCGTGACGCCGTTTACCGACTGGCCGACGCGGCTGACGCCTGCCTGAATGGGACCAAGCAGGCGCATGACCGCGCTGCGAGGCCCATCGAGGAGATGCCGGCTGTCAAGAAACGTGGCCGCGATGGAGAGGCAGACGAAGATCGCCAGCCAGATTAGAGGACTGGGCGGCGCTCCGCTAGTGACGGGCGGGAGCCGCCTCCGAATCAGCATTAGGTTCGGAGCCTTGCGTAGGTATCACCGACAAAGACCTTGCGATAGACCTCCAGGTTCTCAAGGCATGCACCGGTGCCGCGCACGACGCATTGCAGCGGGTCATCTGCGACGTGAACGGGCATGCGTGTCTCCTCTTGGAGGCGCAGATCCAATCCCTTGAGCATTGCGCCACCACCGGCCAGGATGATGCCCTGGTCCATGATGTCTGCCAGCAGCTCGGGCGGCGTCTCCTCAATGGAGAGCTTCACCGCGTCTACAATCAAGCCAACCGGCCCGGCGATTGCCTCTCGGATCTCATTCAGTGTTACTTCGATCTGTTTTGGCAGACCGGTCACAAGGTCGCGCCCGCGCATGGAAGCGCGCAGGTCCTCTTTAATGGGGTATGCTGCGCCAATAGCAATCTTAGTCGCCTCAGCGGTGCGCTCGCCAATGTAGAGATCGTGCTCGCGACGTGCGAATTGGATGATCTGCTCGTCGATCTCATCGCCACCGATGCGGATGGAGCGGCTGATGACGATGCCTCCCAACGAGATCACGGCGACTTCGGTTGTGCCTCCGCCGATGTCCACGATCATGCTGCCCGCTGCCTCATGAATGGGCAGTCCCGCCCCAATCGCGGCTGCCATCGGTTCTTCGATCAGATATGCCTCGCGCGCTCCAGCATTAATGGCGGCATCCTGGACAGCGCGCTTCTCCACCTCCGTCACGCCCGATGGCACACCGACGATAACGCGCGGCCGGGGGGTCCACGGATACTGGTCATGGACCTTCTTAATAAAGTTGTGGAGCATCGCCTCGACTATTTCGAAGTCCGCGATAACGCCATCAGCGAGCGGCCGTACCGCGACGATGTTGGCCGGAGTACGTCCCACCATCTTTTTGGCCTCTGCGCCGACGGCAAGGACTCGCCCTGAGCGCTTGTCGGTCGCGACGACCGACGGCTCGGAGATGAGGACGCCCCGGTCCCGCACGTACACCAAAGTGTTTGCGGTTCCGAGGTCGATCCCGAGGTCTTTGGAGAAAAGCCCTAGAAGGGCGCTCAGTGGGGCGAGCATGCCACGGGCAAGGCAGAATTGTACCCTCGCTCCCGTGAATCCGGGAAACGACCGGACCTCATTGGTGATTGGAAGCACCCTGAAGACAGGCAAACCTGGCCAGCGGATGCCTTCCGTTGCCCTTGATCTTGGATGCGGCCGCCGCGCCCAGCCAGGCGCTATCGGCGTTGATGGCGTGGCCTTGCCTGGGGTCCACGTGGTGGCACGGCTTGGCGAGGGCCACCTGCCTTTCCGCAGCGGCGCCGCGCATACGATCTACGCGCTCAACGTGTTAGAACACCTTGACGACCTGCCCGCCGTGATGGCTGAGATCTGGCGGGCCCTCGCGTCCGGCGGCCGACTGGTGGTTGAGGTGCCGTATTTCAGCAGCGTGAGCGCTTTTGCCGATCCAACGCACCGGCGTTGGTTCACCTACACCACGTTTGAGCACTTTGCGCCGCCCCTGCAACAGGGGTGGGCAGCCAACCGGCACAACTGGTTTGGCGATGTCCGCTTCCAGATTGTGCGGCGGCGACTGCGTTTTGGGAAGGCGCACCGCCTGTTCGGGGCCGCGTGGCTCGCTAACCGATGGCCTGCTTTGTACGAGAATTTCCTGGCCTATTGGTTCCCGGCACGGGCGCTGGAAGTAGAGCTCAGGCGCAGCGCCGCCGCGTAGTCCTCAGGCGTATTCAAGTTGACGAGCGCAATCGGATCGCCGGTTTCCATGGCGCGTACGTCTGCCGCGTGCCGTCTTATGAGCGAGCGAAGTCCTTCCGATTCTTCGGAAATCTCAAGCAGTTCATGACGCAGCTTGCTGGTGAAGATCACGGGGTGACCGCGTCGGCCGCTGAACGCCGCGACAGTGATAACGCATTGCGACACTTGATGCCGGACCACGACACTGGCGATGAGGGGGGACGGGCGAGGCTGATCGACTCCCAGGATAAGCACGTCTTCGCCGATGTCAAGCGTGGCTACACCGGCGACAATGGAACTGACCTTGCCGCTGGCGAAGTCCGGGTTGACCACCACAGTGATCCGGGGATCATCCGGGACGAGCACACGGAGGTCTTCCGCGCGGTAGCCAAGCACAAGCGCCACACGTTCTAGGGGCGCAGCCAGCAACTGTTCCACCTGGTAGCGCAGGAGTGGCTGACCCTCCCAGGCAAGCAGCGCCTTGATCTGGCCCATGCGCCGCGACTCACCCGCCGCCAGTAGCACCGCCGAGACACCAGCCACGCGCCGAGTATAGGCTCAACCTACCCGTGACCCGTCTCTCACTTCTCATCGTCAGCTACAACTCGGCCGCCTTGCTCGGTCCATGCCTCCACTCACTGCTGGCGCAGACCGCACCCGACGATGAGATCGTCGTGATCGACAACGCGTCCACCGATGGCAGCGCGGACTTGGTGCGCCAGCGCTACCCAGCGGTGCGGATTATCGCCAACTCAGACAACAAGGGCTTTGGCGCCGCAAACAACCAAGGGATAAACGCCACCACCGGGCGGTACGTGGTTCTCGCGAACCCGGACTGCGAGGTGCAGCCCGGCAGCCTGGATGGCTACCACCACTTCCTCGAATCCCATCCCCGCGCCGCGGTCGCCGGTGGGAGACTGCGGTATGCCGATGGGGCGTTTCAGCACAGCAGCTTCCGCTTTCCGACGCTGAGCCAGGTATTCCTGGATCTCTTTCCGATCAACTGGCGTCTGACCGAGTCGCGGCTCAATGGCCGCTATCCGAAGTCGTGGGACGGGAGTCCGTTTGAGATTGACCACCCTCTGGGCGCGTTCATGTGTGTCCGGCGGGCGGCAACGCAGGAGCTAGGCATGGGCCTCTTTGACGAAGCCTTCTTCATGTACGCGGAGGAAGTAGATTGGTGTTTCCGCCTCAAGCGCGCCGGATGGCAGATCTGGCACTGTTCAGACGCGCTGGCGCTGCATCACGGCGGCCGGTCAACCCGGCAGCGGGCAGGTGAGATGTTCGTCCAGCTCCATAGGAGCCGGTTGCTCTTCTTCTACAAGCACTACCCACCGTGGTTTTCATGGGCGGCGCGCGCACTCCTGCGAATAGGCATGGAAGCGCGCCTTCGTAAGCCGGGTACGCGTGGCGATGGCGAACAGGCGGCTTTGTGCCGCCAGGTGATGGACCTGTGAGCGGACCGGGTATCAGCGCCGTTGTGCTCACACTGAACGAGGCCAACCACATCGTCCCGTGTTTACGGACGCTGCAATGGGCTGACGAGCAGATCGTGGTCGATGGCGGGCCGGATGGGGGAAGCTGGGATGACACGCGCAGTCTCGCGGAGCAGATGGGGGCGCGCGTTCTAATACATCCGTGGGATGGCTGGGCCGCGCAGCGAAACTTCGCACTCAGCCAGGCCAGAAGCGCGTGGGTACTGTTCGTTGACGCCGACGAGCGAGTGCCGTTCGAGCTGGCGGACGAAATCCGAGCCGCCGTGGCGCGCGCGTCACAGGCGCACGATGACGCATCAGGCTTCTGGCTCCCTCGCCAGAACTTGATCCTTGGGCATTGGCTACGTCATGCCGGATGGCATCCCGACTATCAGTTGCGCCTCTTCCGTATCGATAGGGGCCGGTATGATCCCGCGCGGCCGGTGCATGAGCTAGTGCAGCTCCAGGGGTCATCCGAGCAGCTGGCGAATCACCTGGTCCATCACAACTACGTAACCTGGCGCCAGTTTTGGACCAAGCAGCGGCGCTACGCGCGCGACGAGGCGAGACAGCTTTACGCACAAGGGACGCGCGCGCGGACCCGCAACCTATTGCTCCAGCCGCTGCGCGAGCTCAAGCGCCGGTACGTGACATTGGGTGGCTATAAGGCAGGGCCAATCGGCCTACAGCTGAGCGCGGTGCTTGCCGCCGCCAATCTGTCGATGTACCTGGAGCTTTCGCGCCTTGGCCGTGGCCTCGACCGAACCGGGCAGCCCAGCGAGTGACGCGCCGGTGGACATAACCATTGGCGTCGTCAGCTACAACGTCCGCCCGCTGCTGGAGCGGTGTCTCCACTCGGCCGAAGCGTCACTGGCCGAAATCGGTGGCGGGACGCTTGTCGTGATTGACAACGCGTCGCACGATGGCAGCGTAGATCTGGTGCGCGAGCGGTTCCCCAACGTCCATCTGATCGCAAGCACCGAAAACCTCGGCTTCGGCGCCGGGTGCAACCTGGCCCTCGCGCAGGCAAGCGTAGGCGGTGCAATTCTCTGGCTCAATCCCGATGCCGAGTTGATGCCGGGTGCCCTGCCGGCGCTGCTCGCCGCGTTGGACGCGGATCCTTCAGTCGCCCTGGTGGGGCCGCTGGTGACGTATCCAGACGGAAGGCCGCAGCCAACTCGGCGACGGTTTCCAACCCGGAGAGATCTGGCAATCGAGGGAACGCCCCTGGAGTGGCGCGGTGTCGCCCGATCGTTGCTGAACCGATACTACTGTTTGGACCGCAGTGAGGAGGCAGGGCCGGTCGATTGGCTCTCCGGCGCGTGCCTCCTCGGTCGGGTTGACGCGCTGCGGCGGCTAGGTGGGTTCAGTGCCAATTTTTTCATGTACTTCGAAGAGGTAGATCTCGCTAAGCGACTGGCAGCGTACGGCTGGACGATCTGGTACGAGCCTGGGGCGCGCGTCGCTCATCACCACAGCCAGAGCGCGGACCAGAATATCGCCGCCAAGGAACGGCACTACTACGGCAGTAAGTACCGCTACGCGTCACGCTATTTCGGCAGGACGGCGGCGAAGGCGCTGCGTCTCTGGTCGGCGGGGCTCTTTGCAGCCGAACTGGCAGTGCAGCGCGCGCGCGGTGATGCAATGCTGGTGCGGAGGTACGACGCCCTCGTGCGGTGGCACCTGCGGGACGTGGCCTAATGCGGATCGGCCTGGTCTCGGCTGAATATCCGCCTTCGGTCGGCGGGGTAGGGGACCACACTGCGCGCCTTGGTGAGGAGTTGGCGGCGCTGGGACATGACGTGGAGGTGCTGACAAGCGCCAGTCCGGCGGCTCACAAGGTGGCCATTGCGCCCCGGGCGCTCGCCGTCACGGTGCTGCGTGAGGTACGGAAGTGGGACTGGCGCATCCTCTGGCAGATTCCAAGAATTGCCCGCGAGCGGCGCTGGGACGTGCTCCACATCCAGTATCAGCCGGCGGCGTACGGTCTTCACGGGGCGGTGAACGTGCTGCCTGGCGTTGCCGGGGGCGTTGCCGCGGAGGTGGCCCAGATCGCGATCCGAAGAATGCACCTGCCAGGCCGCGGGAACGTTCGACCCGCCAGGGCCACGACGTTCCATGACTTGCGTTATCCCTATCTGTTCCCGAAAGCGGGGCCGCTCAGGACGCAGGCTGTACGGGCGCTGACAGTCTTGAGCGATGCGGTGATCGCGGTCTCAGATGATGATCTTCCCACGCTGAGCCGCTGGCGCGCGGCTCGCCCTTCGAGCACGACCCAGCACGTGCCGCTGGGAAACCAGTTAGAGGCGGCGCTTCCCGACGGGTTTGACAGGGCGGCGTGGCGGGCGCAGTTAGGGGTTGCGCCGGATGCCGCGGTGGTGGGGTACTTTGGCCTGATTAATCGCAGCAAAGGTGTTGCCGAGCTGTTCCAGGCCGTGAGCGAGCTACCGGATGTGCATTTGGTCATGCTGGGCGAGAGGCTTGGTGGCGCGGATCCTACAAATCGCGCCTACCTTGAGGAAGTGCTGGCGTTGGTTGAGCACCTGGGACTGGCGCCGCGGGTCCATTGGACCGGGTACATCAGCACGGAGCAGCTACGAGGCTGGCTGGAGGCAGTGGACGTTGTGGCGCTGCCTTTCCTGGATGGCGCGTCGTTACGCCGCACGAGCCTGATCGCTGCGTGGGCCGCCGGCGCTCCCGTGGTTACAACCGATCCAGAAGGCGATGCCTCGTGGCGTTGCGATCCAGTGGGTAGCGACGTGGCGCGCTTTGTTCCACGGGGAGATGCCTCCGTGCTCGGTACCGCACTTTGTAGCGTGCTGAACAGCGCGGATGTCCGTGCCGGTCTGGCGGAGTCCGGCAAGCGCTTAGCGGCGCGGTTCGCCTGGCCGGCGGTGGCGCGTCAGACGGTGGGTGTGTACGAGGCGGCGCTCGCCGCTAGGCGCGCCTGAGAAGAGAGAGCAACAGCGCGCGCTCGCGGGCATCGAAGTGCAGCAGGTCACGCAGCAGGCGGCGCAAGCCCACATGCCCGCGCAGCGCCATGAGGAATGGAACGAGCAGCACGATCTCGGTGGCGATGGTGATCCAACCGGCGGCAACGTAGCTGAAGCGCGGCACGAGCAGCAGATTGGCGGCAACGTTAAACGCGGCGGCAAGCGCAAACGCGGGTGTGATGCGAGCCTGAAGCCCAAGTGCGATAAGGACGTACTGCGTCAGGCCGTTGAAGAAACTCAGCGGTAGGAACCAGACCAGAATCTGGAGCGCGACAGCTGAGTGCGGGAGAAACTCCGGTCCCCAAGACAGGCGTGTGACCTCCCAGGCATAGACTGTTACGGGAATGGCGATCACGAGCGACGCGATCAGTAGCAGTTTGAGCGCGAGCACGTAAACGCGGTACAGCGCCTCCTTTCCATCGTCCGCGGCGGCGCGGCGCGAGAGGACGGGAAAGAGCGCAAGGACAAAACTGCTGGGCACGGCGCCCGCGGCGTCGATGACCTTGTAGGCGTTGGCGTAGTTGCCAACGATGGCGCTGCCCTGGGATTGCAGCACCTGGATGTCAATGCGAAAGAAGACGTTGTTGAGCAGGCCGTTCAGCATAAGCGGCAGCGTTTCGCGCGCCAGCTTAAGCTGCCTCCGAGGCCAGAGTGAGATATCCAGTGGGACGTACTGCCTTACGCTCGCCGTCATGAAGATCGCGGCGGTCACAACGTTCACCGTGAGCGACACCCAGCCAAGCGCGACGATCCCGAAGCCGTTCAACAGCGCGGCGGCGCCTAGCATAGTGGTCAGCGCGGCGCTCCCTAGCTGGATGGTGGCAGGAAAAACCATGCGCTGATGCGCATTGAAAAGGGCGGTACCGGCGGCGCTGAACGCGCCAGGCAGCAGTCCGACCGCAAGCAGCGCGGCCGTGGCGACGATCTCCCGGTCAACGTCGCCAATGCCCAAGGCGGCGTACGTGAGCACGACGAGCACGAGGGTCAGACCGGCAGCAATTGAGAGGGCGAGGCGCAGGCCGAGGCTCAGGCGCACCGCATCGCTCGCTCGCTCGGGGGAGCGGGCAATCTCACGGGTCAGCCATGTGCCCAAACCAAAATCCGAGATGATGGAGGCGTAGAGCCAGAGGTTGACGGAGAAGGCATAGGCGCCGGTGCCCTCCGGCCCGAGCGTGCGGGCCATCACCACGGCCATGCCCCAGGAGAGGATGCGTCCCGCCATGGTGGCGGTAAAGGGGATGATGGAATTGATGGCGACGCGCCGGGAAGCCTCGCGGGTGTCCGTTACCATTCGAGCAGGGACGGGCCTTGGGGGAACGCGGGCACACACCGCTGATCGGCATTACCGGCCACGTCACTGAAACGGGGGCCGGCTACAAGGTGGTCGCAGCCGGGCAAGCATACGTGGATGCCGTGCGTCTGGCGGGCGGCTTTCCGGTACTGCTGCCTCCGGTCAGCGAGCACGGGCTGATTGAGCAGTCGCTGGCGCGCGTCGACGGCATCCTCTTCACCGGCGGTAAGGACGTTGACCCCGCCCACTTTGGAGAAACAGTGTTCAATGCAAAGGTGGTGATTGAGCCACAGCGTGACGCCTTTGAGTTGCCGCTGGCGCGCATTGCGTATGAGCGGAACTCGCCGCTGCTTGCCATCTGCCGTGGGATGCAAGTGCTCAACGTGGCGTTGGGCGGATCGCTCTGGCAGGACTTGCCGGCACAGCTGCCCGAGTCCGAGATTCACCACTTTCAGAAAGTCGCGCGCAATGAAGCGACACACGATGTAGAGATTGTGCGCGACTCGCGGGTTGGCGATCTGACCAGCGGTGCGAACGGGACGCTGCTCCCCACCAACAGCTTCCACCACCAGGCAGCAAGGTCGATGGCAGCACGGCTCACGCCGGTGGGCTTTACAACGGATGGCGTAATCGAAGCGGTGGAGGCGACGGATCGTGACTTTGTGGTGGGCGTTCAGTGGCACCCGGAGCATCTGGTGGAGGACCACGCCAGCCACCGGCGGCTGTTTGAAGGACTGGTCACGGCGGCGCGCCGCTACCGCTCCAGTAGGGACACCGACTCCAGGTGATAAGTTTGGGGGAACATGTCTACGACGCAGCTGCGAGTCAGGCGGTAGCCGCCTTCGGCAAGCTGGCGTAGGTCGCGGGCGAGCGTGCTTGGCTCGCAGGAGACGTAGACGATTCGCTTCGGCGCAAGACGAAGGATCTCGCGGCCAGCTTCGGGACCGCAGCCGCGCCGGGGAGGGTCAACGAGCAGCAGATCGACGTTCTCTCGCATTTGGAACAGGCCTCGCTCCACGCTAGCGGGGACGGCACGCACGTTGGTGACTCCGTTGGCTGCGGCGTTTCTCGGCACGGCTTCGATTGCGGCGCCGGCGGCTTCGACAATGGTGACGGTTCCAGCAAGATGAGCCAGGGCGATCCCAAAGGTGCCAACACCTCCATAAGCGTCGATAACATGATCGCGTGGTGACGGGGCGAGCCAGTCGATTGCGTTCGCGATCAGCAGCTCGGCGGCGGCCAGATTGATCTGGAAGAACGCGTCAGCCGGAACTTCCAGAGACACGCCGGCGATGTCGTAATGAAGGGTCTTGCCCGATGGGTTGCCAGGGTCTCGGATAAGCTGCCCATCCGGCCCGAAAGCGCGCACAAGTGGTGGTTGTCCCGGCGCGACGCGGATGTCGATTTCCTCGGCGGCGGCCCAGTCTCGGTTGCTTAGGCTCGACCACGGAGCGTCAGCGATGACGGAGTTGATTCGCTCATCCGAGATGTAGCAGTGCTCCGCTGGAACCGGATCGTGCGAATGAGCGCGGCGGAACCCAACCACGCGTGTGCCCGGTCGTGTGCCGGGAACTGGGACCACCTGAACACGATTTCGATAGTGCCATTGGAGCGGTGAAGGGATAGCGACTTCGACCGGAGGATCTGAGAAGCGTCCGGTGCGCTCCAACTGCTGTCTCAGGACCGAGGTTTTGAACCGCAGCTGGGAACTGTACGTGGCGTGCTGCCAGTGGCAACCGCCACATGCACCAAAGATGGGGCAGGGTGGCGTGACCCGGTCGGGCGCAGGGTCGTGAACGATGGTGACGCGGCCGCGTTGAAATCGTGGCTTGCGCTCAAAGACTTCTGCGGTGACGTGCTCGCCGGGGAGGCCGAGGCCGGCGAAGGTGACGAGGTCACCGACACGGCCAACGGCTTCCCCGCCGTGAGCAACGCCGGTGAGGGTGAGGTCTGCTGCCTCGCCATAGCTAGCCAGACGCGTCGAGCTTTTGGCGGAGGAGTTGGTTTACGAGGCCGGGGTTAGCCTTGCCGCGGGTCTCTTTCATGACGGCGCCAACGAGGAAGCCGGCGGCAGACGGCTTGCCGCTCCGGTAATCGGCGACGGCTTTGGCGCTTTGCTCGGCGGCGAGGACGCGGTCCACGACGGCTTCTAGTGCAGCGGTGTCGCTCACCTGGGAGAGGCCCTTCTCCTGGACGATGACAGCCGGAGCGGCGCCGGTGGTGAAACTCTCCTCAAGGACTTCCGGGGCGCTGCGTACGCTGAGCTGGCCGGAGTCGATCAATTGGATCAGCACGGCGAGATGCTCAGGCGTGAGCTTGCTGCTCTCGATGCTCTGCGAGCCGAGCAAGCGGAGCACATCACGCAGGATCCAGTTGGCGACGGCGCGCGGTGGAGCACCGGCCTTGACGGCGGCCTCGTAGAAGTCCGCGAGTGAGCGGGAGCTGGTGAGCGTGGCGGCGTCCTTGGGAGACAGCTCGTACTGTGTGATCAAGCGCAGTCGCTTAGGCTCAGGCAGCTCAGGGAGGCGCGAGCGAATCTCGTCTACCCAGGGACGGTCAATGAAGAGCGGGGGAAGGTCAGGCTCTGGGAAGTAGCGGTAGTCGTGTGCTTCCTCCTTGCTGCGCTGGGAGACGGTGACGCCGCGCTCTTCCACCCAACCACGAGTCTCCTGGACGATCCTCCCTCCTTCTCGGAGGAGGTTCTTCTGACGTTCGATCTCGAAGCCGATGGCACGCTCGACGGCGCGGAAGGAGTTCATGTTCTTGACCTCCACCTTGGCGCCGAGGGCGGTTTCACCGGCAGGGCGGATGGAGACGTTGGCATCGCAACGCATGGCGCCTTCATCCATGTTGCCGGTAGAGACGCCGATGTAACGCACAATGGAACGCAACTGCCGGAGGTAGGCGCCCGCTTCCTCGGCGGAGCGGATGTCCGGCTCCCCGACGACTTCCATGAGGGCTGATCCCGCGCGGTTGCAGTCCATCAGAGAGTAGGTTTCGCCGGAGGCGCCGCGGATGTGCTTGAGGTTGGCGGTGTCCTCTTCCAGGTGGACGCGGGTGACACCCAGGCGGCGCGTCTGCGTGGGATCAATTGGGTCCACGATCTGGATCCAACCGTCACGCGAGAAGGGCAGATCGAACTGCGTGATCTGATAGCCCTTCATCAAGTCCGGGTAGTTGTAGTTCTTGCGGTCAAACTTGGAGAACTCCGGGATCTCGCAATTGAGCGCCAGGGCGGTGAGG
>Ga0136611_10000347_pt1 | contig 29579 bp, 28 predicted proteins | sample AntDrymUQ2232306_2_FD_106645 | JGI IMG/M metagenome (GOLD analysis project Ga0136611, IMG submission 106645) | Polar desert sand microbial communities from Dry Valleys, Antarctica - metaG UQ223 (23.06) | ecosystem: Environmental > Terrestrial > Soil > Desert | place: Antarctica: Dry Valley...
GGGCCGACGTCGAGCACCCCGACGCTCGTGCCCTTGGCGAAGTCGCGCGGGACCAGGTCGACCTTGCTGGTCACCCGGCGCACCAGCGAGCGCAGCGGGATGTACTCGCCGAACGGCACCGGGTGGCGCTTGACGTACCGCTCCCCCGGTCCGTCCACCGGGTCCCAGACGATCCCAGCATTGCTGATCTTCTCTCCCGGTCCCTGCAGGACTGCTCCGACGAGCACCGGTACGCCGATGTCGCGCACCGCGCCATCGATGGCTGCGGCCGCCTCGGGCACGGTGAAGGGGTCGAGGTCGGAGGCGTTCTCCGGCCACAGGACGAGGTCCGGGCGCGGGACCCGACCGGCACGCACGTCCTCGGCGAGCTCCCGGGTGGCGGACACGTGGTTGCCGAGCACCGCGGCGCGCTGGGCGTTGAAGTCCAGACCGAGGCGCGGCACGTTGCCCTGCACGAGAGCCACCCGGACCGGCTCGCCGTCCGTCGGCACAGGCACGAGCGCGGCGCACCCGAGGGTCGCGGCCACCGCTCCGAGCGGGACCAGCACCGCCGCGCGAGGGGCGCGCGCGAGGCTCACGGCTGCCCAGGCGAGGGCCCCGCCGAGCAGCGCGACGACGAAGGTCACCAGCGGCGATCCGCCGAGGGCGGCGTACGGCAGCAGGGGGCTGTTCCCCTGGCTGAAGGCGAGCTTGCCCCACGGGAAGCCCCCGAAGGGGAGCCGTGCCCGCAGCGCCTCCTGCACGACCCACAGCCCGGCGGACCACAGCGGCCACCACCGGGTGCGCGTCGCGACGGCGAGCGCGGCGCCGTGGAGGGCGTAGAACGACGCCTCCAGCAGGGCCAGCGCCACGAGCGCCCCCACGCCGGCGTTGGCCGCGGTCCACTCCACCAGCGGGAGGAACAGCGCCAGCCCCAGCACCAGGCCGCACAGGGCACCGAGCCGGGCTCCGGTACCCCGACACGCCACGGCGAAGCCGGCCACGCCGACCGGCGCGAGCCAGGCGAGCCCCACGGGCGGGAACGCGAGATAGAGGACCACACCTGCGACCGCGCACCCGGCGATCCGAACGGCCGGGGCCCACCGAGGCGGGGCAGCGGAGTTCACTTGCTCCATCCTGCCCGACGCGGCTCCGGGTGACTGGCCGACGCCACCCAGGCAGGCGCTCAACTGCCCTTCGGACCGACGCGCCTGAGGCTGGAGACCCCCTGCGCGCCGTTGTCTACTGGACCTCTGAGCGCCTGCCCTGGTGGACCGATGGGAACCTTAGCGGCGGTGCCCCATGAGCTGTCAACAGGGCCTCTGACCTGGGGTTTTGTGCTGTCGTCGCTGGTCAGAGGGGGTGCGCTGACCGCCCTTCCCGCACGATCAGTTTTTCGGCACGCCGAGGTCGCCACCGACCGTCCGGCCGCGGACCACCGTGGCGAGGCAGTCCGGGTCGGGCCCGGACAGGTCCGGCAGCCCGGCGACACCGGACCGGGGGTCGGTCGACCACGCCGACACCCGAGTGTCCGGGGTCTGCACCACGAGCTCCCCCGGCAGCGCCCAGACGGCGAAGGTGGCGGGAGCGCCGGGGGTCAGCTCGCCGGCGCCCTCGCGCCCCGCGGCGCGCCACCCGCCTCGCGTGTGGGCGGAGAACGCCGCCCGCGCCGAGAGCCCGCTGCCGGGTGTGCGGTGGTCGACCGCCGCACGCACGGTGCCCCACGGGTCCAGGGGGGTGACCGGGGCGTCCGACCCCAGCGCGAGCGGTACCCCGGCGGCCACCAGGGCCGCGTACGGGTTCAGGGCCCGAGCGCGCTCCACGCCAAGTCGTGCGGCGTACATGCCGTCCTCGCCTCCCCAGCGCGCGTCGAAGCCGGGTTGGACGCTCGCCACGACACCCAGCTCGGCCATGACGGCGATCTGGTCGGCCGACACCATCTCGGCGTGCTCGATGCGGTGACGAGCGGCTCGGACCGGGGACCTGCCGAGCTCGTCCGCAGCCCTCAGGAAGCCGGCGACGACCGCGCCGACGGCCGCGTCGCCGATGGCGTGGAAGCCGGCCTGCATCCCCGCCCTGGTGCACGCGACCACGTGGCGGGCGACCTGGTCGGCGTCGAGGTAGCCGTGTCCCGAGGTCGGCTCGTCGAGGTAGGCCTGGTCCAGGCAGGCCGTGTGGCTGCCGAGGGCGCCGTCGGCGAACAGGTCACCCGCAGCCCCTGCCGCGCCGAGCTCGCGCGCCCGCGCCACGCCGTCGAGCTCGCCCCAGTAGCCCACCCGCTCGACCGGGTGCTCGAGGGCCAGCAGGGCGAGGAAGTCGTCCTCCCCGCCGATCTCGGGCCCCCCGCACTCGTGGACGCACGCGATCCCGAGGGCCGCAGCCCGGTCGAGCGTGGTCCGCTGCGCGTCACGTCGCTGGCCGGGCGTGACCGCGGCGTACGCGGCCCGGCGCACCAGGTGGTGCGCCTCCCGGCGCAGCAGACCGTCCCCGACGTAGCCGGGAGCCCGGCGCGCCTCAGGGACGGCGGCGAGCAGGGCGCTCGACGCCACTGCGGAGTGGACGTCGGTGCGGGCCAGGTAGACGACCCCGCCGTAGGAGGCGCGGTCCAGCTCTGCTGACGTCGGCGGGCGGCCCTCGGGCCAGGTGGAGTCGTCCCACCCGGTCCCGAGCAGCACTCCCCCGCGCGCCGAGCGCGCGGCCGTCGCCACCCGGTCCAGCGCGACCGACAGCGACGGGCACCCGGTCAGGTCCAGCCCCGACAGTGCCAAGCCGGTCGAGGTGGCGTGCACGTGCGCGTCGACGAAGGCCGGCGCCAACCAGGCGTCGTCGAGGTCCACCGTCACGTCGGCCGTCATGACGTCGGCCGCGCCCTCGCCGCCCACCCAGACGACCACCTCGTCGTCCACCAGCAGCGCGGTCGCGAAGGGGTCGTCGGGGCTGCGGACCCGTCCGCGTCGGTACAGCGTGGTGGCCACGCGGCGAGCCTAGGCATGCCGGCCGTGCTGTGCGCCTTCTGCGTCGTGGACGAGAGGATCGCCTGTCGTAGTGCTATGCAGCGGGACGATCTCCCCCTACGCTGGTTGTCATGACGATGATCGCGCCACCCACCACTACGGTCGCCGCCTCGGCCGTCCACGACGTCCTGCGCCGCCACGTGCTGGTCGACGGCTTCGACATGGTCCTCGACCTCGAGGCCAGCGCCGGGTCGCGCCTGGTGGACGGCCGGGACGGCACCTCCTACCTCGACCTGTTCACGTTCTTCGCCTCGAGCGCCCTCGGCATGAACCACCCGGCGCTCGCGCAGGACGCCCGCTTCCGGGAGGAGCTGGTCACGGCGGCGCTCAACAAGCCGAGCAACTCCGACGTCTACACCGCACCCATGGCGCAGTTCGTGTCCACCTTCGCCCGTGTCCTCGGTGATCCCGCCCTGCCGCACCTGTTCTTCGTCGAGGGCGGGGCGCTCGCGGTGGAGAACGCCCTGAAGGTGGCCTTCGACTGGAAGTCCCGGTGGAACGAGGCCCACGGCATCGACCCGGCGCTCGGGACCAAGGTCCTGCACCTGCGCGAGGCGTTCCACGGCCGCAGCGGCTACACCATGTCGCTCACCAACACCGACCCGGTGAAGGTCGCGCGCTTCCCCAAGTTCGCGTGGCCCCGCATCCCCTCCCCCTACCTCGGTGAGGCGCGCGACGTCGAGCGGCTGGAGCGGGAGACCCTGGGCGCTGCCCGCGCTGCCTTCGCGATGCACCCCCACGACATCGCCTGCTTCCTCATGGAGCCGATCCAGGGCGAGGGTGGTGACCACCACTTCCGGCCGCAGTTCCTGCAGGCCATGCAGGCGCTGTGCCGCGACAACGACGCCCTGTTCGTCCTCGACGAGGTGCAGACGGGGTGCGGCCTCACCGGGACGGCGTGGGCCTACCAGCAGATGGGCGTCGCTCCCGACGTCGTGGCCTTCGGGAAGAAGACCCAGGTCTGCGGGATCATGGCCGGCGGTCGGGTCGACGAGGTGGCGGACAACGTCTTCGCCGTCGGGTCGCGGATCAACTCCACCTGGGGCGGCTCCCTGACCGACATGGTCCGCGCCCGTCGCATCCTCGAGGTCGTCGAGTCCGACGCGCTGATCGCCCGGGCCGCGGAGACGGGGCGACGGCTGCTCTACCTGCTGCACGGCCTCGCCGACACGCACCCCACGGTCACGGACGTACGCGGCCGGGGCCTCATGTGCGCCTTCTCCCTGCCGGACGCCGCCGTACGCGACGAGGTGCTTGCCCGGCTGCGCGACGAAGAGCACGTGCTGCTGCTCGGCTGCGGTACCCGTAGCGTGCGCTTCCGACCGGCCCTCACCGTCTCCGTCGACGAGCTGGCGGAGGGGGTCGCCGCCCTCGGCCGGGTGCTCGGTCGCACCATCGCCCGCACCGACGATCGGAAGTGACCGCCGTGCAGCAGAGCCCGTCCGTGCAGCAGGTCTCGTCCTTCATCGGCGGCGCCGCGGTCCCCGGTGACGGCGGCACGCTGACGTCCACCAACCCGGCTCGCCTCGACGACGTCCTGGCTGAGGTGTCGCTCGCCTCGCCCGAGCAGGTCGTCGACGCGTTCCGGTCGGCCCGGGCGGCCCAGCCGGACTGGGCAGCGACCCCGGCCCCCGTGCGCGGCCAGGTCATCGCGAAGTTCGGCCGCCTCGTCGAGGCGAACGCCGAGGCGCTCGCTGCTCTCGTCGTCCGCGAGGTCGGCAAGCCGATCGCCGAGGCCCGCGGCGAGGTGCAGGAGATCGTCGACACCTGCGACTTCTTCCTCGGTGAGGGTCGGCGGCTGTACGGCCAGACCGTGCCGAGCGAGATGCGCGACAAGCAGCTGTTCACCTTCCGCGTGCCGGTCGGGGTCGCGGGCATCATCACCGCCGGCAACTTCCCCGTGGCGGTCCCCTCCTGGTACCTCGTGCCGGCCCTGGTGTGCGGCAACGCCGTCGTCTGGAAGCCGGCCGAGTACGCCGCAGCCCTGGGTGACGCCCTGACCCGCCTGCTTGTGGCTGCCGGCCTGCCCTCGGGCGTGCTCAACACCGTGCAGGCCGACGGACCGGCGACCTTCGAGGGGCTGTCGCGGGCGCTCGACGCCGGACTGGTCGACAAGGTGGGATTCACCGGCTCGTCGGAGGTCGGGGTCCGCATCGGGGAGCTGTGCGGTCGTCATCTGCAGAACCCGTGCCTCGAGCTCGGGGGCAAGAACCCGCTCGTCGTCATGCCCGACGCCGATCTGGAGCTGGCTGCCGAAGGGGCGCTGTTCTCCGGCTTCGGGACCGCCGGCCAGCGGTGCACCTCCCTCGGCGTTGCGATCGTCCATGACGATGTCTACGACGCGTTCCTCGCGGCGTTCCTGGCACGGGTCGAGTCGGCAGTGGTGGGCGACCCGACGGACGGCAGCGTCCTCTACGGCCCCATGCTGGGTGAGCGCTTCCTGCAGGGCTTCGAGAAGTGGCTCGGCGAGGTCCAGCCGCACCACACCGTCCACGGCTCGACGGGCACCGGCCGGATCACGGCGGACAACCCGCGAGCCGGTTTCGTGGGCGACCCGGCAACGGGTGTCTACGCGCACCCGACGGTCGTCACCGGGGTGCGGCCGGACGACGCCCTCTACCGCTCCGAGACGTTCGGCCCGCTGGTGCCGGTCATGCGCTTCTCGACCTTCGACGAGGCCGTCGAGCTGGCGAACGGCCACGGGTATGGCCTGTCCGCCGCGATCTACACGCGAGACGCCCAGGCGGCCTTCCGCTTCCGGCAGCGCGTGACGGCCGGGATGCTGTCGGTCAACAACTCCACCTCCGGCGCCGAGGCGCACCTGCCCTTCGGCGGCAACGGCAAGAGCGGCAACGGCTCACGCCAGTCCGGGGTGTGGGTGCTGGACCAGTTCACCCGCTGGCAGTCGATGAACTGGGACTACGCCGGCAAGCTCCAGAAGGCGCAGATGGACACCGAGGTCAGCACGTACGACGAGTCCTTCCGGCTCTGACAGGGCCGGGAAGGCACGGGGCCGAGCCGATCAGCACAGCTGACCGACCGCCTGGTCCAGGGGTCAGCGGTGGTCGCTGTCGGTGCGGTCGCGCGGTGCGTCGCGACGGGTCCCGCCGGTGTCCCCGTCGACGTACCCGGCGTCGCCCTTTTCCGTCGCGGCGTCCGCGCTTTCGGTGGGCGTCTCGCTCTGCTCGCGGACCAGCTCCTCGAAGACCTTCCGGAAGTGCAGCATCCCCTGACGGACCTGCTCGGTGTTGGCCCGCTGCGTCGTGTTGGCCTGCTCGATGGCATGACCCTCCCGGAAGTCCTCCAGCACGCCGGAGTGCTGCACCGAGAGCATCTCGGCCGACCTGCGCACGTCGTCGGTCGGGAAGCCTCGCTCGGCCATCATCTGCGTCAGGAGGGCGTCGGCCTCGCTGAGCGCGAGCACGGGAGAGTCGATGAAGCGGTTCTGCACGCCGTCCCAGGCTGTGAGGTAGCGAGCCCGACTCGCCTGGCTGAGCGGCCGGATCTCCAGCTGCTCGTGCCGCTGCTGTCGCTCGGTCAGCTCGCGCTCGGCGTCGCGTCGCGTGCCGGTCGTCTCGACGGTCCGGTCGTACTCCGACCCGAAACTGCCCTTCAGCCGCTCGGAGCGCTTCCTGCGCCTGGTCGCGGCCAGCACCGCGACGACGACGAGCGCAGCGATGACGAGGATCGCGATCAGCACGAGGAGCTCTGTGGCGTTCATGGTGTCTCCTGGGGCGCGGGCTTCGGCGGGTGTTCTGTGACCTGCCCACGGGCAGCCGGGGCAACCGGCGTCGAGCGGCTACCAGGTGACACCGCGCTGCGCGAGCGCGGCCTCGGTCTCGAGCCGGTGCACGGCCCCGAGCGGCGACCCCTCAGGGGCCGGCAGGCCGACCCGCAGGCAGCAGGCCCGCAGCGTGTCGTCGTAGGCGAGCCCGACCGCTCGCAGCCGGCGGGCCCGTGCCGGCTCTGCCGAGCGCGAGATCCGCTGGTAGTCCTGCTCGAGCCTGCCGAGGTCCGCCACCAGCCGCTCGAGCGAGCGGCCCGTGGGCACCGGCGACCTGCTGCGTCGGTCGGACCGGGGTGACGCTGGCCCGAGGACGAAGCGCTCGACCGCCTTCCGCGCACCGAAGAAGGCCGCTGCGGGCGTCAGTGCGAGCAGCAGGAAGATCCCGACGGTGCTCACGATCGGCCTCCTCACGACGACGCGCTGGACGCATCTCCAGCATGCGCCGCGTCGCGGAGTTCCGCTAGCCGCCCGCCGGGTCCGCGGGCTCCGCCGCGCGGGCGCGGTACCAGTTGGGCGAGGTGTTGGGCGGCGGGACCAGCGTCTCCTTGACGACCACGACCGAGGGCTGGCCGCTCACGATCCCGTCGGCGACGGCGGCGGCGAGGCCGTCGAGGGTCACCTCCCGGGCGGCCACGCGGAAGGCGCGGGCCAGCGCGACGAAGTCCGGCGGCTCCAGCTCGGTGCCCACCGGCTGCTCGCCGTCCTTGGTGAAGTCGTAGCGGAGCATGCCGTAGCCGCCGTCGTCGACGAGCACGACGGTCACGGGGAGCTGCTCTTGCGCGGCGGTCGCGAGGTCACCGCAGGCGAACAGGAACCCGCCGTCACCGACCACCGCCACGGTCGGCCGGCCCGACAGGCAGCTCCCGAGCGCGGCAGGGAAGCCGAAGCCGAGGGTGCCCCAGCCGACCGGGTACGCGAGCCCGCGGGCGGCCCCGACCCGGCCGTACCCGCCGACCCAGTAGCCGGCGACGCACATGTCGGCGACCACGACGGCGTCGGCCGGCAGCGCCGCCTCCAGTGCGTCCAGGAAGGGCACCGGGTCGCGGCCGGGGGGACGATCCCACCACGGCGGGCGGCTGCTGGCGGACAGGCCGTCGAGCAGCTGGGCGAGCACCTCGTCGACCGGGCCGCGCAGCCACACGTCGGGCACCTCGTTGACCGGCTCCGCGAGGTCGACGACCACCAGCTGTGGGGGGCGCGGCTGCCGGAAGCCCTGCGTGTTCATGGCGTCGAGGTCGCTGCCGAGCACGATCACGACGTCCGCGGCGTCCCAGAGCGCTCCCGCCTCGGGGGCGTGCGGCGGGAGCGGCACGAGGCAGGGGTGGTCGGGCGGGAGGAGCCCGCGGCCGCCGTACGACGTGAGCACCGGTGCCCCGAGCCGCTCGGCCAGCTCGCGGACGAGCTCGCCGGCGTCCGCTGCCGTGGCTCCCCCGCCGGCCCAGACCAGCGGGCGCTCCGCCTGCGCCAGCAGCTCGACGACACCGCCGTGCAGGTAGTCCACGTAGACGGCCGGCGTGGTCGAGAGCAGCTCCTGCGGCTCGGCCGCCTGTGCCGACAGCAGGTCGGTAGGGATCTCGACGTAGACCGGCCGTCGGGGGGCCGTCATCGCGAGGCGGCCGGCCAGGACGACCGCGTCGTACAGCTCCTCGACCGATGCCACGTGCACGACCTGCTTCGTGACCGGTCGGAAGAAGCCGGCCTGGTCGACCGTCTCGTGGAGGACGCCGCGGTACTGCCCTGGCCGGCGGAGTGTCGTGGGGATGTCGGTCGCGATCACCAGCAGCGGTGAGTGGCCGGCCCACGCCTCGCCCGTCGCCGCGACGACGTTGGCGGCACCCGGGCCGGTCGTCGTGAGGGCGACGCCGAGCCGGCCGGTGGCCCGGGCGTAGCCGTCGGCGGCGTAGCCCGCGGTCTGCTCGTGGCGGACCCCGACGAGGCGCACCCCGCTGCCGGGAAACCCCTTCCAGGCGGCCAGGTTGTGCACCCCGGGCAGCCCGAAGGCCACCTCCACGTCGAGCGCTCGCAGCGCGGCGACGAGCACCTCACCTCCGGTGGGCACCAACGACCTCCTCCATGTGTGCGGCCGACAGCCCGAGTGCCGTCAGCACCTCCGTCGTGTGCTCGCCGAGCAGCGGCGGTGCCCGACGGACAGCCGGGCGCACGCCGTCCAGCCGGTAGGGCGACCCGACGACGCGGACCGGCCCGGCCGGGTGGTCGACCCACTGCACCTGGCCGGTTGCCTGGAGCTGCGGGTCGTCCGGCAGGGTGGCAAGGTCCTGCACGACGGCGCACGGAACGCCGGCGCCGTCGAGGACCTGAGCCCACTCCGCCGCCGTCCGCTGGCGGAGCACCGTTGCGAGTGCTGCCGTCAGGGCGATCCGGTCGGCCACCCGTCCGGCGTTCGTCGCCCAGCCGTCGCGGGCCTGCAACCCCACCGCAGCGCACAGCGCGGCGAACTGGGCGTCGTTGCCGGCACCCACGACGAGCGGGCGGTCCGAGCAAGGCACGGGTCCGTACGGCGTGATGTTGGGGTGGTCGTTGCCGGCGAAGGCGGGGACGGTGCCGCCGACGAGGGCGTTGGAGGCCTGGTTGACCAGCATCGACACCGCTGCCTCGAGCAGGCCGACCTCCACTCGCAGGGGACGGCGCGCGACCAGGCCCGCGACCGCGCCGACGGCGGCGTAGAGCCCCGTCACCACGTCCGTGACGGCCACCCCGACCTTCGTGGGCTCGGTCGTGCCGGTCACCGACATCAGGCCGCTGCGGGCCTGCGCCATGACGTCGTAGCCGGGCTTGTCGCCGTCGGGGCCGTCGCCGCCGGCGCCGCGGACCGACACCCACACCGCCGTCGTCTCGTCGCGGAGCCGTTCGAGCCCGAGGGTGGCGAGGTGGCGCGGCAGGAAGTTCTCCACGACGACGTCCGCCTCCTCCGCCAGACGCCGCACGACGGCCCGGCCCTCCGGCCGGGTGAGGTCGAGCGCCACCGAGCGCCGGTCGCGGTTGACCGAGAAGAAGTACGCGGCGTCGTCGCCGTGGAACGGCGGGCCCCAGTGGCGGGTGTCATCGCCGACCCCCGGCCGCTCGACCTTCAGCACGTCCGCGCCGAGGTCGGCCAGCACCATGCAGCAGTAGGGCCCGGCCAGCACCCTCGACAGGTCGAGCACCCGCACCGCTGCCAGCGGACCGGAGGACGGCGCGACGTCGGGCCACCCGGGACCCGCTGCCAGGGCGGCCTCCAGCGCGTCGGTGACCATCCTGGCCAGCCTTCCACGGCGCTGTGAAGTCCGTCACGCGCGACATGCTTGCAATGTGGTCGGACGGGGCACGGGCGGCACAGCCTGTGATCAACAGGAGCAGGTCCTAGGGGGAGGTCGCGGATGCGCACCAGAACCAGTCTCGCGGCGGCAGCCCTGCTGCTGGCACCTCTGGCCGCCTGTGGCGGCGAGTCCAACACCACCGCCGACGGGGTGCCGATCGTCAACTGGTACATCGGCAACGAGGGCTGGCTGCCCGACGTCATCGAGGCCTGCAACAGCCAGGCGGACGGCGAGTTCTTCCTCCAGGCCGAGAGCCTGCCGACCAACCCCGACCAGCAGCGGGAGCAGCTGGTGCGACGCCTCGCCGCGCGGGACAGCTCGATCGACCTCATCGGCATGGACGTCGTCTGGACGAGCGAGTTCGGCAAGGCCGGCTGGATCACGCCCTTCGAGGAGGGCGAGCTCGAGAACGTCGGCGAGGAGTCCGAGGTGCTCGCAGGCCCCTTCGAGAGCGCCCAGTTCGACGGTCAGCAGTACGGCGCCCCGCTCAACAGCAACACCCGCCTGCTCTGGTACCGCACATCGCTGCTCGGCGACCGGCCCGTCCCCGAGACGTGGGACGAGCTGATCGAGACGGCCGAGGAGCTCGACGTCCGGATCCAGCAGACGGGGCGGCGGGCCGAGAGCCTCATGGTCTTCTTCAACGCCCTGGTGGAGAGCGCGGGGACGTCCATCGTGTCCGAGGACGCCAGCGAGATCGTGCTGGAGCGGGAGCCCACGATCAAGGCGCTGTCCATCATGCAGCGCCTCGCCGCCTCGGACGCCGCTCCCGAGGCGCTGTCGACCTCCGGCGAGGACGACAACCGGCTGGCCTTCCAGTCCGCCGACAGCGACGCCGCCTTCATGATCAACTGGCCCTACGTCTACCCCAGCGTGCTCGAGGCCGATCCGGACCTCGCCGAGGACTACGGCTGGGCCGGCTACCCCGCCGTCGAGGCGGGCGAGCCGGCTGCGGCGCCGCTCGGCGGCTACAACCTCGGCATCGGGGCGTACACCGAGAACCGCGACGCGGCGGTCGCGGCCATCAACTGCCTCACCGAGCCCGAGCAGCAGCGCACCATCGCGACCGTCGGCGGGCAGCCGTCCGTGCTCCGGGAGCTCGCCGAGGACCCGGAGATCATGGAGGTGCTCCCGTTCCTGCCGCTCATGACCGAGCAGCTGGAGACGGCGGCTCCGCGCCCGGTGACGCCTTCGTACAACGACCTCTCGCTCGCCGTGCGACAGGTCCTGCACCCGATGCGGGACATCGACCCGGAGAAGAGCTACGAGGCCCTCCGCGACCTGCTCGAGCGGGCGCTCAACAGTCAGGCGGTGCTCTAGATGACGGCCACGACCTCGGCCGGGCCCACCGGCGGCGAGAAGATCGCGCAGCGCGTCCCCCACAAGCGCGGCACGGACCGGGCTCAGGCCGAGCGCCGGCTCGGCCTGAAGCTCGCGGCACCGGCGGCCATCCTCATGCTGCTGGTGACCGCCTACCCGATCGGCTACGCCGTCTACCTGAGCCTGTTCCGCTACGACCTGCGGGTTCCGGGCGAGAACGAGTTCATCGGCTTGAGCAACTACGCGCTCGTGCTCAGCAGCGGGATCTTCTGGCAGGGCGTCCTGGCCACCACGATCATCACCGTGGTCTCGGTCGCGATCGAGCTCGTCATCGGGCTGGCCTTCGCCCTCGTCATGCACCGGGCGATCTTCGGCCGCCGGACCGTGCGCACCTCGATCCTCATCCCCTACGGGATCATCACCGTCATCGCGGCGTTCGCGTTCCGCTTCGCGGTCTCACCCGACACCGGCTTCCTACCAGGTGATCCCAACCCGCTCGGGAGCCAGTTCGGGTCTTTCGCCACCATCATCATCACGGAGGTCTGGAAGACCACGCCGTTCATGAGCCTGCTGCTCCTGGCCGGCCTCGCCACCGTGCCGGAGGAGCTGCAGGAGGCCGCCAAGGTCGACGGGGCCACCGCGTGGCAGCGGCTGTGGAAGGTGACGCTGCCGAACATGAAGGGCGCGATTCTCGTGGCGCTGCTGTTCCGCACCCTCGACGCCTTCCGCATCTTCGACACCGTCTACGTGCAGACGGCCGGCGCCAACGACACACAGACGCTGTCGGGGCTCGGCTACAACGCGCTGATCACCCGGGTCAACCTCGGCCTCGGCTCGGCGATCTCGGTCTTGCTCTTCCTGTTCATCATCGTCATCGCCTTCGTGTTCGTGAAGGGGTTCAAGACCAATCTCGGGACCGTCAAGGGAGGCGACTAGATGACTGCCGCGACGATCGGCGCCGAGCAGCTCGGCGCCCGCACCGAGCCGTCCCAGGGCAAGACGACGAAGGGCGCGTCACGACAGTCGGGCAGCGGCGCCATCTGGAAGATCGGCACCGCGGTCATCGTGCTCTACGCGCTGTTCCCCGTCCTGTGGATCGCCTCGCTGTCGCTCAAGCCGGCGGCAGACGTCGGTGACGGCAAGCTGATCCCGGCCAACCCGACCCTCGAGAACTACCAGGACATCTTCACCAGCGGCGAATTCGTGCGGCCGCTCATCAACTCGATCGGCATCTCGCTCATCACGACCCTGATCGCGGTCGTGGTCGCCGCGTTCGCCGCCTACGCGATCGCCCGGCTCGACTTCCCGGGCAAGACGCTGCTGCTGTCGGGTGCGCTCGCCATCGCGATGTTCCCGCCGGTCTCGATCATCGGCCCGCTGTTCAACATCTGGCGTGCCACCGGCCTCTACGACACCTGGCCGGGGCTGATCCTGCCGTACATGACGTTCGCGCTGCCGCTGGCCATCTGGACCCTGGCGGCCTTCTTCAGGGAGATCCCCTGGGACCTCGAGCAGGCGGCCCAGGTGGACGGCGCCACGCCCTACCAGGCATTCCGCAAGGTGATCCTGCCGCTGGCCCTGCCGGGCGTGTTCGCCAGCGCGATCATCGTGTTCATCTTCTGCTGGAACGACTTCCTGTTCGCGATCTCGCTGACGTCCACCGAAGCCGCGCGCACCGTCCCCGCGGCGACCGCGTTCTTCACCGCCAGCAGCAACTTCATCAACCCCACGGGGCAGATCGCCGCGGCGGCCATCGTGGTCACCGTGCCGATCATCATCATGGTGCTGATCTTCCAGCGCCGCATCGTCGCCGGCCTCACCGCCGGTGCAGTGAAGGGATAACGGCGACATGGCAGCCATCACGATGCGCGGGATCACCAAGCGCTACCCGGACGGCACCGAGGCCGTGAGCAACGTCGACCTCGACATCGCCGACGGCGAGTTCGTCATCCTCGTCGGACCCTCCGGCTGCGGGAAGTCGACGCTGCTGCGGATGATCGTCGGCCTGGAGGACATCTCCGAAGGCGAGATGCGCATCGGCGACGAGCTCGTCAACGACCGGGCGCCCAAGGACCGCGACCTCGCGATGGTGTTCCAGAACTACGCCCTCTACCCCCACCTGTCCGTGCGCGAGAACATGGCGTTCCCGCTGCGGCTCGCCAAGGTGCCGGACGCCGAGATCACCCAGCGCGTCGAGGAGGCCGCAGCCGTCCTCGAGCTCACCGAGAACCTCGACCGCAAGCCCGCCAACCTCTCCGGTGGTCAACGGCAGCGCGTCGCCATGGGACGCGCGATCGTCCGCGACCCCAAGGCCTTCCTGTTCGACGAGCCGCTGTCCAACCTCGACGCCAACCTGCGCGTGCAGATGCGCACCGAGATCGCCCGCATCCAGAAGAAGTACGGCACGACAACGGTCTACGTCACCCACGACCAGACCGAGGCCATGACTCTGGCGGACCGTGTCGCCGTGCTCCGCAAGGGCGTGGTGCAGCAGGTGGACTCGCCGCGCAACCTCTACAACTCCCCCGTCAACCTGTTCGTCGCGGGCTTCATCGGTTCCCCCTCGATGAACCTCGTGCCGGGTCGGCTCACGGGCACCTCGCTCGCGCTGCCCTTCGGGACGATGGAGCTCCCGTCGGACGTGGCGTCACGTCTGGGGACGGAGCAGGCCGGCGAGCGCCAGGTGATCGTGGGCATCCGTCCGGAGCACTTCGAGGACAGCGCGCTCGTCTCGGACGGCGACCGCTCCTCGGGTCTGGTCTTCCCGATCCGCATCGACAACATCGAGTGGCTGGGGTCCGAGCTCTTCGCCTACCTGCCGTACAAGGGCGGCGAGGCGATCGGGCAGCAGCTCGGCAAGCTGGCCGGGGACCTGGACATGGAGCAGAGCAGCGGTGACGAGAGCTCCATCGTCGCGCGGTTGGACCCGACCAGTCAGGTGCAGGAGGGCAAGGAGGCCGAGATCTGGCTGGACGCCCGCCGGATCCACCTGTTCGACCCGGAGACCGGCGAGGCCCTCGCGCGGCCACCGCGCGCCGATCAGGCTGGTGGGGCGCAGCCCGGGGCCGTCCGGCTGGACTGAACCAGCCGGACTGAGCCCGGCCGGATTGATCGGCTGGCACGGGCTCCACCGCCGGACGCGGTCCGGCTCGTGGCCTTCGCTTCCTGCGCCGTCCCTCAGCCGCGCCGCCGGCGACGGGGATCGCGCAGCGCGAGTCGCTCGATCACGGAGTCGTCCCAGCGGTGCGTGCGCAGCACGAGGTAGCGGTCCTGCGCGAACTGCAGGTACGTCTGGGCGTCGAGGGCACCGGCACCGGGGTGGAGGCCGGCCTCCCGCAGCAGCGACAGCACCGGCTCGTACTCGTCGGAGAACCACTCCAGCGACACCGTGAGCCGGTCCAGGAGGACACCGCGCTCCTGCATCCGGCGGAAGCCCCATGCCTCGACACCCTCGGCCAGTCGGGCCCAATCGTCCGGGGCATCGAGCTGGATGCGGCCCCGCAGCCGGGCTGGGAGCGGCACCCGCTCCCAGAACAGCCGCTCGTGGCCCTTGAGCGGCAGGTCCGCGAGGCGCAGCTCGCTGCCGGCGCCGACTGCCGTGCGAACCAGGGTGACCCGGGCGGCGACCACCTCACGACCGAGGGCGCGCAGCACCGCCACCCGGTGGTGCCCGTCGCGGACGAAGTGCACCTCCCCGACGCGGTACAGGTCGACCGGAGGGAGGTCCTCGCCGCGGCGCACCGCCAGCGCCAGCCGCTCGAAGCGCCGCCGGGCGAGGTCACTGGTCGGCCGGAACTGCCGGTCGAAGCCGTTCACCCGGTCCACCGACCCGACGATGCTGTCCAGCTCGACGGTCTGCAGCCCGAGGTGCTGCTCGCCGCGGTGGCCGAGGGCTCCCACCACCTCGTCGAACGGCAGCAGGACGTCCACGTCGCCCTCGCGCATCCGCAGCCGGGCGCCCAGCCGGGCCAGGACCGCGTTGCGGCGCGCGCGCGCGAAGTCGTCCCGCGAGTCGGCAGCGGGGAACCCGGTGTCCACGCCTGTCCCCTCCCCCTGTCACCGGCCTCTCACGCGTCCGCCGTTCCTCCGCGTGCCGGTGCGGTCGTCGCTCACTACCCTCGCGGTCATGTCCCTCGACCCGCGCTCGCTCCCCGAGGCCGAGCTGGCCTTCCTGACCGAGCGCCACCTGGCGACGCTCACCACGCTGCGGCCCGACGGCACCCCGCACGTCGTGGCGGTCGGCTTCACGTGGGACGACCAGGCCGGCCTCGCTCGGGTGATCACCAACGGCACCTCTCGCAAGGCCGCCCACGTGCGGGACGGCTCACCCCGCGCGGTGGTCGCGCAGGTCGACGGCCGCCGGTGGATGTCGCTCGAGGGGGTGCCCGTCGTCAGCGACGACCCGGGGCGCGTGGCCGAGGCGGTCCGCCGCTACGCGCAGCGCTACCGGCAGCCGGCGGTCAACCCGGCACGCGTCGTCATCGAGATCGCCGTCGACCGGGTGCTCGGCAAGGGCTGACCAGCGCTCCGGCCGGGCAGGCCGTTCTCCTCAGGCGGGATCTCGGCCGTACCGCTCGAACGACAGCCGGAGCAGCTCAGGTGGGAGCCGGCGGAGCCGCCCGCCCCTCCCACGGCGTGCTCAGCACGACCGTCGTGCGCGTGCTCACCCCTGCCGACGCACGCACCTCATGGAGCAGCTGCTCGAGCTGGGCAGGGCCGGCCACCCTCACCTGCAGGATGTAGCTCTCCTCCCCCGCGACGCTGTGGCAGGCCTCGATCGCGGTGAGGTGGCGCAACAGCTCGGGAGCGTCGTCGGGAGCCGCCGGGTCGATGGGCTGGATCGAGATGAAGGCCGACAACGGCAGGCCGGTCGCCTCGGGGTCGAGCCGGGCGGTGTAGCCCTGGACGGCTCCCCGCTGCTCGAGACGTCGCACCCGCTGGTGGACGGCGCTCGTCGACAGGCCGGTGTCGCGGGCGAGGTCGGCGTAGCTGCGGCGGCCGTCGGACGCGAGCAGGAGCAGCAGCTGTCGGTCCAGCTCGTCGAGAGCAGCCTGCGTGGTCACGCGGACACGCTATCGCCGTGGCCCGGTCAGCGGGCCCGGACCCACCGGTCTGACAGGCTGGTCCCGTGGCCGGTCAGCTGACGCTCCTCGATGCTCCCTCCCTCTGGTACCGCGCGTTCCACGGCGTCCCGGAGTCGGTCACCGCGCCCGACGGCTCGCCCGTCAACGCGGTGCGCGGCTTCCTCGACATCGTCGCGCGAGTGGTGCGCGACACCCGGCCGGCGCGGTTGGTGGCCTGCCTCGACCTGGACTGGCGGCCGGCGTTCCGCGTCGCGGCCGTGCCCTCGTACAAGAGCCACCGGCTCACCGAGAACGGCGCCGAGGCCGAGCCGGCGTCGCTCGCGCCGCAGGTGACGGTCCTGCTCGAGGTGCTGGACGCGCTGGGCATCGCGACGGCCGGCGTCGAGGGCTACGAGGCCGACGACGTGCTGGGCACGCTGTCCAGCCGCGAGCCGGGCGCCGTCGACGTCGTCAGCGGCGACCGCGACATGTTCCAGCTCGTGCGCGACAGCGGTCCGGTGCGGGTGCTCTACAGCGTCGAGAAGATGACGCCGTACGGCTCGGCCGAGGTCGCCGCCAAGTACGGCATCCCGGGGACCGCCTACGCCGAGTACGCCGTGCTGCGAGGTGATCCCAGCGACGGGCTCCCCGGGGTCAAGGGAGTCGGCGACAAGACCGCCGCCGCACTCGTCGGCCGCTTCGAGACGGTCGAGGGCATCCTGGAGGCGCTCGACGCGGGAGTCGAGGACGGCTTCCCGGCGGGCTCGCGCGCCAAGCTGCTCGCCGCCCGCGACTACCTCGACGTGGCTCCGCCGGTGACGCGCACCGTGCGGGACCTGCCGATCCCCCCGCTCGACGACGCGCTCCCCCGGGCGCCTCGCGACCCGGAGCGCCTGGTGGAGCTGTCCGACCGGTGGGGTCTCGACAGCCCGCTCGACCGGCTGCTCGCCGCCTTCGAGGTGGCGCACTCGCGGGAGTGACGGCAGGCTCGGCCGTCCGAGTGGCTCAGCCGCCGGTGTGGCTCAGCCCCCGAGTGGCTCAGCCGCCCGAGTGGAAGGCGCCGGCGTCGTCCGGCGGGGTCGGGTCGTCCCGGTCGCGCAGCCAGTGCTCGGGCAGCACGACGTGACGCGGCCCCTGGACGTGCCCGCGCGGCAGGAGCTCGTCACCAGGAGCGAGGCGCGCCGACGGGTCCAGCGCGTCCAGCAGCTCGTCGAGCTCGGCGAGGGAACCGGCCATGGCGAGGCGCTTGCGGGCGTGCCCGCCGACGGGGTAGCCGGTGAGGTACCACCCCGGTGTGGCGCCGGAAGTCGCGCACCGCGAAGCCCTCGTCGCCTCGTGCGTCGACGAGCAGTCGGGCGTGCCGCTTCATCACCGGGACGACGTCGCCGATCGCCGGAGGCGCCTGCGGCTCCCGACCGGCGAAGGCGTCAGCGAGGTCGCGGAACAGCCACGGCTTGCCGAGGCAGCCACGGCCGACGACCACGCCGTCGCAGCCGGTCTGGGCCATCATGCGCAGCGCGTCGCTGGCGGCCCAGATGTCGCCGTTGCCGAGGACGGGGACGTCCGTCACCGCCTGCTTGAGCTCGCCGATCGCCGACCAGTCGGCGCGCCCGGAGTAGAACTGCTCGGCGGTTCGGGCATGCAGCGCGATGGCGGCGACGCCCTCCCCGGCTGCCCGCCGCCCGGCCTCGAGGTAGGTCAGGTGCGCGTCGTCGATGCCCTTGCGCATCTTCACCGTGATCGGCACGTCCCCGGCGGCCCGCACGGCAGCGCGCACGAGGTCGCCGAACAGCACCGGGTGAGCGGGCAGTGCCGAGCCGCCACCCCGTCGCGTCACCTTGGGTGACGGGCATCCGACGTTGAGGTCGACGTGGTCGACGCCGTCCTCGTCGACGAGCTTGCGGACCGCAGCGGCGACGATCGCCGGGTTGGTGGCGTAGAGCTGGATGCTGCGCACCGTCTCGTCCGCCCCGAACGACGCACGGCGGGAGGTGTTCTCGTTGACCTCGAGCAGCGCCCGTGCCGAGACCATCTCGCTGACGTAGAGCCCCGCGCCGTACGACCGGCACAGCGAGCGGTAGGCGGCGTTGGTCACGCCGGCCATGGGCGCGAGGACGACCGGCAGCTCGACGGTCAGCGGGCCGATGCGCAGTGGTGCTGTGGCCAGGGTGGTCATCGGGCCGCCCAGAGGTCGACGATGCTGAGGTCCAGCTCGCCCAGCAGGTGGCGCAGCAGCGGCAGGGACAGCCCGATCACGTTGCCGGGGTCACCGTCGATGCCGTCGACGAACGGGGCGGAGCGGCCGTCGAGAGTGAAGGCACCGGCAACGTGCAGCGGCTCCCCCGTAGCGACGTAGGCGTCGATCTCCGCATCGGTCGGCAGACCGAAGCGGACGGTGGTCGCACCGACGCCGGACGCCGTGCGAGAGGTCGCGGTGTCGACCATGACATGACCGGTGAGCAGCACTCCGGACTGGCCGCGCATCCGCTTCCAGCGCTCCGTCGCGTCGGCGGCGTCTGCTGGCTTGCCGAGCACCTCGCCGCCGAGCACGAGCAACGAGTCGCAGCCGAGCACCAGCTCCCGGGAGCGGCCGGCTGCGACCGCCGCGGCCTTGAGCCGGGCCAGCTCGAGGACGAACTCGTGGGGGCCTTCGGCGGCGATCCCGGACTCGTCCACCCCGCTGAGGACCACCACCGGGTCGAGGCCGGCGTCGCGCAGCAGCCGCAGCCGGGCAGGTGAGGCGCTGGCCAGCACCAGCTCACGGGACGTCACGCTGCCTCACGGTACCGGCGCGACTGGCGACCGGGACGACGACAGCCCTGACTGATGGTCCTCCACCGATGAGTTCCTGCTCGACTCCGCCGGCTGGGTGGCCACCTGCGCGGGTACCTGCGTTCAGCGGAAGCGTCCTCCAGCCCGGGCGCTCAGGCGCTAGGGTCCGGCACCCGTCGACCAGCGACCGTTCGGAGCTGCCGTGCCCGCCGTCCCGCTCGGCCCCCGCCGATGAGCCTCGTCGGGCTGGTGGGCTGGGTGGTCACCGCCGTGCCCGGCGGCACCACGCCGGGCGAGGTCAGCCTGCTGGTGGACGGCCGTCGCGAGCTCTACATCGCCTACGGGGCGTTGGCCGTCGAGCGAGACGCCGAGGTCCTGGTCATCAACAAGCGCGGTATCCGCCAGGTCGATGTCGAGCCCTGGTCGTCACTCCCGGGACAGGCGCCGCCGGCGCCGTCGGGACAATAGGAGGAGCGTCATGTTCGGCTACCACGTGCCCGGCCCGTCGCAGGTGCTCGTCATCACGGGCAAGAAGAGCAAGACCGACGGCGGCGACGTCCTGCCCGCGAGGATCGTCCGTGGCTCCGGGGCCTTCGTCGTCCCGATCATCCGCAAGGTGCAGTACTTCAGCCTCGGCCTGAAGGAGTCGCTCGTCGAGAACGACTGCGTCACCACGCAAGGCATCGCCCTCAAGGTCAGAGCCATCATCGCCTTCAAGGTCGGCAGCGACATGGAGAGCATCGCCACGGCCGCCGAGCGCTTCGCCACCGACTCCCAGGGCGGGCAGATGGAGACGCTCACCGGTCAGATCTTCGACGGCCACCTGCGCTCCATCGTCGGCAGCATGACCGTCGAGGCCATCATCCGGGAGCGGCAGACGCTGGCGGAGCAGGTCCTGGACGCCTCCAAGCGCGAGATGGCGGGGATGGGGCTCGTGGTCGAGTCCTTCCAGATCCAGGGCATCGACGACAAGGGCAGCGGCTACATCGACGCCTTCGCGGCTCCCGAGCGAGCGGCCGTGAAGCGCAACGCCGACATCGCCCAGGCGCAGGCGGACGAGCGGGCGGCCGAGGCGCAGCAGCACTCGGCCCGCGCGCAGGCCGGCTTCGAGCGGGAGACCGTCATCGTGCAGGCGAAGATCAAGGCGGAGACCGACTCGGCGCAGGCCGAGGCGGCAGCCGCTGGTCCCCTCGCCATCGCGCAGGCGCAGCAGGCGGTGCTGCGAGAGCAGGCGCTCGTCGCCCAGCGCAACGCCGAGCTGCGGGAGGCCGAGCTCGTTGCCGAGATCGTCAAGCCGGCGCAGGCCGAGGCCGAGCGCGTCCTCATCCTCGCCCGGGCGGAGGCAGACGCCACGAAGCTGTCCGCCGAGGCGGCCGCTGCGGAGGGCCGGATCGCCCTCGACCAGCAGCTGATCACCCTGCTCCCCGAGCTGATGGAGGCCGCAGCTGTGGGGCTCCAGGGCAGCAACCTGACGATCCTCAACGGCGCTGAGGGGCTGAACGGCACGATGGCCTCGCTCGCCGGGCAGGGCATGGCCATCCTCGAGGTCCTGCGGGCCAACGTCGCGGAAGGCCGCGAGACGCCCGGCTCGGTGCCGAGCCAGGCGGACGGCGCCAGTCGGTCCCTCGCGCCGCGGGAGCCGTAGGAGGCAAGCGCCCGCCGGTGACAACCGGTTCCGCAAGCCCTCAACAGCGGACGCCACGCGAGCAGCCCCAGTGGTGTCCCGTCGACGTCCGCGGCGACGACCGACGACCACCACTGCCGCTGCATGACCGATGTCCCGGGCCTCGTTGACGCCGAGGCCGACGAGGTCCGGAACAGCGATCCGTTCGTCACCCACCTCGATCACGAGCGATCGACCACCCCATCCGCCGTCTAGCCGACGCTGCTGTACGCGACCACACCGCGGCGCACGGCCTCGATCGCCTTGCGCGTGGCGCGCCGGACGTCGGCACCAGCCGGCGAGGTGTCCTCGGCGACGACCGCCACCTGACCGAGCAGGTCGATGAGCTGCTTGCACCAGCGCACGAAGTCCCCGGCGGTCAGGTCGGCCTCGCTCCCGAGAACCTCCTCGAGTGGTGCCCCGCTCGCCCACCGCCAGACGGCCCAGCTGAAGCCCGAGTCGGGTCGCTTGAGGAACTGCACCCCCGCCTCGGTCTCGACCTGCCCGAGACTCCCCCACAGGCGGTCCATCTCGTGCAGCGCCGTCTGGACCCGGCCGGACGGCACGCCGGGGTGCGACTCGTCGGCCCGCCGGCTGGAGTAGACGAGGCAGGAGACGGCCGCGGCCAGCTCCGCCGGAGCCAGCTCGTCCCACAGGCCCTGGCGCAGGCACTCGACCGCCAGCAGGTCGGACTCGCTGTAGACCCGCGCGAGGGCCTGACCCGCCTCCGTCACCTGCTCCCCGGACAGGTAGCCGAGGTCGTCGAGGACCGCGCACACCCGGTCGAAGGTGCGCGCTATGGAGCTCGTCTTGCCGGCGACACGCCGCTCGAGGGCGTCGGTGTCGCTGCGCAGGCGCTTCCACCGATCACGCCAGCGCAGGTGCGTCTCGCGGTCCTGGCAGCCGTGCACCGGGTGGCGCCGCAGGGCCACGCGCAGCGCTGCCAGCTCGCTGTCGTCGGCGGCTGCCGAGCGTCGGCGGCTCCGCGGCGCACCGGGCACGTCCAGGTTGCGCAGGCTGGAGGCCAGGTCGCGACGCGACTGCGGCGAGCGGTGGTCGAAGTGCTTGGGCACGCGCAGTCGCGCGAGAGGCTCGACGGGTACGGGGAAGTCGGTCGGCGTCAACCGGCCGGACCACCGGTCCTCCGTGAGCACCAACGGGTGGGCGTCACCGGAGGAGAGGCCGGGGTCGAGGACGACGGCGAGGCCGGAGCGCCGACCGCTCGGGACGCGGATGACGTCACCCGGCTTCAGCGCCTCCAGGGACGTCGCCGCCGCGGCACGACGCTCCGTGGCTCCCTGCCGGGACAGGTCGCTCTCGCGGCGGCTCAGGTCGGCGCGCAGCCGGGCGTACTCCTCCACGTCGCCGAGGTGGCAGGTCGCCGACTCCCGGTAGCCGTCGAGTCCCTCGAGGTTGCGGCTGATCTGGCGGGCGAGCCCCACCACCGAGGCATCGGCCTGGTACTGCGCAAAGGAGCTCTCGAGCAGCGTGCGGGCCTGCTCCCGACCCAGGTTTCCGACGAGGTTGACGGCCATGTTGTACGACGGCCGAAAGCTCGATCGGAGCGGGTAGGTGCGGGTGGAGGCCAGGCCGGCGACCGACTTCGGCGCCAGGCCGGGCTGCCACAGCACCACGGCGTGCCCCTCCACGTCGATGCCGCGACGACCGGCCCGTCCGGTCAGCTGGGTGTACTCCCCCGGCGTGACGTCGGCGTGGGTCTCGCCGTTCCACTTCGTCAGCTTCTCGAGCACGACCGAGCGGGCAGGCATGTTGATGCCGAGGGCGAGCGTCTCGGTCGCGAAGACGGCCTTGACCAGCCCCGCGGAGAACAGCTCTTCGACGACCTCCTTGAACGTCGGCAGCATGCCGGCGTGGTGGGCCGCGAAGCCCCGCTGCAGCCCCTCGAGCCACTCCCAGTAGCCCAGGACCTGAAGGTCCTCGCGGGGCAGCGTCGCCGTGCGCCGCTCGACGAGGCGGCGCACCTGCTCGGCCTCCTCCGCAGTGTTGAGCCGGAGCCCGGAGCGGACGCACTGCTGCACCGCGGCGGCGCAGCCGGCCCGGCTGAAGATGAAGGTGATGGCGGGGAGCAGTCCCTGGCTGTCGAGCCGGGCGAGCACCTCCGATCGGCTCGTCGTCGGTCGCCGGTGCCCGCCGCCGCCGCCGGTGCGCCCCGCACGACCGCGGCTCGGGAGCCGGCCCTCGTCACGCGCGATCCGCTCGAGCGCGGGGTTGACGTCGTCAACGCCGCCCCCGACACGTCCGTCTCCGACGCCCCCGACACGTCCGTCTCCGACGAAGAGGTCGAACAGCCGGGTGCCGACCATGACGTGCTGCCACAGCGGTACGGGGCGGTGCTCCTCGACCACCACCTCGGTGTCGCCGCGGACGGTGACGAGCCACGCGCCGAACTCCTCGGCGTTGCTGACCGTCGCGGACAGGGAGGTCACCTGCACGTCGTCGGCGAGGTGGATGATGACCTCCTCCCAGACGGCGCCGCGCTCGCGGTCGGCCAGGTAGTGCACCTCGTCCATCACGACGTGGGACAGGCCGCGCAGCCGCTCGGCCGAGCCGTCACCCGAGCCGCGGCCGCGGCTGTAGAGCATGTTGCGCAGGACCTCGGTCGTCATGACGACGACGTCGGCGTCGCCGTTCACGGCGTTGTCGCCGGTCAGCAGACCGACCCGGTCGGCGCCGTGCCGGGCTACGAGGTCGGCGTACTTCTGGTTGGACAGGGCCTTGATCGGCGTCGTGTAGAAGCACTTGCGTCCCTCGCGAAGCGCCAGGTGCACGGCGAACTCGCCGACGACCGTCTTGCCGGCGCCGGTGGGCGCCGCCACGAGCACACCGCGACCCGCCTCGAGCGCCGCGCAGGCGGTCCGCTGGAAGGCGTCGAGCCCGAACGGGTAGCCCACTTCGAACTCGGCCAGCGCCGGGCCGCTCTGCGACCGGCGGAAGCTGGCGTAGCGCTCAGCCGGCGACCGGACCGGCTCTGTGCTCACCTGACCAGGCTACGTCGCCACCGACGACTCGAGCGTCCGGCGGTGGTGGTGGCTCGGTGGTGGTGGCTACAGCGCGGAGGGTCGCTCGTCGACGAGCGAGGTCTCGTCGTCGCCGAGCCTTTCGAGCTCCTGGGCGCCCGGCTCGACCGCCCGGCGGCGTCGGGTCGCCCGGTCGCGCAGCCGTCCCAGGACGATGCAGATCTCGTACTGCCCGTAGAGCGGGAGCGCCATCGCGAGGAAGGTGAAGGGGTCCTGGGTCGGGGTCAGCACCGCGGACGCGACCGCGATGCCGACGATCATGCCGCGGCGCCAGGACCTCATCATGCTGGTGGGGAAGACGCCGAGCATGTTCAGGAACAGCACGACGACCGGGAACAGGAAGGCGATGCCGAACGCGAACAGAGTCAGCGTGACGAAGGACAGGTAGCTGCGGATCGACGGCAGGGTCAGGATGCCCTCGCCGCCGACGGACAGCAGGAAGTCGAGGCCCCTCGAGATCGTCAGGTAGGCGAAGACGGTGCCGGTCGTGAACAGGACGAGCGACGCGCCGAAGAAGCCTGCGGCGTAGCGGCGCTCGTGGCGGTGCAGGGCCGGGGTGATGAAGGCTCCGAACTGGTAGAGCCACACGGGAGCGGACGCGAGCACCCCGGCGATGAAGGAGACGCGGAGCGAGACCGCGAACTGCTCGAACGGGTCGAAGGCGTAGAGGTTGCACTCCCCGGCGACGAGGCTGGCCTGACGGGCCACGTCGGTGGTGCAGTACGGCCGCTTGAGGACCTCGAAGACCTGCTCGCGGAGGATGAACGCGACGACGGCGCAGACGGTGAAGGCCAGCAACGAGATGCCCAGCCGGTTGCGCAGCTCGCGCAGGTGCTCGACCAGCGCCATCCGGCCGTCGGGAGCACGGTCCGGCGCTCCTCGGCGCTTGCGCCGGGGGACGGCGGGCACGCCTACTGCGGGCGCTGCGGCGACTGCTCAGCGGCGACCGGCGGGGTCACCGTGGGCGGCGCGGCGACCGGGGGCTGCACGGTCGGCGGCGTGATCGGCGCGGGCGGAGCGATGGACGACGGCGGGTAGGCGGTGTCGTGGACCGTCGTCGTCGACTCCGAACCGTCGTCGTCGCGCATGCCCTTCGTCTCGGCCTTGAGGATGCGCATCGAGCGGCCGAGCGAGCGGGCGGCGTCGGGCATCCGCTTGGCTCCGAACAGCAGCATGATCACCAAGACGATGAGGATGAGCTCCCAGCCTCCGGGCAAGGATCCCATGGACGCGCTCCTTCGAAAGACGACTCGACCTGCTCAGGCTACGCCCGGAAGCGCCGTCCCAGCCTGCTCAGCGGTGGCGGGGAGGTGAACGGTCGGCCTCCGGGGAGGGTGTGGGGGTGCGCGGACGGACCTCGAGCGAGGTGGCCGCGCCCTCGACGAGGGCTCCCATCGTCCCCACGGTGCCGGTGAGCCCCTTCAGCCGGCGCCACAGCCCGAGCAGCAGCACGGCGAGCAGGCCGAGCGAGAGGACCACCAGGACGGCGATCAGGATCCAGATCACCCGCGCAGGCTAGCTCCGGACCGGGTCAGGTGCGTACAGGGGCCCCGGCGGCGGCGGCGAGCAGGTCGCCGTCGCCCAGCCGCAGCGCGAAGTCGAGGAGGTCGTCGTACGTCAGGCGCGGGCCCTGCTTGGGCTCCAGCGCCTCGCCGGGCAGGTCCCAGACGCGAGCGGGCACGCCGCCGGAGACCAGCAGTGACACGATGTGGTCGTCGGCCGGCTTGCGGACCTCGTCGAGGCACCCCGGGCAGCCGAACGCGTAGTAGGACAGCGGCGCGTGGCTGCACACCATGAGGGACACGTCGGCGGGGGTCAGCTCGACCTCGCCGCAGGTGGGGCAGGACGCCTTGATCGTGGTCATGGCCGACTCCTCCGTCGTGCCGCAACTGCTGCGGCACCTACGGCTTCGGCATGCTCCGCCGCCGTCTTGACACCGGTGGCGTCCCTCGATCGGGTGCGACCTGCCCAGGGCGGCCGGGGTCAGCCTGGGGCCGGGGCGTCCGCGTACGCCTCGAGGGCGCGGGCCGCGTCGGCACGGACCTGGTCAGCCAGCGCCGCGGGGGCCAGCACCCTGCCGTGCTCGCCGAGGCGCAGCGCCAGGCGGCGGACCCAGGAGGTGTCGCGGGCGCGCAGCCGCACCACCAGGCCGCCGTCGGGCGACTCGGCGACGGACTCGCAGGGGTGGTAGTCGGCTACCCACGCCGCTGCGGGGCGCAGCGCCAGCGTGACGAGCAGGTCCTCCGGGCCAGGGCGGAAGAGCCCGGCGGAGACGTCGCGCGACCGCGCGCCGGCCGGCAGCTCCGCCGGCTCGTCCAGCACGTCGACCGAGTCCATCCGGTCCAGCCGGAACAGGCGTACGCCCTCCGCCTGGCGACACCACGCCTCGAGGTAGCTCCGCCCCTCCACGAGCAGCAGCCGCATGGGGTCGACGTCGCGCTGCGTCGTCTCGTCGCGGGCCGGCACGTAGTAGCCGAGGTGCAGGCGCTTGCGGCCCTCGAGCGCGGCTCGCAGGACCGGCAGCAGGCGGTGCTCGCCCTCGACCGCCACCTCCACGCGCGACGCGGGGCCGGCGGCAGCGCCGGCGGCCTGCTCGACCTTGACGAGGGCCCGGTCGACGGCGTCGCGCTCGGAGAGCCCCGGGGTGTCGGCCAGCGCCCGGAGCGCGACGATGAGCGCCAGGGCCTCGTCCACGGTGAGCCGGAGCGGGCGGGTGACGCCGGCGGGCTCGAGCAGCGTCACCGTGTCGCCCTCGAACTCCACGTCGATGAGATCGCCGGGGCCGTGCCCCGGCAGACCGCACACCCACAGCAGGTTGAGGTCCTTGCGCAGCCGGTCCTCGGTGATGGCGAAGGTCTCCGCCACCTCCGCGAGCCGGATCCCGGGTCGCGACAGCAGGTAGGGCACGAGCGCCAGCAGGCGGGGCAGCTGGCCCATTGCGCCGGTCACGAGGCCAGCCCTCGAAGCCGCGCCACGACGGCGCTGCGCGCGTCGGGTGGCGAGAGCACCACGGCATCGGCGCCGTAGCCGGTCACCCGGTCGGCGAAGCGCTCGGGGTCGGAGAAGCCGACGTCGACGACGGTCCAGCCGTCCCGGTCCGGGTCCGGTGCCGCGGCGGTGGCCGCTCGCCGCAGCTCCCACCCCGCGCCGGGCCGAAGCGCGACCCGAGCCGTGGCGCGCGGCTCGTCGGACGCCATCCGAGCGACGACCGCCCGCAGGTCGAGGTCGTCGGGAGGCACCACCGAGCCGGGCTCGCCGGACTCGCGGACGTCGCCGACGATCCGTGACAGCCGGAAGACCCGGGCCGCCGCCCGGTCGAGGTCGTGCGCCACGAGGTACCACCGACCGCGCCAGGAGACGACTCCCCACGGCTCGACGTGGCGCTCCTTCGGCGGACCGCCCGCCGTACGGTAGGAGAAGCTCAGCGCCCGGCCGTCCCGCACCGCACGGAGGCAGCCGTCGAACGCCGGCTCGCTCGCGCCGACCCGCGGCTCCAGGGCCGCGGGCGCGGCGAGGTCGTCGACGCCGGCGGCACGCAGCTTGATCAGTGCCGAGCCGGTGGCGCCCGCGAGCGGGGCGGACTGCCAGAGCCGCGCGGCGAGGCCGAGGGCGGCCGCCTCGTCGGGGGCCAGGGTGATCTCGGGCAGCTCGTAGTCGCGACGCGCGATGCGGTAGCCCAGCTCGTCGTCGTGGGCGGAGCTGTCCGTGCCGGTCTCGAGCGGGATGCCGAGGTCGCGCAGCTCCTCCTTGTCCCGCTCGAACATCCGGCGGAACGCTTCCTCGGTGTCCTGCTCGTAGCCGGGCACGGCAGAGCGGATCTCCTGCACCGACAGGAAGCGCCGGGTCGCGAGCAGGCAGATCACCAGGTTGAGCAGGCGCTCCGTCTTCTTGGCCGACACAGCGGCGACGTTAGCCTGCACCGGTGGTCAAGTGGCGGCGCGGCACCGTGACCTCGCTGGGCCGGTCCTGGCGGGGGTCCCAGGAGCTGCGCGTGACGCTCGAGGACGGCACAAGGGTCGCGGCGCTCGCGCACCCGCCGCTCGTCGGGAGCCCGCAGTCGGGGGACGCCGTGCTGCTCAACGTCGCCGCCCTCGAGCTGGGGCTGGGGACCGGCGGCTATGCCCTCGTCGTGGCCCTCCCGGACCGGCTGCCGGCCGACGTGGACCGTTCCGGACATCTCGTCAAGGCTCGATACACCCCACTGCAGGCGGTCGTGCTGGGGGTGGACGAGCAGGACGCGCCGGACCACGCGCTGCTGGCCGACGGCGAGCCGCTGCCCTCCCCCGGTGTCCCCGTGGTGGTCGCCGACCTGCACTCGTCCCTCCCGGCCGTGCTGGCGGGCCTGCTGGAGGCCCGGCCGACGACGCGGGTCGCCTACGTCATGACCGACGGCGGCGCGCTGCCGCTGTGGCTCTCGCGCACGGTGGCCGCCGTGGCGGACCGGCTCGTCGGGACGGTCACCGTCGGGCAGGCCTTCGGCGGTGACCTCGAGGCGGTGAGCCTGCACTCGGGGCTCCTCGCGGCGGTGCGCGTGCTCGGGGCCGAGGTGGTCGTCGTGACGCAGGGCCCGGGCAACCTCGGCACCGGCACGACGTGGGGGTTCTCCGGGGTCGCTGCCGGTGAGGCGGTCAACGCGGCCGTCGCCGTCGGCGCCCGGCCGGTCGCGGTCCTGCGGCTGTCGGAGGCGGACCTGCGCCCGCGGCACCGTGGGGTGAGCCACCACAGCACGACGGCGTACGGCCGCGTGGCGCTGGCCCCGGCCGACGTCGTGGTGCCCCGGTCCTACGCTGCGCTCGTCGACCCGGCACGCGGGGCCTTGGCGCGTCACCGCCTGATCGACGTGGACGACTCCGGCCTGCTCGACGAGCTGCGCCACTGGTCCCCGCTGCTGTCGTCCATGGGGCGCGGGCTTCCCGACGACCCGGCCGCCTTCGTGGCCGCCGCAGCCGGCGGCCGGCACGCCGCGGCCCTGCTGACCTGAGCGGTCAGCAGGGCCGGGCGCGCACGTGGAGCTACCGGACGCCGAGCAGGTCCACGACGAAGACGAGCGTCTCGTTCGGACCGATCGCGCCACCGGCACCGCGGGCGCCGTAGCCGAGCTCCGGCGGGATGGTCAGGCGGCGGCGCCCACCCACTTTCATGCCGGCGACGCCCTGGTCCCAGCCGGCGATGACCTGACCCTCGCCGAGGCGGAACGAGAAGGGCTGCCCCCGGTCCCAGGACGCGTCGAACTGCTTGCCCGTCGACCAGCTGTGCCCGACGTACTGCATGCTCGGGCTGGTGCCCGTGACGGCTTCCATGCCGTCGCCGACGACGAGGTCCTCGATCTGCAGCTCGGTGGGCGGCGGGCCGTCCGGGATGGTGACCTCGGGCTTGCTCAGGTCGGGTGCGGTCATGCGGCGCTCTCCTGTCGTGCCAGTCACATGCTGGCGATCAGCTTGTCCACCCGGTCGTCGACCGAGCGGAAGGGGTCCTTGCACAGCACCGTGCGCTGCGCCTGGTCGTTGAGCTTGAGGTGGACCCAGTCGACGGTGAAGTCCCGCCGCTTCTCCTGGGCCCGCTTGATGAACTCCCCGCGCAGGCGTGCCCGCGTCGTCTGCGGCGGAACCGACTTGGCCTCGAACAC